>SWCE01002720.1_pt2 | contig 186655 bp, 171 predicted proteins | sample 4690061 | NCBI WGS metagenome assembly SWCE01 (sample SAMN10267279, study PRJNA491770) | bioreactor metagenome | isolation source: DHS bioreactor inoculated with subseafloor sediment | place: Japan: off Shimokita Peninsula | collected 2012-10 | reverse complement strand
CCCCCCGCCGAAAAACCGCTTCTGATCCGCAACGCAAAGCCGGTCGGTTTTGCCGGCGTTAAGTCGTCAGCCATCGATATCCTTGTCGGCAAGGACGGGAAGATCATCGAGACCGGAACCACGGTCGGCGTGCCCGGTGATGCGGAAATTCTCGATGCGGGGGGCCGTTTTCTCTCGGCCGGCTGGACCGATATCCACACCCATATCTGGTATGGTGGTACCGATATTTCGCTCAGGCCCGAACAGTGCGGCGCGCGGCATGGAGTGACCACGATGGTCGATGCCGGCTCGGCGGGCGAGGCCAATTTCCATGGTCTGCGCGAGCTGATGATCGAGCCGGCGCTGGAAAATGTCTATGCGTTCTTAAACATCGGCTCGATCGGTCTGGTCGCCTGCAACCGGGTGACCGAGCTTCAGGACATGCGATCGATCGATATCGACCGGATCGCCGCGACTGTCGAAGCCAATCGCGACGTGATCGTCGGGCTCAAAGTCCGGGCCAGCGCGGTGATTTCCGGTGGCTGGGATCTGGTGCCGGTCAAGCTGGCCAAAAAGCTCGGCCGGGTGCTCAAGCTGCCGATCATGGTGCATGTGGGCGAGCCGCCCCCGCTTTACGATGATATTCTTTCGCTGCTGACCGAGGGCGACATCGTCACCCATTGTTTCAACGGCAAGGTGGGTGGCTCGATCCTCGAAGACGATGATCTTTACGCTCTCGTCGAGGATGCGGCGGCGCGTGGTGTGGTGCTCGACGTCGGGCATGGCGGGGCGTCATTTTCGTTCGAGGTGGCCAAGGCAGCGCTCGAAAAGAACATGCTGCCCCAGACCATCTCGACCGATCTGCACAATCGCTCCATGGATGGCGCGGTTTGGGACATGGGCACCACCATGTCCAAATTGCTCTCGCTGGGCATGGGGTTTGAGCAGGTTATCCACGCGGCGACCATTGCCCCGCGCAAGGCGATACGGCGCGATCACACCGACCTGCTCGCCAAGGGAAAGCCGGCGGAATTTACGATTTTTGATCTCGAAAAAAGCGATATCGAAGTCAAGGATTCCAAGGGCATCACATCGACGCTGCACGAGATTTTCGAGCCGCGCCACGCCGTTCTCGGCGCGCGAGCCATCGCTGCGCATCGCTACCAGCCGGCGCCGGGTGCGCAACTGGCCAACTGCCCCCATTGCGGGTGGGCGCTATGAGAGAGCTTGCCCCCGATACGATCCTTTCGGTGCGCGATCTGCGCACCTGGTTTACGACCAAACGGCTGACGGCCAAGGCCGTTGACGGGGTGACGTTCGATCTCAAGCGCGGCCAGACGCTTGCTGTTGTGGGCGAGTCGGGGTCGGGGAAATCGGTGACCTCACTTTCGATCATGGGCCTTTTGTCCCGCCCCGGCGAAATCGAAAGCGGGGACGTGCTGTTCCGGGACTCCAAGGGCACTGTCCACGACCTGGCCAAGACGTCGCCGCGCGGTTTTCGCAAGCTGCGCGGCCGGGAGATCGCCATGATCTTTCAGGAGCCGATGACCAGCCTCAATCCGCTCTATACGGTGGGTGACCAGATCGGGGAAATGATCGCGCTGCACGAAAATATCGGGCGCGAAGATACCCGCAAGCGGGCGCTTGAGATGCTCGGGCACGTGGAAATCCCCGACGCGGCCAACCGGCTTGACGATTATCCGCACCAGATGTCGGGCGGCATGCGCCAGCGGGTGATGATCGCCATGGCGCTGGCCTGCAACCCATCGCTGCTGATCGCCGACGAGCCCACAACGGCGCTCGACGTCACAATCCAGGCGCAGATTCTCGATCTGTTGCGCCGGCTGCAGACCCAGTTCGGCATGTCGATCCTGTTCATTACTCACAACCTCGGCGTGGTTGCCGAAATCGCCCATGAGGTGGTGGTGATGTATGCCGGGCGCGTTGTGGAGCAGGCGCCCGTCATCGAACTGTTTCAAAAGCAAAAGCATCCCTATACCGAGGGACTTCTGGCCTGTACGCCCAATGCGGAGCGCGATCTGGCCGCCGATGGGGAGCGCAAGGCGCTTTATTCCATTCCCGGCTCGGTGCCGCCCATTACGGCCCTGCCGCCAGGTTGCGCGTTCGAGCCAAGATGCCGCTACGCGATTTCTGCCTGCACCACCATCCCGCCCCAGCTCGAAAGCGCCGGTTCCGGTCGACTGTCGCGCTGCCTGAGGAGTGCCGAAATATGAGCGTCGCAATGGAAACGGCTCCGCTGCTGGCCATAGAGGGACTGGTCAAACGTTTTTCGGGACGTGGCGGCAGGACCGTTCATGCTGTCGAGGATGTGAGCTTTTCGATCAAGCGCGGCACGACCGTGGGGCTGGTGGGCGAATCTGGATCCGGCAAGACCACGGCCGGACGCATCCTGTTGCGGCTGATCGAGCCCACCGGCGGCAAGGCGGTGTTTGACGGCGTCGATATCTTTGCGCTGTCCGAGCGCGACATGCGAGCCTATCGCCAGCGCATGCAGATCATTTTTCAGGACCCGTTCTCCTCGCTCAACCCGCGCATGCGGATCGAGGCGATCCTTGGGGAGGCGCTCGACGCCTGCAATTACCCCAAGGGCGCAAAACGCAAGGAGCGGGTTGCAGAGCTTCTGACGCTTGTGGGACTTGCCCCCGAGCACGCCAGACGGTTCCCGCATGAATTTTCCGGCGGCCAGCGCCAGCGCATCGGGATCGCCCGGGCGCTTGCGGTCGAGCCTGAATTCGTGGTCGCCGACGAGCCGGTTTCGGCGCTCGACGTCTCGGTGCAGGCGCAGGTGCTCAACCTTCTGAGCGATCTGCAGAAACGGCTGGGCCTGACGCTGCTGTTTATCGCCCATGACCTCTCGGTCGTTGAATATCTCTGTGACGAGGTGGTGGTGATGTATCTGGGGCGTGTCATGGAACGGGGCCCGTCGCGGACGGTCTATGCCAATCCGCGCCATCCCTATACGAAGGCTCTGCTGGCCACGGCGCCGATCCCCGATCCGACGCGCCGCCGCGAACATGTACCGCTGGCCGGCGACATCCCCAGCCCTATCAACCCACCATCGGGATGCGTGTTTCGCACCCGCTGCCCGCATGCCGTCGCGGCGTGTGCCGAAATCATCCCGCCCACCGACCATCTGGGCGGCGATCACCACGTTGCCTGCATCCGCCACGAAGAGTTGGCGCAGGCGTCCCAGAACCCCAGCCCAGTTGAATTGGGCTAGGGTTCCAGGTCCTTGTTTTGTCGTGCGATCGAACCGGAAAAGTCCGCAACTTTTCGCTTCGCGGCCCTCCGGGTCCTGATCGCACTCTAAGTGGAGTTTCCTATGACTGTCTCCGAGGCGAAAAAGCGCGCGGATCAAAGCCCCTACGACCGGCTGACCGCTTTGGGGCTGACCTTGCCCCCGGCCGCGCCGCCGATCGCCAACTTCGTCACCCATGTGATTGAAGGCAATATGCTCTATCTCTCGGGCCAGGGGCCGACCTATCCCGATGGCCGGCGCCATTCGGGCAAAGTGGGCGATGCCGTCTCCACCGAGGAGGCCTATGAACACGCCAAACTGACCGGACTCAATCTGATTGCCGTGATGGAGGAGGCGCTGGGCGATCTGGGCCGGGTGCGCCGCATCGTCAAGGTGCTGGGCATGGTCAATGCCACCGCTGACTTTGTCGAGCATCCGCAGGTCATCAATGGCTGTTCGGACCTGTTCAACGCCGTATTTGCCGAAAAGGGCATCCATGCCCGTTCGGCCGTCGGCTTTTCCTCGCTCCCCAATGCGATCACGGTGGAAATCGAAGCCATCGTGGCCATAGACATTTGAGTACAGTTCAATGACCGATACCGATATTCGCAAAACGCTTGGCCTGCGCCCCGTCATCAATTGTTCGGGAACCATGACTTCGCTTGGCGCTTCAATCGTCGTGCCGCATGCAGTCGAGACCGTGGCTGCGGTCCTGTCGCAATGGACCGAAATGTCCGACCTGCAGCGCATCGCCTCGCGCACCATTGCACGGCTGACCGGAGCAGAGGCGGGGTGCGTGACCGCATCCTGTTCTGCGGCCATCACGCTGGCCTGCGCCGCCGCGATGACCGGCAAGGATCTGGCCGCCATCGAGCAGCTGCCCGATGCGCGCGGGCTCAAGGACGAGATCGTCATCCAGACCGGGCACATGGTCTCCTATGGCGCGCCGGTGGAACAGGGCATCAGGCTTTCTGGCGCAAGGGTGGTGCCGGTGGGTCAGGCGACCAGCGCGCATGCTTACCAATTGGCCGGAGCCATAACCGACAAGACCGCGGCGGCGGTTTATGTGATTTCGCACCACGTTGTCGATTACGGGCAGATTCCGCTCGAAACGTTCTGCGAGGTTGCCCATGAAAAAGGTGTGCCAGTGATCGTGGACGCGGCGTCCGAATATGATCTGGAAAAATTCTTGAAGGCAGGCGCCGATCTGGTGCTTTATTCCGGGCACAAGTTTCTGGGCGGGCCGACGTCGGGCATTATCGCGGGCACTAAGGATTTCGTTGCCGCATGTTATCTGCAGAACCGGGGCGTCGGGCGCGGCATGAAGGTGGGCAAGGAAGGCGTGGCGGGAGTTATTGCGGCTCTTGAAGCCTGGGAGACGCGCGACCACGCCGGGATCAGGGCCCGCGAGCAAAGGGCTCTCGATCTCTGGCAATCAACGCTGGAAGGGCGGGATGGCATCACCGCCATCATCGACCCTGACCCAACCGACAACCCGCTCGACCGGCTCAAGGTGCTGGTTGATCCCGAGGGCGCCAACATTTCGGCATGGGATCTTGCCGATCGGATGGCGCAAGGGGACAGGCCGGTGATTGTGCGCGACCATGAGGTCGAGCACAATTATTTCTATCTCGATCCCTGCAACCTGCACCCTGACGAGGAGGTCGTCGTCGCCGAACGGCTGACCGAGGAACTCGATGCGGCGCGCAAATCCAACACGCCAATCGTTTCCGATTTGCGGCTGCGCATGCTGGCGCAGGAAAGGGCCATTCTCAACTGGCCCGATTGAGGACGCTGTATTTGCGCGCCGGGGAGAATAATGCAAACTGAACCCGGCGCGGCACTCACGGGAGGATCGGCGAAATGAGCACATTGGAAACGTCCAAGGACGCTGTGAAGGCCAAGCGCACGCGGACGAGTGCGCTCGACCGCATTCTGCAGGTGCTCGATTTTCTCCAGAGCAATGATGCGCCGGCGACGGCCTATGAAATCGCCCGCGCCGTGGGGGCGCCGCTTTCGACGGTCTATACGCTGGTCGAGGATCTTGTCGAAAAGGACATGCTGGACCGGTTCGAGGACGGAACCTTGTGGTTCGGGCATCGGCTGTATCATTACGGGCTGACCTATGCGCGCCATGTCGATCTTCTGACCATCGCCAACCACGAGATGAGCGACCTTGCGCTGGCCTCGGGGGAGACGGTGCAGATTTGCGGGCGGGATGGCGATTTCATGGTGGTGCTGGGGATGGTCGACGGGCCGGACCATTTTCAGGTCGCCTCGCAAGTGGGCAGCCGCACCCCGCTCAACTGGTCGGCGTCGGGGCGCTTGCTGGTGGGGCATCTGCCCGAGGATGAGCGGCGCGCGATCTTTTCGCATGCCAGTTGCCCATCGCCCACGGGCCGGGCGGAGACCGATATCGAGATTCTGACGGCAAGTTCGCGCCAGGCGCTCGATGCGGGGCTTTCCATACAGGCCGGTGAATCGGCCTATTCGATTGCCTGTATCGCGGCCCCGATCCTCGATAACGCGGGGACCTGCCGGGCGACGATTTCCATTGTGGTGCCCGATCAGAAGGTCAACCAGACCGATCCCGACCTTAAGGACCTGGTGCGGCAAAGCGCGATCAATATTGCCCGGCGTCTGGGCTGGTCGCGCTGAGCGGGGCGAGCAGGGCTTCGATTTTTTCGGCGATGCGCAGAACCGTCCAGTCGTGCCCGCCGGGGGCGAAGATCATCAGGCCAGTGGCGAGGGGCTGGCCGGCGTGCATCGGCACGGTGGCGGCGCAGCCATCGAGGAAATTGACCGCCGAGGGGTTACGGAGCATCAAGCCGTTGAGGCGGTCGAAATCGGCTTTCACATCGGCAATCAGCGGCGCGACCGTGGGCACGGTGGGGGCAATCAGGACATCGAAATCTTCCGCCTGAGCGGAAAAGGCGGCGATGGCGGATGCGCGTTGGGCGCGGGCTTCCGCCTCGTCCTGTGGCGTAAAACCCTGTGCGGCGCGGATGCGGCGCAAAACGTTTGGGTCTCCCGCGGTTTCCATGCGGTCGAGATGGCTGGCGTGGATGCGATAGGCTTCGGAGGCGACGATGACGCGATTGCTGTTGCCGAACCCATCGAGCATGGGCAGGTCGATTTCGGTCAGCGCAAAGCCATTGGCGGCCAGAGTGGCGATGGCGCGCTGAAAATCGGCGGCGACCTGGGTATCGAGCCCTTCTGTCAGGAAGCCGGTGGCGATGCCGATGCGCAGGGTTTTGCGCTGTTGCGGCGGCGGCATCGTGGCGGAAAGGACGGCGTGAACGGCGCTGCACTGGCTTGTCGTGTGGGCCAGCGGGCCGATGCTGTCGCAGCTCTGGGAGAGCGGAAACGCGCCATCGAGCGGGACGGCGGACTGGGTGGGCTTGAAGCCGCACAGCCCGTTGAGCGCCGCGGGAATGCGGACCGAGCCGCCGGTGTCGGTGCCCAGCGCGATATCGGCGATGCCCAGGGCGACCGACAAAGCGCCGCCCGAGGTCGATCCGCCTGATATCCGGGCGGGGTCGAAAATGTTGCCGGGGTCGCCGAAATGGGGGTTGAGGCCGACGCCGGAAAAGGCAAATTCGCTCATTGTGGTGCGGCCGCACCCGAGGGCCCCGGCGGCCCGCAGGCGACCGACCGCGGTTGCATCGGCGCTGGCCGGTGGGGCATCGGCAAGAATGGCCGAGCCGGCCGAGGTTACCTGGCCCTTTTCGTCGAACAGATCCTTGATCGAGACCAGGATGGCTGCCAGTGGGCCCTTCCTGCGCTCGGTGTTACCGTCGAGGGCCCCGGCCTCGGCCATGATCCGGTCGGCGTCGAACTGGGTGAAGACCGAGCGCCGGACGGCGGGCTCCAGACCCATGGCGATGTCGATGGCGCGGCGGGCGCGGTCCCTGGCGCTTGCGGCGGAGTTGCGGAGCGGGGAGATGTCGGCCATTGCAGCGATCCAGAGGTTTAGGGTTCTGGTGTCCTAGCAGGGTTTTATGCTGGCGCGCACGCCAAAACCCCCGACGGTCAAAGACCTCGGGCTATGATCGCCATTCGAGCTTAGCTCTCATGGCCTTCTCACCTCCAATCGCGCCACCGGCACGATTGGCCGAAGGACGGATCGAAGAACGGCATGGGGCGATGAACGCTCCGCACTGTATTTTAGTATATGAAGCGATCATCGCCCCACGCGCCCGGGGTTTTTGGCTTAGTCGCCCTTCAGAAGGCTAGGGTCAATCCCTTCTCCCTTTCGAGAGTACGACGGCGTTAGCAAAATCGCGCCAGTCTCGAAATCGAGATCAGGCGGCCGGTTCACGCCGTCCGGCGCTTGTGACGTTTGGGCCTTCCCTGCGGCGACCCGCAAGGAACCCGGACCAAACCCACCCAAACGTTCGTTGCGCTTGCGTCCATATGCGCGGGTTCGTGAGAGGGAGTATGGGGGAGGTCACGGAAGCGGGGATAAGTTTCTTTGCGGCTGGGGCGTGTGGGGGCTCATCATGATGGATTCCGGGGGGCCTTCGGCCATAGGCCTCAAGGCGTTCATGCGCTGCCAAAGCTCCACCGGAGCTTTGGCTTCGGCCAAGGCCGAACCGCTTCTCACCCCCGGAATGACAATGGGGAGTGGGGTGGGTGGTGGTGATGGAGCCGCGAGCGCAACCCCAGTCCCATCGCTGTCCCGGACCTGATTCGGACCCAGCAGCATCGCCGGTGCTCTGGAGCGTGGGGCAAGGCTCATGGGCCCCGGCGTTCGCCGGGGCAGCGAGGGTGGTGGGGAACGCTATGGCAAGGGCGGCATTGGCGGGGGACAGGCACAAGGAGGCGGTGATGTTTTTTGATGGATGGGACGATCTGGTTCGGCTGGTGGTGATCGGGGTGCTGTCCTATGTGGGGCTGGTGGTGATCCTGCGGGCCACGGGCAAGCGCACGCTTTCGAAAATGAACGCGTTTGACCTGGTGATCACCGTGGCGCTGGGTTCGACCCTGTCTTCGGCACTGCTCAGCCAGGACGTTTCGCTGTCCGAAGGGCTATTGGCGTTCGTCCTTTTATGCGCGCTGCAATTTGGGGTGACGTTTTTGTCGGTGCGCTCGGACGCCGTGCAGGGGTTCGTGAAGGCCGAGCCGAGCCTGTTGTATTTCAAGGGGCGGTATCTGGACCGGCACCTCAAGCGCGAGCGGGTGACGCGCGAGGAAATTCTGGCGGCCATGCGGGCGAGCGGAGCGGGATCGCCGGGCGATGTCGAGGCCGTGGTGCTGGAAACCGACGGATCGTTTTCGGTGGTCAGAACGCTGGGGGCCGACCGGGGCGCCATGGATACCGTTGAGGGGATGGCGGAGCATTTGGGGGCGTGAGGGCGCCCCTCTTATGCGGATGCCATCGGCGGGTGGGGCGGCGCCCCTGCCCGGTTAGATGCGCTTGAAGGTTTCGGGATCGTCCTTGCCGTCAAAGAACGTGTCCAGCGCCTGCCAGAATTCGGGCTGGTCGGGGGCGGCGTGGGCGAAGAGGGTCATGGACGAGCGGAATTTGAGATTGTCCGGGGCGCCGAAGATGGCGTTGGCCGATTTTTCGGGATGGGCGAGGACGGCGGGCGTGCATTCGAGCAGGCGCGGGCCGAGGGTTTCGTGCGCGAGATAGGCGCGGGCTTCGTCAAGGGAGGACAGCGCATAGCGCTGGCTCATGGCGCTCATGCCCAGCCCGGCGATTTGCGGGAACATGAACCACATCCAATGGGTGCGCTTGTGGCCGGCGCGGAGTTCGGCGAGGGCGGTAGGGTAGATGGGGGTTTGGGCGGTGAGGAAGTGGTGTATGGCCGCTCTTGACTCTAGCGTCATAAACGAGTGGACAGAGAAAGCTGTTGCACTCATGAATTGACTCTAGGAACAAAACGTGAAGACTCTCCGCTTCACAATCTTCCGACGGTCGATTCTATCAAAGGAAAAGAAAATGGCTGAAACGACCTCATTTCCACAAATTCCGGCCACTGTGTGGTGGGGCGTCCGTGACATATTGAAGAAAACAACTAGAGCCATCTTAAACGAAAGTTTTTTGGCCGTTCAATTGGGCGTTCAACCTGCTGCGGCTCGTCAGTACACCAGCGAACTTAGACGTGTGGGCTTGATCAATGAAGACGGAAAACCTACAGATTTGGCTCTGAAATGGCGATTAGATGATGAGTATGCCGCCGCGGTAGAGAAAATCCTAGCATCGGCATATAATGAAGAACTTTTGAACCTTGCACCCACTGTTGATGATAAAGAAAAGGCCGTATCTTGGTTCGAGTACCAAGGATTGGGTAGCGGAGCCGCTCGCAATAAAGCAGCCACCTATTTTCTGATAGGAAGCCCTGAGCCTGGCCAGTCGGCATCCAAAACAAATGGGGCTACTCCCACCCCGCGAGCAACAAAAAAGAAACCTAAGCAGACTGAAACGGTGCAGGTAGACAAAACCTCCCCTGATCGGTCGGCTGACACGAGAACCGGGTCAAGTGTTTTTCCTGTCAATCTAAACTTGCAAATACATATCAGCTCAGAAGCTTCTGCCGAGCAGATAGACGCAATATTTAGTTCGATGAGGAAGCATCTAGGTAATGCAAAACTTTCTTGAGGAAATCCGTAGCTTCCGGGAGTTTCTGACAGAAATTGGGGCCGCGCAAACTTCTCTCAATATCCCTTCGCCACGCACTCTCTCTGTTTCGTACGATGAGGATACCCTCAATCCCCAATCTCTCTTCTCGCTCTTAATCGTCGAAGAAGAAATCGTAGCCGTATCCCGGGATTTATTTGCATCTGGCCATTTCGCTATAGCTCTGCAAGAGGCTTTCAAAGCGGTAGAGAAGCTGGCGCAGGATAGGTCGGGCCGCACTAACTCCGGCACCCAGCTAATGGAACAAGTTTTTAGTCCCAATAAGCCTATTCTTTGGTGGAGTAGCCAAGAAAGCCAATCAGAGCGTGATGAGCAAGCTGGTTATATGAGGTTATTTTCCGGAGCAATGCTGGGTATACGAAACCCGTGCGCGCATGAATTTAACTGGATCGATGACCCTGACACCGCGCTAGAGGTGATGGTTTTTGCCCAACACCTTATGCGGAAGATAAAGCTCGCTCGTTGCGAAAGCTCTTAGCTGTACTAATGCGCCGCTTCCCAGTTCTCCGCAGCTTTGGCATCCACCTGCAACGGCACTGACAACCGCAACGCCGGTTCCGCCGCGCCTTCCATCACCCGCTTGATAATCGGAATCGCCTGTTCGGCTTTGTCTGCCGGAGACTCGAAGATCAGTTCGTCGTGGACCTGCAAGAGCATATCGGCGGGCACGTTTTCTTGCGTAAGGATGCGTTCCATGCGGATCATGGCGCGGCGGATGATATCGGCGGCGCTCCCCTGGATGGGGGCGTTGATCGAGGCGCGTTCGATGAAGGCGCGTTCGGAGGGGTTCTTGGTGTTGACGTTTTCGAACGGGATCTTGCGCCCGAAAATGGTCGAGACGTAGCCCTGGGCCTTCACGATGCGGCGCTGTTCGGCCATGTAATCCTGAATGCCGGGGAAGCGGGCGAAATAGGTCTTTATGTATTCCCCGGCTTCCGACCGCGCGATGCCGAGCTGATTGGCGAGGCCAAAGGCGGAAATGCCGTAGATGATGCCGAAATTAATCGCCTTGGCGCGGCGGCGGACCATGGGGTCCATGTCCTTGATGGGCACGTTGAACATTTCGGACGCCGTCATGGCGTGAATGTCCAGACCTTCCTCGAAGGCGTCCTTTAGCGCATCGATATCGGCGATGTGGGCGAGAACGCGCAGCTCGATCTGGGAGTAATCGGCGGAAATCAGAAGATTGCCCGGCGCGGCGACGAAGGCTGTGCGGATCTTGCGGCCATCCTCGGTGCGAATGGGGATGTTTTGCAAATTCGGTTCGTTGGACGAGAGGCGGCCTGTGGCGACCGAGGCCTGATTGTATGAGGTGTGGACGCGGTTGGTGCGCGCATTGATATAGGTGGGTAGCGCGTCGGTGTAGGTGGAGCGCAGCTTGGTGACGCCGCGCCAATCGAGAATGGTCTGGGCCAGCGGCACCCCTTGGGCGGCCAGATCGTCGAGCACCGAAGCGCCGGTGGCCCAGGCGCCGGTCTTGGTCTTTGTGCCGCCTTCAAGGCCCATCTTGCCGAACAGGATATCGCCCAATTGCTTGGGGGAGCCGAGATTGAACTTTTCGCCGGCCAGTGCGTGGGCGGTTTCTTCGAGAGCCGCGGCGCGCTGGGCGAAATCGCCCGAGAGGCGCGAAAGGATCTGGCGATCGACCGAAACGCCGCGCGCTTCCATGCGGGCGAGGACCGGGGTCAATGGGCGATCCAGCGTCTCATAAACCGTGGTGACGCCCTGGGCGACGAGGCGGGGTTTTAGAATATGCCAGAGGCGTAGGGTGATATCGGCGTCTTCGGCGGCGTATTTGGCGGCGGGCTCGATTTCGAGCTTGTCGAAAGTGAGCTGGTTCTTGCCGGTGCCGGCGAGGTCGGTGAATTTGAGGCAGGTGTGATCGAGCCAGCGCAGGGCGAGCGCATCCATGCCGTTGTTGCGGGCGCCATCGAGCGCGTAGCTCATCAGGAGCGTATCGTCGATGGGGGCCATGGTGATGGCATAGCGGGCAAAAATGCCCATGTCGTATTTGACGTTCTGGCCGATTTTCAGGATTGCCGGGTCTTCCAGCACCGGGCGCAGCATGTCGAGGGCGAGGCGCATATCCATCTGGCCCTCGGCGCGGCCGCCGCCGAACATGTCGTCATTGCCGGTGGTGTGGCCGAGCGGGATATAGCACGCCTTGCCGGGGCGGGTGGCGAGGCAAATGCCGACCAGATCGGCGGCCTGATTGTCGAGCCCGGTTGTTTCGGTATCGACGGCGACATGGCCCGTGGCGATGATATCGGCGATCCAGTTGGCCAGCGCTGTCTCGTCGCGGACGATCTCGTAATCGTCGAGATTGCAGGGGATGGCGCGGATGGCCTCGAGCACTTTTTCGGCGTGGGCGTCGGGGCCGCCGGCGCCGGTGGCGGGGGCCGGGCCATCGGAGACATCGACGGCGCCGGGGATCGAGGCGCCCTTGACCGCCAGTTCGGCATCGGGCTCGAAATCGTCGGGGTCGACCTCGAGCAGCGCGGCGATGCGGCGGGTGATGGAGGTGAACTCCATGGCTTTGAGGAAGGGGATCAGCGTTTTGGCTTGAAGCGGTTCGCGGGCCAGGGCGTCGAAGGGGAGTTCGACGGGGGTGTTGCAATCGAGCTCGACCAGCTTGCGCGAGATGCGGGCCAGTTCGGCATGTTCGATGATCGATTCGCGGCGCTTTTGCTGCTTGATTTCCGAAGCGCGGGCCAGCAGGGTTTCGAGATCGCCATATTCGTTGATCAGCAGCGCGGCGGTCTTGATGCCGATGCCGGGGATGCCGGGGACGTTATCGACCGGATCGCCGCACAGGGCCTGAACGTCGACCACCTTGTCGGGGGTGACGCCGAATTTCTTGACCACCTCGTCCGGGCCGATCCAGCGCAGGGGCGGCTGGCCGGGGCGGGCGATGGTATCGAGCATGGTTACATTGGGGCCGACAAGCTGCATCAGATCCTTGTCTGAGGAAACGATGGTGACCTTGCCGCCGGCGTCGCGGAACTGGCAGGCATAAGTGGCGATGATGTCGTCGGCCTCGAAGCCTTCCTGTTCGATCGAGGGCAGGCAGAAGGCACGGGTGGCGGCGCGGGTGAGCGGGAACTGGGGGATCAGATCCTCAGGGGCCTCGGGGCGGTGGGCCTTGTACTGATCGTAAAGATCGTTGCGGAAGCTCTTGCCGGAATAATCGAAGATCACCGCGAAATGGGTGGGCTCGTTTTCGCCCTTTAGATCCTCGGTGAGCTTATAGAGCATGTTGCAAAAGCCCGAGACGGCGCCGACCGGCAGGCCGTCGGACTTGCGCGTCAAAGGCGGCAGCGCGTGATAGGCGCGGAAGATGAAGGACGAGCCGTCGACGAGGACGAGATGCATGGCGGGCTCCCCGGGGCGCGGACTGGCGCGCCTTTACGATTCTGGTTGGGCGGACTTTCGCGCGATTATGCCGAAGGGGCAAGCGCCGTGGCGATCAGGGACGGCCGGCGGGGGAGCGGACGCCCATGAGCAGGGCCCAATAGGTGCCGTAGGTGTTATAGGTCGTGGCCGGGCCGCGCTCGATGGCGATGCCGAACTGGACGTAATCGGGGTTGACCATCGTCTTGTTGTGCGAGGGCGATTTGAGCCAGCCCACGATTGCCGTATCGAGATTGGGCGGGCCGCCGGCCAGGTTTTCGCCAGCCCCGCCGCCAAACCCCATGCGGCGCAGGCGGGTGTGCAAGGTCTGCTCGGGAGCGGCTGTGTGGGCGACGACCGAATTTTCGGCCATCAGGCGCGCCTGCTCCTCGGCGGCCCTTTGCAGGGTCGCGTTGTGGCTCAAAAGCGGCAGGTTGCGCTCGGCGCGCATGGCGTTGAGTTTCCGGGTCGCTTCGGCAATCGAGACCGAGGACACCGGGGTGGCGCGCTCGGTGGTCATGATGACGGTGCCCGAGGAACAGGCCGCCAAAACGAACGCGGCGCCGCCGGATGCGGAAAGGGTGAGGAATCGGCGGCGGGTGATTTCGATCATGGGCGAGACTTTATCCAAACCGGGGCGGTTTGGAAGAGGTTAAAATAGCGCGGGGGCCTGTCGCAGATGGGTCTTGCGCTTGGCAGCCATTCTCCCTATAACGCGCCGTCTCCGGTTGGTCCTTTGGGCCAGCCGCAGATTTCTATTGAACGAGCCGTCCGGCCAAAAGGCATGCCGTGGCAGCTCATGAAAGCGGACGTTCGGGAGACCGGACATCCAAGAAGACCAAAAAGGACCCGCAAAATGCCCAAGATGAAGACCAAGTCTGGCGCCAAGAAGCGCTTCAAGGTGACTGCCACCGGTAAGGTCATGGCTGGCCCCGCCGGCAAGCGCCACCGCCTTATCAGCCACAACGCAAAGTACATCCGCTCCAATCGCGGTACCTCGGTCATGTCCGCCCCCGATACCAAGATTGTCAAGAAGTACATGCCGTACGACCGGTAAGCGGCTGCCCTTGTTTTGTCGCGTTGTCGAACCGGAAAACCGGGAAGACCACTTTTCCTGACAACGCTCCGACAGTCAGATTTGAGGAATTAAGATATGTCCCGCGTAAAAAGAGGCGTTACCGCCCACGCCCGCCACAAGAAGGTGATCAAGGCCGCCAAAGGCTATTACGGTCGCCGTTCCACCAATTACCGCTCTGCCGTACAGGCCGTCGAGAAGGCCGGCCAGTACGCCTATCGCGACCGCAAGCAGAAGAAGCGCAATTTCCGCGCCCTGTGGATCCAGCGCATCAACGCCGCCGTGCGCAGCCATGGGTTGACCTATGGTCGATTTATCGACGGCCTCAGCAAGGCTGAGGTTGCTGTGGACCGCAAGGTTCTGGCCGATCTGGCAGTGCGCGAACCGGCAGCTTTCGAAGCGCTGGTTGCCAAGGCCAAGGAAGCCCTCGCCTATCTGGGCGACGTCGAAGCGACCACGCACGAGCGCATTTCCGCCTAAAAAGGCATCTGCGACTCCACCAGCCTTTATGGATCGCGTTGTCGAACCGAAAAAACCGGTTCCCACTTTTTCTGACAACGCTCCAGCCTGCTGAGGCCGAATTTGAAAGCCTTGCGCTGCCCCTTTTGGGGTGGCGCGGGGCTTTTTCGTTTGCTACCGCTTCGCCCGCAAAAAGAGTTTCCCATGTTAGAGAACATCATGTCCGACGAGATCGCCGACCTCAGCCAATCGATCCACGCCGCCATTGGAAATGCGCAGGATGAAGCCGCGCTCGAGACGGTGCGGGTTTCGGCATTGGGCAAGAAGGGGTCGATTTCGGCGCTGCTTGCCACGCTGGGAAAAATGACCCCGGAGGAACGCAAGGAAAAAGGCCCCGCGATCAACGGGCTCAAGGCCGAGATCGGCGCCGCCATCGAAACCCGACGCGAGGCGCTGGCTGCAGCCGCGCTCGAAAAGCGCCTGGCCAGCGAAAAGCTCGATGTGACCCTGCCGCTGCGCCCGGCCCCCACCGCCACAGGACGTGTCCATCCGGTGAGCCAGGTGATCGACGAGATCACGGCGATCTTTTCGGACATGGGGTTTGCGATTGCCGAAGGGCCGGACGTCGAGACCGATTATTACAATTTCACGGCGCTCAATTTCCCCGAGGGCCATCCGGCGCGGGAAATGCACGACACGTTCTTTTTCGAGCCCGATGCCGAGGGCAACCGCAAGCTGTTGCGCACCCATACCTCCCCGGTGCAGGTGCGCACCATGGAACAGAGCGAACCGCCGATCCGCATCATCATTCCCGGCCGCACCTATCGCAACGACTCAGACCAGACCCACACTCCGATGTTCCATCAGGTCGAGGGGCTGGTGATCGACAAGCAGAGCCATATCGGGCAATTGCGCTGGGTGCTCGAAGAATTCCTCAAGGCGTTTTTCGAAGTCGAGAGCGTTACGACCCGGTTCCGCCCGAGCTTTTTCCCCTTTACCGAGCCGAGCATGGAAGTGGACGTGCAATGCGACCGCTCGGGCAATGAAGTCAAGATCGGGCAGGGCAATGACTGGCTGGAAATCCTGGGTTGCGGCATGGTGCATCCCAATGTGATCGAAGCCGGGGGGCTGGACCCCGATGTCTACCAGGGCTTTGCCTGGGGCATGGGGATCGACCGGCTCGCCATGCTCAAATACGGCATGGCCGATCTGCGCGCGTTCTTTGACGCCGACAAGCGCTGGCTCGACCATTACGGCTTCCGGCCGCTCGACCTGCCGACGCTGTTCGGTGGGCTGTCGAGCTGATGGTTTTGCCTGACCGTTACAGCGGTGCGCATCAGTTCGCCTTCGGGGACAGCCCTGAACTGGCGGATGAATTGCTCGCCCTGGTCCTTGCCGGCAAGAAAACAGCAACGTGCGGCGCGCTGCGCGATCACGAGGCGGGCGAACCCATGCCGCAAGTGGGGCGGCAGGACGTGGTTCTGGATGGACGCGGGCAACCGGCCTGCGTGATTGAAACCACAGCGGTCGAGATCGTGCCGTTTGACGCGGTCACGGCCGATTTTGCCGAAGCCGAGGGCGAAGGTCCCTATGACGCCTGGCGCGAAGGACACATCGCCTTTTTTGGCCGCAATGGCGGCTGGGACGGCCAAATGAAACTTGTTTGTGAGCGTTTTGCGCTCGTTGAAGTTCTCGATAGGACCTGAAGATGAAATTCACGATTTCCTGGCTCAAGGATCACCTCGAGACCACCGCCTCCAATGCCGAAATCATCGACACGCTGACCATGATCGGGCTTGAGGTCGAGGACGTGAGCGATAGCGGCGCGGCGCTCAAAAGCTTCGTGACCGCGCATGTGGTTTCCGCCGAGCAGCACCCCAATGCCGACAAGCTGAGGGTGTGCAAGGTGGATGCGGGCACCGGGGAATTGATCGATGTGGTGTGCGGCGCCCCCAATGCGCGCACGGGGCTGAAATCGGTCTTTGCCTTTGCCGGCACCTATATCCCCGGCAAGGACATCACCATCGGCAAGGGCAATATCCGCGGGCAGGTGTCGAACGGCATGCTGTGCTCGAATGCCGAGCTCGAGCTGTCCGACGATCATGACGGGATCATCGAGTTGCCTGAGGACGCGCCGATCGGCGTGCCCTACCCCGATTATGCGGGGATAGATGAGGTGGTGATCGATATCGGGCTGACACCGAACCGGGGTGACGCCACCGGGGTTTACGGCATTGCGCGCGACCTGGCCGCGGCGGGACTTGGTACGCTCAAGGCAACCGACATGTCGCCGGTGGCCTCCAAGGGCGCCAGCCCCATTGCGCCGCTGCCGCACGAATTTGCCGAGGGCGAGCCCAAAGCCATCCGCAAGTTTGCCGGCCGCTACATTGCCGGCATCAAGAACGGCCCCTCCCCCGATTGGCTGGCGCAGCGCCTGCGCGCCGTCGGGCTGCGCCCGATCAACGCCGTGGTGGACATCACCAATCTGGTCTCTCTGGGCTGGGGGCGTCCGCTGCATGCCTATGACGCGGCCAAGATCGAGGGACAGATGGTGCTGCGCAACGCACGCGGCGAGGCGTTCGAGGCACTCGACAACAAGATCTATACGCTCGACGAGACCATGACGGTGATTGCCGACGACAAAGGCCCGCTTTGTCTTGGCGGGATCATGGGCGGCACCCGGTCGGGCGTTACCGAAGAGACTGTCGATGTGTTCATGGAGTGCGCGAGCTGGGACCCCGAACTGATCGCCCAGTCGGGCCGCAAGACCGGTATCATCTCCGATGCCCGCTATCGGCTGGAGCGCTCGGTCGATCCGGCCCTGACCGAACCGGGACTGGAGCTTGCCACACGTCTTGTGCTGGAGCTGTGCGGCGGTGAGCCCATGGAGCCGGCGATTTCCGGCGAGGATGTTTTTCCCGATACCGTTGTGGAGTTCCCACTTTCGGAAACCGCGCGCCTCACCGGGCTCGACGTTTCCCCCGACCGGGTGGAAGACATTCTGGGGCGGCTGGGCTTTGTGATGGAGGGCGAAGGGCCCGTTCGGCATGTGAAGGTGCCCTCGTGGCGCCCGGACGTGACGATCAAGGCGGACCTCGTTGAAGAGGTGATGCGCATTGTGGGCGTTGACCGCGTGCCGGTCGAACCCTTGCCGCGGCTCTCCGGCGTGGCGCCCAAAATGCTGACCCCGATCCAGAACCGGCGCCGCATCGTGCGGCGGACGCTGGCGGCGCGCGGCATGGACGAGGCCATGACCTGGTCGTTCATCTCCACCGAGCTTGCCCAAGCCTTCGGTGGCGGCAAGCCTCAATTGCGGCTGGCCAATGCCATTGCTTCGGACATGACCGACATGCGGCCATCGCTGTTGCCAGGCCTGCTCATGGGCGCGGCGCGCAACGGAAATCGCGGGCTGGACGATGTTGCGCTGTTTGAAGTGGGGCAGGTGTTTTTCTCCGATACGCCGGAGGGCCAGCGCACGCACGCAACCGGCATCCGGACGGGCACGTGCGGGATCGGCGGGGCCGGACGGCACTGGCAGGGCAAGGCCGAAAGGGTCGGGGTTTACGACGCCAAGGCGGACCTCGGCGCGGCGCTCGATGCTCTGGGTGTCGATATCGACAAGGTGCAGGTGGTTTCCGAACCGGCACCCTGGAGCCATCCGGGGCGCGGCGGACGCATCCAGCTCGGGCCCAAACTGATCCTTGGCTGGTTCGGGGAGCTGCATCCGGCAATGGCGGCAAAATTTGATCTTGGCGGCCCGGTTGCCGCGTTCGAGATCGATCTCGACGCGTTGCCCGAACCGCGCAAGAAGGCGACACGGGCCAAGCCGGCGCTGGCACTGTCCACGCTGCAGCCGGTGCGGCGCGATTTTGCCTTTGTTGTGAGTACAGATGTCGAAGCCGCAAATATCTTGCGCGCGGCCAGGGGTGCCGAAAAGGCGCTCGTCACCGAGGTGACGATCTTTGACGTTTTTTCCGGTGCTCATGTGGGCGAAGGCAACAAATCGGTGGCTATCGAAGTTACCCTGCAACCAAAGGACAAAACGCTGACCGATGAGGAGATCGAGGCGGTGTCGGGAAAGATCGTGGCGGCTGTAGAAAAAGCGACAGGGGGCGTGTTGCGTGGGTGAGGCGGCCCTCCGCCGGGCTGGAGCGCAGGTTCTGCGAACCGAGTTGAGCTTTGCGGGGTTGTCCGCGGACAACCCCGCACGGCGTCGGCCGCGATCGCCATGGCGTCCCCGTCCGGCCGGTTTCTGGACGGCATTCGAGGATAAGGCGCTTTATTACGACGCGTTCCGGGTCGAGAACGGCAAGGACGTTCTGCTGGTCGGCCCGACACCACTCAATCTTCGGTCCGGGCTTGCGGCGGCGCGCTACAGTGCGCTTCCGTCGGGGACGACGCTCAAGGCCGAATTGTTCCCCTCGCGCTCGACCATGCTGACCCGGTTTGCCGATGTGCCGGGCGATGCACAGGCGGTGCGGGTCGAGGCGTTCGGCGAGATTTTCGATCTGGCCATCCAGCCCAATTTCTCGACTGCCCTTTCGGGCGCGCGAATCCTGTTCACGATCAACAAGAACAACCGGCTCGAATGGATCGCCGATTGGGCGCATTGGCATGCGGCGCTGCATAGCACCGATACGGTGATCCTGTTCGACAACGGTTCGACCGATTATACGATCGATCAACTGGAAGCCACGCTGGCCGGCGTTGACGGGCTCAAGACGGTGATCGTCATCGACGTGCCGCACAAGTTCGGGCCGATCGACACCTCGGTCCTGGTCACCAAGTTCTATCCGCGCTTCTTGCAGATATCGATGACCAACCTGGCGCTGCGCCGGTTCGGGATGGACGCGGAAGGCTTGCTCGATTGCGACATTGACGAGCTGGCCTGGGCGGAGGGCCAATCGGTTTACCAGCGAGCCGGCCAAAGCGCTGTGGGCGTTGTGCGCATGCGCGGGCGGTGGATCGAAGCGGCGCGGGCCCCCGATATGGAGGCTCGTCATCACGCCTTCCGGCACAGGCTGGCCAATTTCCGCCATCGGCTATCGCCACCCAAATGGGTTCTGGATCCGCGCCGTGACTGGGTGAAGCCCCTATCGGTCCACCCCTATCTCCACCGCATCCACGGTGCCCCCATAACGGCCCGGCAGCTTGATGACACTGCTATGTTCTTCCACTTCAAAGGCATCAACACCAATTGGAAGGAAGAGAGGACGGACATCAAGGGCATTGACATCGAAACCCTTGTCGAAGACGAAGAACTCCAGATCGCCCGCCAGACCCTGTAGGTCGGGCCCCGCTTCTCGTATCAAAGACAGGAGCCTTTCCGGGCATGTCCAAACTGCCGATAGTCTGCTCATTCTGGCACGGCCCGATGTCCTGGCTGGAGCGGCTCTGCATCACGTCGTTTATCGCCCAGGGTCATCGATTTGATCTCTACAGTTATGAGCGTCCCGAGGGGCTGCCCGAAGGTTGCGGATGGCGTGACGCGGCCGAAATCGTGCCTCGCGAAGACATCTTCTTTTACAAGGGTGACCGTTCGCCAGCCGTTTTTGCCGACTATTTCAGGTTGATGCTGATGGTCCGCGAGGCGGGGATTTGGGTGGATTGCGACATGCTCTGCGTCCGTCCGTTTTCCGGCCTTTCACCCTATGTCTTCGGCTATGAAGTGCCGCCGGGTCGGGGACCTCACGCGGGCCAGATCAACAACGCCGTTCTTCGTCTGCCCAAGGACAGCGCGCTATTGGAAGCGTTACTGGGCATTTTCGATGGCGACAGCGAGAAAGTCGATCCAGTGTGGATGCCGCGCTACCGCCGCATTGAAATTGCCTTCCGGCGCATGCTGGGGCAGCGCGTCGGCCTGACCCATATGCAGTTTGGAGCCACCGGCCCATTTCCCCTAACCTATTTTGCCAGGAAGCTGGGGAAGGACGGTGAGGCCCTGGCTGCCACCGCTTTCTATCCCTTGCCCTATGACGACGTACGGTCGCTGCTCTCGCCTGGTAGCAGTCTCGAGCGCTATATTCATCCCGAGACGCTTGGTGTGCATCTGTGGCGCATGGCTCTCACCGGTCGCTCGCGTCGTCCGGAGCCGCAACGACCGTCATCAGGCAGCGCTCTGGCGGGTGTTGCTGAACGCCTGGGCGTGGAAACGACGCTGTCATGACTGCGCTGTTTGGCGATTGGCGTCATGGCGTGCTGCTTGTGCTGCTGTTCTGCCTTCCCGTGCTTCTGGCAGATGTGGGGACGGCCCTTATCATGGTCACGGCCGGCCTTGTCGCCATAACTGCCGCACCACGCCTTATTGCCAAGGACTTTCCCGAAACGCATGCTGTCCGGCTTTTGCTGACCGCATTTGTTCTGATGGCTGTAGCGCTATCGATATCGGCACATGGCTTATGGGACGCGCGGTTCATCCTCAACTTCGCTCCGCTGCTCATTGCCTTGCCTCTGGTAGCAGCAAAGGCAAATTACCGGCCCCAGGCAAGCCTCACTCATATCGCCGTCCTTTCGGCGGCGGGGGCTTTGCTCTCGCTGGTTGTCGCAGGCGTGCAGGTCTTTGTTCTCGAGGAGTCGCGCGCCGGCGGGCATGTCATCAACGCCATTCACTTCGCCAATATCGCCGTAACTCTCGGCTTCATGGCCCTGGTCGGCATATTCACTTCGAAAAGCAAATGGCGCTATCTGCTTCTGCTCGGCCCGGTCTGCGCCATTCTCAGTTGTGCGCTCTCTGCCTCTCGCGGTCCACTTATCGGGGCGCTGGTTCTTTATATGGTGTTCATAGCGGTGCTGTGGTTTCACTCAAGACGAGCGGCGCTACTTGCGCTCGGAGCCAGTCTTTTTGTGGCGGCCGGGATGTTTTTCCTGGTCGCGACCTTTGCCGCCCCTCAACTTGCGCGCTTGTCCGATGTTGGCTCGGTCATCTTGCAGGTGATCGCGGATGGGGAAACCGGCAACAGGTCCACCAATATCCGTCTGGGGCTCTTTGCCGGGGGGTGGCGAGCCTTTCAGGACGCCATCTGGTTCGGTCATGGGTGGGAACGAATAGTTCCGGCCACCTATCCCTATCTCGAACCATGGTTGCAGGACCATTTGGACAACCGCAACTTCACCTATCTGCATAATGACGTGCTCGATTTCGCGGTGGGAGCTGGCATAGCGGGCATCATATCCTATTTCGCCATGCTGGCGGCACCGGTGGTTGGCGTGATGGCCGGCCCGAAAGACCGGGTTTTCCTTGGTCGGGTCTATGGTGCGCTCGTGCTCGCTGTGGGGTTCTTCGTTTTCGGGTTGACGAGCCGGCTCATGGGGCAGGCCCTGCAGCTGACGCTTTTTTGCATGATGACTATGATTATCGCCCGTTACGGCTGGAAGGAGAACGAGACTGGCCACGCGATCTGACATCAAAATCCTCGCGATCTATAAATTCGTCGATCAGCCGGACTTTGAATCCCTCAAGGCACCGCTGGCGGAGTTTTGTTGTGCGCGGGGGATCAAGGGGACGTTGCTCGTGGCGCCCGAGGGGATCAACGGGACGGTGGCGGGGGCGCCCGAGGCGATCGATGCGCTGGTGGGATGGCTCAATGACGGCAACATCTTCGGCGGGCGGTTCCGGGGAGCCGAGATCAAATATTCGTTTGCCGAAAGCCAGCCGTTCTATCGCATGAAAGTGCGGCTGAAGCCCGAGATCGTGACGCTGCGAGCCCCGGAGGCCAATCCGGGCCGGCAGGTTGGCACCTATGTCGACCCCCGGGACTGGAACGATCTGATCGACCAGGACGATGTGGTGGTCATCGATACGCGCAATGATTACGAGGTGGCGCTGGGAACGTTCCGGAACGCGAAAGACCCGCATACAGCGAGTTTTACCGAGTTCAAGGATTACGTTTCCAAAACGCTGGACCCCAAAAAGCACAAGAAAGTCGCCATGTTCTGCACTGGCGGAATACGGTGCGAAAAGGCCTCGTCCTACATGCTGGCGCAGGGGTTCGAGGAGGTTTTCCACCTCAAGGGCGGCATCCTCAATTATCTCGAACAAGTGCCCGAAGACAAAAGCCTTTGGGATGGGGAGTGTTTCGTTTTCGATGAGCGCGTTTCGGTGCGCCATGGACTGGAAATCGGCGATGCGCAATTGTGCCGGGCCTGCCGTCAGCCGCTGACGCCAGCCGACCGGGACCGCGAAGAGTTCATCGAAGGCGTGCAGTGCCACCATTTCGCAGGCGAAGAGAACGCAGCCAGGCGCCAGGCCGCAGCCGAGCGGCAAAGGCAGATCGAGTTGGCCGCGGCGCGTGGCGAGGCTCATATCGGCGAAGACGTGAGAAAGGCCGCAGAACAGCGGCGGCTGGCCAACAAGGCGCGGCGCGAGGCGGATCGGACCCGAAACCGAAAGGGGTAACCCATGGCGGTCAAACGGATCGTTGCCAATATCGAGGGCTCGCCCGAGACGGCAGCGCGGTTTTATGGAGACCTGCTCGGACTGGACACCATGATGGACATGGGCTGGATCCGCACCTATGGCACCGACGGGCAGATGTCGGTTCAGATGAGCATCATGTCAGAGGGCGGGGCGGGCACGCCGGTGCCCGACATATCCATCGAGGTCGACGATGTCGATTCCGTGCTGGAAAAAGCGCGGGCCATGGGCATTAACATCGAATACGGCCCGGCAGACGAGCCCTGGGGCGTGCGACGCTTTTACGTGCGCGATCCGTTCGGCAAGCTCATCAACATTCTTTCACACGTTCAGTAGCCACGCGGCGGGGCGGGATCGTCGTTGAGGATCAGGTACATATTGACCTGATCGAGCCAACGGCCATGCTTGAAACCCGATTGGGGCAGGATGCCGAGCATCTCAAAGCCATGCCGGACGTGAAAACGGATCGAATTTTCGTTCTTTGAGTCGATGACCCCGACCATAAGATGAAAGCCCTTGGCTTTCGCGTCGTCAATCAGGGCAGCCATCAGCGCCGAGCCCACCCCCCTGCCCTGCGCCTCGTCGCGCAGATAGATCGAATGCTCGACGGTCTTTCTATAGCCAGAGCGCGAGCGATAGGTGCCGTAGCTGCCGTGGCCGAGAATGCGGCCATCCTCTTCGGCGACAAGAACGGCAAAACCGTTTGCGTTGCGCTCATCCAGCCATGCCTTGCGATCGGCCAGCGTTTCCTCGGTCTCGCTCCAGATGGCGTCGAGCCTGCGGATGGCATCGTTGTGGATGTCGAGGATCTGGGGCAGATCGCTGTCAGTGGCGGGGCGGATATTCATTTGGGGCAATTGCACCTGTTCAAATCGGAATAACTGATGGTAAAATGAAATGATATAGAAGTATCAATTCTACTAATTGAATTTCCTTATGGATATCGATCAACTCCGCACGTTCGACCGGATCGCGCGCGACTTAAGCTTCACCAAGGCGGCGGCCCGGCTCAACGTGACCCAGGCCACGGTTTCGATGCGTGTTCGGGTGCTCGAAGACTTCCTCGGTGTGCAGCTTTTTACGCGCGGGCGCAAGGTGGCTCTGACCGATCAGGGCATGACTTTCCTGCCCTATGCGCGGCGCATTCTCAACTCGGTCCAGGAAGGCCGAGAGGCTCTGCGGCGGGTCGAGCGTGGACGGATCACCGTCGCTTCGTTGCGGTCCATGGTGACGCCGCTGATCTCGGAAAGCCTTTTGCGTTTTCAGGAGAGACACCGGGAGGTCGATGTGATCGTGCGCGAGGGGCACCACAATCACGTCACTGCCATGCTGCACGACCGGGTGGCGGAGCTGGGGATCATCGCCTGGCCCAATCTCGACCCGCTGGTGCCCGAGATCTATCCGATTGTGGTGATGCGCGAACCGGTGCCGCTGGTGCTGGCACCGCACCTGGCGGCGCAGCTTGAGCCCAACCCGAGCCTGGCCGATGTGCTGGCGTTGGTTCCAAGGGTGATTTCGCTGCGCTGGTGGCAGGTGGATCCCGAAGGCGCCACGGCGTTGGTGCGGCGAGCCCAGACGAGCGTGGAAATTCCCACGGGGCCGGCAAGGCGGCTGGCGCTGGCCGGAGAGGGGTTGGGCTTTTTCGTGCGCTCAACGGTGCGCCGCGAGATCGAGCGGGGCGAGCTGGTCGAGATCACGCCGCGCGATTTCATGCCACTGCATCGCGACATCGCCATCGTGGCGCTGTCGAAATCGGCTTTCGAGCGCGACATGGTGCGCGATTTCGCACGTGAAGTGGCAAAGGAAGCCGCGGCGCTGGGGACGATCCTTGAAGACCGGCTGAACGATTAGAGCAACCGCTCGATGGTCTGGCGCAGCAGGTCGAGATCGCTGTCGCGCGAGAGGCGATGATCGCCATCGGGGATGAGGGTAAAGGTGACCGGATCGGAGACGAGGTGGCTGACCAGTTTCAGCGCGTGAGCCGGGGGCACGTCGGTATCATTGCCGCCCTGCAGGATGGCCACGGGACAGTGCGTGCGGATGGGAGCGCCGAACAGGATATGGTTTTCTCCGTCCTCGATCAGCGCGCGGGTGAGGACATAGGGTTCGTCCGAGTAGTCGGACGGTTGTTCCACCCTGCCCTTTTCCCACAGGTCGAGCAGTTCGGCATCGGTGAAGGTTTCGCGCATCAGATCGCGGGTCATGTCGGCGGCCGGAGCGATCAGCACCATGGCCTTGACCCGATCCACGCCGCGCTGGCGTAGGGCGCGATTGACCAGAAGGGCCAGCCAGCCGCCCATTGACGAGCCGACAACGATCTGGGGACCCTCTGTTGTGTCAAATACCGCCAGTGCCTCTTCGAGCCAGCGCGAAATCGTGCCGTCGAGAAAAGCGCCACCCGATTGCCCATGGCCGGAATAATCGAACCGGGTGACCGCCAGCCCCTTTTGCGCGCCGAAGTCGGCGAGCGCCTCGGCCTTGGAGCCGATCATGTCGGACTTGAACCCACCCAGCCAGAACAGGCCGGGCGTGCCGCCGGGGCGGCGCAGGGTGGCGATTTCGCGCGCATCGTCGCCGTGACCCACGGTCAGGGTGGCAGATCTGTCGCGCATTGCATTTTCCGGCTCGAACACCATATCGGGGATGTAGCCGCTGGGCCGTCAGATCGCAAGACCGCTTCACAGGCGATTGGCGAGCGAGCCGCATGACGGTATGGCACGAGGTCTGCTTTGCCTGTTGACTTTGGGCCAGTTTACCAAGATTTTAGACGTGTTGCGCCAGCCATGAGCAGGCGTGCGCAGCTATGGGAAACCACTGAAAGGAAATTCAGCCATTCGTCGTCCGATGAGACCCGTGCAGCCCCAAAAGGATGGGCCGCGCTCCAACAATGAAATCAACGTCCCCGAAATCCAGCTTATCAACGCAGAAGGCACCAATGTCGGTGTCGTGCGGACCAGCGAAGCCATTGCCATGGCCATGGAAGCGGGGATGGACTTGGTCGAGATCTCACCCAATTCGGCACCGCCGGTGTGCAAGATCCTCGATCTGGGCAAGTTCAAATACGCCGCCCAGAAGAAGGCCGCCGAGGCCCGCAAGAAGCAGAAGGTGATTGAGGTCAAGGAGATCAAACTCCGGCCCAACATCGACACGCATGACTATGACGTGAAAATGCGTGCGCTGGAAAAGTTCATCGGCGAGGGCGACAAGGTCAAGGTGACCATGCGGTTCCGCGGCCGTGAAATGGCGCACCAGAACATCGGTCTGGAACTGCTGCACAAGGTCAAGGATCAGTTCGAGGAGATCACCAAGGTCGAATCCAACCCCCGGGCCGAAGGCCGTCAGATGGTCATGGTGCTCGCGCCGCGCTGAGCCCATTGCCCGATCTGCCGCACGCACATGCAAAGGTGGCCGCAAGGCCGCCTTTTGTCGTTTTGGGGGAAGCGGCAAGTGTATGCAAACCGCAGCGAGCCGGCCCCGGCGAAAGGCCGATAGCCCAAAATTTGGGCACCGGGAAAAATCGGCCCGCAAAAGCGCCTGTTTGGGCCGAAAATTGAGCCTTCATTAACCCTGCGCGCCCTTACTGGTCCTACGCAATTTCCCAGAAGGGGCAAGGGGGCCGGTATCATGCTGTCCAGACTTAGTGTGGCGCAGCGCATCTATGCGTCGTTCGGCGCCATGATTGCACTTTTGGCCGCGATCGTGGTGTTTTCCTATTTTGGCGTCAGCGCGGTATCGCAGACCTTTACAGATTACCGCACAGCCGCTCGGCAGACGCTGGCCATTTCCGGCTTTGTCGAACAGCTTTCGGCCGCCCGGCTGGCCGATCTCGACTATCGGCTGGAGACCTCGGCGGAAAAGGCGCAGACACTGGCCGACCGGATTGCAAATCTGCAAACCCGTGATCCGCAGGTGATGGCCCTGTTTGAGGGCGAGGCGGAAACCGAAGCGGCGATAGCCGAATTTGCCAGTTCCGCGCAGGCCTATGAGGCTGCCTTTGTCGAAATGACCGAAACGCAATCGCAGATCGACGCCGGAATTGCCCAGCTACGCGCCGTGGGCGATCAGTTGCGCGCCGATTCGAGCGCGGCGCTGCGTGCGGTGAGCGGCAATTTCAACGCCACGGGCTCGGCCGGTTTTGGCGTTCAGGCGACAATTCTCACCCAGTTCGAGGTCGAACAGTTCCTGCTGACGGCCGACCCTGCGCGGCTCGAGGCAGCGGCCGAGAATGCGAGCGTTGCCAAGGAGAATTTGCAAAAGCTGCACGATGCGGTGATTTCCAACTCCCAGAAGGCGACGGCCAATCGCATGATGGAGGGGCTCGATGCCTATATGGCGCATGCGGGCAGCGTTGCCGATGCGATCTATGCCCGAAACGCGGTGATGAGTGAACAGCTCGACGTGCTCGGGCCGCAGATGCAAGAGGCTTTCGGCGCCATGCTGGCATCGGTTCAGGCGCGCCAGGATGCGCTCGGGCCCTCGGGTGCAGCCATCGCCGCCACCACGCTCAACGGCGTTCTTCTGGCTGGGCTTGCGGCGCTTATTGCCGGCAGCCTTCTGGCGGTAATGATCGGCCGGGGCCTGTCGGGCACCATCAAGCAGATTGCCGGGCGCATGCGCCAATTGGCCGATGGCGATCTCGATCTGGACCTCGATCAGCATCAGCGCCACGAAGTGGGCCAGATGGTCGAGGCGCTCACGGTGTTTCGCGACAATGGCCGGGCCATGCGCGACATGGACAGCGAGAAGGCCCAGATGGCGGCACGGGACGCCGAAGAGCACCGGCTGCGCGCCGATCTGCAGGCCCGCATCAAGAGCGTTGTTTCGGCCGCCGTGGCCGGCGACTTTTCCGGGCGCATCGATGTGCGTTACGACGACGCCGAACTCGAGAGCTTCGCGCAGAGCGTCAACATGGTGATGGAAACGGTGGACCGGGGGCTTTCGGAAACCGGGCAGGTGCTCGCGGCAATGGCCGATGCCGATCTTTCGCTGCGGGTGAGCGGAACCTATGAGGGCGCGTTTGCGCAGCTCAAGGACGATACCAACGCAATGGCCGATACGTTTGCCGACATCGTGGGGCGGCTCAAAGACACATCGCGAGCGCTCAAGACAGCGACAGGCGAAATTCTTTCGGGCGCCAACGATCTGTCGGAACGTACGACGCGGCAGGCGGCGACCATCGAGGAAACCTCGGCCTCCATGGAACAGCTTGCCGTCGCGGTGACCGGAAACGCGCAAAAGGCCCAGGACGCGCTGGACAAGACGCGCGCGGCATCGGAGCTGGCCCAAAAGGGCGGCACGGTGATGGGCGAGGCCAATCAGGCCATGGAGCGCATCACGACATCCTCGGCCAAGGTGTCCGACATCATCAAGATGATCGACGATATCGCCTTCCAGACCAATCTTCTGGCTTTGAACGCTTCGGTGGAAGCGGCGCGGGCCGGAGAGGCGGGCAAGGGCTTTGCCGTGGTGGCCGTCGAAGTGCGGCGGCTCGCGCAATCGGCTGCTCAGGCCTCCTCGGAGGTCAAGGTGCTGATCGAGCAGAGCGCCAGCGAAGTGGGGGGCGGGTCCCGCCTCGTGGCACAGGCCACCGAAACACTGCGGGAAATCCGCGAGGCGGTGACCGAGAATGCCGAGATCATGGGCGGCATTTCCAATGCAAGCCGCGAGCAGGCTTCGGCGATCTCGGAAGTGTCCTCTGCCGTGCGTCTTCTCGACGAGATGACCCAGCACAACGCCGCGCTCGTGGAAGAAACCAACGCAACGATCGAGCAGACCGAGACGCAAGTGACGACACTGGACGGCATCGTTGCGCGCTTTAAGATCGATGGACATGCCATGGGCGATGACGAGGCCCGATGGGAGCACGACGAGCGCGAAGACTTCCCGGCGACGCAGCCTCGTCATGCCAGTGCGGGAAACGCAGCGATTGCGACCGACTGGTCCGAATTCTAGCCTGGGCGTTTCCTTCAGCCTGAACGCGAAAAAGCCCCGCCAGATGGCGGGGCTCTTGTTTGTCGGTTGCCCCTAGGTCAGGCGAGCGGCGCGCGCCGCCGGGCAAAGAAGGGTGTCACCGTGTGCGTGTCGCGGTGATTGCCGCCCGTGACCGCGGCGAACCAGGCGCCGGCGGCGCCAATCGCCAGCGACGCGGCGGTGAGGAAGGCGCCAAGAACACCGACCGCACGCGCCTGATCGGCGGCCGCGGCGATATCGTCCTGCACGGCCTGGGCCTGGGCGATGGTTTCATCGACCCGCGCTTCGGCCTGAGCCTGATCGAGGTCGGTGCGCGCGGCGACAAGCTGGGCGAGATAGGCGCGATCGTCTTCGGAAACGCCTTCGCCGGTGACGCCATCGATCAGGATGCGGCCGACTTCGTCGCGTGTCGCGGCAGCATCGCCTTCGGTCGCCGTCGCGGTGCGCAACAGACGGTCAATGGTTGACTGGAACGGGCCCGATTGATCGCTGATCGCCTGTCCGGCTGCCGCCCCTGCGCCCTGCGCGACGCCGCCGACGGCCGAACCGACGCTGTTGGCAAGGCTGCCGATGCCGCCAAAGGCGAGCACGGCCGTAAAGAGAACGGCAGTCGCCCAGACCAGCAGGCCATGAAAGCCATCACGGATATCGGATTCCTCTTCGGTCGCGTCGTAATTGCGCTTGCGCATGCGGCCGGTAAGATAGCCGCCGATCATCAGAGCGGAAACCTGAACCCAGATAACCCAGATCGCCATGGCTATGGCGATCCAGAACAGGGATACGCCTTCACGACCGAATGGATCTGTCATGCTCAGCCCGATGGCCGAGCCGAAGGCGAGAAGGACAAAGGAAATGGCGGCAGCGGCAATGCCGCCCGCCAGGATGGCCGGCCAATCGACGTAGGAGGACGTTTCCTGGGCGGCTGCCGGCTCGGTGGGGGGTATTGTCGTCATGGGCTTTCAGTCCTTGGGTTGGGCGCTCAAGCAAGGCCGATGAAGGACAGGATGGCCATGACTACGACCACAAGGCCGACGAGATAGATGATCGAATTCATTGGTATTTCTCCGTATGTGTCGCCAGCGCACCGGCCGTGAGTTCGTGTTTGAATGGATCGACGGGCGCCCTAGAGCACGAAAATCAGAAGCAGGATGACGAGCGGCAGGGGAATGCCGATCATCCAGAGCAGAAGTCCCTTGAACATGAAAACTTTCCCTCACTGCACGCGCTGCGCGGTTGGTGTTGTGAAGGAATAAGAATTTCCGATGCAGCTTGGTTCCAACGGGGCACGCAATCAAAAAGGAGCGCCAATCTGCCCATGACGGGTTGGCGCTCCTGAAAATGCGAGATCGGAAGGGCGGGTGGTTCAGTAATCCCGCTCGTAGAACAATCCCACACCCGAATTGCCCGTCGTGCTGGTCGTGCCTCGGGCGCGCAGCTGCTCGGTGATGTCGAGATCGATGGTGACCCGGCTTTCCCCCGCGCCGGCCTCGACGCCGAGATAGATATTGTCATCGATATAGGTGCCGGCGCGGACGCCGACATTGCCTTGTGCGTCGGTGACGATGTCGAGATCGTCGAGCCCCGCGGCCTCGCGCAGCGAGCCCAGGAGCGAACCCGAACCACTGCCGCCGCCGGCCAGTTCGGCCGCCGCGGCCGCCAGTTGCGCCAGTTGCAACGGCGAAAGTTCGCCCACGCCGCGATCGAAGATCAGCCGGGCCAGAACTTCGTCCTGGGGCAACATGGGATCGGACGAGAATGTCACCTCGGGCGATGACGCGCGGCCTGAAACCGTAACGATGACCGTAATGTCATTGCCCTGGGTGCGGGCCACGAGGTTGATGAAAGGATCGAGATCGCCAATCAGGGTGACGGTGCCTTCGTCGAAATCGATGCGCTGGCCCAGAATCGAGAGGCGTCCGCGGATCAGTTCGAGCGCGCCGACGGGCTGGACATCGGCCACGTTTCCGTTGATCTGCACCTGGCCACCCACTTCCGCGTCGAGGCCACGGCCGCGAATGAACACCTGATTGGGTGCAGAGATGGTGATCGCAAGCTCGAGCGGTACGCTGGCCGTCGTGGTGCTCGACGCGCGCTGGTCGATGCGGGCCCGCGCCAGGGTCGCGGCGACCGGCGAAGGCGGGCGGACATGATCAACGTCGATAACGCTCACCGCGCCCCCGAACCCGTCAGGAACCGTGATATCGGCGCGCGCTATGTCGATGTTTCCGGCCAGTCGCCCGCCATTTGCGATGGGGCCGGTGAGCCGCAGGTCGCCGTTGAGGGTGGCGACCACCAGATTGCCATCGGCATAGCGCGCCTGATCGAAAGTGATGGCGATATCGGAATTGAGGCCCGCATCAAGGCCCACAAAGCCTGAGGCCGAGACCGAACCGCCCGTGGCAAGGTTTGCCGTGAGCGTGTTGATGGTCACACGATCTGCGTTGAGCGAAGCATTACCTGTTATGCCGACCAGCCGCAGCGCAAGTCCGGGATCGATGAATTCGCCATTGGCGACCGACACGGTGCCCGAAAATTGCGGATTGTCGATGCGCCCTGTCACCCGGGCGTCCAGATTCGCCGTGCCTGAAATCTGCGCCCCGCGATCGGCGACGAACCGGTTGGCGAGCGAGAGCGGCGCTGAGCCGTTGATGGCGATATTGAGCCCGGCTCCCTCAAGCGGAACAGTGCCCTGCGCCGTTGCGCTGAGCCCGCCCGATCCATTGGCGCGGGCCTGGGAGAGGGTGATCGTGTTTTCGGCGAAACTGCCCTGAGCGGACAGCGTGAGCGGCGCGATGCCGAAGTCGGAGATCGCTACGGCGTTGATGCCGTTCGCTTCCACCGAAAAGCTGGCGCGCGGATCACCGGCTTCGCCCGAGATTTGCGCGGTGCCCGAAACAGTCCCGGCCAACCCCAGATCGGGAACGATGGTGTTGGCGATGGTGAGCGGGAAGGCTCTGACATCGAGCGCGATATCGAGATCTTGTCCCGCGCTGCCCGTGGCGGTTACACGGCCCGAGCCAACCGCCAGCTCGATCCCTGAGAACGAAACCGTCTCGTTGGCGACGGTCAGTTCGGCCGGTTGTGCGAGACTTGCGGCAAGCTGGCCCTGGGTGAGGCGGAAACTCTCCAGCGCCACCCGGTATCCATCGGCGATGGGCTCGAGCAGACCGGCCAGCGCCAGGTCGGTTCCCGCGTTGAGCGAGCCATTGGCTGAAAACCGTGTCGTCTCTTCGCTTGCGGTTGCGGTGAGCGAAACGGACTGGACATTGGTGCCTGCGGCAACGATATCGGCGCCGTTGATGGACCCGTCGATCACCGGGACGCCGAACAGGTCGGCAATGGTGGCTTCGGCGTTGGCCGAGCCGATTGTGATATCGTTGAACCTGACGGCGTCGAGAGAGGCCGTGACCTCGGCGTTCTGGGCTTCACCCTCGGGGTTGAGGATGATATCGGCGTTGACCGTGCCGCTGGCCTCGGCCAGCGCGAGGGCGGCAGCGGTTTCGATATTGGGCGCATCAAGGGTCAGCCGACCATCGATCAGGCCATCGGCGAAGCGGGTGAGATTGCCCGAGAGCGCCGCGCCGGGAGCATCGAAACTGATATCGGACAGCCGCAGGCGCTCGGCATTGTTGTCGATATCGCTTGAAAGAGTAACGCGGAAACCGTCAAGCGATGCGGTGCCGGTGAGTGCGCCCACGAGCCCTTCTTCGCTGGAGATGCCGTCAAAGCCGATATTGGCGTTGCGCAGGGTGCGACCATCGAGCGCACCTTCGGGAACGTTGATGTCGGCAGTCAGCGCAATGGTGCCCTCAGCACCCTGGGCCGTGCCCGTCGCTGTCAGGCGACCGGACATTTGGGGATCGATCAGCGCAAGATCGGCCAGCGCCAGATCGAAGGTGAAATCGGCAGTGCCGGTGGCGTAGGTGCCATCGGCGACCATTTCGATCTGGCTGTTGGCAATTCGGAAATCCTCAGCCTCGAGCCCGGCTTCACTGCGCGCCACCCGGCCCGAAAGAGCCACAGTGCCTGCAAGCAGATTGTCGGCGATTTCGTCGTCGACCGAAAGGTTGGTGCCATTGCCCATAAGCGTGAGGTCGAACCCGCCCGACAGGGGCGAAATCGTTCCGGTGGCGCTAAGCGCAATGGCGCCTGAAAGGTCGCGTTCGGCGAGACCCGAGAAAGGGGCGATGGACTCTGTGGTGAGCGCAAGATCGCCGGTAAAGACGTTATCGGCGATCTGGCCGGCGGCTTCGAAATTGAGCGCCTGGGCCACGAGGCGAAGCTGGGCCAGCGTGACGGGCTCACCCGCCTCCCACATGCCGGCCAGGCCAAAGCCGAAAGAGGACCCGAGGGCCTGGGAAATTTCTTCGGACGAGGAGGTAACGCCTTCGAGCCTGCCGTCGCCATTAAAGGTGACGCGACGGGCCTGCGGACTGTCCAGATCGGCGGCGACGCCCGATGTGTCGAGCACCAGGCTCTGCGCCGCGAAATCGGGCGTGGAAAAGCCGAGCAACTCGAAGCGTCCCGACCATTGATCGGATCCCTGATCGCCGTAATCGACCTCGAAACCGGCGCGCTCGATACGGGTGGAGGCGCCCGGCACCGGCAGAGTGACCGTGTTGCCTGAAACCGGGGCAATTTCGCCGCTCATGTCGAGCCGGCTCAAAAAGCCGTCCGCCGTGGTGGCGGCGTTGGCCAGAAGCGACAGTTCGCCGCCCGAAAGCGAAAGGTTGGAGATTTCAAAGCCACCGGCATCGCGCATCAGCGCGTCGAGTGAAAGCGCGGTCTGTTCGCCAAAGAAGTCGCGATAGGCTGCGGGCAGGACGGTCGATAGCGGACCACCCAGATCGGCGGCGATCGCGAGACCCTCGGCAGTCTGATCGAGGGTGCCCTCCCCGGTCAGGATACGGTTGCCATCGGCATCGAAGGTCAGATCGATATCGAGATCATCGATGGGTCCGGCGCCTTGCAGGCCCAGCGCAATTTCCGGACGCCCCTCGATGTTGAGGAGATTGGCGACGATACCGTCTTCCGGTTCGATGAGTTCGAGCCCGAGATCGATTTCGCGCGTTTGGTTGGCGTATTGCAGGTCGAGGTCGAGCGTGCCGCCCGGTCCGTCGAGGCGTTCGATATCGAGCCGGGCATCGATGGCGCCACCCTCCAGCGTCATCGATCCGGCCAGCGAGATTTCCGAGCCTAAGCCAAAGACCTGCTCGCCAAACCGCACATTGGGGACCGAGAGGCTTTCGAGAATAACCGCGACGGGCAATTCGGGAACGGAGAACCCGCCCGCCTCGGGGGACGGGGCGGTTGGCGCTTCAGTGGACACCGGATTGCGGATATAGGCGATTGAATCGGCGGAAAGCGACTGGATTTCCAACCGTCCGAACAGCAGCGCGCCCTGGTTCCACTGCAATTGCGCATTTTCAACGATCAGCCAGATGCCCTCGGTGTCCGAAATGGTGATCTGGTCGATCGAGGCGTTCGACGAGAGGGCACCATCTATGCCCGTGAGCATGATCTGTCGGTCGGGGGTGGAGATCTGATCTTCGACGAAACCGACAAGCGCCCCGCGCTGTTCGTTTTCATTGAGCTGGCTGGCGCGGGCCAGCATGTCCATAAGGCTTTCGCGCTCGGGTTCCTGCGCCATGGCCGGGAGCGGCATGGCGAGCGAGACGATTGCGATTGCGGCAACAACTCGCATCAGAACGATTGTCCTATACCGACATAGAGCGCGTAATCGGGATCGCCCGGGCTCTTGTTCAAAGGCACGGCAACGTCGAGGCGCAAGGGCCCGAGCGCCGTGTAATAACGGATGCCCACGCCGGCTCCCAGCCGGAGCTGATCGAAATCGGGGAAGGTGTCGGCGGCGACATAGCCACCGTCGACGAAGGCGACGGCGCCGAACTGGTCATTAAAGCGCACACGGCCCTCGACGGAGGCTTCGAGGAGATAGCGCCCGCCGGTCACATTGCCCATGCCATCGTCGACGCCGATCGAGCGATAGGCATAGCCGCGCACCGAGCCGCCGCCGCCGGCAAAAAACAAAAGGTCGGGCGGGATTTCGGTGAGCGAGGGGCCGGCCACCGCGCCGGCCTTGATGCGACCGGCAAGGACATAATTGGCGTCCTCGTCAAAGGCGAAATAGGCGCGGCCCTCAAGTGTCGCGCGGGCGAGGAAATTTTCGTACTCGAACTCATAGAGCGGATCGACCGTCGCTTCGAGATAGAAGCCTTGCGTGGGGTCGAGATCGGAATCGCGATTGTCGAACACGCCGCGCCCGTAAAGACCGGCGGTGGTGAAATTGCGGTTTCCGAAGGTCGCGTCGTCCTCGAAATAGGAATGCTGGAACTGCAAGCCGACGCTGCCGGAAATGTCGTCGCTGAAAAGCTGCTCGATCCCCAACCGCCCCTGAACCGAAGTTTCGGTATAGAGCGGCAGGACCGAGCGGTCGGCGCTGAGCGCGGCGACGAGATCGGTCTCGGGGGTAAAGATGCCCGGCTTGGTGAAGGTGCCGCCAAAGGCATAGTCGAACTCGGCGGTGTCGATGGGGAAGCTGATTCCGGCCACCTTTGCATCGAGCCGCAGGCGCTCGGCCTCGCCGAACAGATTGCGGTGCAGCCAATAGCCTTCGACGCCAAGCCCGTCGAGCGTGCCATAGCTGGCGCCGATGCCGAAGCGGCGCAGGGCCTGTTCCTGCACGATGATCTGATAGGGCAGCAACCCGTTGGGCTGAACCTGTTGGGCCGCCTCGATGCGCATCGAGCGGAACACGCCCAGCCGGGTCAGCCGCTCGCGGGCCCGCTCGATATCGTCGGGATCATATTCGGCGCCCTGGACCAATCCGGTCTGGCGCACGATGAAGGCCGGGCTCATGTTCTGTGTGCCCTGGACCGATATGGGACCGATGGCCGCGTACGCGCCCGGATCAACCACTATGGAAACTTCGAGCGTGCGGCTGGGATGGTCGGCAACCACATCGCGCGAAGCGATCTGCGCCTTGGGATAGCCGAGCTGGCGCCAGGCTTCGACGAGGCGTTGTTCGGCCTGGGCGATGATCGTGGCGCGAGCGATCTGACCGGTCACGAACCCTATTTCAGAGGGCGCTTCGACCCTATCGGCCTCCAGAACAGGCATGGGCGCGCGATTGGCGATGCGCAGGGGGCCGAAGACGAATTGGGGGCCGGGATCGACCATAACCCTGATCTGGCTGGGTTCGGGCAAGCTGGCGTCGGGCGGGATCGAAGCGGCCTCGCGGCCATTGACCAATATCGAGATCGCGCCGCCATAATAGCCCAGATTGTAGAGCGCGCCGGTCATGCGGGCATAATCGCCACGCGCCTTGGCAAGAAGTCCGGCCACGCCGGACGCTGGTTGATCGCGATCGCCCCAGAGATTGGACGCAGCGCGCAGGGCGGCATCCAAATCGCCTTCCACGCCGGTCTCGAAAGTCAGATCATAGGTGCGCGGATCGCCAATAACCGCTTCGGCGTCGTTGGCTTCCGAGCCGAAGAACTGGATGCCGAACAGCTCGAATCCAAACGCCGGGCCGGTTACGAGCGTTGCGGCCACACAAAGGGCGATCAGGCTATGGCGCTTGCTGGTTTTCACGGCTGGTACGCAATCCACACTATCCATTCCGCTCAACTGGAGCGCCGAGCCGCTGGGCCGGTCGCTCCAATTTGATCAAAATCCTAGCACAGAGGGGGTTAACGGCAACCCTGGCGACCACATGAAAGGCACGATTGTGATCGGGGTGTCGCAGACCGGGCACGGTCAGCGCTGCGCACCGGCCATCGAATCGAGCAGCGCGAAGGTGCTCGTCACCAGATCGATGGAGGGGCGCAATCGGGTGTCGGCGCCCGAGGCGATCGCGGGTGGAGGCACATCGCTGGAGGCGCGGTATTGCGCGTAGGCGAGACGCGCAGGCGCCTGTGGGGCCGCGTCGTCCTCCTGGCTTGTGGCAGGAGCTTGTGCCAGGGCTATGGCGTCGAGCGCGTCGGCCTGGGCAGGAGCCGGCTCATCGATCTCAAGCCCCAGCGGTCGGGATGGGGGCAGAAAACCGAGCGGGGTGCTTTCAAACACCGCCTCGCCCGGCTCGGCTGCGGCGACTTCGATGGTTTGGGCGACCTCGGCCACCGGTGGCGGCGGGGTGACGGCAGCGACCACAGGGGCCTCAAATTGCGGCGGCGCGGGCGCAATGGGGGTAGCCGGGCCTGGGCGCAGGCCGGTTTCCTCGAGCAGGCCGGCGGCCTTGGCTTCGTAATAATAGCCCTTGGCGTAGAGCTGGACCGCGCGATCGTGACTGCCATTGGCCAAGAGCCACGCGCCGCGCAGATATTTGACGGCGTAGATGAGATTGGTTTCTGCGTTGAGCAGATCGGACGGCTCGCCGCGGAACCCCATGGTGCGGGCCGTTTCGGGGAGAATCTGCATCAGGCCGTAATAGGGACCGTTGCGGGCTGCGGGGTTGAAGGTGCTTTCGCGATTGATGACGCGGCGCACCAGTTCGAGCGGCACGCCGTAATATTGGGCGTAGTACTGGGCGAGAATCTCAACTTCGGCACGCGAATGGCTCTGCGCGCTGGCAGGCAGGGCGGAAAGCCCCAGAACGAGGGCGGCAAACAGCGCTATAAGCCGTCTTGCGATCATTGAGACCCGAAAAAGAAACTGAACCCTGAGCAGCGCGCATAGCACACGGCACCCAATAAGGGGAGCGGATGTGGCAAATTGTTGGCCACAATCGGGCAATGAGATAACTTTTCGGTCCGCCCGATTGCTGATAGAGCGTCGGCCATGCTCAATCCCATGCCCAAGACCTTCGACTATCGGCCCCCGACCGACCCCTGGCTCGACATCCTCCATGAGGATGCCGACATCGTCGTGTTCAACAAGCCTTCGGGCCTTTTGAGCGTTCCGGGCAAGGACCCGGCGCTGTTCGACAGCCTGCAAAGCCGGGCGCTTGAACGGTTTGCCGGCGCCGGAACGATCCACAGGCTCGACAAGGACACCTCAGGCATCATCGTGATGGCCAAGCACAAGGGGGCGCATGGCCATATCGGCAAGCAGTTCGAATATCGCCAGACGACCAAGTTCTATATCGCGCGGGTCTGCGGCCATCTGGCCGACGACGAGGGGCTGATCGACCTACCGCTGGCGACGGACTGGGAAAACAAGCCGCGCCAGGAGGTCAATTACGAACGTGGCCGGGCGAGTCAGACACGCTGGCAGGTGGTCGGGCGCGAAGAGAATGCGACGCGGCTCAAACTCTTCCCCATAACCGGGCGCACGCATCAATTGCGCGTGCATCTCAAAGAGATCGGGCACCCGATCCTTGGCGACGAGTTCTATGCGACCGGAGAGGCGCTTGCGGCCGCCGACCGGTTGCAATTGCATGCGGCGGAACTGGGGTTCAGGCACCCCAGCGGCGGGGAGCCCGTGGTGTTCCGGTCCGAGCCACCCTTCTAAAGCATTGATGGAAACAAAAAAGCCGGCCCCCCGAAGGGGACCGGCTTGTCGTCGCGTTGCCGTCAGAGGCATCCATCAGGCAACACGACGAATGTCGGCTCGCGCCTTGCGTTCGGCGCGCTCTTCCACAAGCCCCTTGTGGAGCGCGATGATCGCGGCGTCGAAGTCCTTTTCCTCGACCAGCACCTGCAGATCGACCTTGCGGATCATGTCGGTCAAACCGATGGGTTCGATCCCGGCCTCGTCAAGGGCGGCAATGGCACGCGGCAGGATGCGGACGCCGCCCAGATCGCGGCCAATGGCCGAAACCATGGAGAGCTTGCGCAGCGTGGTGCTGGCCGTCGGGAAGGCCTGAGCCAGATCGGCCTCGACCCGCTTGATCGCCTTCATCGAACCCTTGAGGTAATGGGTGATGGTGTTGGCGTTCGAGGTCTTGGAGATGATCCAGACCTTGTGGCGCGTCAGGGCCTCGAGGATCTTGGTATCGTAGCCCTTCACGCCGACCATGTCCTGATCGTAGAATTCGAGCGCGAACACGCCCTTCAGACCGGTAATGATTTCGGCGCCCGGCGTCTTGGGTGCCAGATCGCTCATGATGACCGTGCCCGGATGATCAGGTTCGAACGCGTTGGTGACGCGCAGCGGGATACCGGCCTGGCGCAGCGATTTTGCCGCACGGGGGTGAATCGCTTCCATGCCCATATTGGAGAGCTGGTCGGCGACGTCGTAATTGGTTTCCCCGATCACCTGCACCTTGTCGGAACCGACCAGTTTGGGATCGGCCGAGGAAAGGTGGAATTCCTTGTGGATGATCGCTTCCTTTGCGCCGGTCACCACCGCAACGCGAGACAGGGTTACTTCGGAATAGCCGCGGTCATAGGTCTTCATGAGCTGTTCGGCGCACTGGGCATAGCCGGTTACGATGGGCAGCTCGGTGGCGAAATCGACGCCGGAAAACTGGCGCGCGATATGTTCGTCGAGCGGCAGTTCGCCGTCCTGACGCCAGCCGGTCAGATCGATGAAGCGAGCGTTGACCCCGTTCTGGTTGAGCAGCAGGGCGGTATTGAAAGCCGATTGCGCTTCGCCCAGGGCCGAGAGCATTTCGCGCACGGTCAAAAGATGGGCTTCGAGCTGGAAATGGCCGAACGAGCACAGGCGCGAAAGGTCGATCAGACATGAGCGCACACCTTCGATCCGCTCGCGGATGAATTTATCGGCCTGCTCGCGGGTTGCGGCGTCGGGGAAGATTTCGGCGTTCTTTTCGACCATTTTCGAGGCAACCGAAGAGAGCGCATCGCCCCATTGCCAGCCGCTTTCCGCGCTCGCAAACAGCGCATAGACGCCGGGCTCGTCGGATTTTTTGTGTTCGAGCAGGGCGTCTGTCATGCCGCCATAGGCGGACACGACGAAAATGCGATTATAGAGCTCAGGGCCCTTCCGGTCGCCGACGAGCACGGTGCGCAAAAGCTCCTGGCTGCGCGACATCGACGTGCCACCGATTTTTTCGACTGTATGGGTCTTGGCTGTCACTTGTTCCCTCCGATTGGGTCGGGGTGCCCGGCGGGACCGTTTAAATCCCGCCGAATGGTTTGGGTGCCTTGTGGCTCTTATTCGAGTTTGCCCGAGACGATTTCGAACGGGCCCTTGGGGTCGCGGTTCGAAAGGAAGTCAGGGCGGGGCTTGTTGGCCGCGAACGGGTGTTCGACACGGTTTGACCAGGCGTTATAGACAAAGAACGCATTGGAACGCGGGAACGGGGTGATGTTGCCGTTCGAGCCGTGCATGGTGTTGCACTCGAAAAGGATCACCGTACCGGCCTTGCCCGAGGCGTATTCGATGCCGAACTTTTCGGCCAGATCGGACAGCGCCTTGTGGCTGGGGACGCCCACTTCCTGCTTTTTGAGCGAGGATTTGTGGTTGTCATCCGGTGTCTCGCCCGCGCAGGACACATAATGCTTGTGCGAGCCGGGCATGAGCATCAGTGGCCCGTTGAGCGCGTCATTGTCGGTCAAAAGGATCGAGGCGGAAATGGCCCGCATGCGCGGCATGCCGTCCTCGGCGTGCCAGGTCTCGAAGTCCGAGTGCCAGTAGAATTCCTTGCCAGTGAAGCCCGGCTTGTAGTTGAGCCGGCTCTGGTGAAGGTAGAGGTCGTCATCGAGCAGGAAACGAATTTTCCCGGCAATCCGCTCGTCACGGGCAACGCGGTTGAACAGCGTGCTCTCGTCCTCAAGACGGAAAATGGTGCGCACCGCATCCGAATCGGGTTCGGTCACCACATTATCGGAGTTGAGGCCTGCCTCGCCGGACCGCAGGCGGCGCGATTCAGCCTGGAGCTTGGCCACCTCGGCGGGGGAAAATACGTTGTTGAGGACCAGAAAGCCATTCTTGTCGAATTCTTCGGTCTGGGCACGGGTCAGCGGCGCCTGGGGTGTCCAGTTGCCCCAGAATACCGGGTCCTTGCGCTCAAGCCAGTTTTCTTCGGCAAGTCGTGTCGGATAGGCGTCCGATCGGGTGTGAACTGCAGAGAGTGTCATTGCTTCCTCTACTCCTTGGTTCGGGGTTTGTGGGTGCGCCTTACGCGCTCTTTGCCAACTCGGCGGCCGGGGCATACGAGCCATCTTCACGATGGACTTCGGTGCCGGTCACCGGCGGGTTGAAGCAGCACGCCATGACCATCTCCTCGCGGGCGGTCAGGCGATGCCGGTCGTTCTTGTCCAGCGCGTACATGACGCCGGGCTTGATCTGATAGACCGTGCCGGTTTCGAGATCCTCGATCTCACCATCGCCCGAGACGCAATAAACGCTCTCGAAATGGTGCTTGTAGTGGAACTCGTGGCTGGTGCCCGCGTGGATGCGGGTGATATGGAACGAAAAGCCCATGCCATCGCCGGCCAGCAGCAGGCGGGTGGAATCCCAGCCGTTGGAATTGACGAGCCGGTCGCCCTGGCGGGCATCTTCGAGGTCACGAACGATCATTTTGTATTCCTTCTTTCTTCTTCTGGTCGCGCTCCTAGATCGTTTCACCGTTTCGCGGAACGGCGCACGACCTAAGTCTTTGTTTTGTCGCGCTTCCGAACCGGATAAGTGGCAGCCACTTATCCTGGAAACGCTCTAGTGGCCGCGCTTATTCAGCGGCGGCGCGCGAAACGTCCTTGGCAAGCACGGCTTCGAAAGCGTCCTCGATGATGTCGAGACCCTTGTCGAGCTGGGCGATATCGATAGTGAGCGGGCAGAGCACCTTGACCACTTCGTCACGGCCGCCCGAGGTCTCGATGATGAGGCCCTGTTCAAAGCATTTGGCGCAGATGTCGGACGCAACATCACCGTTTTCGGTGTTGATGCCCATCATCATGCCGCGGCCGCGCAGGGTCAGTTCGTAGCGCTTGGCAATGGCGCCGAGACGGGTCTTCAAATGCTCACCCTTGGCCTTGACCGAATTGGCGAAGGCGTCGTCGCGCCAGAATTTTTCCAGCGCCACGCGGGCGGTGACAAAGGCATGATTGTTGCCCCGGAAGGTGCCGTTGTGTTCGGCGGGCTTCCAGATGTCATGCTCGGGCTTCAAAAGCGTCAGAGCGAAGGGCAGACCCATGCCCGAAAGCGATTTCGCCTGAGTGATGATGTCGGGGTCAAGGCCGAACTCTTCGAACGAAAAGAACGTGCCCGTGCGCCCGCACCCGGCCTGGATGTCATCGAGGATGAACAGCGCGCCGTGTTTTTTGGCGATTGTCTGGATCTTTTTGAGCCATTCGCCCGACGCAGCGTTCAGGCCGCCCTCACCCTGTACGGGTTCGACGAGGATCGCGGCGGGGGCATCGATGCCGCCCGACGGATCGTCGAGCATCTGCTCGAGCATATCGGCGGTATCGACGTCAGGACCGAAATAGCCCTCGAAGGGCGCGCGATGGACGCCATTGAGGTCGATACCGGCACCGCCGCGCTTGCCGGCATTGCCCGTCGCGGCGAGCGCGCCAAGGGTCATGCCATGAAAGCCGTTGGTGAAGGCGATCACATTGGTGCGGCCGGTCACCTTGCGGGCCAGCTTGATGGCCGCTTCAACGGCGTTGGCACCAGTGGGACCTGTGAACATGAGCTTGTAGTCCATGCCGCGCGGCTTGAGGAGGATGTCCTCATAGGCCACGAGGAACTCTTCCTTGGCCTTTGTGAACATGTCCAGCCCGTGGGTGATGCCATCGGACGTGACGTAATCGACCAGAGCCGCCTGCATGTCGGGGTCGTTGTGACCGTAGTTCAGCGAGGAACAGCCGGCGAGAAAATCGATATATTCGCGGCCGTCGTCGCCGTAAATGATCGAACCCTTGGCCTTGCCGAAGAGTTTGGGAAAGCTGCGCGAATACGAGCGAACCTGGCTCTCGACGCGATCGAATGTTTCGTGTGTCGTAGTCATTGTGCCTTGTCTCCTTGTTTCTCTCGTATCGCGCTCCCGATCGCCAAAAGTGTCTTCCACTTTTGCCGGGGACGCTTCGAGCGGGACGGCGGAATTTGGAATGAGCGGAATTCTTGCCTGCATGAGATCTGATGGCGCCGCCGGTCCGCAGTCAGTGGCGGCAGCGCCCCTTGTCTCTTTAGGCGGCAGAACGAACGGGCAGAGCCGCGCGCTCGAACGGGCCGATGGTGACAAGAAATTCGGTGTCGTGCAGGCCGGCGAAATGGTCGTCGCGCTTGAAGTGCGGCTGACGGACCAGATCGGCATCCAGCGTCTCGGCAATCGACCCGAACAAGGCCCATGAGGGCTTGTTGTCCTTGGTGATGGTCGACTGAACCTGGGTGACGTCTGCGCAGACCTTGCGGGCAAGCACTGCATTGATCAGGCGCTTGGCCATGCCTTTGCCGCGCGCCTTCTCGGCCACGCAGACCTGCCAGACGAAATAGGTGTCGGGATGCTCGGGCGGGATATAGCCCGATACCCAACCGACGATTTCGCCGTCCATTTCAGCCAGCGCGCAGGTGGACGCGAAGTGGCTGCACTGGAGCAGGTTGCAATACATCGAATTGTCGTCAAGCGAAGTCGTATCGGCGATGAGCTGCCATACACCGGCGCCATCCTCGCGCTTGGGAGCGCGAATCTTGATGGATGAGCGCGGGTCGGCGCTGAGGTCCGTGTCGCTGACTGCTGCGAGTTTCATGGGATGCCTCCATTTACGTTCACGCAGTTAGTTAGCTTGTTCAAACTAAATGTCAACCCTTGGAAATCGTTCCAAATTTCCGTGTTATCCATTTTATCTAGCTATTTCAGCGACATATCGCGCTAAATGATAATTATTCAACGATCGCCTTCGCCTGGGGAAAGGTGGGATGGCTTGCCAAATTTGTTAGGTTTATCTAAATGAATTTGTCAAAACACCACAGGTTGGGGCTTGGGAGAGCCGGCAAGCAGAGGTAAAGACCATGAACACACTCGTGCTGGAGCCAAACCGCGCCGTGCAAGCCCCGACAAAGACTGCGCTTTCGGCGCTGCGCAAAATCCTGCGCAAGACAGAGCTCAATTCAAAGGCGCTGATGCGCGAGACGGGGCTGACCCCGTCCCAGCTCATCTTCATGCAGTTGCTCGATGATGGCCTTGAACATACTGCCGGTTCGGTCGCGGCGCGCATGGGCATTACCCAGGCAACGACAACCGCGCTGATCCACAAGCTCGAGGCGCTCAACATGGTGGCGCGCCGCAAGGGGCAGACCGACCGGCGACAGGTCTGGCTGAGCCTGACCGAGAAGGGCCGCAAGATCCTCGAAATCGCGCCCGACGGCGCGCACGCGCAGTTTCACGACGCGTTTTCCAATCTCGAGGAATGGGAACAGCTCATGCTGATCGCGGCGCTGGAGCGGGTCGCTTCCATGCTCGATGCCGAGGACGACGCCGCGGCGGTCCTTGCATCCGATCCGGTGCTGGCTCCGCGTGCGGACCCAGGCGCCTAGAGCACCATGAAATCGTCGAACATGTCGTCGCTGGCCGGGGCGGCCGCGCTGGCCTCGGGCGGACCGAACAACGTGTCGTGCACCACGCGCTCGGCCTCCATCGTATAAAGACGGCGCAGGCCGGCGATAAGCCCGGTCAGTTGGGCCGACTGTTCGGAAGCTATCTCGTCCGGTGCCAGGTCGGCGATCTGCATCCTGATATCGTCCATGGCCTCTGAAAGCGCGCCAAGCCCGTCCAGCCCGTTTGCCGCCTTCTGGAGCAGGGCGATGACCCTGGTGCCGTCGGTGTCGAGGCTGGAGAGGGCGGTGGCCAGTTTCTGATCGAGCCCGGAGAGCAGTTCGAGAGCGAGCGTAGCGCCCTGTTCGAGGCCCCTGCCCTCGCCCGCGCCATCGGTTGCCGTTGTGGCGCCGAAGGCATCGGCCAAAGCCGCCGACTGGCTCAACCAGTCGACAGCGCTTTCGGCGGCGACCACGGTTTCGCTGGTCAACTCACGCAATTGGGTTGCAATGACCGTGAGCGAGGCGCCGCGCGGACCCAATTGGGCGCAGCGCACGGCGGCATTGAGGCTGACGAGCCGCATATTGGCTTCGATGTCCTGGACCGCCTCGACGTGGCCGAGCAATATGCCCACCGTTTGCTGCACGGTTGCCGCTACCGCCTCGAGCTTGGCGCGTTCGGCTTCAAAATTGCCCAGAAGGGCCACTGCGGCCCGCAGCTGGTCGCTGAGGCTGGAAATGGCGGAGGATTTACCGGCATCGGAGCCATACTGCCCGCGGCTGCGGGTCATGATGGTTTCGGCATCGGCGGCCAGCGCTGCAAGCGAGCGCTCGGCATCGTCGACCTCGCCCCCGAAATCGCGCGCCGTTTCGGCCAGCTGGGCCTGTTCGAGCGTGGCGATCGCGGCAAGCGCATGGGTGCGGTCTTCGGATGTGAACGCGATATCGAACACGGGCTCGCCCGAGAGAATTTCGGCGAGATGATGAAAGCCGGTTTCGATGTGTTCGAGCCGCTGGCGCGTGGCGTCTCCGACCTGAAGCGCCATGACCGCGTTGCCGATCTGACCGACGATCTGGCGGGACAGCCTGCTGGTTTCCGCGCTGCCTTCGACCGCCGATGCGCGCTGGCTTTCCAGGGCGCGCAACGTGGCGGCGAGGCGACCGGCAAGATCGGACAGGGTATGGGCGTGAGCCCCTTCGAAGCGGTTGCGCTGGCTGACGGCGGCATCGACTTCGATGACGAGCTGGCGATAGACCTGCGAAAATTCCTTGAGCGTGCGGGTGGCCGATTCCGAAAGCGTCGCGATATCGGTGGTGAACACATCGAAATCGTCGGTGTCCTCGGCAATGCTCGCGGCGGTCACACGCGCATTGATGGAAACGATGCCCATCATCTTGATGGTTCGGTGCAGATCGGAGATCGGCAGATTGGCGGCGCGGACCACCTCGAACAGGCGTTCGAGACCGGCCCGTTCCTGCCCGAAGGCGTCAGAGAGCGCGGCGGCCCGGCTGGCCACCGCCTCGAGATGGCCGGTCGCTTCTTCGACCTCTGCGCCCCGCAAGGCGTCGGGGAGTGCATCGAAGAGCTTTATGAGCTTGTTGAGAAGGGCGGCGCCCTCGGTCAGGCAGCCGCCGACCGAAACGAAGGCGGTTTCTATCTTTTCCCGGTGCCCGGCCAGATCGGCGGCAAGCTGGTTTACGGCTGTGGGTGTGGCGGATACGCTCATCAGACATGTTCTCCGGGCCGGGCGGCCTTGTGGCCGAACGCCACGATTTCGTCGGCGATCCTGGCAAGCGGAAGGACCTGCCCGGCAGCGCCGCGCTGGATGGCTTCCTTGGGCATGCCGAACACCACCGAGGTCTCTTCGTCCTGGGCAATGGTGGGGCTGCCCATCTCGCGCATTTCGAGAAGTCCGCGCGCGCCGTCGTCACCCATACCGGTCAGGATGATGCCCAGGGCGTTGTGGCCTGCCGTCTGGGCGGTCGAGCGAAACAGGACGTCAACCGATGGACGGTGACGCGAGACGTGGGGACCGTCTGCGACCTTTACGGTGTAGCGCGAACCATTGCGCACCAGTATCATGTGGTAGTTTCCCGGGGCCAGCAGCACCTGTCCGGGCCGCACCAGTTCGCCATCCTGCGCTTCGCGGACCGAAACCGCGCAGCCGGCATCGAGACGCCGGGCGAAGGCGCTGGTGAATTTTTCCGGCATGTGCTGGACGATGAGGATGGGCGGGCAGGCCGCGGGCAGGGCTTCAAGGATTTCGCGCAACGCCTCAGTGCCACCGGTCGACGCCCCGATCGCAATGATCGGTTCTGTCACGGGGATGCGCTCGATCAGGCTCTTGCGACGGGTCTCGGAAATGGCGGGCAGGATCGCATCGGCGGTGAGCTTGGATTCGACGGCGAGGGCCGGCGCCTGCTTTTTCATGCCGCCCATCTTGGCGTGGGCGGCGCCCTTGGCCGCATCGCAGATGCGCATCCGCGATTCATTGAGGAACTGGGCAGTATCGACACGCGGCTTGGCCACAACATCGACAGCGCCCGCCTCGAGCGCCTGCATGAAGGTGTCCGAACCGGCTTCGGCCAGGCTCGAACAGATAACGACGGGGATGGGCCGCTGGGACATGATCTTGCGCAGGAAGGTCAGCCCGTCCATGCGCGGCAATTCGATGTCGAGGAAAATGACGTCGGGCACCTCCTGGCGGATGCGCTCGGCGGCGACATAGGGATCGGATGCCGTGGCCATGACCTCGAGGTCAGGGTCGGCGGAAATGATATCGCTGAGCGTTAAACGCACCGAGGCGCTGTCATCGATAATCAGAACGCGGATTTTTTCGCTCATTGGGCCACGCTCCCGGCCTTCTGGAATACGGCGGGGGCCACCTGGCGCATGGTCACCGAGGTGCCGATCATCGATTCCGAGTGGCCGAGAAGCAGATAGCCTCCGGGGCGCAAATGGCTCACCAAACGGTTGATGACGGCTTCCTGATCGGGTTTTTCGAAATAGATCAGGACGTTGCGCAGCAAGATGATATCCACGTCCCGGTCGAAGGGATAGGTGCCATCCATCAGGTTCAGGCGCTGGAACCGCACGAGACGACGCAACTCGGGCACGATCCGCACCTCCGGCCGTGATCCGGCCTGGCGAGAGAACATCAGATAGCGGCTCTGCTTGGTTGGCGGTACGGGGGCGATCTGGTCGGCCGGATAGACGGCGCGACGGCCCTGTTCGAGAACGTCGGTGGAGATGTCGGTGCCGAGCAGGGCAAAGCGGAAATCGCGACGCTGGGCGCAGATGTCGGCCAACACCATGGCGGCGGTATAGGCTTCCGCGCCGGTCGAGCTTGCCGCGCTCCAGACCTTGAGCAGTGGCATGCGCTCATTGCGTCGGGCATCGAGGAGATTGGGCACCATCATCTTTTCCATGAGCTCGAAATGTTCGGGCTCGCGGAAAAAATCGGTCTTGTTGGTGGTGACGGCGTTGATGAGGTAGGGCAGCTCGCTCTCGAGTCCGCCCTGCCGGAACAGATGGTCGCCATAGGCCGAAAAACTGGTCAGCCCCAAGCCCCGTATCCTGCGGCGCAGTCGCCCTTCCACCATCAGGCGCTTGGCGGGCGGGAGCTTGATGCCCACTTCGCGGCCGATCAGCGCCGAAATGCGCTTGAAATCGGCTTCGCTGAGGCGGTCGTCGTCATCGATTGTGGTGTTGAGGCGGGCTAAGGCGGACAAAACTAACTCCATGGCGTGCGGCCGGCCGGGACTTCCGGCCAGCCGCAGGCGTAATCACGCTGCGAGGATCGGCTGCTTGACGATGTCACCGAGCAGGCCATCGAGATCGAGCACCGTAACGAATTTGCCATTGCGGCGGCCGATGCCCGCTATGCAGTGCCCGCTCCAGCCGGCACTGATGGCAGGCGCCGGATCGAGCGTTTCGGCGTCGAGCACGGTGACCTCGAACACCTTGTCGGTGCGCAGGCCCAGCGTGACCGGTCCCTCCGGGCCCTTGATGGTCAGGACCACGATCCGGGTGTTTTCGGTATCGTTGGCCGGAGCCATGCCAAGGGTCAGACGCAGATCGAGCACCGGCACACCCTTGCCTCGCACATCGATCATCCCGAGCAGATTTTCGGGCGCGCGCGGCAGGCGGGCTATGGGCAGCATGTCCAGAATTTCCTGGACCGTGGCGACCGGCGCCGCGAAGATTTCCTCCGCGACACCGAGCGTTACATACTGGATTTGCTCAGCCATGGCTGCGCCCGGGCTCAGGCCGCGCCGCGACGGGAAAATTGCCCGTCCAGCTCGTCCTGGCCTTCGCCCAGATCCAGATCGAACCCGCCACCGGACGACGCCGGCGCCTTTGCGGGGGCCTTTGTCATGTGCGGGGCGCGGGCCATGATCTCGCGCTTGAGGTCGGGCTTGGCCGAAGGTGCCGAAACCGAGTTGGCGGGAGCGGGCACGGCATTGGCATCGATGCGGAAGTAACCGATCGCGGCCTGGAGCTGTTCGGCCTGGCTGGCCAGTTCCTCGGAGGTCGCCGACATTTCCTCGGCGGCCGAGGTGTTTTGCTGGGTGACCTTGTCGAGTTGCTGGATGGCGGTATTGATCTGGGCCGCACCGGCATTCTGTTCGCGGCTGCCGGCCGAGATTTCCTCGACGAGTTCGGCAGTGCGCTGAATATCGGGAACCAGCTTGGAGAGCATTTCGCCAGCCGACTGAGCTGCCTTGACCGTATCGCCGGAGAGGGTCGAGATTTCGGCTGCGGCGGCCTGGCTGCGTTCGGCGAGCTTGCGCACTTCGGACGCCACGACCGCAAAGCCGCGGCCATGCTCGCCCGCACGGGCCGCTTCGACGGCTGCGTTGAGAGCAAGCAGATCGGTCTGGCGGGCGATTTCCTGGACCACCATGATCTTTTCGGCGATGGTCTGCATGGCGCTGACCGCGTTGTCGACAGCCTGACCGGAGGCGATGGCATCGGCCGCGGACTGGCGGGCGATCTTTTCGGTCTGGGAGGCGTTGTCGGCCGACTGCTTGATGGTTGCAGCCATTTCCTCCATGGACGCCGAGGCTTCCTCGGTCGAAGAGGCCTGTTCGGTCGCGCCCTGGCTGAGCTGTTCGGCGGTTGCCGACATTTCCTGCGAGCCAGCGGCGACGTTGCGGGTTGCGGAGGTGACCTCGGCGACCACTTCGCGCAGCTTGGCGGTCATGGCGTTCAGAGCCTTGATCAGATCGCCCACTTCGTCGTCGGACTTGTTGTCGGCGGTGGCGTTGAGATTGCCGTCGGCGACATCGTTTGCGAGACGCACGGCGCTGGAGAGGGCCCGAGAGATGGTAACCACGATCCAGATGGCGGCAAGCAGGGCGATGAGGGCGGAACCGACCAAAAGGCTGATCAGCAGCAGCATCGAGTTCTCATAGAGTGCCTGCGCGTTGGCGCTTGCCTGAACCATGATATCGCGATTGCGATCGATCATGGCCTGCAGGATCGCATCTGCCTCGCGGCGCAGCACGCTGGCGGTTTCCAGCTCTTCCATGGCAAAATAGTCGCCGTTTTCGACGCTGATGGTCACGGCGCTGTCCATGGCAGCGACCATGGCGTCATAGGCGTCGCGAGCGGCGTTGAACAACGCCATGTCCGACATCGGCATGGTGCGCTGCATGTCCGGGATTCGTTCGGCATTGGCTTGCACGCCGGTCAGATAGTCGGCGTGCCAGGTTTCCTGGAGCTCACGGTCCTGCGATGCGGCCAGAAGCACGTTGCGCTGCTGGCGGAACATGTCGGTGCCGGTCAGGAACATTTCGGTGGCGGCCCTGTAGGCCGGGAAGGCGGAAAGATCGCCAGCGTCGACCTTGCGCTGCAACGAGGTCCGAAGCGCGGCCATGGTCTCCTCGAACACGCCAAGCGTACCGCTGCCGTCACTGCGGCTGACGCCGAGCGCGGCCGCATCGGAATTTTTGAGCGTCAACTCGGTCGCCCGGTTGACCGAGGCCCACAGCTCTTCAAGCTTTGTGCCGAATGCCGGCAGCTGGTCGCGAATAACCACATCCTGGACATTGACATCGAGGGTGGCAAGACCATCGACCAGTTCGTCGTAGTCGCTGCGGATCGAGGCGACATAATCGTCCTTGACCGCGGGGTCGGTGGTCAGGATCTGGGCGCGGATGCGCGAGCCAAGGCTTTCAAGGCTGGTCTGCATTTCCGCCGAGGTGACCAGATTGGCCGAACGGACATTGACGATGGTTTCGAGCTCGGTGTTGAGCTGACCGAGATTTTGCAGGGCAATGAACATGCTTCCTGCCGAAAGGGCGACGACTACGCCGAAGACGGCCGCCAGTTTTGTCTTGATCGTTAGTCTCACAATGCAGACCTTTCTTCTGATGCTGCAGCGGGCGAATTTCTATCGCCCGGTGTTTCAAATATCCGTTCCATGTCCGGGATGATGATGAAGCCGCCATTGCGCTTGCCGATGCCCTTGACGAATTCGGGCCTCCAGCGCATGCCGACCTTGGGTGCCTCTTCGATCGAGGCGGCTTCGATGTCGGTGACATCGTGGACCTTGTCGGCAAGGATGCCGGCAACGGTGGGCTCGCCGCCGATGTTGACTTCCATGACGACGATGCGGGTGTCCTCGTCAGGTTCGGGCCGTTCCATGCCGAACATCACGCGCAGATCGGCGAGCGGAACGACGCGTCCGCGCACGTTGATGAGCCCGCCCACAAAGGCAGGGGCATTGGGCACCTCGGTGATGGGCACGAGATCGAGAATCTCACGCACCTGGCTGGCCTCGACCGCAAAAAGTTCATCGTCGAGGCGGATTGTCAGGGCGTTCATTGATGTGGCCGGCGCGCTCATGCGGCTCTCCCGCTCAGGCTGTAGCTGTCGCTCTGGGGCTGGCCGGAAGCGACCAGATGGGCGGTATCGAGGATCAATGCCACGGTGCCATCGCCCAGAATGGTCGCGCCCGAGAAGGACTTGATGGACGAGTGCAGCTTGGAGAGCTGCTTGATGACCGTCTGGTTGTTGCCGATGATCTGATCGACCACCAGACCGACCCGGCCATCGCCCGAGGAAACGATAACCACCTTCTGGAAGGGTTCTGGAGGCGCCGAGGTGCCGAACACTTCGCGCAGGCGCAGGTAGGGTACGAGCGAGCCACGGATATCGAGGAAGTTGCGCCCCTTGGCGTGTGCCTCGATGCCTTCGGGCAGTTCCACACATTCCTCGACGGCGGCCAGCGGGATCGTGTAGCGGCCATTGCCGACACGAACCAGCATGCCGTCGATGATGGCAAGCGTTAAGGGCAGGCGCAGCGTCGCCGTCGTGCCCTGGCCGGGAACGGTGCTGAGGTCGATCGTGCCGCGCAGCCCGTCGATTGTGCGCTTGACCACATCCATGCCCACGCCACGCCCCGAGAGCGAGGTCACTTCCTTTGCCGTCGAAAAGCCCGGCGCAAAGATCAGGTGATAGAGCTCCTGCTCGGTCAGCTTGGTGTCCGGCGTTATCAGCCCGTTTTCCTCGGCCTTGGCGCGAATGCGGGAGGCGTCGAGCCCTGCGCCATCATCGGATACCGAAATGGCGACTTCGGCGCCCGAATAGACAGCCGAAAGCCGGACGGTGCCCTTGGCCGGCTTGCCGGACGCGGCGCGGGCCTCGGCGCTCTCAAGCCCATGATCCATGGCGTTGCGGATCAGGTGAACCAGAGGGTCGGCCAGACGCTCGATCATGGTCTTGTCGAGTTCGGTATCCTCGCCTGAGGTCACGAATTCGATGGGCTTGCCCAATTCGCCGGAAAGATCGTGCACAAGCCGCCGGAACCGGCCGAACAACGAACCGATGGGCACCATGCGGATGCCCATGGAGGTATCACGCAGACCCGACGAGAGCCGCTCGAGCTCCTCGGCAATCGTCTTGAGCGCAGTATCGGAACTCAGCGCTGCGATCTGGGTCAGGCGGGCCTGGGCGATGACCAGCTCGCCAACCCGATCCATCAATTCGTCCAGCCGTTCGGCGGGGACGCGCAAAGAGGTGGCGGCGGTCCGGTCGGGCTCTGTCTTTTCAGCAGCCCTGGCGCGCTTGGGGGGTGCCGCAACAGGCGCCGCGGGCGCCTCGGGCAGCGCGGTTGCCGCCGGGACATCCTCGGGTGCGATGTTTTGGGGCTCGGGCGCTGCATCTTCAAGCGGCGACAGGCTCAGTTCCATGCTGTCGCGCAGGAACATGAAGATGTCATCGATCGCTGCGGCAGGATCGGCGTGCTCGATATCGACCTGCCAGCCGATATGGGGAATTTCAGGGTCCAGAACGTCGAGATCGGGGATGCGGTCGGTCAGCGCGGTGATCTTGTGGGGACCGAGTTCGGAAAGTTCCTCAAGCAAAAGAACCGGGTTGGTCCCGAAGGCCAGGCAATCGGCGGGAAGGTAAAAGACGAGCCGCCACCATTTTGCGGTGTCCGGCGCGGACGCGCCGGACACGGGCGGGGTCTCAGCGCTCTGTGGAACGCTGGGAGCGGGCGTTCCCCCGTCGACGATGATGCGCAGCGCCGCAAGGATGTCATCGCCCCCCGAAACCTCGGTATCGGGTTCTTCGATCAGGCGATGGATGTGATCCTTGGCGTTGAGCGCGACTTCGATCAGCGCCTTGTTGGCAGCGCTTTGTCCCTTGCGGACCCGGTCGAAGGCGGTCTCGAATTCATGGACGAATTCGGCAACGCGCGTAAATCCGAACATCGCGCCCGACCCCTTGATCGTGTGCAACGCGCGGAATGCGAAGTTGATGAGATCGGAATTTGCGGGATCCTGTTCGAGATCGAGCAGACCGGCTTCGAGTTGCTCGAGCAGTTCGCGGGCTTCCTGGCGGAACGTATCTGTGGGATCGGAAACGTTCATGCGCCAACCACCTTCTTGATGATGGCCAGAAGCTGGTCGGGCTTGAAGGGCTTGACGATCCAGCCCGTAGCGCCCGCCTCTTTGGCCTGGCGTTTGAGCTCATCGTCGGATTCGGTGGTCAAAAGGATAACCGGTATCCCCTTGCTTGCCGGGTGGGCGCGATATTTGCGCACGAACTCGATACCGTTGAGAACCGGCATGTTGAGATCGGTCAGGACCGCGTGAACGGGCTGGGCTATTGCCTTGTCGTAACCTTCGGCGCCATCGGCGGCCTCGATGACCTCGAAGCCGGCAGCGGTCAGCGTCATCGATACCATCTGGCGGATGGACGCTGAATCGTCGATGGTCAGAATTGTCTTGCTCATGGTCAGTGTCCCGCCTGGTGTTCATTGGTGCCGCTCCAGAACCCCGCATGGTCCTGGCCGGGGCTCAAAAAGCCGGCAGCGGTCAGCACCGCGATCAGCGGCGCGCCGATGGGCGCCAGCATTTCGAGCGATTTGCCCTGCTGCGCGGCCTTGGCGCGGGCAGCCAGAAGCGTCTGGATTGTGGTGATGTCGGCGCCCGAGAGGGTCTGGGTATCGATACCGATGCTATCGTGTTCGGAAAGGGCCTGGGCGAGGCTGGCTGCGACGTCCTGTGCGGATTTTATGCCGGCGTCGGCGCCCAGAACGAGTGTGTAACAGTCGTCATGGGGCATAGGCGCGGCCCAATGGACGTAAGGGTCTGGATGACATTCTGTCTCTCCTGCCGTTGCGATGGCCGGGAGCAGAAGGCGCAAACCATTCTTGCCGATAGCGACACCACTCAAACGCGGCATCGATACCCACAGTGTATTCCCCCGGAATATGGAAATACACTCACATCCAATGATTAAACATCGGTTACAATTTTATAGTTTCCATAAATGCTTTATTTGCAAATACAACTATCAAATTTGCAGTAAATTTGGTTATTACTTTATTTCTGCAGAATCTTTCACGAATCCATCGTTCCCGATTCCGAGTCCTTCAGTCTTTGATTCTGAATCGACTCGCGGAGAATGAACCACAAATACTTTGTCCTGCTCTTGATTCCGGGGTCGCGCCAGGCTGCAGCAACCGCCCGAGTGCTTGGCGGACCCTGAAAAACTGCACCGCCGGCAAATCGAATAGGGCAGGTTAGCTGACAGATTTGACGGCGAGGGCGGGCCGCCATGATCGCGCGCAGACCCGATGGGTCCGGCTCAACGGCACCGGCCGATCACAACCACGTTATGAGAAGCGTTTTGGGCGGTTAAAGGCCCGCCACCTGGGGCAGGGTGTCACCGCCGATCAGGGCGTTGATCTCGAGCCATTTGGCGCGGAAGGCCGCAACGCAGGCGGGATCGAAATGGCTGCCGCTGCAGCGTATGATTTCGGCGTAAGCCGCCTCGACCGTCCAGGCCGCCTTGTAGGGGCGCTCGGAACACAGGGCATCGAACACGTCGGCAATGGCCACGATGCGGGCTTCGACGGGTATGTCGGTGCCTGAAAGGCGGTCGGGGTAGCCGGTGCCATCCCAGCGCTCGTGGTGGCTTTGGGCAATCAGTTCTGCGGTCTTTATGAGTTCGGACGTGCCGCGCTCGAGAATGCGCGCGCCGATGGTCACGTGTTCCTGCATCCTGGCGAATTCTTCGGCGGTCAGTTTGCCGGGCTTGCTCAGAATGGCATCGGCGATGCCGATCTTGCCGATATCGTGCAGGGGTGCTGCCAGATAGATCATCCGGCACCGGTCCTGGGGCAGGCCGATACCCTCGGCGATCAATTGGCTGATCTGGGCGACGCGCGAGACGTGCTCGCCGGTATCGCCATCGCGATATTCGATGGCGCGCGCCAGCCGGTAGATGATCTCTTCCTCGCGGGCCAGAAGATGGGCGGTGGCGCGCTCGACTTCGCGAGCCAGCCATTGGGCGCGATCGGCCAGTTGCACCTGTGCCTTGCGCAGGGCCAGAAGGTTGGCGACACGGGCCTGCAACTCGGTGGGATCGAAGGGCTTTTGCAGAAAATCGGAGGCGCCGGCCCTGATCGCCTCGATGCGGACCGTCCTGTCGGCGTCCGAGGTCACCATGACTATGGGGACAAGGCTGTAGGCCGGGCGCGCGCGCAGCACCGCGGTGAACTCGATGCCATCCATTTCGGGCATTATGTGATCGACGATCACCAGATCATACTGATGCTCGCGGCAAAGCTGGATCGCCTCGCGCGGATTGAGACAGAGCTCGATTTCGCCAGAAACCACTTCGCCGATTATCGATCCGATAAGCGCGAGACTGGACCGACTGTCGTCAACAATTAGCAAGCGCATGCACCGCCCCCACGGCTTCTGACGTACAGACTATGAGGGGCAACCCTTAGAACAAGCTTAACCGGCTCGAGGCGGTCAAAAAATACGAAGGGTCAGGCCGGCCGGCCAGGCCGGACGAGCGCCATCGAGAATGCGGCCAGGATCAGCGTTGCGGCAAAGAACGCCGTGGCGGCCCGATAGTCACCGAGCCGGTCGTAAGCCAGACCGGCCAGTATGGGCGCCCCCATGGTGCCGGGGACCTGAAAGAACATCAGCGAGCCCTGGACTGTGGCGAACCGGGACTCGCCAAAAAGGTGCGCGCAGAGAAGAAGAACGACAATCGTGGGCGCTCCGGCACCAATCCCCAGCGCAACGACGATCACCAGCATGGTCACAAAGGACGGAAAGAGCGCGAAACTGGCAATTGCAGCCGCCTCGAACAGCAGCAATCCGGCCAGAAAGAGTGGCAGGATGGCGATCGGGGCGCGATCGGCGATCTGCCCGGCCAGCAGCCGCACCGGGATCGAAAGCAGGATCATGGCGCCAAAGATCGTCCCGGCCAGAGGCGCTGCAAGACCGTTGTCGGTCATCAGCGCAACCAGATGGACCGACAGACCCGTCACCACGGCGGCCTGCGCCATGAACGAAAAGGCAATCAGCCAAAAGACGGGCCGACCGAGCACATCCAGAACGCCGCCTGCATCGGGCGCCCGATGGGGCCGCGGGGTGGGGTGCGGGTCGGTCCGGTCCGCACTGAACATGAGCAGCGGAACGGGCAGCAGCGCCAGAACAATCGCCGCCCAGACAAAGCAGGTCTGGCGCCAGCCAATGGTTTCCACAAGAATGGTGACCAGCGGCACCAGAAGCGTGGAGACGACCGCCGCGACCGAAAACCGGATGGCGAGCGCCATGCCGCGCCGTTCCCGAACCGCGCCAACCACGATCTTATCGAGCGCCACCGTGAAGCCGGCGGCAACGCCGACCGAAACCAACAAGGACCAGGCGAGGTTGAGGCCAATTTCGGTCCGGACCATCCCGAGCGTAACCAGTCCGACAGCGGTCAGGATCATGCCCATCGCCACGACGGGCCGGGCTCCCGAGAGGTCCGTCAGGCGACCGACCACCGGCGAGATCACCCCCGAAGCCAGCCGGCCCAGCCCGATGGCGGTCGATACCGCGCCCCGTCCGGTATCGAGATCGACGGCTATAGGCTTGAGCAGGGCCGAAACCGCAAAGGCGGCAAAGCCGTGCCCGAATCCTGTCAGTATGCCGGTCGTTGTGACCAGGCCCCAACCGCGCCTCGGCGACAGGTTCACAGACCCGGCAACCACAACACGATGATCGGGAAGGCGATCAGCAAGGCAACATGGAACACGTCGGCGACAACGAAGGGCAAGGCGCCCTTGAAGATCTTGTCGAGCGATATGTCCTTTACCACGCCCGAAAGGACATAGACATTCATCCCCACCGGCGGCGTTATCAGCGCGATCTCGGTCATGCGCACCACCAGCACGCCAAAGAGCACGGCGTCAAAGCCCAGATTCATCATGAGCGGAAAGAACAGCGGAATGGTCAGCGTCATCATTGCCGACGCATCGAGCACCATGCCGAGAACGAAATAAACGGCCAGCACCATCAGCAGCACCGCCATGGGCGGCAAGCCGCTTTCGGTGACGAAGTTGACGATATGCAGGGGAATCGTGCTCGCCGTCACAAAGGAGTTGAAGACCAGCGCGCCGAACAGGATGCCAAAGATCATCCCGGTGGTCTTGAGGGTCGAATAGATGGCGTGTCGGGCCGCGGCCCATGTCAGCCGCCGCCGGGCCGCCGAAATGATGATGGCGCCGAAAGCGCCGATGGCGCCCGCCTCGGTGGGCGTGAACCAGCCAAGCACGATGCCGCCCATGACCAGGGCGAAAAGCACGATGACCTCGCCGGTATGGGTAAAGCTCCAGAGCTTTTCTCGCCAGCTGTATCGGGGACCGCGCGGGCCGGCATTGGGGTCGATCCGGCACCAGATGGCAATGGTGATGATGTAGAACAGGGCAAGCAGGATGCCGGGCACGATGCCCGCCGCAAACATCTTGCCGATCGAGGTCTCGGTCAGGATGCCATAGATGATGAACATTCCGGAGGGCGGAATGAGCGAGCCGATGGTGCCACCGGCCACCACGCTGCCCGACGCCAGCGAGGCGTTGTAATTGTGCTTGCGCATCTCGGGCATGGCCACCAGCCCCATTGTGGCCGTGGTGGCAAGGCTTGAGGCGCTGACCGCCGCAAAGCCCGAGGATGCGCCGATTGTCGCCATGGCCAGCCCGCCTCTGCGGCGCCCCAGCCAACGGGCCGCGAAATCGTAGAGGTCGCGGCCGATGCCCGAGGCAAACAGCAGGTGTGCCATGAACAAAAACAGCGGGATGGTACCGATGGCGTGATTGGTGGCCAGATCATAGGCGGTAACGCCGATGCGCACCACGGTGGCATCAAGGCTGACGAGCAGAGCAAAGCCTGCGGCACCCACAAGGCCCATGGCAAAGCCGATGGGCATGCCAAGCGCTATGAAGCCGAACAGGAGCCCCAGGCCGGCAAAGCCGATCATGACGGAGGTCATTTGGAATAATCCTGTGCCTGATGATCGTCTTCGATCGGGTGACCGCCAAGCAATCTGATGGCCTGAAAGACCAGCACGACGCACAAGAGAATAATGGCTGCGGCCATGGCCCAGCGGAACGGAGCGACGGGCACGTTGATGATGGGAGACATTTCGCCCTGCGCGCCACGGCGCAGCGCTTCTTTGATCGTTGCCCAGGCAATGCCGACCCAGAACAAGGACCCCAGGAACGTCATGATCCCGTGAAGGCCGCGCCGGATGCGGTCCGAGCGGATGCGATCGACAAAGAGCGTTACGCGTGTGTGCTCGCCCTGCATGGCGGCATAGGCCAGCGAAAAGCTCACCGCGGGTATGAGCAGAAGTTCGGCCAGCGAATATGTGCCCGGAAAGGCAATTCCAACCGCCCTGAAGACAACGGTAACCACCGTGAGCAACATGAGACTGATGATGGCGGCAACGCCGATGAATGCAGCCAGAGCGCAGACACGACGCAGGAAAACTTCAAAAGCGGGCATGGAACCTCCGATGGCCTGAATAGCGCCGCGCAGCCCAAAGGCAGCGCGGCGCCGGAAGCATCAGTCCTGATGCGCGGAGCGGATCTGCTGGAGAATTTCGGTCCCCGGCAGGCCCTTGGCATCGAGTTGCTGTGCCGCCTCCTGGGCGGTAGCCTCAAAGGCTGCCGAATACTCGGCAATCACGGCTTCGTCCACGGCGTTGAACTGTACGCCCATTTCCTCGCCATAGGCGCGGCCAGCGTCCTCGGCCTCCTGGGACAGCTCGTAATTGGTCTGGGTCCACCACTCGATATTGTCCTCGAAGACCTGCTGGATATCTTCGGGCAGGCTGTCCCAAGTCGCCCCGTTCATGGCGCGCGAGGGATAAGCGCCGCGGCTGTGGGGAAGTTCGGAATAATAGTTGATGACTTCGCCAAAGCTGAGCGACTTGAGGGCCTCATAGGGCGCGATGACGCCGTCGAGAACGCCACGCTGGAGGGACGGATAGGTGTCGGTCATGGGCATGGTGACGCCTTCGGCCCCGAAATTGGCCAGGGCCCCCACATAATCGACCGCCGAGCGGATGCGAAGGCCCTGCAGATCGGCCAATTCCTCGAACGGGGCATTGCGGAGCATCAGGTGCATGGGCGTGCCGACGTTGAACGCGAGCACCTTGACGCCGTCGAGCTCCTCGGCGAACTGGGGATACTGGTTCCACAGGTCGAGATAGACGCTGAGCACGTCCTGGGCATCCTCATAGCCGTAAAAGAACTGCGGCGTCACCCGGCTCAGATTATAGCCCGAACTTGCATAGATCGGGGCGATAAAGGCGATGTCGGCGACGCCGGCCGCCAGCTCGTCGACGCCTTCGCGGCTGGTAATGAGCGAACCGCCCCAGAAGGGCGTGATCGAAACCCGACCGTCGGTCTGCTCCTCGATCCGCTCGATCCAGAGCTCGTCGGCGGCACCATAGGGATGGGTGGGCGAATAGCTGGTCGAATAGGTCAGCTGAAATTCCTGCGCCAGCACGCCACCGGAAAGCAGCGTCAGGCTGGTCGCAGCGATTGCTGCGGTCGTTGCGAGTTTAAGGTTCATGGTTTCCTCCCGTGTTGAACCCATTTCAAGTCCTTGTGCCCAGCGCTCCGGTCGATTGAAGCCGGTCGATCTCGGACTGGGCAAGCCCGAGGTCGCGCAATATCTGGTCGGTATCGGCCCCCGGCATGCGGCCGAGCCAGCGGACAGGATTTCCCGGCTGCATGCTGACCGGTTGCCCGATCTGGCTGATGGTCCGGCCATCGGCACCGGTGGCGTGCACGACCATGCCGCGCGCCATCTGATGAGGGTCTGACAAGGCCTCGCCGATTTCGTAAACCGGCGCGAACTGGGTGCCTGCCGCTCCAAGGATTGCGAGCCATTCGTCCCGGTCGCGTTCGAGAAAGATCGCCTCGAGCGCAGACCGGATTTCGGGGCGGCGTTCGACATCGTTTTGCAGCGCTATGAAATCGGGCCGCCCCACCGTCTCGCAGAATATCCGCCAATAGCGCGGCTCCATGTCGGTCGTGCATATGAACTTGCCGTCCCGTGTTCGCCACAGGCCCATATCGGCGCGTCGGGTGCCGCGAGGGGGAATGGTTTGGGGATCGGGATGACGGGAAAGAACATTGACCAGAAGGCTCATGGCGCAATCGCTCATGGCGACATCCACATGCCGTCCGCTGCCCGTCGTCCGGCGCTCGTGCACCGCCGCCAGAATGGCGAATGCGGCATGGGTGCCGGTAATGACGTCTGCCGCGGGGATGCCCGCAAAGCCGGGCGTCTCGGGGTCTTCGCCGATCCGCGACTGGACGCCGGCCAGCGAGAGGGCAATCGGGTCATGTCCCGGCTTGTCGCGATAGGGGCCGGTCTGTCCGCAAAGGGTCAGGCTGGCATAGACAAGGCCGGGATTTATGGCCCGCAATGCGTCATAGCCCAGTCCCAAGCCGGCCAATACACCGGGGCGATAATCTTCGACCACGATATCGGCGCTTCTGGCGAGTTCGTGCAGGACCGGCCGGGCGTGTTCGTGCCCGATATCGATCATGACCGAGCGCTTGTTGCGCGCGAGAATGTCGGTTTCGCGCAACCGGGCGCGCGCCTCGGGCTCCAGCTTGTCCCAGCCGAAAACCTTTGCCTGCTTTTCGATTTCGCGCGGGTTTTCGACGCGGATGATCTCGGCACCCATATCGGCCAGCAGCCAGGTGCAATAGGGGCCGGGAAGAAGGCGCGAGAAGTCGAGGACCTTAAGGCCGTCAAGAGGCGCGGTCATGGCACGCTCCAGCCGTCAAAGGCCGATGCGGGGACTGGCGCCTTGAGCGTACGGTCGGGGGCCTGCATGGGAAGACTGGATTTGAAGAGGGGACCGGGAACACGCGAGACGTGCCCGCTTTCTTCGTCGCGAACCTCAACGAACAATCCCCGATCGGCGAGGTGATCGCTCTCGCGCACATCCTGGGGCGTATTGATGACCGAAAGGCCCCAGCCCTTTTCGAGCGACCATTCCCCAAGTTCGGCTCTGGTGTGGCGGGCAAAAAAATCTCCGACCACCTGCTGCCAGCGGTCGATGGTCGGCTGGGGGGTGTCGGCCACCAGGGTGTTGTCCCAGTCGATATCGGCCAATTCTCCTGCGACGCCCTGTTGGGCCAGGACCGAAACCAGCGCGCGCATCATGGGTGGATTGTCGATCATCGACCAGGTCACATGACCGTCCCTGCACGGCCAGACCTGACGAACGCCCGACTTGCCGCGCACCAGAAGGTTGCCCTGGCGCTTTCCGATCCGGCCGGTCCACTCATACATGACCGGCTCGCGGTAATTGGCAAGCGTTGCGCTTTGCAGTGCCGAGAGCGAGACGGTCTGCCCCCGCCCGATCCGCCGGCGCGCATAAAGCCCCATCAGTGCCGCGGTCGCAGCCTGGATGCCGGTCAGGGCATAGGCCTGCCGACCCGGAAACCGCAGCGGCGGCGCCTCGGGGTCGCCGATGACGGTCATGAGCCCCGAAAGGGCCATCAGCGTGAGATCGTTGGCCGGACGCCCATCCATGGGACCGCCATCGGAGAACGGCCTGACGCGGATATGGATTGCGTTCGGCGAAGCACCGAGATCGAAGCGATCGCCCAACCGCTGCCCGTCCAGGATCACGTCGGCCCGGCTGGCAAGCTCCGCGACCGTTTCCGAGCTGTCGGCAACCAGCCGGGTCTTGCCGTGATGAAAGGCCAGCGACCGAGACGGTTCGTCGGCCGCATCGGGCACGATGGCCACGACATCGGCGCCCAGTTCGGCAAGCATATGGCCGCCGAAATCGACAAGGCCGTCGGAAATTTCGAGAACCCTGATGCCATCGAGCAGCTTCATGCCAGTACCCCCTGGGCTTCGAGCGCTTCGACATCCGCACGCGTCATGCCCAGCATATCGACAAGAACCGCGCCGTTGTGCTCTCCCAGCAGAGGCGCCTTTCCGATCGACCATGGGGTCTGATCCATCGTGTAGGGGGGCGCGGGCATTGCCGCCTTGCCCAGTACGGGATGATCGGTTGAAACGATATGCCGGCCCGCTGCCAGCTCTTCGCTCCGGGCGACATCGCGGCCATCCTGCACGGCGGCTGCCGCAATACCGGCTGCCGCCAGCCGGTCGGCAAGCTCGAACCGGTCAAAGGCCAGGGTTCTGGCTGCAACCGTCTCGCCGGTCACATTTTCCGGCTCCAGCCCGAGAAGCTCTGCCAGCCGGTCCAGTTCGGCCCCGGCACAGGCGGCGATGGCGATCCATTCGTCCTCGCCCCTTGTGGGGAAAACCCCGTGCAGCGCGTAAGTGGCGTCCTCATTGCCGGCTTTTTCGGGCAATGTGTCGAGGGCGTAGAGATCGGCGATCACATGCACCATGGGTTCGATCTGAGAGATATCGAGGTGCTGGCCCTCACCGGTGCGCGCCTTGTGTTCGAGTGCAGCCAGTATCGCCACGGTCGCGAACATGGGGGCCACCACGTCTCCATAGGCCAGGGGCGGCATATGCGGGTCGCCGCCGGGCCAGCCGGTCAGCGCCGCGTGGCCGGAATGGGCTGCCGCCGAATTGCCGTAGCCCCGGAACCCCGCCATGGGTCCGGTACGGCCAGCCACCGATACGCTGGCGAGAATGATGTCGGGTTTGATCTGCCGGAGGGCATCATAGCCAAGCCCGATCCGCTCCATGAAGCCGGGTCCGAAATTTTCGACGACCACATCGGCCCATGCAACCAGCCTGCGGGCGATATCGACGCCGCGCGGGTCGGAAAGGTTGATCGTAACGCTTTGCTTTGAGGTGTTGGTCTGGGCAAAAAAGGCCGATCCGTCAGGGTCTTTCACCCCGCCGGCAAAAGGCGGCGACAGGCGGCCGAGATCGAGCCGCTTGCGGGACTCGATCTTGATCACTGTGGCGCCATTGTCCGCCAGGTCCTTGGTGGCGCGCGGTCCCGCGCCCACCCAGGAGAAATCGGCAATCTTGAGGCCGTTCAACGCGCTCATGGCGCTCCTCCTTTTCCCGCCGGCTTAAGGCCGATCTAGTTATAAATAATAATGGTTCAGTTTATGAACTATGTCAAACTCTTCTCGCGCAACACCTGGTCGAGCACCGGCGTAATCCGGCCCACCACGGCATCGCGATCCCAGTCGCGCTGGTCGACCATGTCGGACCAGACCTCGATCACCCGAACCCCCTGTGCCTCGAGCGCCTGCTTGGCAAACAGCGAGCCGTGTCCGGAGAACCGGTCGTGCCGGGGAATGAGCATCAGAGCGACGTCGATGCGGTATTTTCTGGCCTGTTCGACCAGCCAGGCATTGACCCAGGGGGGCTGATGCAACTGCTCGTTCATTGCGGAAACCCTGGCCGCCAGCGCCCGCAACGGATCGCCATGATCGGCCCGGATGTATCCGTCAGCCGCGAAAGGGAGATACATCGACCACGCAAAGACAGCGCCATGGCTTTCCTCGAACGCGCCATAAAAGCTGGTGTCGAACCAGAGCCCGGCGCCGATCCACATCATGCGGATGCGCTCATCGGCAACCACCGCCTCGCCATCGGCGATGCGCGCCCCCAGTTCGTCGCGGAACCGGCGAGCGTGATCGAGCGCCCAGTCCGATCCGCGATGCCATTGGGGGATCATCACGTTGGGAATCTGGTCGTTGATGCGGATGGGGCAGCGCGGGGCTGCCGCGATCATCTCGCTGGCCTGCTCGAATATCTTTTCCTGCCGATCGATGGCCGCCATGTAATCGCTGAAGGCCTCCCGGTCAAAATTTCGGCCTGTCAGGGCCTCGAGCCGGGCGATCAGGTCCTCGAACTCGGCGACCATGAGGTCGAGCCGGTCGGTATGGTAGAGGCCTTCCCAATCGCTGCGCGCCTCTATCCACCAGTCGGGCCGGGCATCGGGCACGGCCGGGGCGGACAGCAGCACCAGCGGCGCGCCGGTGCTTTGCGACCAGAGCGAAAAGATCTTCTGGTGGTCGTCGGCACTCTGGCGGGCGCACAGAATGGCCGGGGCCGGCAATCCGCCCCAGGGCTGGCGTTCCACATCGCCTTCGAGCTCGGCAATGAGCGGCAGGCTCGAATAGCGCGCCAGCCGCTCATGAAAGCCGATGGCCTGCATGTGGTCGAAATAGAACTCGGACAATTGCTTGGCGGCAATGACGGCCGACCACCATTGATTGGTCACGATGGGCATGCCCATGGCATGGAACAATTCGTGAGGCGTATCGGCATTGACAAAGCCATATTGAGCGCCCGAGGTGATCTGCGCTCGTAGCCCCTTGGCCCAGTCGCGCTGGTGATCTGTCGCAGCCCGTGTCGATTGCATCGGCGTATAGCTCATGGGCGGGTCTCCGGCGCCTGCCCGATCAGTTTGCGAGCGCGTTCGATCCAGGCCGGTCCCGGCACGGCATCGCGAAAGCCCAGATTGACAAAGCCGATGTCGCGCGCCTGCAGCGCCTTGGCCAGTCCCGGGATTTCCCAGCCGAAAGTATCGTCGGTCTGTGCCAGCTGGCAGAGCACAAGGTCGCACTTGGCCGCTTCGATCGCGTCCAGCATTGCTTGGCGATGACGCTGCGGCGGTGAAATTCTGAGGCAGAACGGATCACCGGCCATGAGATCGCGCATGGCCGCGCGCGAAGGCTCGCATTCCCAGGGGCCCGGCCATATCTGCCCGAAGGGCTGGAGATCGCAAACGATGTCACCGAAACCGGCGAAGGCCGCATAGGCATCGGCGGACGCAAGCCCCGACCCCACAAGGCCGAGCCGCAGGGGCGCGGGAGGGCTCGCGTCCTCGACGATTGCCGCTTCAAGCAGGTCGGCGTGCCGCTCTGGCGCAAGGAAGCGGCCGGCATTGCGCCAGACCATGGCCCGTGCCCCGCGGGCGGAGTGCGAGACGCGCTCGAGCGCACGCTGGCGCCTGACTGCCTGCGCTGTCGCTCCGGCCAATCCGGCCTCGGGATCATCGAGCCCGATGGCGGTGAGAAAGCTCACCAGCTTTTCGATCTGAATGTCATTGAAGGTGCGAACCGGATCACTGGCCGCGTGCACGAGGTTGAACAGGAACAGCGGCGGGGTTCCGCGCGGCGCCCGTCCCTGCCGCACCCATTCGGTGGCATATTGATAGGCGGTGAGCGCTGCAGCATCGTCGCGGACAAAGACGATCCCGGCAAAGCCCGTAAAGGCGCCGGCGGCAAACCGGTTGAGAAAGATTCTCACTTCATGATCGACGAACGGCTCGATCAGCTGATCGATAGCCCTGACACCCGAGCCATCCAAACGCCCGAAATTGACGTGCACAGGGACAGCGCCACTTGCCGAGATGAGCGTCTCGGGCGCGCCGTGACCGAAAATGCCAACCAGGGGATGGTCGAGCCCGGCCGCCGCGCCGTCGGCAGCCTCGAACGCTGCGTCCAGCGCCTGTCCGGCCAGCATTTGCCGGTCATCGATCATCACCATGCACGCGCCTCCTCTTTAGTTCACTTTATGAACTATATATATCCGGAGTCAACCCGGTTCGGTTGCGCGCGTGTTTGACTCGGGGCCGATCCGCGGATAGTCACCATCAGCCCAGCGACAAGGAGTTGCCATGAGCAAGGCCGAGCCCGGTGACCCGCAGGCCCAAGGCGTAAATCTCGGCGCCCTGCGGCAGAACCTGCCCTTTCTCACGCGCGCCCTGCGCGCCTATATCCGCGCGGAGAACGCCGCCTTTTTCGCCGACTTCGAAACCGAGCAGGGCGAAATTGCCGTCATCAGCCTGATCGGGCTCAACCCGACGATTTCGCAAAACGAGGTTGCCGCAACCCTTGTGCTCAAGAAGTCGGCGGTCACAAAAGTCATCAAGGGGCTCGAGGAGCGCGGTCTGGTCCAGCGCGAAAAGGTCGAAGCCGACAAGCGCTTCAATGCGCTCACGCTCACAAGGACCGGCAGGGCCAAATACGCGCAGATCAACGCCCGCATGGCCGATCAGCACGACGCCCTGCTTTCGCCCTTTGATGCGCTGGAGAGAACCGAGCTTTTCGACCTGCTCAACCGACTGCACCAGCATCTGGTGGAGCGCAACAGGGACCGGACCGGCTCTGCCGAAGGCATTTCGGGAAGCGCCACCGACTGACCGGGGACTTGACACCCTTCCTCCATTTAGTTCATTTAGTGAACTAAATGGAGGAGCAGAACCTTGGCCCAACCCCTGGCCGGCGTCCGTATTGCCGATTTCAGCCATGTCATTGCCGGCCCGCTTGCTACGCATTTCCTGCGGCTGCTCGGCGCCGAGGTCATCAAGGTCGAGCCGCCCAGCGGCGATGTGTTGCGCAACTATACGCAACGACGCGAGCTGCGCGGCATGTCCGAGCCGTTCATCGGTGCCAATGCGGGCAAGAAATCGGTGGTGCTCGATCTCAAGTCCCGGTTCGGCCGCGATGCCGCCCGCAAGCTGGTGGCCACAAGCGACATCCTGGTCGAAAATTTCCGGCCCGGGGTGATCGACCGGCTGGGCCTGGGCTATGACGAGGTCAAAAAGGACAATGGCGGGCTGATTTTCTGCTCGATTTCGGGATACGGGCAGACCGGCCCGATGCGCGACTATCCGGCCATCGACCAGATCATCCAGTCGGTTTCGGGCCTTATGGGGCTTTCGGGCGAACCGGGCAACGGCCCGATGCGGGTCGGATTTCCCATCGTCGACACCTACAGCGCGCTCCTTGCCGCCTTCGCCATCCAATCGGCCTATATCCAGCGCGAGCGCGATCCGCAGCGGCGCGGCCAGCATATCGACATGTCCATGCTCGATGCCTCGCTCGTCATGATGGCCTCGGTCATCAATCCGCTGATGATCTCCAATATCGAGCCACGCCGGACGGGCAATCGCGGCTTTTCGCTTGCCCCCACCGCGGACACTTTTGCCACGCTCGACGAACCGATCACCATCGGCGCCGTCCAGCAGAACCAGTATGAACGTCTGTGCAAAGCACTCGAGCGCCCCGATCTCCTCACCGATCCCCGGTTTTCCGACCCCGACCAGCGCATGGCCCATGACAAGGAATTGCAGGGGGAGCTTGCCCGGAGTTTCAAGACCCGCTCGGCGCTGGACTGGGAGCGGCGGCTGGCAGATGCCGGCGTTCCGGCGGGCGCGGTGCGTCCCTTGCGCGACGTTCTGGACCTGCCGCAACTGGAGGGCCGGGGCCTGCGGCTCGCTATCGACGTTCCCAATGAGGCGGTCGGGCAGACATCGATCCTCAATGCCGGCTTCAAATTCGCCCATGACGGACCGGGGGTCAGTGCGCCCCCGCCGCAACTGGGTCAGCATACCGCCGAAGTGCTGGCCGAGCTGGGATTGTCCGAGCCGGCGCTATAGCAGCGCCATGAGCGGTTCGACGCCGTCCTGATCCAGTCTTGCAATGGCGGCAAAATAGGCTTCAAGCGACATCGAGCGGCCACGGGCCCGAAAGCAATCGCCGACCTTGGGCCAGAGGTCGTCCAGCGTCACATCGGCGGTGCGCCAGATGGGAACCTGGGCAATTGTTTCCCGATGCACCGCGCCGTTGGCGAGGCTCACCTCATATATGGCGTCGAATCCGGCATCGCGTTCGAGCGATGCCATTTTGACGCGACCGGCCAGGGCAATGATCTCGGGGTCTGCCAAATGGCTGTGCGAAAAGGAATTGAGCGCAATAGTGCCGTGCTTGATGGTCTGGGCGAAAACGAAGGGAATTGAGAATTTGGCGCCGATCGGCGTGCGCGGGACACTGGCCTGCGGTCCGGGTCCGAACAGCATGTCATTGGGCGGCGTTACCACCACCTCGACGCGGGCGATGGCTTCGGGCGCGACGCCTTTGTCACGCAGGGCACGGGCCGCCATAATCGCACTGTGGGTGCCGCGGCAGCATGGCCAGCGCTTAAGCGCGACCGCCGGGCCGTAAAGCTGCTCGCCCAGCCCCTCCAGCATCGGGCCGGAGCGCGGAGGCGCGCCGGTGAGAAGGTGAAAGACCCCGCTTTGTCCTTCGAGTGGATGGTCGAGCGCCCGAACCCCATGGCGGGCCAGCAGAACCGCTTCGACCGCGGCGCGCGCCGCCAGCCCCTCGCGCACGGCGCGCAAATGCGATTGCGGCGAGCGCTTGAGTTCGTCCGAAAGCATGAACTGGGCCGCAAACAGGCCCAGTGCGTCGAGCATTTGTTGCTCGGTCAGCTGCGCGATCACGGCGGCGCCAAGGGTCGCGCCCAGTCCCGAAAGGATGGGAGGATGGTACCAGCCCTTTTGGGCCGGATCCCCGTCGAGCGAGAGGGACAGCCGGCAGGCAAAGTCACACCCCAAAGCCAATGCCCTGAGAACCGTGCCCCCCTCGGCCCGCTCGCTCTCGGCCAGAGCCAGCACGGCGGGAACAAGCGAGGCGTTGGGATGGATCATGCCCGCTTCGAACGTATCCTCGAAATCGAGCGCATGGGCCAGCGCTCCATTGGCGAGCGCGGCCAGGGGCGCCGAACTTTTTCCGCCGGTGCCGATGATCGATGCGCGCCCTGTCCCGCCCAGCGCCGTTGCGTGATCGGCAAAGGGCTGGGCTGCCGGCTCAAGATCGACAGCCGCCACCATGACCGCGAGGCCATCGGCCAGCGCGATCTGTGCGGCGGCCAGAGCATTTTTATCAAGGGGCCGGTCGAGAACCGACCAGTATCGCTCGATGACCGCCCGGCTCGAAATCATTGGCGGTGCCGGACAATCAGCCGATCGCCATCCCTCTCGATGGCCGACCCAAGGCGCTCATGGTCGGAAATGTCGGCGAGATAGCGCCGTATCCGCTCGAAATCGGGGTCGCCGGGGTCGACGATGCGCGGCATGGCATCCTTGCCGATCATGATCGGAACCAGGCGAACGTCTCTGATGCCCTCTTTGCTCAACCGGGCTTCAACCATCACGCTCATTGCCGAATCCGGCGGGAAATTGTAGCGGGAGGAAAAGTCGGGCACCCAATCGGGATTGAGCTTCTGGATTTCCTTAAATCCCCTTGATTTGGCGTGGGCCTCGTCCATCAGCAGATCGATGGCGAAATTGGCAAGGCTGTAGGCGATGGTCTTGCCCTTGTAGATTTCTATTCCCTTGAGAATATGGGCATGGTGACCGAGCACCAGATCGGCTCCGGCATCGATAACCGCATGCGCCACCTCCCGCTGGTAGTCGGGGATGACCGCCGGCACGAAATGAATGCCGGCATGATGGGATACGATCACGACGTCCACCTGCCGGCGCAGGCTTTTCACGCCCTCGACGAGCGCAGCAAGATCGCCGCGCTGGGCATAGGTCACGATCCTTGCCGGCGTTCCGGGTTGATCGTGCTCGATCTGCTCATAGACCGTGTGAGCCCGCAGCGGCGCGCATCCGGCCCGGCGTTCATCGGCCCAGTAATTCATCGGCAGGATGGAATTGACCGCCAGCACGCCCACGCTGACCCCGCCGCGCTCAATGATGGCCGGACGCCGCGCCGCATCGAGCGTCGGACCGGTGCCGACCTGGACCGCCCCTGCGCTTTCGAGCGTTGCAATCGTGTCGAGGAGCCCTTCTTCACCCCAGTCGAGGCAGTGATTGCCGGCAAAGGATACGATCTCGAAACCCGCCCGCACCAGGGCGGCACCGATCTCGGGCTTTCCGCGTATGGTGTGCCGGGCCTGGGGGAGACGCGCTCCCCGTTTCGTCAGGTTCACTTCGAGCTGGCAAAAACCCAGATCGGCGGCGCGGATGCGATCCCTGACCGCATCGAAAATGGTTTCGGGATCATCCCTGTCGGGGCCGACATCGCCAACGGCGACAAAATCGAGGCTCATCGCGAATGCTCCGGCGCCAGAAGGTGGCAGGCGGCGAGCCCACCATGGGGAGCCGGCAGCATGGGGGGCCGCTCGACCGCGCAGACATCCATGCTGAGCGGACACCGCGTGTGGTAGGGGCATCCCGAAGGGGGATCGAGAGGGCTGGGCAATTCTCCCTGCGGGGGCAATTCGGGCTCGGGTGCATCGGGATCGGGCGGCAGCGCAGCAGCCAGCATGGCCTTGGTATAGGGGTGGCCGGGCCGGGTGCAGATCGCCTCGGCGGTACCGCGCTCTATGACGCGCCCCAGATACATGACCACGACATCGTGGGCCATGAACCGGACAGTTGCCAGATCGTGGGAGATGAACACGCATCCCAGCCCGTATTCGTCCTGGAGATCCTTGAGAATATTGAGGATCTGCGCCCGGATGGAGATGTCCTGGGACGATACGGGCTCATCGAGCATGAGAATTTGCGGTTTCGAGGCGATGGCCCGCGCAATGGCGATGCGCTGACGCTGACCGCCGGAAAATTCGTTCGGGAAGCGCCGGGCGTCCTCTGCCCTGAGCCCCACCGCCTCGAGCACTTCGGCCACCCGGCGCGCAATATCGGCTTTGGACAGATCGGGAATGGTCGAGAGCGGCTCGGCTATGATCTTTCCCACCCGCATGCGGGGATCGAGCGACGAAAAGGGGTTCTGGAACACCGGCTGGACCGCCCGTCTGAAATCCCGGCGCTCGGTGGCCGACATTTCTGCAAATGTCTTGCCCCTGAACCGCACCTCGCCGGAACTGGGCGTATCGAGCAGCAACAGCATGCGGTTTAGCGTTGTCTTGCCGCAGCCCGACTCCCCGACAATGCCCAGCGTGCGTCCGGGCTCCAGCGAAAGATCGAGTTCGGTGACCGCGTGGAGGTCCTGCATGCGGCCGCGATGCCGAACCTTGAAGACCCGGCCAAGGCCCCGGGCGGAGAGGATCGGTTGGGTCATGCCGCACCTGCCTGTGCGCCGAGGGGAAACCAGCAGCGCGCCGTGTGCCCGGCGCCCAGCGTCACGGTTGGCGGCGCCGTGCGGCACTGCGGCTGTGCGTTGGCGCAGCGGGGATGAAAGCGACATCCGGCCGGGCGGGCGCCCACTGTGGGCGGGCTACCCGGAATGGTGGGCAGCCGATCGAGGGCCGTATCGAGTGTCGGTACGCTATCGAGCAGGGCACGGGTGTACCAATGGGCGGGCCGGGCGAAAATATCGCGCACCGGGCCCTGTTCGACGATCTCCCCGGCATACATGACCGCCACACGGTCGCACATTCTGGCCACCACCCCGAAATCGTGGGTGATAAACAGCATGGCCATGCCCAGCCGCCGCTGGAGGTCCTTGAGAAGGTCGAGAAACTGGTACTGGATCGTGACGTCCAGCGACGTGGTGGGCTCGTCCGCGATCAGCAGCTTGGGTGCGCGGGTGAGCGATATCGCTCCGACGACGCGCTGGCGCATGCCGCCGCTCATCTGGTGGGGGTAGTTGGCCAACCGCGCCTGCGCAGAGGGTATCTTTACGCTTTCGAGCGCGGCGACGGCCCGTTCCTCAAGACTGCCACTGGCTGTCGCGTGAAGGCGGAGAGCCTCCCTGAGCTGGTTTCCCACGGAAAAGACAGGATTGAGCGAGGCCATCGGGTCCTGCAGGATCATGGAGATCTCGCCACCGCGGATGGCGGCCAGCTCGTTCTTGCCCAGTCGCGCGATGTCACGGTCCTGATAGAGGATTTCGCCCGACAACCCCTTGTCGAGCAGGGGCGGCAGCAGGCGCAGCAGGGCCATGCCGAGCGTTGTCTTGCCCGAGCCGCTTTCGCCCACCAGACCGACCGTCTCGCCGGCCTGGATGGCCAGGTTCACGTTTTCGATCAGCGCGGGCGCGTCCGGCTGTCGACCCAGTCGCACGCTGACGTCGCGCATTTCGAGCAGCGGCGCCCCTTCGCCGCGGGAAGTCTCATGAACCATCAGATATTGCGTCCTCTGAGTGCGGGGTTGATCTTGTCGGCAAGCGCGTCGCCAACGATGTTGACCGACATGACGGTCAAAAGGATCGCGAGCCCGGGAATCATGCACAGCCACCAGGCCGAGGTGATATAGGAGCGGCCATCGGCAACCATCGAGCCCCATGAGGGCGCCGGGGGTGGAACGCCGACACCGAGAAAGCTCAGCGAGGCTTCGAGCACGATCACGACGCCGACCTGGAGCGTGGCGATGACGATGAGCGATGGCGCGATATTGGGCAGGATATGGCGCCAGATGATCCTGAAATCAGACAGGCCCGATGTGCGCGCCAGATCGACATAATCCTCGTTGCGGATCTTGAGGGTCTCCCCACGCGCCATGCGTGCATACTGGCTCCAGAGCACCAGCGAGATCACGATGATGATGTTGGTAAAGCTGGGGCCGGAGATGGCGCCAAGCAACAGCGCCAGAAGAATCACCGGAAACGAGAGCGCCAGGTCAACGAGCCGCATGAAGATCCTGTCCGTCCAGCCGCCGAAATAGCCGGCCAGCGTGCCCACGGCAGTTCCCATCGCCCCCGCGATCGCTATGACCAGCGCACAGACGGTGAGCGAAATTCGCGCACCGGCGATCAGGCGCGAGAGGATGTCGCGTCCCAGCCTGTCGGTACCGAGCGGATGCGTCCAGGAGCCGCCCTCCTGCCAGGCGGGCGGATCGAGCCGTGCCCTGAGGGAGCCGGCAAGCGGATCATGGGGCGAAATGAGCGGTCCCAGAAGCGCCACGAGCACGAAGATCGCCAGGAGCACCATGGCCAGTCGCACCGTCCAGCCGAACTGGCCCCATAGCCCGGCGATTGCCGCAAACTTGCCCTGAAGGCGAGAGGGAGTACCCATCGCATTGGTCTGGATAGGGTCGGTCATCAGCCCCGGCTCCGCATGCGCGGGTCAACGATCACGTAAAGGATGTCGACCAGAAGGTTGGCGAGAATGAACAGGGCGGTGATGACGAGCACGACCGTCTGAACGACGGGGAAATCGCGGGCCAGGATCGACTCGTAGGCCAGCCTGCCAATGCCCGGCCAAGCGAAAACGGTTTCCACCACCACCGCGCCGGTGATCATCACGGCAAAGAACGTCCCCATGAAGGTGATGACGGGAATAAGGCTGTTGGCCAGGGCGTGTTTCCAGACAACCACGGCTTCCGAAAGCCCTTTGACGCGCGCGAGCTTTATGTATTCGCTGCCCAGCGCCTCGAGCATGCTGGCCCGCACCAGTCGGGTGATGGCGGCAAGGGTAAACAGGCCCAGGGTCGCCGCGGGTAGGATATAGTGCTCCCACTGGTCGTAACCGGAGGTGGGCAGCCACCGCAATTGCACGGCAAAGACATACATCAGGACAATGCCCAGCCAGAAGCTGGGAACCGACTGCCCCACAAGCGCCACGAGACGGGCGGCGATATCGACTGGCGTATTGTGCATCACCGCCGCGAAAACCCCGAAAACGATGCCGATGACCAGCGTAAACACCAAAGCGACACCGGCAAGGCTGAGCGAAGCGGGAAGGCGCGAGAGTACGAGATCTATGGACGGCTCGGCGCTGGCGGTCAGCGAGCGGCCGAAATCCCCGGTCAGGGCGTTGCCGATGAACGTGAGATACTGAACCGGAAGCGAGCGATCCAGACCAAGCTCTGCGATCAATGCCTGCCGGTCGGCCTCGGTGGCACCATCACCGAGCAGCAGTGCGACCGGGTCGCCGGTGAGCCTGCTGAGCAGGAAGATCACGAGACTCATGAGGAGCAGTGCGATCAGGGCTTCGGTGATGCGGGTTGCGATGAGCTTGAGCATGCCTGTTCCGTGATATTCCGCCCAAAAACACAGCCCCGGCCCGACCTGCAAAGGGCCGGGCCGGGGCAAAGCAGGAGATTATTGAGCCCTGGTGGCGCGGTCGAAATTCCATCCATAGGCACCCGAGATGTCCCATTCACCCACCTTGTCGCTGACCCCGTAGGGCTCGTTGGCAAGGGCGATGAACACACCGGCCGCTTCGTCGCGCAGATACTGCCCGATCTCGGTAAAGAGAGCCGAGCGGGTTTGCGCGTCCTCTTCGCTCGAGAACTGCTGGATCATCGCCTCGAGTTCGGGCGAGGTGAAGCTGGCGAACAGGCTGTCCTGCATGAAGCCTGCCTCGAGCCCGTTGGCTGCGCTGGCGAACGGAAAGCCGCGATGGGTCCAGACGTAATCACTGGCCTGCCCCTGGGTCCATGCGGTGCGGATCGAGGGCCAGTCGACCGGCTCGATGGTGGTGTTGACCCCGATGTCCTGCCAGTAGAGCGCCACGGCCTCGGCCATAAGCGGCAGTTCGGCGCCGGGCGCGGTGGTAAAGGTCTTGAGGGTGATGTCAAACCCGTCCGGATAGCCCGCTTCGGCCAGCAATTGGCGCGCCATATCGGGATCATAGGGATAGGGCTCGACCTCCGACCACGCCGGCACCGGCGTATCGCTCGCCGCAATCGTGGCTTCACCCTGGAACAGCTCATCGATGATCGTCTGCTTGTCCACCGCGTAGTTGAGGGCCTGACGCACCTCGCGGCTGGCCCAGGGCGTATCGGGGTTGTACCGCGCGGGGTCGGTCTGGATCAGACCGCCGAAGCGCACCACCGGCGACCACGTCGCCTGTGCCGAGACAATCCGCAACCCTGCATCTTCCACTGTGGGAATGGAATCAAATCCGATCGGGGCAATATCGGCCCCCCCGGTCTGCAACATTGCAACACGGGTCGATTCTTCGGGCACCACGCGGAAGGAGACCGTTTCGAATTCGGGGTTCACACGCCAGTGGTCGCCCAGATCCTCGCGCAGTGTCATGAGGATTTCCGAGCCGGACGTGACGTTTTCGAGGACATAGGGCCCGGTTCCGATGGGACGGGCCTGGGCTTCATCGGCCCCCAGCTCGTCGAAATAGGCCTTCGAGACGATGCCCAATTGCTGGCCGGAGCCGAAATAGCCCTTGGCAAGCTCGAAATCGGGGACGTTGAGATTGACAACGACGGTGCGCTCGTCCGGCGTCTGCACGGATGCGATGGCGCGGCGCATGGCCGAAGCGGGGCCGGCGCGCGAATCTTCCCCGATCAGGCGGGCGATCGAATAGGCGACGTCCTCGGACGTCAGTTCGCCGTAGCCACCCGCGAATTCGATCCCCTCGCGCAGATGGAAGGTCCATGTCCTGCCATCGGGGCTCATGTCCCAGGATTGGGCAAGGCCAGGAACTGCTTCACCGGTCTCGGGGTCGATATAGGTCAGGTATTCATAGGCAAGATCGAGATAGGTCTTGCGCTGGCCGCTGCCGCCCCAGGGCGTCATGGTTTCTTCCGAAAAGGTCGAAAGCGCGACGACCAGTTCGTCGGCCTGCGCCCAGGCCGGTGTGGCCGGAGCAACGATCAGTGTCGTTGCGCACAGCAGCGCGGCCAGTGTGGTCTTTCTGAAATTTCCGAGCATTCGTTCCATATCTTTCCTCCCTCAGCTATGGCCCGATTTTGGTAATGTTATAGTTCAGAACAAAGAAGTCAACAAAATTGTCGACTATATTGTGTCGCGGCATTTGACTTGCCGCGAGCGGCGGCTGTAAGTTCGCCTCCAATGTCAACCACCACCGGACCCGCCTTGATGGATGAGCCCACGGCCAGCGGCCCGTTACCGACCAGCGCCATCGCAGAACAGATCAAGGCGCGCATTCACAGCGGCGCCTATGCGCCCGGCCAGAGACTCATCGAAGTCGATCTGGCCGAGGAATATGCAGCCGGGCGCGGCCGCATCCGCGAGGTCTTCAAGACCCTGGTCGGCCAGGGCTATCTCGAATTCGTCGCCAATCGCGGCGTCTATGTCCGCCGTTTCACCCGCGCCGAAATCCTTGAAATGGGCAGGGTGCGGGAGGTCCTTGAGGGTCTTTCGGCGCGCCTTGCGGCCGAAACCGAACTCTCGCCCGACCAGCGGGCGGCCCTCCAAGCCCATCAGGCGCGCCTTGACGCCGCTGTCGCCGCTCATGACGTGGACACCTACAACAGGGAAAATTTCGCCTATCACGCCACGATCTGCACCATTGCCGGCAATCGACACATCGAGGAGTTTCTCCATCGCGTCCGCCTGCCTCTTTACCGGCTGCAGTTGCCGCGGAATTTTTCCTCCGATTCCATGGCCAATTCCAACCGGGACCACCAGGTGGTCACCGCCTCCATTCTTGCCGGAAATCCCGATGCGGCCGAGGCCGCCATGCGCGCGCATGTCCGTGCCGGCAACGCTCATGTCATGCGCCTTGCCGCCCACCATTTCAGCTAGCCCCGTTCACCGGCCGGCTCGCGCCGAAAGCGCACCGGCACCGACAGCGGACCGTATTCGGGCCATGTCGTCATGGGGGTCGGGCCAGCCAGTTCCCACCCCGATGTGCGCCTGACCAGTTCTTCGAGCGTGACCCTGAGCATCAGGCGCGCCAGGGGTGCGCCGGCGCATTGGTGCGGACCGAGCCCGAACGCGACATGCTGTTTGGCGTTCGTCCGGTCGAGCCGGAAACTGTCGGGATCCTCGAAAGCCTCCGGGTCGCGGTTGGCAGAGGTAAAGGCAAGCGCGATCGGCTCGTCCTTTGCAATCGTGCGGCCGCCGATTTCCACGTCGGCCTTTGCGGTGCGGGCAAAGCCGCGATAGGGCGTATAGAGCCGCAGCAACTCCTCGAGAGCCGCAGGCACAAGCGATGGATCGTTCTTGAGCAGCGCGAAGTGATCGGGGTTCCGGGCCAGATGGACCGCCATCGAGCCAGTGAATGTCGTTGGCGCGATAATGCCCACCACGAGCAATTGCCGGATCGTTCCCAGGATCATGTCCTCGGGCAGCGCCTTTCCATCCTCGTCCCGTGCCGCCAGCAGCGCGCTTGTGGGGTCGGACGCAGGATCGAGGGGCGCGGCCTTGCGCTCGGCGATGATGTCGCGGGCCACGTCATAGAGAAATAGGCTCGTTTCCTCGAGCTTGGCGGTGTCTCTCACCTGCAGCGCCCGATTGAAATCGGCCCCGATATTGCGGATTTTTTCAGCCTGCCGGGGCGGAATATGAAAGAATTCGGCCAGGACGAAAATCGGTAGCCGGTAGGAAAAGTCCACGCAGATATCGGCCTCGCCACGCTCGACCAGCGGCGCGAGCAGATCGGAGACGATGGTGCGAACCACCGGCTCCCAGGCCGCCATCCGGTCGGCGCTGAACAGCGGCGAAATGGCTCTGCGATATGGGGTGTGCTCGGGCGGGTCGAGATGCAGGGGCGGCCGCCGCCCGGAGGTGGCGACCCGAGGGACGACATTCTGCTTTGCCGTCGAAAAGGTCTGAGAATCGGCAAGGACGCGGACGACGTCGGCATAGCGGGTCACGACCCAGAAGCCTTCGAAATCAGCGCTGTGGGCCACGGGGCAGCGGCCCCGCAGATCCTTGAACAGTGCATGGGCGTCGTCAAACCCCTCGACCGTATCGGCCTGGAATTCATGAAGGGTGTTTTCCGGCGGAACGAAGCTTTTGGCTTGCGGGCGGGACGATGTCGACATCACTACCATACGCCGCGCGCCGGTGAGTCGCGCAGCCCTTCAGGGTTCAAACGAGCAGGATCGGAAAGGCGTTACCTCTCCGCAATATTGTCGACAATAACGTCGACTATATTTTGGTCAAGCCCGTTTTTCGCCTCTGGAGGTTACCGCCAGTACCTGGCCAGCGTGGTGGGGGTGTGCATCGTGCCGTAGAGATAGTGCCAGAATCTCTTGCGCTCTGCGGGCGGCACCTGCTTCCAGACCGCGTCCACGGCGGCGTCGCCGCACCAATAGGCATAGACGAACGGCGCCCTGAGATCGTGATGGAGGAAAGCCAGCCGTCCCCTGACCGTCTCGGTGGTCTGGTAGCCCTGAGCGGCGATAATGGGCACGATCTCCTCGATGGTCTTTTTCTCCTCATGCATCATCCAGGCCGCGTTGCAGCGCAATGCGCTGCGCAGGCGCTGCAATGCGACGGCGACCTGATCGCCGGGTGTATCGAGCCAGTCGAGAAAGGCCATGCCGTTGTCGGCGATACCCTCAAACAGCGTGCTGGACGCCGAACTGGTAACCACCTGCGCGCCGTCGAGCGGCATGGTGCCGTCCGCGACGTAACGCTCGCGGAGCCCCAGATGCACCAGATGGCCCGGAAATGCCTCATGGGTGGCAAGGTGCTTGAGCGCGTAAACTGTATAGGGGAAATCGAGGTTGAGCAGGACCTTGCGCCGCGGATAGTCGCAATAGGCGGCAAAGGGCTTTTGCGTGACGCCGACCGGCTCCATCCACTCTGAAGAAAAATCATACATCACCGCCGCGACCCGCTGGCGCGACTGCCAGAGCAGATCCTCGAGCGTCGGGATGACCGCGTCACGCGGCACGATCGTGTCGGCCTCCCAGCGCGCCAGGTCTGCCGCCAGATCGCCGTCGCGATAGCCCATCTCGTCGAGCCCGGCCCGGATCGTTGCGCGGTAGGTGCCGAGAACATCGTCACCGATCACCGTCGTATCGACACGGATCTGGCGCCTGAGCCGTTCGGCAAAACCGATCGGCTTGCCCTCGAATGTGTCCATGAGAGCCTCGAGAGAATCGATCATCTCGAAAAGATAATCGCGGCGCAACTCCGATTCGGCGTCTCTTTCGAGCCTCTCGGCCAGCTTTGCCAGGGCCTCGCGCGCCTGGGAATACCTGCCGAAAATCCGCGCCTCGACGGGGGCCACCGCAACCGGGATCAGGCCCTCGGCGTCAAGAAAGCCCTCGCCCTCCTGTTCCAACCTGTAGAGCAGGTCGATCCCGGCGGTGATTTCGGCGAGTTCCTGTCCCGGCTTCATCCTCAACTCCAACTCATTGCTTTGGCATGGCATTGAACGACACGAGCGGTTCAGACGTGGCCGGCAACCGCCTTGGGCCGATAGGGCGCCTCCATCAGCGCCACGTCCTCGTCGGATAACTCAACCTCGAGCGCCGCGATCGCGTCATCGAACTGATGGAGCTTGGAAATGCCCACGATGGGCGCCGTAACGCCGGGGCGCGATGCGACCCAGGCATAGGCGATCTGAGCCATCGGACGGCCATGACGCTCGGCGACGGTGCGCACCGCGGCGATCACCGCTTCATCCTGGTCGCGGGTCGCATCATAGAGCGCGTTGGCGGTCTTGTCGGTCTGCGAGCGGGTCGTGGCCTCGCCGCCGCGTCCGGCCAGCCGGCCACGGGCCAGCGGGCTCCAGGGGATCACACCGATCCCCTCGGAACGGCAGAGCGGCAGCATTTCGCGCTCTTCCTCGCGATACATCAGATTGTAGTGGTTCTGCATGGAGACAAACGGCGCCCAACCATTGGCCCGCTGGATGCCGATGGCCTTCATGAACTGCCAGGCGTGCATGGATGAGGCGCCGAGATAGCGCACCTTGCCGGCCCGAACGACGTCGTTGAGCGCATCGAGGGTCTCTTCGAGCGGGGTGTCATAGTCGAAACGATGGAGCTGGTAGAGATCGATGTAGTCGGTACCCAGACGCTTGAGGCTCGCGTCCACTGCGTCGAATACATGCTTGCGCGACAGGCCGCGATCATTGGGGTCATCGCTCATGGCATTGTAGAGCTTGGTGCCCAGGACCAGCTTGTGGCGCGGTACCGATTTGAGCGCCCCGGCCACCACGGTCTCGCTCGCGCCCAGTGAATAGACGTCGGCCAGATCGAAGAAATTGATGCCCAGATCGAGAGCCTTGTCGATAATGGGCCGAGATTCCTCTGCCCCCAGCACCCAGGGTGCCCAGGTCGACGAGCCGAAGGTCATGCAGCCCAGAACGAGGCGCGACACTTTCAGGCCGGTTTTTCCAAGGTTGATATAATCCACTAGTACACCCTTTCATCACGAAATCAGACCGCAAGATTCGTCGCCGATCGCCCCTATCGCGCGGAAAAACCGCAGCTACGAGCGGCGACATCCTGATGTGCGCCACATAAATGCACAAATAAATGGCGTATGCAATTTGTGTACAAAAATTTCTCACCCCCTCTTGCGCCCGGGAAAATCTCGTGCAACCGTTCAGGTGTACTGAATGGATAGCACACTTAAATGTTCACGCTAGACGCATCCAGCATCGACAAGTCGCTCCCCGTTCCCGTGGGAACGCAATTGCACGGTCTGCTCGCCTACATGCTCAGTTTCGGCGACATTCCCGATGGAGCAAAGCTCCCCTCGGTGCGCGTGCTCGCCGCCGATATCGGCATCGCGCCGATGACCGTGGCACAGGTTTACAAGCAACTCCGCGACGAAGGCCTGGTGGAGATGCGTCATGGGCTGGGCGCCTTTGCCATTCAGGACCCAAAGATACGGGTCCCCGGCGCCAACCCTCTCGACGCGCTGCGTGCCGATATCGGCGCGCTGATCGAGAAGGCCGACAATCTGGGCATTTCGACGCTATCGCTGATCTCGATGATCAATGCTCAATCCCAATTGCCCCGCAATGGTGATGGGCTCAGCATCGTCTTTGTGTGCATATTCGAGGGGCCGGGGCGCGATTATGTGGAACAGATTCGCCCTGCTCTGGTCCCCGAGGACAAGGTGCGTCTGATCACGCTCGACAGCCTGTCGGGCTCGGACACCCTGCGCGAGGCGTGCCGCAAGGCCGATCTGGTTCTGACCTTTGTCAATCGCGAGGCCGAAGTGCGCTCGCATGTGGACAGCGACAACATCCTCGGTCTTCGCTTCATCCCCTCCGAGCAGACACGCCAGAACCTGGCACGGCTCGACCCGCGCGCCAGGGTCGCCGCCATCACCCATTTCAAGGAATACATCGCCATCATGCGCCCCAGCGTGCGTGAGTTCGCGCCCCACGTCTCCGACATAAAGGTGACCTGGTCGTCGGCGCCCGACCTCGAGGAAACGCTGGCCCAGTGCAACGCGGTGATCTTTGCTTCGGGCGCCGATCACGTCGCCGAACACGTGCCCGATGGCATCCCCTGTTTTGAATATCGCCACGCGCCCGATCCCGGCGCAGTCGAAAACGTTCTCACGCCGCATCTCGCCGACCTCAGGCGACAAAAGATGCGGCGTCTCCAATCAAGCCACCCATCCCAGAAGGTGGCGGGAAGACCCAAGGGAAACTGAATTTCATCCGTCACGGCTGATTTTATCAAAGGGAACAATCATGAAGGCATTTCTCCTTTCCACCACAGCGGTCATTGCCGTCACGCTGGCTCCGGCCACGACGCTCGTTGCGCAGGAAACCGATACGATCGTCATCGGCACCGACGTGGACGCCGGAACGCTCGATCCGCGGCTGACCCGCGACACGACGGCCGCGCGCACCGCGAACCTGATCTATTCGGGCCTTGTCGAAATCGCCCCCAATCTCGAAGCGGTGCCCGAGCTTGCCGAGAGCTGGGAAAGCCCCGACCCGCAGACCATCATCTTCACGCTACGGCCCGACCTGACCTTTTCGGACGGCAGCCCGCTGACCGCCGAAGACGTGGTGTTCACCTACCAAACCATCCTCGACCCAGACTTCAACGCGCCCCAGCGCGCGCTCTATACGCCCATCGAATCCATCGAGGCGCTTGATGAGCGCACGGTTCAATTCAACCTTTCCGCCCCCTATGCGCCGCTGCTCTCCTATCTGGACATGGGCATCGTCTCCAAGGCGGCCGTCGAAGGGGGCACCGACATCGCGCTCGACCCCGTCGGCGCCGGCCCCATGAAGCTTGTTGCCTGGAACAGCGGCAGCGACATCGAACTCCAAGCCAACGAAAGCTATTGGGGCACAACTCCGGAAATCGAAAACGTCACACTCCAGATCATCGGCGACAACTCGGCCCGCGCCCAGGCATTCGAGGCTGGCGATCTCGACGTGATCCAATCCCCCCTGTCCCCGCAGGACATCGAGCGGCTGGCCGGTGACGATCGTTTCGGCAACGCCATCATGGCGGGCCTTGGGGTGACCTATCTCAACTTCAACGTCTCCGATCCGCTGCTGTCGAACCCGCAAATGCGGCAGGCTTTCGCCATGCTGGTCGATCAGGACACCATCGTGAACCAGATCTACCAGGGCGTGGACGAAATTGCCCATTCGGTGCTGCTGCCCACCTCATGGGCGTTCGACGAGTCGATCTCCCAGCCCGTTTTCGATCCGGCGGGCGCTGTCGAAAAATTCGCCGAGCTGGGCTGGACCGACACCAATGGCGACGGCATTCTCGACAAGGATGGCGAGCCGCTCACCGTGGTGCTCTCGACCCACAGCGAAGACCCCAACCGGGTGCAGTCGGTGGAATATCTGCAGGCGGTCTTCCAGTCTGCAGGCGTCGATGCGGAAATCCAGATCAGCGACTGGCCAAGCTTTTCGACCAATTACGTGCAGCAGGGCCAGCACCAGATCGCCCTGCTCGGCTGGCTGAACATCGTCGATCCCGACCGGTTGCTCTATGCGCAGCTCACCACCGGCGGCTCGACAAACTGGGGCGGCTATTCCAACCCGGACGTCGATGCGCTGCTTGAGGAAGGCCGCTCGAGCCTCGATCAGGCCGAACGCGCCTCGGCCTATCAGGGGGCTGCTGAGATTCTCGCCGAGGAGCTGCCCTACTACATCATTTCGGCCCAGGGCTATCAGCTGTTTTTCGCGAACGACCTTCCGGTCGAAGTCGAGGCCAATCCGCGCGGCACGCTGCGCGGCCTGATCGGGCTGTCCGACTAAGCGCTATCGACCGGCGCGACCCATCGCGCCGGTCCCGCTTTTCCCCTGCCAGATATCCGGAGCCGGAATGACTTTCCATCAGGTGCTCGGCGCCGATTTCTATGCCAAGGTTCACGCCGACATCCGCAAGCGCATGGCCGCCGCGGGGATCGACCTGCTGCTGCTCGATTCCAATGACGACGTCATTTATACGACGGGCTTTTCCCACTATACGACCGAGCGCCCCGTGGTCTTTGCGATCACCCAGGACGGCGCATGGCTCTTGATCCCCGAACTCGAACGGGCCCATGCCGCCCATCAGAACATTGCCGCCGAACCGATCGTCTATTTCGAGTTTCCCGGCATCGACAAGCCCTTTGACGTTCTGGGCCGCGCCTTTGCCGACATAAACGGCACCGTCGCCTACAGCCACGCGATTTCGCTGGCACGCGTGGGCCTGATCGAGGCGGCGTTTCCCAATGCCAGGGCCTTAAAGCCGACCGATCTCGTCGCGCAGATGCGGCTCATCAAATACCCCGAGGAGATCACCCTGCACCGCGAGGCGGCGCGCATTTCCGACGAAATGGTCAAGGTCGGCGTCGATCTGATCGCCGATGCCATGGCGTCGGGGGATACCCTTCCAAGCGAAATCGAAATCGAGTCCTACGTCTCGCGCCACGCCATGAAGATCATGCATGAGGACCATGCCGATCTGATGCTGGTGCAAGGGCTGGCGAGCGGCCTTGTGTATTCGGGCCCGCGTTCGGCCTTTCCGCATGGCATGCCGACGGGCAATCCGGTCAAGCGCGGCGAGAGCATCATTTTGTCGCTTGGTTGCCGGGTCGGCGGGCGTGCCGCCGAAAGCGAGCGCACCCTGTTCATCGGCGAGCCCACCAAGGAGCAGGAAGGCCATTACGCCGTGGCCTTCGAGGCCCAGCGCATAGCCACCGCGGCCCTCATCGCCGGGCACAGTTGTGCCTCGGCCGACAATCTGGCGCTCGCCTATATCCGCGACAGCGGCATGAGCGAATATCTCCTGCATCGGGTCGGGCACGGCATGGGCGTGATGTTTCATGAGCCTCCCTGGGTGGAAGCGGGCGACGAGACCATTCTCGAGCCCGGCATGGTGACCTCGAGCGAACCGGCAATCTTTGTGCCCGGCTTTGCCGGCTATCGCATTGCCGACACCGTGCTGATCACCGCCGACGGTCCCGACAGCATGACGAAATATCCCCGCGCCATCGATCAGGTGGTTATCGGCTAGGCCCTTTGAGACAATGACCCTTTCCTCACGCACAGATTCAAGGTGGACGCCATGCTAGCCTATGTTGCCCGCCGCCTCCTTCTGATGATCCCCATGGCGATCGGCATGGTGGTCATCACCTTCGGGCTTTTGCTGCTTATCCCCGGCGATCCTGCCGCGGTGCTGCTCGGGCAGGAAGCGTCGACCGAGGCCATCCAGAATCTGCGCAACAGCCTGGGCCTCAACGATCCCTGGTACATAAGGCTCTGGGACTATTTCGCCGGGCTCATGCAGGGCGATATGGGCACCTCGATCTTCCAGAACCGCCCCGTGGCCTCGATCATCGCAACGCGTCTGGGCGCAACGCTCGAATTGGCCATCGTTTCCTTGCTGCTTGCCACGGCGATCGGGCTGACGCTCGGAGTGGTCGCGGCGATCCGGCAGGGCTCCTGGGTCGATACCGCCACCATGCTGTTTGCCCAGCTCGGAGTCTCCATGCCGGTCTATTGGCTGGGGCTACTGCTCATGCTGGCCTTTGCGGTCATGCTCGGCTGGCTGCCCGCGGTCGGGCGCGGCGTGCCGTTGCCCGAGGCGATCGGGGCTATGTTTGTGGGCAATTTCGCACCCATATGGGATTCGCTCTCCCATCTCGCCCTGCCTGCCATTGCGCTGGCGGCCAATTCGGCGGCGGTCATTTCAAGGCTGGTGCGGGCATCCATGCTCGAAGTGCTGCGCGAGGATTTCGTGCGCACCGCCTATGCCAAGGGCCTGCGCCGCCCGCGCGTCGTCATCCGCCACGCGCTGCGCAACGCGCTCTTGCCGGTGCTTTCGATCATCGGATTGCGCTTTGGCGCCCTTCTGGGCGGGGCGGTTCTGACCGAATCCATCTTTGCCTGGCCCGGCCTTGGCCAGCTCACCATCTCGGCGATCTCCCAGCGCGACCTGCCGCTGATCCAGGGCATCGTTCTGACCTTCGCGATCATCTTTGCGCTGGTCAATCTGATCGTCGATCTCCTTTACGCCGCGGTCGATCCGCGCATCAGGCTCGGATAGAACCCATGCGCATCCCAAAGGCCTTCAAAAACACATCCCTTGTCGTTGGCGCGCTGATTTCGCTCGCCATCATCTTCTGCGCCGTCTTTGCGCCGTTTGTCGCAACGCACGGGGTCGAACAGATGGACATGATCAACCGGTTCGCCTGGCCAACCCCGGGTCACATTCTGGGCACCGACAATTTCGGGCGCGATCTGTGGTCCCGCCTGGTCTATGGCGCGCGCGTCTCGCTTTCGATCGCCATCATCTCGGTGGCCTGCGCCGCAGTGGTCGGCACCGTGGTGGGGCTCGTCTCGGGCTATTTCGGGGGCTGGGTCGACCAGGTCCTGATGCGGATCACCGACATATTCCTGGGCTTCCCGCCGCTGGTTCTGGCGCTGGCCATCGTTGCCGTGATGGGGCCGGGCATCACCAACATCTCGTTTGCCATCATCATCGTCACCTGGACCGAATATGCCCGCGTGGTGCGCGCCACAACGCTCGTGTTGCGCGAACAGAATTACGTGCAGGCGGCGCGGGCGCTGGGCGCGAGCCCGGTCCGCATCCTGTTCCGCGAAGTCCTGCCCAACGCCTTCGGCCCGATCATCGTTCTGGCTTCGCTGGGGCTGGGCACGGCGATCATCTCGGAATCGGCCCTGAGTTTCCTCGGCTTCGGCCTGCCGCCCCCGACCCCGACCTGGGGCTGGACGCTGGCCTATGGCACGCGGTTCATCCGCGACGAGCCCTGGCTTTCCATCATTTCGGGCGCGACCATCATGATCACCGTGCTCGGCTTCAATCTCCTGGGCGATGGCCTCAGGGACATCCTCGACCCCCGTCAGCTTTCGCGCAGCGGCGGCAAGTCCAAATAGGCGCGATAAAAGGACACCACAAGAATGGTCAAATCCATCAATCCCATTCGCCACAAGTTCACAACGCTCGCCGACGGCACCGATGCCGTGCTGCTGATGCATGAGCTGGTGGGCGAGACGGACGGACCGACGGTGGGCATTTCCGCTTCGATCCACGGCAATGAAAACACCGGCACCCAGGCCATCCTCGAGCTGTTCCGCATCCTCAAAGACACGCCGCTCTCGGGCCGCATCGTCCTGCTGCCGGTGGCCAATCCGTCGGCGTTCGCGGTCAACCAGCGCTTTGCGACCCATGACAAGGTCGACCTCAACCGCCAGTTCCCCGGTTCGGCCAGGGGCACCTACAGCCAGCAGCTCGCCCTTGCGATTTCGGACCAATTCCTGCGCAAGATCGACATCCATATCGATCTGCATTCGGGCACAGATCGCCCCACCGTCGATTACGTCTATATCTGGAACGACGAGGAACTCTCGCGTGCCTTTGGCTCGACGGTCCTTTATCGCCCGGTTCCCGACAAGCAGGGCACCGTGTTTGCCGGGACGTCAAAGGCCGTGACCATCGAGGAGCGCGGCATTCCCAGCGTCGTTGTGGAGCTGGGTGGGGGCATCGTCGATCAGACCCCCTATATCGAGCGCACGGTCAACGGCGTGCTCAACATGCTGCGCGTGCGCGGCATGATTCCCGGCGATGTGGCGCCCAATCCCAAGCAGATCGTCTGCAACGAACTGGCCGGTATCCGCCCAACCCAGGGGGGCTTTCTCGAACCGCTCTGCCCCGCCAATGGCGAAATCATCAAGGGCGGCCAATTGTTGGGCCGCGTTGTGAGCCCCTATACGTTTGAAACGCTCGAAGAAATTGAAACCCCGTTCGCGAACGGGATCATGATCATGCAGCACCTGACCCGCAATGTCGTTGAAAGCGGCGATTACGGGTTCATGGTGGGCAACCTGGACGGCGCGACCGGCTAGAGCGTGTCCAGACAAAGTGGATACCACTTTATCGGTTCGGACACGCGACAAAACAAAGACTTGGAGCAATTGAAGCGATTCATGGAAGCGCTGAAATGCTCTAACCCGGTTGCCCCCGCCCGGCCGGTTGCCAGATCAAGGCCGGGCGGCCCTACTCAAAGAGGATGATTGCGATGAGCGCACTCGCCGAGACCCCCGATCAGACCCCGGCCATCGCGGTCAGCGACCTCGATATCGAAATCCGCGGCGATCACGGATCGTTCCCTGTGGTCCAGGAGATGAGCCTGTCGGTCGCGCCGGGGGAAACGCTTTGCATCGTCGGCGAAAGCGGGTGCGGGAAATCGATGACCGCGCTGGCGCTTATGCGTCTTCTGCCCGAAGCGGCGCGCGTTTCGGGCGGCTCGATCAAGATAGCGGGCGCCGATTTTCTGGCTTTCGATCAGCGCAAGGTCGAAGATTTCCGCGGCGAAGAAATCGCCATGATCTTCCAGGAACCGCTGACCGCGCTCAATCCGGTTCTGACCATAGGCGAACAGATCGCAGAATCGGTGCGCCAGCACCGCAAGGTTTCCCACCGCCAGGCGTTCAGGCGGGCGGTCGAGGCGCTCCAGACCGTCCAGATGCCCGACCCCGAACGCCGGGCGCGGCAATATCCGCACGAGCTGTCGGGCGGCATGCGCCAGCGCGCCATGATTGCCCTGGCGCTGGCGTGCGAGCCGAAAATCATCATCGCGGACGAGCCGACCACCGCGCTCGACGTCACCATCCAGGCCCAGATCCTCGGGCTGATTTCCGAGTTGCAGCACCGGCTGGGTACGGCACAGATACTGATTACCCACGACCTGGGAGTGGTGGCCGAAGTCGCCGACCGGGTGATCGTCATGTATGCGGGGCGCCGGGTGGAAGAGGCCAGCGTCTATGATCTTTTCGACAACCCCATCCATCCCTACACCAAGGGCCTGATGGGCGCGGTTCCGCGCTCGGGGCTGGCCGAGGGCGGACGGTTGACCGACATTGCCGGCACCGTGCCCCCGCTCTGGGATCTGCCCAGGGGCTGCGCCTTCGCGCCGCGCTGTCCGGGTGCTTCCCAACGGTGCCTTGAGGAGCGCCCGCCCCTTGTCGAAAAATCCCCCGGCCACATGGCCGCCTGCTGGGAGCATGACGATGCAGCCTGAAACAGCCCCCCTGCTGGCCGTCGACAATCTCGAAGTCCATTTCCCGATCCGGGCCGGCGTCTTCAAGCGCCAGGTCGGTTCCGTCAAGGCCGTGGACGGAGTGAGCTTTACTTTGGGGCGCGGGGAAACGCTCTCGCTGGTCGGCGAAAGCGGATGCGGAAAATCGACGACCGGGCTGGCGCTCATGGGGCTGGTCAAGCCCACGGGCGGGCGGGTGCGGTTCGATGATCGCGAGATCACCAGGTTCACCCCAGCCGCGCTCAAGGACTATCGGCGGCGCATGCAGATCGTTTTTCAGGATCCGTTCTCCTCGCTCAACCCGCGCCAGAAGGTCAGGGACATCATTCGCGCGCCACTCGACATCCACAACGTGGGTACGGCTATGGAGCGCGAAGCGGAGGTGGCGAGCCTGATGAAACGGGTCGGGCTGCGTCCCGATCAGGCCGACAATTACCCGCACCAGTTTTCCGGCGGCCAGCGCCAGCGCATCGGCATTGCCCGCGCCCTGGCCTTAAGGCCCGATATCATCGTGTGCGACGAGCCGGTGTCGGCGCTCGATGTTTCGGTTCAGGCCCAGATTCTCAATCTGCTCGCCGATCTGCAGAACGATCTGGGCATCTCCTACCTCTCGGTGTCCCACGATCTTGGCGTGGTCGAACACATCTCGCACCGGGTTGCGGTAATGTATCTGGGCAAGATCGTCGAGATCGCGTCGAAAAAGACCATCTTTTCGGTGCCCCGGCACCCCTATACCGAATTGCTCATGGAGTCGGCCCCCTCGCTCGACCCGAGGGCCCGGCACACATTTTCGGCTTCCAATGACGACATTCCCAGCGCCACCAACAAGCCTTCAGGCTGCGCCTTTCACACGCGCTGCCCCCTGGCCAGCGAAATCTGCCGCACCCATGAGCCTGAGCTGATCCCGCGCGATGACGGACAGCTCGTGGCCTGCCACCATCGCTAGAGCCTCAAATATTCCGGTTCGGCTCACCCGGCTCACCGGATCACTTCTCAACCGCCACCTCGCCGCCACCAGACACCAGTCCTGGGGGGCGGCCAAAGTCCCATCACCGCCGGCACCCGATTGACAATAGTCAACTCGGCATCTCGTGCTGCTTTTTAAGATCGGGCCATGAACAGACCCGTGAAATGCGAATGACGGCGACAATGCCTACACCTCTTCATCCTCAACCCAAGCGTTACCACTTCGACATTCGGGCTGGTCACCTCAAGGTTATCGACTGCGTGGGCCATGTCTGTTTTACGCCACTGCAAGCCGTTGAAGAGGCGTATGTTATCGCCCAGTATGCTGGTCGGGCGGGTATGTGCCGGAACTTGACCAGACTGGAGCTGGAGATGCGCGAAGGCGACGGCAATGTGGTCCTGAGCTTTCCTGTCTCGGCTGCCATCTCTCGTCAAACGACACCGGAGCGTTGTGGCGCCGTTGTCTGCGACCAGGGTCCGGCATGAATTCTCGCCCCCCGAGTTCGGCACCGTCATGCGCGCGCCCTCGATAAGGCTGGAGGACACCGCTCCACACAGCACCTGGGGTGCGCCCTCAACGACCATTGTGACCGCAGGCGCAAAGACGCGCGCATCGTGAACGCCCATACCGCGATGGTGTCGGCGCAATCGAACCTGATCCAGATCAATGCAATGGCGTTCAGCCGGCTCGATAATCCGCGCTTTAGTGGAGCGGAAAGGCTCAGGTGATGGCACACGTTGTTGTATTGGGGGCCGGGCTTGGCGGGACGAGCATGGCTTATGAGCTGCGTGACGTGCTCGGGCATGAGCACGCAATCTCCGTGGTCAACAGGGGGAGCCGCTATAGCTTTGTACCCTCGAACCCTTGGGTCGCAGTGGGTTGGCGCGAGCGCAACGCGGTCGAGGTCGACCTGACAGAAGTCTTCCGCAAACGCTCCATCGAACTTTACCCTCAGGGCGCCGATCGTCTTCATGCAGATAAGAAGCGTATCACGCTCACTGATGGCACCGAACTTGTTTACGATTACCTGGTGATCGCCACCGGCCCCGAGCTGGCCTTCGATGAAATACCCGGATTCGGGCCCCAGGCAGACACCCATTCGGTCTGCCACATCGATCATGCGGTCAAGGCCAAGGAGGCTTTCGATCGACTCGTCGCCAATCCCGGCCCCGTCCTCATAGGCGCAGTTCAAGGAGCATCGTGCTTCGGGCCGGCTTATGAATACGCATTCATGCTGGACAAGGCATTGCGCGATGCCAAAGTGCGCGATCGCGTGCCGATGACATTTGTGACCTCAGAACCTTACATCGGCCATCTTGGGCTCGACGGCGTGGGCGATACCAAGAGCCTGCTCGAGAGCGAAATGCGCCAGCGTCACATCAGGATGATCACGAACGCACGGGTCAATTCCTTTGCCCAGGGGACGGCCCATGTCAGCGAAATCGCTCCGGATGGGGCCGTGCGGCAGGACCATGAGGTGCCGTTCGTCTATGCCATGATGCTGCCCGCATTCCGGGGTGTCGCAGCCGTGAGCGGCATTGAGGGGCTTACCAATCCGCGCGGTTTCATTCTCATCGACAGCCATCAACGCAATCCGGCATTTCCAGACGTCTTTGCTGTGGGCGTCTGCGTCGCCATACCGCCCGTTGGCAAAACGCCCGTTCCCGTTGGAACGCCAAAGACAGGCTTCATGATCGAATCCATGGTCACCGCGACAGCACACAATATCGCCAGCCTGATTGCAGGCCGCGAACCAACCGCTGTCCCCACCTGGAATGCAGTCTGCCTTGCGGATTTTGGCGACGGTGGCGTCGCGTTCGTTGCCCAGCCCCAGATCCCCCCGCGCAATATCAACTGGTCAAGCAGCGGGCGTTGGGTGCATGCGGCCAAGGTCGGCTTTGAGAAGTACTTTTTGCACAAGGTCCGCACCGGCGTTTCCCAGCCAGCCTATGAGAAACTGGCGCTCCAGGTCCTGGGCATCGAAAAGCTCAAGGCCACGCAGGAGGACTAATGGCCCCAAGGAGCCAGGAGCGAGGCAAGCAGCCCTGAAGGTTAGGCCTTTCAGACCAGCAGTCTCAGCTCGGGGGCAGCATAGCCAATTGTCATCCGAGAGGGTGTCCATAGGCTGCATGTGAAATCGATTTGCGGGCGACGGCGACCGGGAAAAATAGCGTCGGCAGCGAAGGCACCAACAAGACCGGCCATCGAACAATCGTTTCGTCCGCTCACGCTCACCAGGGTTATGCGAATGCACCAGCGCACCGTCCGGGTCAACACATTCCCTCAGCGCCAGTACATCTCGAAGGGATTGACCGTTGCGGTGGTGGCCATCGCGCTTCTCGCCGCGTTTGCCGCTGCATATCCCTTTGTGTTCAGCGACGGGCCGGGCCCGAGCCAACATCTTTCGGTTCGCGGCGAAGCGGTGACGCTCTACGGCTACGGCCCCTATCGTCACATGCCGGCAGAGATCGCCATCCAGGGTCTCGCGCAAGACCTCGTCACCCTTTTCATCGGCGCGCCTGCCCTTTTGGCGGCGCTTTTCTGGGCCCGGACCGGCTCGAGGGCCGGTCTTCTCGCTCTGATCGGTACGGTTGGGTATTTTTTTGTCCAGTACATGCTCTATCTCGCCATGGCGACCTATAATGAGTTCTTCCTCGTGTGGGTGGCGCTGGTCCTGCTGACCTCCCAAACCCTCCTGCGCTTGGTGCTGGCACTCCCCGTCACTGCATTCGCATTGCCAAAGAATCGGTTCTTGGTCGGCGGCTTCCTGCTTGCCAATGGCGTGCTCATCACCTCGTTGTGGCTGAGCGTCATCGTGCCGCCCTTGCTGGACGGGTCCCTTTATCCCGTCGGGCTGGCGCATCTGACGACCATGGTCGTTCAGGGCTTCGATCTGGCGCTCTTTATCCCGCCTTCGCTCATCGCAGGTTATGCCTGCGTCAAGGGCCGAGCGCCGGGCGCACTGCTGGCTCCGGCCTATTCGGTGTTTCTGATGCTGCAAATGACGGCGCTTCTGGCCAAGATTGTCTGGATGACCGCGGCAGGAGCGGCGGTCGGCCCAGCGCTCATCATCATTCCCGCGCTGCTCGTCGGGGCCACAGTCACGGCGGCGCTCTCCTTGCGGACGAACTTCACTGCTTCTGGCGCCACCCTTTGATAACGAAAGAGCGCTATTGCTCGGCAAGTATCGGCGCGCCTCCATGCTCGCGCGTATGCGCCGCATCTGCTTGCTCGCCAGCATCCCAGGGCCATTGCGAAATCTGGAAACGCTCCCGGTCATCTGGTACCCAACTTTGCACGGGAATGGCGCACCCGACACGATTCGAACGTGTGACCTCTGCCTTCGGAGGGCAGCGCTCTATCCAGCTGAGCTACGGGTGCCCGGGGCGGAGAACGCCCAAACGGTTCGGCGCGAACCTACTGTAAGCGGGCGCGGCGTGCAACAGGGTTTTGATCGGGTTTGGAGCGAGCCGGTTCGTGCAAAGTTCGGCGCGCGCAGGTCTTGCGGGGCAAGGGTCAGCGTGCATAGATGCGGCCAAACGCATTGGGTTGGGAGGCTCGGTTTTGGGGAAGAATTGGCACATCCGCGCCGTCTCGCGGCTGGCAGCAGGCGCTCTGGTGTTGGTCGCCGTCATGGCGGCTCCGGCGCAGGCCATGGCACAGCGGCTGGACGCGCAGGACGTGGTGGTGGGCTGGAATCGGCTGATCCTTGAATTGGTGCGGCATACGCCGACCTATTCGCCGCCCGTCGCCAGTCGCGCATTTGCCTATCTGGGGGTCACCGCCTATGAGACGGTGGCGAGCGGGGACGATAGCTTCGTCACCCTCGCCGGCCAGCTCAATGCGCTCGAACCCCTGCCCAGGCGCGAGCCGGGTGCCGCCTATGACGAAGCCATTCTCCTGCATGCGGCGATGAGTTTCGGCGCCAACGCGTTTTTCGGCAATACCGGGCCCACAGGCCAGCGCGCCATGGACACCATGGACAGCCGCACCGCGGCGATGCTGGCCGAGGGTGTCGATCCGGAAATCGTTGCACGCAGCACCGCGCTGGGCACCGCGATCGGCGAGCACATTCTGGCCTGGTCGCTTGATGATGGCGGAGCGGTCATCGAAAATCTGGGCTTCCCCTATGATTTCGAAACCGTTGAAGACCCCTCGCTTTGGGTGCCGACAAACCGCGTGGCCGTGCAACAGGCACCCCTGCTCCCCGGCTGGGGGAACAACCGGCCCTTTGCCATGCCAGAGGGCAATAGCTGCGCGCTGCCCCCGCCGCCCGCTTACAGCGAAGCGCCGGGTTCGCCATTTTATGAGGAGGCCATGGAGGTCCACGACGCTGTGGTCAACCTGACCGCCGAGCAGGAAGCCATCGCCCGGTTCTGGTCGGATGATCCCATGCTCTCGCCCACTCCGCCGGGTCACTGGATATTCCTCACCCTCGATGCGCTTGAAAAAAAGGATGCGGACCTTGCCGAAACCGTTGACGTTCTGGCCCGGCTCGGCGTGGTGCTTGCCGATTCCTTCATCGGGTGCTGGGACGCAAAGTATCAGTACAATCTGGTGCGCCCGGTAACCTATCTCAACAAGCTCGTCGATCCGGACTGGCAGCCCATTCTCATCACCCCGCCTTTCCCCGAATATCCGTCGGGCCACTCCACCCAATCGGGCGCGGCGGCCAGCATGCTGGAAGCCCATTTCGGTGAAAATTTCGCGTTTTCCGACCGCACGCATGCTGATGACGGGCTGGCTGTGCGCCATTTTGCCAGTTTCTGGGAAGCGGCCGAGGAAGCGGCGGTGTCGCGGCTTTATGGCGGCATTCACTTCCGCTCGGCCATCGAACTGGGGCTCGAACAGGGCCGGTGTATCGCCGGGTTCACCAACGCACTTGTCACACGGAGCCCGTCATGATGCGCCTCATGGTTGGATTGAGCCTTCTTGCCGCGCCCGCCATGGGTCAGGAGCCGGCCATTCCCGACTTTGCCGACGTCACGGCCAGCGCGGGGATCGACAGCGTCTTTTGGGGCGAGTGGGAATATATGGTGGGCGGGGGCGTCGCCGTCTTCGATTGCGACGGAAACCGTAAGCCCGACATGGTGCTGGCCGGCGGCACCGCGCCGGCGAAATTTTACCGCAACACCGGCGAGGTCGGTGGCGCGCTCAGTTTTGCCCAGGAGGCGAGCGGGCTGGAGATGGAGGCCGTTACCGGCGCCTATCCCCTCGATATCGACAGCGACGGCATTATCGATATCGTCCTGCTGCGGGTGGGCGAAAACCAGGTGATGCGCGGGCTGGGCGATTGCCGGTTCGAAAGCGCCAACACCGATTGGGGGTTTGATGGTGGGGACGGCTGGTCCACCGCCTTTGCCGCCACCTGGGAGGCCGGGCAAAGCTGGCCGACAATCGCCATCGGCAATTATGTCGATCGATATGAAACGATGATGCCCTGGGGATCGTGCACCGACAACTGGCTGCACCGTCCGGATATCACTGACGATCGTTTCGGCGGGCCGATCCCGCTGACACCGAGCTATTGCGCGCTTTCGATGCTGTTTACCGACTGGAACCGGTCGGGCACGCCATCGCTGCGCGTTTCCAATGACAGGGAGTATTACAAGGGCGGGCAGGAACAGCTCTGGCGCATCCAGGCCGGTTTGGCGCCGGAACTTTACGGCCCCGAGGACGGCTGGCAACGGCTGCGCATCTGGGGCATGGGTATTGCCGGACACGATCTGAATGCGGACGGCTATCCGGAATATTTCCTCACCTCGATGGCCGACAACAAGCTTCAGGTGCTGTCCGAGATTCCGGAGGCCGGAGCGCCGCTTCCGGTCTATTCCGACCTTGCCTATGCGCGCGGGGTCACCGCGCATCGCCCCTATACGGGCGGGGAGATCAAGCCCTCGACCGCCTGGCACGCCCAGTTCGAGGACGTCAACAATGACGGGCTGGCCGATCTGTTCGTGGCCAAGGGCAATGTGTGGGAGATGCCCGATTTCGCGCTGCTCGACCCCAACAATCTGCTGCTTCAGCGCTCCGATGGCACGTTCCTTGAAGCGGGCGAGGAGGCAGGGGTTGCCAGTCTTCTGACCGCACGCGGAGCGGCGCTGGCCGATTTCAATCTTGACGGGCAGCTCGATCTGCTCGTCGTCAACCGACACGACAAGGCTCAGCTCTGGCAAAATGTCAGCGACACTTCCGGCAACTGGCTGGCTGTCGCCCCGCACCAGTCCGGGGCCAATCGCGATGCCATCGGCGGCTGGATCGAGGTGCGGACGGGCGATCTCGTCCAGCGCCGCGAGATCACATCGGGCGGCGGGCATGTGAGCGGGATCGCGGGCTTTTCCCATTTCGGGCTGGGCGATGCGCAAAGCGCCGACATCCGCATGCTCTGGCCTGACGGCACCGAAGGCGAATGGCAGGCCGCACAAGCGGGAGGCTTTTACAATCTCGAGCGCGATGCGCCATTGGCGCGCTGGCACCCGGACGCGAACTGAAAATACCATAAGCCAAAATGTCGGCTGGCTAAGAGATGGCTCGTCCTTGGGGCAGGACGCGGGGATTTGGCCCCGCGCGGTGCGCTCAAAGGAGAGATGAAATGAGAAAGCTCAGTGTTGCCGCCTTTGTCAGTCTTGACGGGGTCATGCAGGGCCCTGGCGGCCCCAAGGAAGATACCGATAACGGCTTTACGCTCGGCGGATGGACGGTGCCCTATTTCGACGAAGCCGTCGGCAAGGCCATGGACGCCATTTTTTCCGATCCCTACGATCTGTTGCTGGGCCGCCGGACCTACGAGATCTTTGCCAATCACTGGCCAAAGCTCGAAGGGCAGGACGAACTGGCCGACCAGTTCGGCGCCATCAACAAATATGTTGCCACCCGCAACCCCGGCTATGCAACGGACTGGCAAAACAGCCACGTTCTCAAGGGCGATGCCGTTGCGGCGGTGCGCCAGCTCAAGACGCAAGAGGGGCGAAACCTTCTCACGCAAGGTTCGGCACAGTTTCTCCAGGCGCTATTGGCCGCCGATGTGGTCGATGAAATCCACACCCTCACCTTCCCGGTGCTGCTGGGAAAGGGCAAGCGGCTGTTTGGTGGCGATGTGGCGCCCAGCGCGCTGACGCTGATCAGTTCGGTCACCTCGCCCAGCGGGGTCAGCATCAACCGCTACGGAGTTGCGGGCGCGGTCCAGACGGGTAGCTTTGCGCTGGAATAGGCCATCAGGGGCGCCGATCGTTTCGGCGCCCTTTTGGGGCCCCGCTCAATCGTCCATCTTGAGCGCCTTGATGAAGGCTTCCTGGGGGATTTCGACCTTGCCGAACTGGCGCATCTTCTTTTTCCCCTCCTTTTGCTTTTCGAGCAGCTTGCGCTTGCGCGTCGCGTCGCCGCCATAGCATTTGGCGGTCACGTCCTTGCGCATGGCGCGCACCGTCTCGCGAGCGATGATGCGCCCGCCGATGGCGGCCTGGATGGGAATGACGAACAGGTGCGGGGGGATCAAATCCTTGAGTTTTTCGCACATCTGGCGGCCGCGATGCTCGGCCTGGGAGCGGTGTACCAGCATCGAGAGCGCGTCGACCGGCTCGGCATTGACCAGGATGGACATCTTGACCAGATCGCCGGCGCGGTAATCGTCGAGCTGGTAATCGAAACTGGCATAGCCCTTGGAGATCGATTTCAGCCGGTCGTAGAAATCGAACACCACTTCGTTCAATGGCAGATCGTATTCCACCATGGCGCGCTGGCCGACATAGGAGAGGTTGGTCTGGATGCCGCGCCGGTCCTGGCAGAGTTTCAAAATCGCGCCCAGATAGTCGTCGGGCGTCAAGATCGTCGCCTTGATCCAGGGTTCGCGAATTTCCTCGATCTTGACCGGATCGGGCAGGTCGGCGGGGTTGTGCAGCATCACTTCGCTGCCGTCGGTCAGCCGGATTTCATAGACGACCGAAGGCGCGGTGGTGATGAGATCGAGATTGAACTCGCGGCTCAGCCGCTCCTGAATGATCTCGAGATGCAGCAGCCCCAAGAACCCGCAGCGGAACCCGAAGCCAAGCGCGGCCGAGGTTTCCATCTCAAAGGAAAAGCTCGCATCGTTGAGCCGCAGCTTGCCCATGGCGGCGCGCAGATCGTCGAAATCGGAGGCATCGACCGGGAACAGTCCGCAGAACACCACCGGCTGGGCCGGCCGGAAGCCCGGCAGCGGTTCGGCCGTGGGTTTTCTGTCATCGGTGATGGTGTCGCCGACATTGGTGTCGGCCACTTCCTTGATCGAGGCGGTAAAAAACCCGATCTCGCCCGGCCCCAGCTCGCCCACTTCGACAAGCTTGGGGGTAAAAACGCCCACCCTGTCGAGTTCATAGGCGGCGCCCGCCTGCATCATGCGGATCTTCTGGCCCTTCTTGATGCGCCCGTCGATCACCCGGATCAGCACCACGACGCCGAGATACAGATCGTACCAGCTGTCGACCAGCATCGCCTTGAGCGGCGCGTCCTCGTTGCCCTTGGGCGCGGGCAGGCGCTCGACGATCGCGGCGAGGACCTTTTCGATGCCCAGGCCCGACTTGGCCGAAATTTCCACCGCCTCGGAGGCATCGATGCCAATCACGTCCTCGATCTGCTGCTTGACGCGCTCGGGCTCGGCAGCGGGCAGATCGATCTTGTTCAATACCGGAACGATCTCGTGGTTCACCTCGATGGCGTGATAGACATTGGCCAGTGTCTGGGCCTCGACGCCCTGGGCGGCATCGACCACAAGGAGCGAGCCTTCGCAGGCAGCCAGCGAGCGGTTGACCTCATAGGCGAAATCGACATGGCCCGGCGTATCGATCAGGTTGAGCACATAGTGCTCGCCATCGGTGTGCTCATATTCGAGCCGCACGGTCTGGGCCTTGATGGTGATGCCGCGCTCGCGCTCGATATCCATGGAATCGAGCACCTGCTCTTTCATCTCGCGCAGATCGAGCCCGCCGGTGAGCTGGATCAGGCGGTCGGCAAGCGTCGATTTCCCGTGGTCGATATGGGCCACGATGGAAAAATTGCGGATGCGGGAAAGCGGGGTCTTCTGCGGTGTTTTCATGGGGCCGCTGATAGCAGTAAACCCGGCGTTTCGGGAAGATGGTTTGTGCGCGGTTAACGCGAGTTTTGGCAACATGTCGCGCCTTTGCGCGTTGGAGATGCACCTCAAGCGCCTCCCGGAGCCAAAAATGAGATGTCTCGCCATAGTTTTAGCCCTGGTCCTGCTCGCCGCCATGCCGGTTGCGGGCCAGGAACCGCAAGCCGAACCCCCGCTGCCGCAGCCGCGTCCTGAAGGGCTTGGCAGCGAGAATGGCGAGTCCGAAGCGCCACTTACCGCACCTCAAGCAGAAGACGAGCCCGAGGCTGTCCCGAACGATGAACCCGAACCAGAGACGGGCGAACCTGGCCGCGTCTATCAGGCCGCCTGTCCGGCCCTGCTCACCGGATCGGTCGTCGGAGAAATGGTGCCGCCTCAGTCGGAAGGCAGTTGCGGTCTGCAAAGTCCGATCGCCGTCTCGGCCGTTTTCGTGAATGGCCGGAAAATCCCGCTTTCGGGCAGCCCGGTCACCAATTGCACGATGGCCACGGCGCTCGCCGATTGGGCCGGCGAGGTCGATGCCTATGCCGGCGCGGTGCTCGACACCGAAATCGAAAGCCTTGCCACCGGGCCGGGCTACACGTGCCGTCTGCGCAATGGCGCGGACACCGGGTTCGTCTCCGAGCATGGGTTGGGCAACGCCATCGACATTGCCGCCGTCAATCTTGCCGATGGCACCACCATCTCGGTGCTTGAGGACTGGCGCGCCGTGCCCGCGCAGCCGGAAGCCAAATTCCTGAGCTTTGCCCATTCAGCGGCGTGCGGGCGGTTCACCACCGTTCTGGGCCCCGAGGCCAATTCCGAGCACGAAGACCATTTCCATTTCGATCTGGGCTGTCACGGTCAAAGCTGCACGGCCCGGATCTGTCAATGACCCGTTGGGCAACGCGACCCTGTGCCGGGGCCCTTCTCAGGGGCGCGGCAGGGCTCCTCATGCCGTGGGTGATAGGCGGGCAGGTCGGCCAGTGTGTGCAAATCGAGGGTGTCCAGGGTTTCCGCGTCGCGTTGCAGCGTCCCGGATGGGGTCTCGGCTTCGGTCAGAAACGCAATGAGTGATTTTAGCATTTGTCGTGGCCTTTGCGGATCAGGACTACAGTATCGCCCACCAAACGCCGCACTCCCATGGATATCTTCTGGTTTTGGGTTTAGAAAAACTATATGAGCGATGCCCCTGCCATCCCGTTCAATGCCCTCCATGCCCTCGCCCTTGTGGCGCGGCATGGCGCGCTCGGCCCGGCTGCCGAGGCGCTCGGGGTGACGCCGGGCGCTGTCAGCCAGCACATCCGCCGGGCCGAGGAGCGGTGTGGGCTGGCCCTGTTCGAGCGCACGCCGAAAGGGCTGGTGCCCACCCATGCGCTCTTGGGTGTTCTGGGCGATCTCGACACCGGCTTTGCCGCGCTGGCCCGCGCGCAGGCGAGCCTGATGACGCCCTCGCAAAACCGCAACCTTTTGACGGTCACCGTCGGCAATGTCTTTGCCTCGCGCTGGCTGATCTGGCGGCTGGCCGATCTGGGCGCCGTCCATCCCGAAATCGAACTGAAGCTTTTGACCACCGGCGCGCTTGTCGATCTTGGCCGGCCGGACGTCGATTGCGCCATCCGGTTCGGCGCCGGTGACTGGCCGGGTGTTAGCGCCGAACCCATCGGCACCCATGCGGTGTTTCCCATCTGCGCGCCCGCGCTGGCCGAGCGGCTCAAGACGCCAGCCGATCTGGCCCATGTTCCCGTCATCATGGATCAGGCGTCCATGCTCTCCTGGCCCGACTGGCTGGCCGCCGCCGGCCAACCCGATCTGAAGCTTTCAGGGCCGGCGATCTCCGATCCCGCCCTGGCGTTCGATGCGGCCATTGCCGGGCAGGGTGTGCTGCTGGCGCTTGGCATCATGGCCGAATACGGGCTGGAGCGCGGGCAGGTCGTCGCCCCGTTCCCCACGATCACGCACTCAAAATTCGGCTACTGGTTTGCGACCGCCAGGGGCCGGGAGTTGCCTGCCCGCACGCGCAAATTCCGCTCCTGGCTGGTCGGCCAGATGAGCGCTTGCGAAACCAGGACGCAAAAGGTGGTTGCCAGACGCGCCGAGTAGTTTAGAATAGTTCTAAACTATGTGATCGAGTGTCCTTCCATGCTGACAGCCTTCCGCCCCGCCCGCCGCGATTTTTCGTCCCTGTCCGAAAGGGAAATCCTGGCCCTCGCCATCTCGTCCGAAGAAGAAGACGGGCGCATTTACGCTGCCTATGCCGAGCGGTTGCGTGAGGATTATCCGGCCAGCGCCGCGATTTTCGATGGCATGGCCGCCGAGGAAGACAATCACCGGCGCCTGTTGATCGACCGTTACGCGGCGCGGTTCGGCCCCTCCATCGTGCCGATCCGGCGCGAGCATGTGCGTGGCTTTTACACGCGCAAGCCCGTGTGGCTGATGGCCGAGCTCGATCTGGACACGGTGCGCAACCAGGCCCGCGAAATGGAGCAGGATGCGGCGCGGTTTTATGCCGAAGCCATAAAGCAGACCAGGGATGCCGACACCCGCAAATTGCTGGGCGATCTCGAGCGTGCCGAGCGCGGGCACGAGCACAAGGCCGAGAGCCTTGAGGACGCCCATCTCGACACCGAAAGCCGCGACAGCGAAAAAACCACCGCGCATCGCAATTTCGTTCTGACCTACATCCAGCCCGGACTTGCCGGGCTGATGGACGGCTCGGTCTCCACCCTCGCGCCGATCTTTGCCGCCGCCTTTGCGACGGGCGACACCTGGTCGACATTCCTGATCGGTCTTGCCGCATCGGTGGGGGCGGGCATTTCGATGGGCTTTACCGAAGCGGCCAGCGACGATGGGCGCCTGACCGGACGCGGCTCACCGATCAAACGCGGCTTTGCCTCGGGCATCATGACCGCCGTGGGCGGGCTGGGCCACGCCCTGCCCTACCTGATCCCCCATTTCTGGACCGCCACCACAATCGCCATGGCGGTCGTGGTCGTCGAGCTTTGGACCATCGCCTGGATCCAGAAGCGGTTCATGGACACCCCCTTCTGGCGCGCCGTCCTGCAGGTGGTCCTGGGCGGCTCCCTGGTCTTTGCCGCCGGCATCATCATCGGCAATGCATAGATGAAACGCGCCCTTCCCAGGTGAGAGAGCGCGGCTGGGCGTCCGGGCCGCAAGTGTTGATATCTGTCGTTTCGGCAAGATGAACCCTCTCCCTCGGGGGGAGAGGGTGGCCGGCAGGCTGGTGAGGGGGCCTCGAGCGGTAGCACATCCCGCCTCACCCTGCGCCACTCTCCCCGGTCATCCCGGGCGAAGACTCCGACAGCGATGGTGAGTGGACCGCGCAACACCGTTATTCTCAACCTCGACCCACGCACCACCGTCATCCCGGGCGAAGACCCGGGACCCAGTAGCCGGCAGCGCCTGAGGCTCAATCACCTCCCTCTCCTCGCTTCCCCGGGCCCGACCCGGGGCCCATGCGCGCCGCCGCACCCTGCAGTGGTTCGGCAAGACCGCTGGATCCTTGCTCACGTCCGGGCCGGCGATAATGAGGGATGCCACCATTGCCCATCCTCCCATCTCGTTTCATAATTGAAACATGGATGTGTCCTGGGATGATCTTCGGCTGTTTCTCGACGTGGCGCGGCTCGGCGGGCTGTCGGCGGCGCGTGCCACGACGGGGCTGAGCGCGGCCACACTGGGGCGGCGCGTCACGGCGCTCGAACGCCAGATTGGCGAAACGCTCTTCATACGCGCCCAGACCGGGTTCACCCTCACCGGTGCCGGCGAAGCGCTGCTCAAGCGCGCCGAGGACGTCGAAGCCGCGATGCGCGCCGTCACCCATTGGCGGGACGGGGCCATCGGGGCGCGGGTGGTGCGGGTGTCGGCAGGCGGCTGGACCACCGATTTTCTGTCCCGGCATATCGAGGAGCTCTGGTCACCCGATGACGGGTTCCGGGTGGAATTTGTCACCGCCTATGACAAGGTCGACATCGGGCGCCGCGCCGCCGATATCGGCATCCGCAGTTCAGCGCCGACCGAACCCAATCTGGCGGGCCGCAAGATGACCCCGGTCGCCTATGCGCTCTATTGCGCGCCGCGTCTGGTGGCTGGAGTGCGCGATGGATTGTTCGTCGGGGTCACCGGCCCGGCCGCCGCAACGGCCTCGGCGCGCTGGCTGCAGGCCCATCATGGCGACCGCATTGTGGTCAGCGGCAACGACGCCCATTCGGTGCGCGAACTGGTTGCGGCGGGCACGGGGCTCACCGTCCTGCCGTGCTTTATCGGCGATGCCGATCCGCGCCTGTCGCGCATCAGGGGTCCCATTGCCGACCTTGCCGCGCACCAATGGCTGGTCCTCCATCACGAGGAGCGCCACAGCCCGCCGGTCAGGACGCTCGCCGACCGTATCGTTCGCCTGATGCATGCGCATGCAAAACTCTTTGCCGGCGATGTCTCATAGGGCCGCGCGCCGTCTCTGATAATAAAGCGCCACCAGAATGGCTGCGATGCCCAGTGCAGCAAGCAACGCCGTCGCGCCGCCATCGGCAAACACCACCTGATGCATGATGCGGCCGGGCAGGAACGTAAACAGACCCGCGCCGATCAACCCGCCGCCATAGACCGAGATCATCGTTGTGCGGTGCGTCTTGACATCGCCGGCCCGAATGGCCTGCCAGCCGCCCCACAATCCAAAGAGCGTGAACAGCGAAAGAATGTGGATCGGGCTATAGGGTCCGAGCAGACGGATTTCCGAAATCAGGAATGACGAGAGCGAGACACCGAGCATCAAGCCGATCCAGATCCGGCCCAGCGCCTTGTGCAGGGGCGTGCCCTTGCGCCAGAACAGCATCGCGGTTCCGATGACCAGCGCGAGCACCGCGCAGGCGACGTGAAGCTGAATGGGGAGTGGGGCATGGGTGAGGGCTGTTGCATCCATTGGACGGCTCCGGCATGTAGTTTGGGCGTGAGGCGGATGTGCACCGAGTGTCCAATGGGCGTCACCGCCGCAAGTCCGGATACGTGAACCAGGAATTTGCCTTCGTGAACGACAGCCCCATTCACTTCACGCTTCGCCAATTGCACGGTGTTTTTTCCAGCCCGCTGGCGTGGGGAATCATGGTGGGAGTGGGGGTAATCGCTGGGATTACCGGGCCTTTTTCGACCTTTGCGCATCTGGCGCCGGCGCCGCGCATCGCTTATTGGCTGCTGATCGTTGTGGGCAGCTACGGGGCGGGCACCATCGGGGCCACGCTTGCCCAGGCGCTGATCCTGCCCCGTGGCGGCCCGCTTGTCGCGCGCATCGCGGTGCTGGGCATCGGGGCCTCATTTCCCGTCACCGCCGCGGTTGCCCTGATCAGCTGGCTGTTCTTTCCCGACCTCAGCGATACCGGGCTAAGCCTTTTCGAACTCTATATCTATTGCCTTTTTATCAGCCTGGCGCTGATGGGTGTTATAGAAGGGGTGGTTGAACCTCAACTCGAAAGGCGCAGGGATCAGACGACGCCGGAAACGGTGAAAACGCCCAAAATTCTGGACCGGCTGCCAAAGGAGCTGCGGGGGCCGCTCAGCCATATGTCGATGGCCGACCATTACGTGGAAGTCCATACAGACAAAGGCAAGTCATTGATTTTAATGCGTCTTTCTGACGCAATCGCCGAAACGGAAGGCGTCGAGGGCCTGCAGGTTCACCGCAGCCATTGGGTGGCCAGGGACGCCATTTCGGCCGTAAAACGTGTGGACACTCGCGTGGTCGTACAGCTTGCGACAGGGCAAACGCTTCCCGTCTCACGGAGCTATCTCGCCGCCGTGCGCGCCCATGAAAAAGGCGCCGCCCGATGAGCAGCGCCTTTTAAAATCAGTGGTTTAGCGAGATTACAGCGTCCGCTGAACCTTTTCGACGCGATAGCATTCGATGACATCGCCGGGGCGCATGTCTTCGTACTTCTCGAACGCCATGCCGCATTCCTGGCCGGACTGGACTTCCTTGACCTCGTCCTTGAAACGCTTGAGCGTCGAGAGCTTGCCTTCGTGGATAACCACGTTGTCGCGAATCAGACGCACGCCCGCGCCACGCTCGACCATGCCATCGGTAACCCGGCAGCCTGCGACCTTGCCGACCTTGGAGATGTTGAACACCTCGAGGATTTCGGCATTGCCCAGGAAGGTTTCACGCACTTCAGGGGCCAGCATCCCGCTCATCACGCCCTTCACGTCATCGATCAGATCGTAGATGATGTTGTAGTAGCGGACTTCGATGCCTTCGCGCTGCGCCAGATCGGCGGCCTGCTTGTTGGCACGCACATTGAAACCGATGATGACCGCACCCGAGGCCGTGGCGAGTGTCACGTCGGATTCGGTGATCCCACCCACACCCGAATAGAGGATCTGGGCCGACACTTCGTCGGTCGAGAGCTTGTTGAGCGCGGTCACGATCGCTTCGACCGAACCCTGAACGTCGCCCTTGATGAGCAGCGGGAACTTGGCGATGCCCGAAGCTTTGAGCTGGTTCATCATCTGCTCGAGCGAGGTCGCACCACCACCGGCGGTCTTTTCGCGAATGACACGCTGGCGGTATTCGGTGATCTCGCGGGCGCGGGCTTCGCTTTCGACAACGGCGAAACGGTCGCCGGCGTCGGGAACGCCCGAGAAACCAAGCACTTCGACCGGCGTCGAGGGACCTGCAGTTTTGACCTGCTCGCCCTTGTCGTCGATCAGCGCACGGACCTTGGCCCATTCGTTGCCGGCCACGACAATGTCGCCGACGCTGAGCGTGCCGCGCTGCACCAGAACGGTGGCAACGGCGCCACGACCCTTGTCGAGCTTGGATTCGATGACCAGACCCTGGGCCGAACCGCTTTGGGGCGATTTGAGTTCGAGCACTTCGGACTGCAGCAGCACCGCTTCGAGCAGACCATCGAGATTGGTCTTCTTGAGCGCGGAGACTTCCACGTCCAGCACTTCACCGCCCATCGATTCAACGAACACTTCATGCTGAAGCAGCTCGGTGCGCACGCGGGTGGAATCAGCGCCCTGCTTGTCGATCTTGTTGATCGCGACGATGATCGGAACGCCCGCCGCCTTGGCGTGCTTGATGGATTCGATGGTCTGGGGCATCACGCCATCGTCGGCTGCCACCACAAGAATGGCAATGTCGGTGGCCTGAGCGCCACGGGCCCGCATGGCGGTGAACGCTTCGTGGCCCGGAGTATCGAGGAAGGTGATCTTCTGGCCGTTCTTTTCGACCTGATAGGCACCAATATGCTGGGTGATACCACCGGCTTCGGTCGAGACCACGTTGGCCTCGCGGATCGCATCGAGCAGCGAGGTCTTGCCGTGGTCGACGTGGCCCATGATGGTCACAACCGGCGGACGGTTGACCAGATCACCTGCGTCGTCATTGTCGATATCATCGAACAGGCCACCTTCGACGTCGCTTTCGGCGACGCGCTTGACGGTGTGTCCCATTTCGGTGGCGATCAGTTCGGCCGTATCGGCATCAATGACGTCGTTGATCTTGAGCATCTGGCCCTGGGCCATCAGCAGCTTGATGACGTCGACAGCGCGCTCGGCCATACGGTTGGCCAGTTCGGCCACCGTGATCGCCTCGGGGATCGTGACCTCGCGGGCCAGCTTGGGCTGGGCCACCTTGGTGTTGCGGCCCATCTTCTTGTTCTGGCGCCGGCGCATGGCGGCGAGCGAAGGTCCACGACGATCACTGTCGTCGAGTGCCGAATTGACGTTGAGGCGCCCACGCGAATTGGAATCGCGGCGCGCCGGCGTGGCGCTCGGCCGCGGTGCGGCATTGCGCTTGGCGCGTTCGAGTTCGTCCTTGTCGACAAGGGCCTTGGGACCGGGCGCCGCACGGCGGCGCACGCGGTCATCCTCGCCTTCGCCCGGAGGCGGCGGAGGCGGCATATCGGGCTGAGCAGCGCGCGGGCTGGGCTTGGCAACGGGCTTTGGCCGGGCCTGACCGGCCTTGACCGGAACGATCCCGTCCAACTCCTCATTGGCCGCTTCCCGGGCCTTTTCGGCTTCGACCGCGGCAGCGCGGCGCTCGGCCTCTTCGCGCTCGGCCTTGCGGCGGGCGTCGATCTCGGCGTGGCGCTGTGCTTCTTCTTCGGCCTTGATGCGATCTTCTTCGGCACGGGCCGCGGCTTCGCGCAGAGCGCGTTCGCGGGCCTGGTTCTCATTTTGGGTGAGACTGGCCGAATTGACGTTCTGACGCGGGCTGGCCGATTGCGGGCGCCCACCCGGGCGGGAAGGTTGAGGCCGCCCGCCCCCTGATGCATTGCCGCCCGACTGTTGAGGCGCGCCCGTACCGGGCCCACCCACGCGGCGGGTGCGCTTTTCAACAACGACGGTGCGTGAGGACCGCGACATGCCGGGCCGTGCGCCAAGATTTGGCGCGCCCTTGAGGGTCAGGGTCTTTTTCCCCGAGCCCGAATTGTCGCTGGTCTTGTCCTTATCGGTCATATGGTGCCGTCTTCTTCTCTGTCTGTGGCGTTGAAAAGGGCAAGCCGATTTGCCCGTTCAATCACCGAATTTGCTGCCGCGCCGGGAGTCAGCGCAGCGTGTATCACATTTTCGAGCCCCAATGCCAAACCCAATTGGGTCGACGAGAGAGATTCGATATGAGCCAGCCTGTCGGCGACTTCGCCGCGCCGGGCCCATTGCAGCATCTTGCGGCGGCCGTCGGGAGCGGCATCGCTGGCTGTAATCAGCGCGCCCACCCGCCCCGACTGGAGAACCGAAGCGACCTTGGCGGCGCCGGTTACCAGCGCGCCCGCCTTGCGCGCCAGCCCCAGGGTGCCCATCAGGCGCTGTTCTAACCGGGTCCGCACCTGTTCTGCAAGGTCGGGCGGCACCGTTACGTTTTCCTTGAGGCTTCGCGCGAAAACCTTTTTGCGCACCGCCTCATTCACTGCGTCGGCAGAAAGGGTGATCCAGACACCGCGGCCGGGAGCCTTGGCATCAACATCGGGCGCCAATACCCCGTCGGGGGAAACCGCGAAGCGGATGAGCGCGGAACCGGGTTTTTCGGCCCGCGTAAGAGCGCACATCCTGTCTACATCTTTTTCGCGGCCCAATTGCGGCGCCCTTTTACCCTTGTTCTGACAAACTCCCCGATGGGGGCGTTTCGTTATTCTGCGACCTCGCCCTCGGCGGGAACTTCGCCTTCACCCTCAACGACTTCTGCCTGAGGCAGGTCGTCTTCGGTGATCCAGCCGGCCTTGAGACGCGCCGTCATGATCATGTCCTCGGCCTCTTCACGCGACAGCGGGAAGGCCGAAAGCGTGCCCTCGAAGCGCTTGGTTTCACCGTCCTTGCGCTCGGTCCAGCCGATCAGATCATCGGCGATGCAACCGGCGAAGTCCTCGACGGTCTTGATTTCTTCCTTGCCCAGGGCAACCAGCATTGCTGCCGAAAGGCCCGGAATGTCGTAAAGCGCATCCTCGACACCGAGCTTTTGACGCTCTTCGTCGAGTTCACGTTCCTGTGCATCGAGGAACTCGGTGGCACGGTTCTGGATCTCTCCGGCCGTTTCTTCATCGAACCCGCCGATCGAGGCGATTTCCGCCAGATCGACATAGGCCAGTTCCTCTATCGAGGAGAAGCCTTCCGAGGCGAGCAACTGGGCGACCATTTCGTCCACGTCGAGCGCGTTCATAAAGAGCGCCGTCCGCTCGGTGAATTCCTTCTGGCGGCGTTCGGATTCTTCCTGCTCGGTCAGGATGTCGATGTCCCAGCCGATCAGCTGGCTGGCCAGTCGCACGTTCTGGCCGCGACGACCGATGGCGAGCGAAAGCTGTTCGTCGGGAACCACGACTTCGATGCGCTCTGCCTGTTCGTCGAGCACCACCTTGGCGACGTCGGCGGGCTGGAGCGCGGATACGACCAAGTCTGCTATATTGTTCGTCCAGGGGATAATATCAATCTTTTCGCCCTGCAATTCTCCAACAACCGCCTGAACGCGGGATCCGCGCATGCCCACACAGGCCCCGACCGGGTCGATCGAGGAATCCGAAGAGGTCACGGCGATCTTGGCGCGCGAGCCCGGATCGCGGGCGATCGAGCGGATGGTGATGATGCCGTCGTAGATTTCCGGCACTTCCTGGGCAAAAAGCTTGGCCATGAACTGGGGATGGGTGCGCGAGAGGAAAATCTGCGGCCCGCGTTGCTCGCGGCGCACGTCGTAGATATAGGCGCGCACGCGATCGCCATAACGGAACTGCTCACGCGGGATCAATTCGTCGCGACGAATGATGGCTTCACCCCGGCCCAGATCGACGATCACATTGCCGTATTCAACGCGCTTGACGCTGCCGTTGACGATTTCGCCAACACGGTCTGCATATTCTTCGTACATGCGGTCGCGTTCGGCGTCGCGCACCTTCTGGACGATGACCTGCTTGGCCGACTGGGCAGCGATACGGCCGAATTCGATCGGGGGGAGTGGCTCTGTCACGTAATCGCCGAGCTTGGCGGCGTCGTTCTTGGCAAGCGCTTCCTTGAGCGAAATCTGCCGCCCATATTCTTCGACACGCTCGACAATTTCGAGCAGGCGCCACAGGCGCAGCTCGCCAGTGCGGGGATTGATCTCGGCCTTGACCTCGGTTTCGGCACCGTAGCGGGCCTTGGCGGCGCGCTGAATGGCCTCTTCCATAGCCTCGATAACGATCATGCGGTCGATGGACTTTTCGCGCGCCACGGCATCGGCGATCTGCAAAAGCTCCAACCTGTTCGCTGAAACGGCCATTGGATCAATTCTCCTGGGTTCGCTCGTCGGCGTCGCCGCCGTCGGTTTCGTCAATGATGGTTTCGACGTCCTCATCGGCTTCGTCGTAATCGGGATTTTCGGCCTGGCGCTGGCGCGCTTCGTCGAGAAGCTTGTCGGTCATCAACAGCTTTGCTTCGGCCAGAAGCGCCAGCGGCAGCACATGAACCGGATCGGCGCCTGCCGGAGCGTCGGGCAGGCGGATCGAGAAATTATCATCGTCGGCGCCGACGATATCGCCCCGGAAGCGCTTGCGGCCCTCGATCATTTCGGCGAGTTCGACCTTGGCTTCGTGCCCGACCCAGGCCTGGAAATCGCGGGCCCGGACCAGCGGACGGTCGACGCCGGGGGAGGAAATCTCGAGGTGATATTCGCGGTCGATGGGGTCTTCGAGATCGAGAACCGGATTGAGGTCGTGGTGGAGCTTTTCGCAATCGGTAATAGCGAAATGCCCGTTTTCGTCCTCACACATGATCTGCAGCGTGCAGCCATTGTCATTGCTGATGCGCACGCGAACCAGATCGTAGCCCAGCGATTGGGCCACCGGCTCGACGATAGCGGCGACACGCGCCTCAAGGGCGGATTCGCGGATGTAGCGTTTTGTATTGGCCGTCATGCTTACCCTGATCGAGGTAATAAAAAAGAGCGGGGCCGGTCGGCACCCACTCTCTCATTTTCCGAGATTGTTAGGCTTCATATAGCGCCGCATCGTCACGAACGCAAGAACTCGAAATAAAAGCTCTTCATACGTCCCTGCCGGCGAGCCTTCTGCTCGTACCTTGTTGCCTGCCAGCCGGGATAGGGTGCGTGCCAGGCGCCGGGTTCTGCGACGGCCCAGTCAAAACTGTCGGTTCTCAAGATATGGGCCAGGGTCCAGTTGGCATAGTCCTCGATGTCGGTCGCGAACCGGAATGTGCCGCCGGGTTTGAGAACGCGGGCGAACTCGGCGAGAATTTCGAACCGGATCAGGCGCCGCTTGTGATGGCGCGGCTTGGGCCATGGGTCGGGATAGAGAACGTAAAGACAATCAACCGAGGCGTCGGGCATAACGGCGAGCAACTTGATGACGTCGTCGGGGAAAAGGGCGATATTTGTGGTGCCCTCGACATCGATAGTTTCCAGCAACTTGCCGATGCCGCCGGTAAAGACCTCGCAGCCGATGAAACCATCTTGCGGGTTTTCGCGCGCCATACGCGCGAGATGTTCGCCACCGCCATAGCCGACTTCGAGGTGGATGCGTTTTGCCTGGGGGAACAACGCACCGGGATCGACAGGGGCGGAAATATCGACCGTCAGTTCGGGAAGCAGGGTCTCGAACAACACCTGCTGGCCCTTGTGGAGCTTCTTGCCTGAACGGCGTCCGAAAAAGGCACGCGGCCCTTTGGGGTCCTGCGGGATGGATTTGGACGTCATGGGTTCACTATCAAAAACAAGAAGCGCGGCGTGTTGCGCCGCGCTTTACAATCAATGGGTCGGCCGGGCAAGGATCAGGTCAGCTCGGCCCGGATCGCGTCGGCCAGGTCGGTCTTTTCCCACGAGAACCCGCCATCGGCTTCCGGCTCGCGCCCGAAATGGCCATAGGCGGCAGTCCGCTCGTAAATGGGCTTGTTGAGGCCCAGATGTTCGCGGATGCCGCGCGGGGAAAGGTTCATCACTTTTTGCAGCACCACACCGAGCCGATCCTCATCGACGGTGCCGGTGCCATAGGTATCGACAAAGATCGACAGCGGCTTGGACACGCCGATGGCGTAGGAAAGCTGGATGACGCATTTTTCCGCCAGGCCCGCCGCGACGACGTTTTTCGCCAGATAGCGGGCCGCGTAGGCTGCCGAGCGATCGACCTTGGTGGGATCCTTGCCCGAGAATGCGCCGCCGCCATGAGGAGCCGCGCCACCATAGGTATCCACGATGATCTTGCGACCGGTCAGCCCTGCGTCGCCGTCAGGCCCGCCGATAACGAAAGCGCCAGTGGGATTGACGTAGAATTCATCCTCTGGGGGCATCCAGCCCTTGGGCAGCACGTCTTCGACGAAGGGGCGAACAAGGTCCCGGACGCATTGTTGGGATACGTTCTCAACATGCTGGGTGGAGACGACGACAGCGGAAACGCCGACTGGCTTGCCGTTCTCGTATTTCAGCGTCACCTGGCTCTTGGCGTCGGGGCCGAACTGGGAGACGGCGCCGGAATGGCGGGCAGCCGCCATGTTCTTCAAGATCTTATGGGCGTAAGTGAGAGGCGCCGGCATCAGCTCGGGCGTCTCGTTGACGGCAAAGCCGAACATGATGCCCTGATCGCCGGCCCCTTCGTCCTTGTTGCCCGAAGCATCGACGCCCTGGGCGATGTGGGCAGACTGCTCGTGCACGTGGCAGGAGACATCGAGGGTCTTCCAATTGAAACCCTCCTGCTCATAGCCAATCCGCTTGACGACACCGCGCGCGATGTCTTCCATGCGGGCCGCATCGATGGAGGCGGGACCGCGCACCTCGCCTGCCAGAACGATGCGGTTGGTGGTCGCCAAGGTCTCAAGGGCAACGCGCGAATAGGGGTCTTCGGCGAAGAATGCGTCGACGATGGCGTCGGACACCTGGTCGCAAATCTTGTCGGGATGTCCCTCGGAAACCGATTCCGAGGTAAAGAGATAGGAAGAACTGGCCACGTTAAACCTCATTTCAACTGGCGAGGGCGCACGCGGAAGTGCGCGTGCCCAGGCTCAATCCCGGGCACTTTCGAATTTGCTTTTCGCAGGTTGGGATGCAGAAAGCAAGGGCGATATAAAGAAAGCTTTATATGGATCAGGTCAATCGAGGCGCTTGAGGCGGCGGCGCCAACCCGGCAGTGAAGCCAGCGCACCCAAGATCAGCATGCCGACCAGCGGCCAATGGCGGTATTGTGCAAAAAACGTCGGAGCGATCGGCTTGGCCGGCGTGCCCTTGATGGCACCGACCATGCCTTCTCCCATCATCGCATCGACGCGCCCAAGCGGATCGACAATGGCCGAAATGCCCGAATTTGCTGCCCGGACCATCGATTTCCCCTCTTCGACCGCCCTGACGCGGGCATGATGGAAATGCTGGGCCAGGCCGATCGAGCCGTCGAACCATGCGTCATTGGTGACAACGAGAATGAAATCGGCGTCGGCGACAGGAGCACCAAGGCCACCGGGAAAAACAATTTCGTAGCAGACGAGCGGCAGGATGGCGGGCGAGCCGGGCAGTTCAAGCAACCTGCGCCCGGCGCCCGCTGCCCAGCCTTGCGACCCCTCCACCAGTTGCGTGACGCCAAACCGGCGCAGGAAATCGCCAAACGGCAGATACTCTCCGAACGGGACGAGATGGGTCTTGTCGTAGGAAGTCACCACCTCCCCCTCGCCGTTGAAGGCAAGAACCGAATTGAACGGCTTGGCGCCGGGCACAATTTCACCATTGGCGCCATAAGGCTGGCGGGGACCGCCGGTCAGAAGCCAGATATCGTCCGGCAGGGTGCGGGCGATGCGGGCAAGCAGTTCGGGCTCATCGGACAAAAAGAACGGGATCGCCGCCTCAGGCCAGATCAGATGGGTAACGTCACCCAACCCCTGATCGTCAGGGTTGGCCTGCATGGTGGACAAATCGAGCAGGCGGGTAACAGTCTCCTCGCGCGCAAAGGTCTGCCATTTGACGTCCTGGGGGATGACCGGCTGGACGATGCGCAGCACGACGTCTTCGAAGGGCTCGGTCTGCGTCTCATTGAGGCGAAAATTGCCCCAGGCGATCTGGCCGGCGAGCAAGCCGAAGGCGGCGAACAGGGGAAGGACGCGCGCAATCAGCGAGCGCTCGGCGGCGGGCCAGACCAAAGCCGGAGTGGCCGCAATGAGGATCGCCACAAATGTCAGCCCGTAAACGCCGACGAGGCTGGTGGCCTGCATCATTTCGGGGTTGGCGGTCAGCGTGTAGCCCAAAAGATTGAACGGAAAGCCGGTGAAAAGATAGCCACGCGCCAGTTCCGCCAAGGTCAGTGCGGTCGCCAGCGCAAATATCCGGCCCGGTCCGGCTGACCAGAACAGATGGGCCAAGGCTGTGCCCAGCCCCCAGAACACAGAAAGCAGCAGCGCAAGCCCGGCCACAGCAAGTGGCATGACGACAAGCAGCCACCCGCCGTCAACGAAAAAGGCCGCGCCGATCCAGTGCAGGGCGACAAGGAAATAGCCAAAGCCAAAAGCGAGCCCGATGCGGAACGCGGGGCCCAGCACACTGGCGCGAACCGAGCGTTTGCGCTCGGCGCCGTCCAATGCCCAGACCAGCACCGGCATGGCGAGAAACAAGGCAACGAGAAAGAAGATCGGAGGGGCCGAGGAGCCGGCCAGCGCGCCTGCAACCACCAGCATCAGAATGCGCCGCCACCCGTGGGCGAGCATTGCAAACTCTGCAACAGCGGTCATGGCGGTCCTTGCGCATCGAATCACTTGCTCAGAACCGTGACCGGACGGCCCGGAACGGTCAACTAATGCAAGATATTTGGTGTGCGCACGGAAAGTAAGAATGCCCCGTACGCCTCGCGAACGTACGGGGCGATGAGATTGTGGTGCAAACAACCTCTGCCGGAGGACATCCGGCACTTATGTTGTACTTCAGGAGTTGGAGTTTGTCATTAGGATGACAGTTTTATCATCATTATTGTGATCGAAAAATATGCACGTACAGGCGCCACTCCCGAAGCGCCTGCCTATTATTTGACCAGATTGCGGCGCGCAGAATTCATCTGCTGACGGCTTTGTCCCGCCAGCAGGGCATCGCCTTGCCGACGCCAGCCACTCTCCTGTACCGAAAGGCCCGTGTTTACAGTCCGTTAACCCGGAAGCCCTCCAGCGCGCCCAAATGCTTGGCATGCTTTTTGCGACTCCAGCCAGCGCTGCAACAGCAACTGTCGGAGGACAAAATGACAGACTGGACCAAACGCATTGGGGGCGTGCTCATGGCAGGAGCCTTGAGCGCATCGATGATTTCCATGCCGGCCATGGCGCAGGACGAGGGCCCGATCAAGGTCGGCATCCTGCACTCGCTTTCGGGCACGATGGCGATTTCGGAAACCACGCTCAAAGACGTCATGTTGATGCTCATAGAGCAACAGAACGAAGCCGGTGGCGTGATGGGCCGTCAGCTCGAACCCGTCGTCGTCGATATTGCGTCGGACTGGCCGCTGGCTGCCGAGCTGGCGCGCCGGCTGATCGAAGTCGATGAAGTGGACGCCGTCTTTGGCTGCTGGACGTCGGTGTGCCGTAAATCGGTGCTTCCGGTGTTTGAAGAGCTCAACTCGCTGCTGTTCTATCCGGTCCAGTATGAGGGCGAGGAATCCCAGCGTAACGTGTTCTACACCGGCGCTTCGCCCAACCAGCAGGCGATTCCCGCCGTCGACTACCTGATGAACGAAGAAGGCGTCGAACGCTGGGTGCTGGCCGGGACCGACTATGTCTATCCCCAGACCACCAACAAAATTCTCGAGCAGTACCTGCTCGACAGTGGCGTGGCGTCTGAAGACATCATGATCAACTACACCCCGTTCGGGCATTCGGACTGGCAGACGATCGTCTCCGACATCGTGGCCTTTGGTTCGGAAGGCAAAAAGACCGCTGTGGTTTCGACCATCAATGGCGATGCCAACGTGCCGTTCTACCGTGAACTGGCCAACCAGGGCGTTGCGGCCGAAGACATTCCGGTCGTCGCATTCTCGGTGGGTGAGGAAGAGCTTTCGGGCTTCGATACCACGCCGCTTGTGGGGCACCTGGCTGCCTGGAACTACTTCATGAGCGTGGAAACGCCCGAAAACGAAGCATTCATTGCCGCTTGGCAGGACTTTATCGGTTCGGAAGACCGCGTGACCAACGATCCGATGGAAGCGCACTATATCGGCTTTAATCTGTGGGTTGATGCCGTTGAAGCGGCGGGAACCACCGACGCCGACGCAGTGATCGAGGCCATTGTCGGGCTCGAAACGCCAAACCTGACCGGCGGCACGGCGACCATGCTGGCCAACCATCACATTACCAAGCCGGTGCTGATCGGTGAAATCCAGGACGACGGTCAGTTCTTCGTGGTCTGGGAAACCGAGGACCTGGTTCCTGGCGACGCATGGTCGGATTACCTGCCCGAATCCGCCGTTCTCGAGGCTGACTGGACCGCTCCGATCAACTGCGGAAACTACAACACCGAAACCGAAACCTGCGGCGGCTCGACCGAGTAGGCGCCGCGCTTCAAATCTCTCCGGGGGCGGCAGCGCCCCCGGACATTGCGGGCCCGGCTCGCGCCATTGGTCTTCAGCTCGATTGTGAAAGGGGACGCGGCATGCGCAGTCTCAATCGGCTCTCCAGATTTGTTTCGGTCCTGTTCCTTGCCGTGCTCGCTTCTTTGTCGGCTGGAAGCACCCAGGCGCAGACCGTCACCGAAATCGTTCCAGGACTTTACGATGCCAGTCTTGGCGAATTGCGCGATGCCGTTGCCGCTCTGGTGGCAAGCGGTGAGGATGAGGCACTGCCGATCCTGCGCGCTCTCGGCAATGGCACGCTCCATGAAGCCGACAATGGCGGCATCTTCATCGAGACCGGGCGTGACCAATATGCCGACGCCCTGACGGGCGAGGACGCCGACCTTGAAATCACCGGGGACATGAGCGTCATCAGGATCAACAACTCGCTGCGCCGCGACATTGCCGCAGCGATCGGCGGCATGACGCTGATGAGCGAAAATCCGGCCACGCGCCGGTCGGCGGCGCAGCAAATGATTTCGAGCCCGGATGAGGGCAATCTCGAATTGCTTGAAACCGCCATTGCCGCCGAAGACGATGCCGGGGTGCGCGCCATCATGGAGCAGGCGCGCGCTGCAACGCTTCTGGAAACAGACGTTGAGGGAGATGCGTTCGCGGAGGCTGTCGCCACAATCGCGGCGCGCGGCGACCGTACGGCGCTCTCGATTCTCAGCTCGGCGCGAGGCGGGGCCAGCGAGGCCCAGCTGGCCATTCTCGATGCCGGGCTCGCCCAGATCAACCAGTCTCTGGCCATATGGAACGTGGGTCAGAACGTCTGGTACGGCATATCGCTGGGCTCGGTTCTGCTCCTGGCTGCCATTGGACTTGCCATCACGTTCGGGGTGATGGGCGTCATCAACATGGCGCATGGCGAGATGGTCATGCTGGGCGCCTATGTCACCTTCGTCGTGCAGGAAATCATCCGCACGACCAGCCCGGGTCTTTTCGACTATTCCCTGACCATCGCGATCCCACTGGCCTTCTTGATTACCGCGATGATCGGCATCGCCATCGAGCGCGGCATCATCCGTTGGCTCTATGGCCGGCCCCTGGAAACGCTTCTGGCCACATGGGGACTTTCGCTGATCATCCAGCAGGGGGTGCGGACCATTTTCGGTGCCACAAACCGAGATGTGGGCAACCCGTCCTGGATGTCGGGGGCGTTCGAGCTGGGCGGACTGGCGATAACCTGGAACCGGATGTGGATCGTGGTGTTTGCGATCGTCGTCTTTACCCTGCTGTTATTGGTTCTCAACCGAACTCCACTCGGCTTGCAGATGCGGGCAGTGACACAGAACCGGCGCATGGCGTCTGCCATGGGCATCCGAACGCCCTGGGTGGACGCCATGACGTTCGGGCTCGGTTCGGGTGTTGCCGGACTGGCGGGCGTGGCCTTGAGCCAGATCGACAACGTTTCCCCCAATCTGGGGCAGGGTTACATCATCGACAGCTTCATGGTCGTGGTGTTCGGCGGGGTCGGAAATCTGTGGGGGACGCTGGTGGGCGCTTTGACACTGGGCATCGCCAACAAGTTCCTTGAACCCTATGCCGGGGCCGTCCTGGCCAAGATCCTGATCCTCGTTCTCATCATCCTGTTCATCCAGCGCCGCCCACGAGGCCTGTTCGCGCTCAAGGGAAGGGCGGTGGAAGCATGATAACCGGCAAGATCTTCGAAAAGCTCGGGGCAAAGGCCATCTGGGTGGTCGCCATATTGCTGATTGTCGCGATCGCCGTGCCCCTTTCCAACCTGATGCTTCCCGCCGGCCATCCCCTCCGGGTGCCCAATTATCTGGTGCCTCTGATGGGGAAGTACCTGACCTATGCCACCCTCGCGCTGGCGCTCGACCTGGTCTGGGGTTATTGCGGCATTCTTTCGCTGGGCCATGGCGCGTTCTTTGCGCTGGGTGGCTATGCCATGGGCATGTACCTCATGCGCCAGATCGGCGATCGGGGCGTCTATGGCAATCCGGTGCTTCCCGATTTCATGGTGTTTCTGAACTATTCCGAGCTGCCCTGGTACTGGCAGGGGTTCGACATGTTCTGGTTCGCCGCCATCATGATGGCGTTCGTGCCGGGGCTTCTGGCGTTCATTTTCGGCTGGTTTGCTTTCAGGAGTCGGGTGACGGGTGTCTATCTCTCGATCATCACCCAAGCGCTGACCTACGCACTCATGCTCGCCTTTTTCCGAAATGACATGGGGTTTGGCGGCAATAACGGGCTGACCGATTTCCGCGATATTCTGGGGGCACCGATCTCGGCAGCGTCGACCCGGGCCAGTTTGTTTGCCGCCTCTGCCATCCTTCTGGCCCTGTGCTTTATCCTGTGCTCGCTCATCGTGCGCTCAAAGCTCGGCAAGGTCATGATCGCCGTGCGCGATGCCGAAAGCCGGACGCGGTTCATTGGCTACCGGGTGGAAAACGTCAAACTCTTTGCCTTTACCGTATCCGCAGTGATGGCCGGGCTTGCCGGGGCGCTTTACGTGCCGCAGGTGGGCATCATCAATCCTGGAGAGTTTGCACCAGCCAACTCGATCGAAGTTGTGATCTGGACGGCCGTCGGGGGACGCGGAACGCTTATTGGGCCAATCATCGGCGCGGTGCTCGTCAATGCGGCAAAGTCCTATTTCACCGGCACGTTCGCCGATCTGTGGCTGTTTATCCTGGGCGGCATGTTCGTGTTCGTGACGCTGTTCATGCCCAAGGGGATCGTTGGCATTTTCACTTCGGCCTGGACAGCGCTGAGGCAGCGTCGCGCGTCGGATACTTTCGAAAAAGGCGCCGGCCCCACCCCCAGTCCGGCAACCGACGAGAAACCGGTCGAAAGACATGACCATAGCGACGCGTCGCACGGCGCCAGACCCTCGCCGGCGGAGTAAGGAAAATGGTTGATACACTGCGCGAAGGTTCGCTTCTTTATCTCGATGGCGTCACCGTCTCGTTTGATGGGTTCAAGGCGCTCAATTCGCTCTCTCTACTCGTCAAGCGCGACGAATTGCAGGCCATTATCGGCCCCAACGGGGCGGGCAAGACAACGATGATGGACATCATCACGGGCAAGACCCGGCCCGATACGGGCGAAGTGTTTTTCGAGGGCTCGATCGATCTGACGCGAAAGGATGAAACCGAGATTGCCAATCTGGGCATCGGCCGCAAGTTTCAAAAACCGACGGTGTTTGAAAGCCATACCGTCTGGGACAATATCGAACTGGCGCTTAAAAAGCCGCGCGGGGTGTTTTCGTCCTGGCTATATACGCGCGACACCGCCGATACCGACCGCATCTCCGAGATTTTGGACACTGTGCGACTCTCCCACAGGAAGGACGAATACGCGGCCAATCTCTCTCACGGTCAAAAGCAATGGCTCGAGATCGGCATGTTGCTCGCCCAGGACCCCAAGCTGTTGTTGGTCGACGAGCCGGTGGCCGGCATGACCGACTCGGAAACCGAGGAGACGTCGAAACTGCTCAAGTCGATTTCCCGGCATCACTCGGTCGTCGTTGTGGAGCATGACATGAGCTTCGTGCGCGATCTTGATTGTCGCGTGACGTGCCTGGCCGAGGGCTCCGTACTGGCGCAAGGCTCGCTTGAGCATGTCTCGGCCGATCCGCTGGTTATCGAACGTTATCTGGGGCGCTGACATGACGACACTGACCGTTACCGATGTCGATCTGCATTATGGCGCCGCGCAGGCGCTCAAGACAGTTTCGATCACCGCCCAGCCCAACAAGATCACCTCGGTCCTGGGGCGTAACGGGGTGGGGAAATCATCGCTGTTGCGCGCCATCACCGGAACGCACCCGATTTCCGGCGGCACGATCAGGCTCGAGGATTTCGAGCTCAAGAAAATTCCGCCCTACACGCGGGCGCGAATGGGCATCGGGTATGTGCCGCAGGGGCGCGAAATCTTTCCGCTTCTGACCGTCAAGGAAAACCTGCTCACCGGCTATGCGCCGCTCAAGGCCAAGGATCGTTCGATCCCCGACACGATATTCGAGCTTTTTCCGGTGCTCAAAACGATGCTGGGCCGGCGGGGCGGCGATCTTTCGGGCGGCCAGCAACAGCAGCTGGCCATAGGGCGGGCACTGGTGACGCGCCCGAGCCTTCTGGTCCTTGATGAACCCACCGAAGGCATCCAACCTTCGATAATCAAGGACATCGGGCGGGCACTGCAGTTTTTGCGCGACGAGATGGGCATGACCATTCTGCTGGTCGAACAATATCTCGATTTCTGTCGCGAATTGAGTGACCATATCTACGTCATGGATCGCGGGGAGATCATGCATTCGGGTCCCGCCGCCGATCTCGACGATCCCGACGTCAAGCGGCATTTGATGGTCTGATGCTCGAAAGCCCGGCTTTTCAGGGGGGCACGCCCCAGATGCAGCGTGCCGAAGGCGAGGGCCGCGTCGCGACCAAGGCGCGCGACGGGCTATCGGTGCTCGATACGCTTTATCAGTCCGGCTGCGGCAAGATCCGCGTGCCCAGGGCCTATGGAAACTGGCTCGAGGCCGTGCTGATCAATACATCTGGCGGCCTGACGGGCGGTGACAGGATGGCATGGTCGGCGGTCGCTGCCGCGGGGACCCATCTTGCCATCACGACGCAGGCTTGCGAGCGCATCTATCGCTCGAGTGGCGGAGCGGCGTGCGTAGCCTCCAAATTGACCATAGACGCTGGCGCGAGGCTCGACTGGTTGCCGCAGGAAACGATTGTGTTCGACGGCTCGGTGCTGGAGCGGACGATCGAAGTCGATATGGCTGGCGACGCGACTTTTCTCGGGCTCGAAGCGATCATCCTCGGGCGAGAGGCGCATGGCGAGGATGCGCGATCAGCGATGATCTCGGATCGCTGGCGTGTGCGGCGGGAGGGCGAACTCCTCCATGCCGAGGCAGCCCGGCTAGATGCGGACGACACTCTGGCGCGAGACAATCTGGCGCTTTTGGGCGGCGCGCGCGCCTATGGGACGCTGTGCTATGTCTCACAGGATGCCGAGCGGCATATCGAACGGCTCAAGGCGCTTGTCGCCGGTCATCCCACCGCGGGCGCGTCGCGGATCGGGGACAAGATCGTGCTGCGCGCGACAGGCCGATCGGGCTATCATCTGCGCAAGATCATCATGCCGGCAATCGCCGCACTTTCGGGAGCCGGGGCCGTGCCCAAGCTCTGGTCGCTATAAAAAGGGAGGCATCATGAACCTGACACCACGGGAAAAAGACAAGCTGCTGGTCTCGATGGCTGCCATGGTGGCGCGGCGCCGGCTCGAGCGCGGCGTCAAGCTCAATCATCCCGAGGCGATCGCCCTGATCACCGATTTCGTCATCGAGGGCGCCCGCGACGGGCGCCCGGTTTCAGAACTCATGGAAGCGGGCGCGCATGTGATTTCCCGCGATCAGGTGATGGAAGGCATTGCAGAGATGATCCATGACATTCAGGTCGAAGCGACCTTTCCCGACGGGACTAAGCTCGTTACCGTCCATTCTCCCATTCGCTAAGGAGCCCGATCATGTTCAGACGTCTTTTCGCAGCACTCGTCATTGTTGCCGCCGCCACGGCTCCGGCTTTCGCCCATCTCGATCCGCTTGAACATGGCTCGTTCGCCGCGGGGTTCAGCCACCCGCTGTTCGGGCTCGACCACATCCTGGCCATGCTCGCCGTCGGTCTTTGGGCGGCTTCGGTAGGAGGCAGGGCGCTTTGGGCCGTACCAGCCGCCTTTGTCGCCACGATGGCCCTGGGATTCGGCGCGGCTTTGGTGGGGATGCCGCTGCCGTTCGTCGAGCCGGTCATTTTGGCCTCGGTGATTTTTGTCGGCATCATGGTGGCACTGGCCCTGCCGCTGCCGACGGCGGGCGTTGCCGCGACGGTCGCGTTCTTTGCACTCTTTCACGGCTATGCCCATGGCGGGGAAATGGGTGAAGCGGGGGCGTTCGGCTATGCCGGTGGCTTTCTTGTCGCCACCGCGTTCCTGCATGCAGCAGGCGTCGGTCTGGGTCGCGGTCTGGCGACGACGCGAGGCGTCATCGCTACACGGATCGCTGGCGGTGTGACCGCATTTGGCGGGCTGTGGCTGGTTATCGCAGGTTAAGGACGGCGACATGATTCCGGGCGAAATCATACCCAAAGCTGGCGAAATCGAACTCAATGCGGGGCGCGAAACCGTCACGCTCGAGGTTGCCAACACTGGCGACCGGCCCATTCAGGTGGGCAGTCATTACCATTTTTTCGAAACAAATGCCGGGCTGGCATTCGAAAGAGAGCAGGCCCGCGGCATGCGGCTCGATATTGCCGCCGGCACAGCCGTTCGGTTCGAACCGGGGCAGACCCGTGAAGTAACCCTTGTCGCGCTTGATGGGGACCGGCGTGTGTTCGGGTTTCGCCAGATGGTCATGGGTCCGCTGGACAAATGACATGAGACGCGCCGGCAATTTCCTTTGCGGGCAAAAAAAGAGGCGGGGTGCTATAGCACCCCGCCCGTCATACCTGTCATCTCGGCGTTTATTGCGCCACTTCGCCTTCGACAGACGCGTCTGCCTCGGCTTCGCCCTCGACGCTCATGTCAGATTCCATGGCGTCTCCAGCCGCGTCGGCTTCAGCCGAACTCTGGCTGTCAACGAAGACCGTCAGCGCGCCGTCGGCCTGGGTCCAGACAGCAACAACGTCGCTTTCGGTATAGCCTTCCGCCTCAAGAGCGGCCGTGATGTCGGCGTTGCCCGAAATGTTGGATTGCAGAAGGTCGATATCGCCCTGGAAATCGGCACGAGACTCCGCGAAAGCATCAGCGGTGAATTCGCCGTCTTCGCCAAGCGAGGAGATTTCGACGATTTCGATTTCGGTATCCGCAGTCACAGCCGAGAAATCGGCAGTGCCCGCACCATGGATCGCATCGTCAAGATCAGCGTAGGTGTAAGCGCCAGCCGATGCGTCGGCACCCACGCCAACGCTCGTTTCACCGGCGCCTTCGGACGGCATTCCGGCGTCAACGCCAACATCAACCCCAGCGTCGACTCCAACGTCGGCGCCGGCATCTTCGCCGCCCAGTTCAGTCTGGACACCACCATCAAGGGTGACACCAGCGTCAGCGTCCTGGGCCATGGCTGCAAGTGGCATCGACAGAGTCAGAGCCGTACCAAGAGCAAGAGCAGAGAGCTTTTTCATTTTCATTCTCCGTTTGAGTTCGGTTTTACCGCCCCTCTGGAGCCTACAAACGAGCAAGCGGGCTTCCGGTTGCAAATTGTTTCAGGGCAATCGGACGCACTCAAATTGGACCGAACCCGCTCAAAAAGCGGAATTTTCCCTTTGACGAGGAGCTGATCATGGCTGCCAGAATTTCCCGCGCGCTTTACGCCGACATGTACGGCCCAACAACCGGCGACAAGGTGCGGCTGGCCGATACGGAGCTGTTCATCGAGGTGGAAAAGGACTTCACGCTCTATGGCGAAGAGGTCAAGTTCGGTGGCGGCAAGGTGATCCGTGACGGCATGGGGCAATCACAGGTTACTCGCGCCGCAGGCGCCGTCGACACGGTAATCACCAATGCTCTGATCGTCGATCACACGGGAATCTACAAAGCCGATATCGGCCTTAAGGACGGTATGATCACGGCGATCGGCAAGGCGGGAAATCCCGATACCCAACCGGGTGTCAACATCATCGTGAGCCCTGGTACCGAGGCGATTGCGGCCGAAGGCAAGATCGTGACGGCTGGCGGCTTCGACGCTCATATCCATTTCATCTGTCCCCAGCAGATCGAGGAGGCTCTGACCTCGGGCCTGACCACGATGCTGGGCGGCGGCACGGGGCCGGCCCATGGCACGCTCGCCACTACATGCACACCCGGCGCCTGGCATCTGGGTCGTATGATCCAGTCATTTGACGCCTTTCCCATGAACATCGCGCTGGCCGGCAAAGGCAACGCCTCAAAGCCCGAGGCACTTGTCGAAATGGTCATGGGCGGCGCCGCCGCGCTCAAGCTGCATGAGGACTGGGGCACGACACCCGCAGCCATCGACAACTGCCTTTCGGTTGCCGACGCCTATGACGTTCAGGTGATGATCCACACCGACACGCTCAATGAATCGGGCTTTGTCGAAGACACGATCGAAGCCTTCAAGGGTCGGACCATCCACGCCTTCCATACCGAAGGCGCCGGCGGCGGACACGCGCCAGATATCATCAAGGTGTGCGGGCTGGAAAACGTCATCCCTTCATCCACCAATCCCACGCGCCCCTACACGCGCAACACGCTGGCCGAGCATCTCGACATGCTCATGGTGTGCCATCATCTCGACCCCTCGATTGCCGAGGACGTGGCGTTCGCGGAAAGCCGTATCCGCAAGGAAACGATCGCCGCCGAGGATATCCTGCACGATATCGGCGCCTTTTCGATCATTTCCTCGGATAGTCAGGCCATGGGCCGGGTGGGCGAAGTGATCATCCGCACCTGGCAGACCGCCGACAAGATGAAACGCCAGCGCGGGCCCCTGCCAGAAGAGACCGGCGACAACGACAATTTCCGGGTCAAGCGCTATATCGCGAAATACACGATCAACCCGGCCATCGCCCATGGGATTTCGACCCATATCGGATCGATCGAAGTGGGCAAACGGGCCGATTTGGTTATCTGGAACCCGGCCTTTTTCGGGGTAAAGCCCGAACTGGTGCTTATGGGCGGAATGATCGCCACCGCACCAATGGGCGATCCCAATGCCTCGATTCCGACACCCCAGCCCATGCACTATCGCCCCATGTTCGGCGCCTATGGCAAAGCGATTGCCAACACGTCGGTAACCTTCCTTTCCAAGGCCGCGCTCGAAAGCGGCCTCAAGGACAGCCTGGGCGTCGACAAATCAATGCTGGCAGTCGACAACACGAGGGGCGGCATCGGCAAATCAGCGATGGTCCACAACAGCGCTACCCCCGAGGTAACCGTCGATCCGGAGACCTATGAAGTGCGAGCCGATGGTGAATTGCTGACGTGTGAGCCTGCCGACGTTCTGCCCATGGCACAGCGCTATTTCCTGTTCTAGCACGAGCCAGGCAGGCATCTGGCTTTCCAAAAGGATCGGTCCTATAGAGGGTAGAACTATCCATCCTCTATGACCCTTACATGTCCTCTCCCCTCGCCAGTTTCCGCTCCGGCGCAAATGCGTCAACGCCCATCGCCATCGGTTATGTGCCGGTCGGCGTTGCGTTTGGCATTGCTGCTATCAAGGCGGGCTTTTCGGCGTTGGATGCCATCATGCTCTCGGCGGTGGTCTATGCGGGAGCGAGTCAGTTTCTGGTTCTGGCGCTGGTGGGAGCGGGTGCGCCGATCCTGGTCACTGCGCTGTCGATCATCGCCACCAATCTGCGGCACGTTTTTTACGGTCCGGCGATCCTTGAAGCGGCCCGTGACCGGGCAACGCGACGCCATGCCTGGGCGTGGAGCTTTTTCCTTTCCGACGGCGCATTCGGTTCGGCAATCATCGCGCTCAATCGATCAAAGGATAATTTTTCGCCGCGATTCATGTTCGGAATCGCCGCGGGCCCCTATCTTTCCTGGGTGACCGGCACGGCGATAGGCGCCTTTCTCGGCACTTCGCTGGCTGAATGGCCCGCGGTCGATGCGGCCATGGGCTTTCTCATGCCTGCACTTTTTCTGGCCATGGTGCTTTCACTTCTAACCAAGGAGCATATTCCCGTAGTGATCGTCACGGCATGCGTCACGCTGCCGTTGATCCTGCTCATTTCGCCCACGGTCGGGATACTGGGCGGGATGGTGATCGGCGCGTTCACGGGTTTGGCGGTCAGGAAGCGGCAATGAACATCGAATTTTTCATTGTTACGTTGCTCGTCGGGCTCGGGACCTGGATGCTGCGCTTTTTACCGACGCATTTCATGCGCGGCACGGGTGACCCCGCGGCACCCTTGAGCCGGTTCCTGTCGGCGACCGGACCGGCGGCCATCGCCGCGCTCTATGTCGGGGCGATCCTGCCCATGCTGTCGCCAGAGCTGCATGCCAATGCTCCGCTCGTGCTGGGCTCAGGCGCTGTGATCGGGATCTATTTCTGGCGGCGTGACGTCTCGCTGGCGACGCTGGGCGGCGCCATTGTCTACGGTATCGTCTTTGCCATTGTGTGATTGGACCAGTCATGGTGCTGCCCGGAATCCGATGCTAGGCTTCATCGGTCAAATCTCACAGGAGGCCAATCATGAAGCCCTTTGCACTCGTCGTTTGTCTGGCTCTTGCTGCGCTTCCCGCCAGCGCAGTGGAAACGTCCATGCAGTTCGTTCTCGAGTTCGACGGCAACGCCCAGCGTGATGTGATGACCTATCAATGTGACGGGATCGACGAGCCAATGGATGTGCAATACATCAACGCGCATCCGACTTTTCTCGCCATTGTGCCGATCGAGGGCGAGGACATGATTTTCGTCAACGTCATCTCCGCCTCTGGCGCCCGCTATGTTTCGGGCCAGTATGAATGGTGGTCACGCGGAAATGAGGCGATGTTCACCAACGTTATGGACGGCACCGATGAGGCCGAGGCCGAACCGATCACCTGTCACGCCGCTCAGGATATCCCCTGATCGCTGGCGTGGTTCTTGCATCGGATCCTCCACAGGAACGGACTGACAATGAGGAAGGGATGCGCGCGACAGGCGTTGAAACGAAAGGCAAATGGCAAGGCGCTCTCGCTGGGAGGGCCGAACTGGCCCATGATCAGCGCGCCTTGCGCCGCAAGCTGGTGACGCTCGACAATGGGCTCGACGTTCTTGTCGACCTGCCTCATACCGTAGCGCTGGAAACCGGCGATGCACTGAGGCTCGAGGACGGGCGTTTTGCCGAAATCGTCGCGGCCAAAGAACCGCTCTATGCGATCACCGGCAACAGCACGGCCCATCTTGCCCAATTGTGCTGGCATATCGGCAACCGCCATCTGCCCTGCCAGATCGAGGCCAGATCGGGCGTGCCAGAACGGCTTCTGATCGGACGCGACCACGTCATCAAGGACATGCTGGAAGGGCTCGGGGCCAAAGTCGCGGAGATCCGCGCACCATTTTCGCCGCTACGCGGTGCCTATTCGGGCCACGAGAACGGACACACGCACCATCATCATGGATGAGCAGACCGCCTTGATCCGGTTGTTTTCCTGGCTCTCGCCGGCGTTCCCCATTGGCGGGTTTGCCTATAGTCAGGGTCTTGAGACGGCCATTGCCGATGGGCGCGTCAGGGACAAGGACCAACTTGCCGGCTGGATCAGCAGTCAGTCGCATCGTGGCAACCTGCGTACCGATGCCTATTTTCTCGCCATAGCTGCCCGCGCGGTAGCCAATTGCGATTGGACAACGCTTGCCGAGGCCAATCAAGTATGCCTCGCGCTGCAGGTATCGGCTGAGCGCGACAAGGAAACGCGCGAACAGGGGAAGTCCTTTCTGCAAGCGGCATCGGCATGGCCGATGCGCGCGCCAGATGCTCTTAACGCCGCTTTCGAGCAAGCCATGGCCTTACCGATCGCATTTGGCGCAATGGCTGGCCTGCACCGTGTTTCACCAGGAGCGGCAATCGCGGGCTTTGCCAACAGCGCCGTCGCCCAACAGATATCGGTCGGCGTGCGGCTCATCCCTCTTGGGCAAACGGCAGGCCTTGCCGTTCAGGCCAGCCTCGAAGCAGAGATCGCACAGATGAGCACAGAGGCCCTTTCGGCCCAATTGGCCGACATTTCCGGCCTCTCTTATGGCACCGATATTGCAAGCATCAAACATGAAGATCTCAGGGTAAGGATTTTTCGATCATGAGTTCAAAAAACGGCCCGCTCCGCGTCGGAATCGGAGGTCCGGTGGGATCGGGCAAAACCACGCTCACCGAAAAACTCTGCAAGGCGCTGCGCGACAATTATTCGGTGGGCGTCGTCACCAACGACATCTACACCAAGGAAGACGCCATGATGCTGGCGCGCCTGCAGGCGCTGCCCGAGGACCGGATCCTGGGGATCGAAACCGGCGGCTGTCCACATACGGCCATCCGCGAGGATGCATCAATCAATCTGCGCGCGATCGCCGAGCTCAATGCCCGCATCCCCGATCTCGATATCGTCTTTATCGAATCGGGCGGGGACAATTTGGCGGCGACGTTTTCGCCGGACCTTGCCGACATCACGCTTTATGTCATCTCGGTCTGCCAGGGAGAGGAAATCCCGCGCAAGGGCGGGCCGGGCATTACGCGCTCGGACATGCTGATCATCAACAAGTCCGATCTGGCCCCTTATGTCGAAGTCGATCTGGACGTCATGGAGGCCGATGCCCAGCGGATGCGCGATGGCCAGCCCCACGTCTTTACAGACCTCAAGCGGGGTAAGGGCGTCGACGAAATCGTTGCGTTTCTTGAGCGTCACGGGGGACTGGTCCGCACGCAGATGGCGCTGTAAGCGCAACAGCACGCCGGCCTTCAGCTTGTAGCTCTTCGTTGTCCTCGCGCAGCGCAAAGAGGCTGATGGGACCTTCTTCGTGCATCACCTTGCGGCTGATGCGTCGCAGGTCGGCCTCGCTTAACCCCAGGTCTCGCCTCAGATGAGGATCGAGCCGCCTCAGCGCACTATAGGTCTGGTGGAAAACGATCCAATCACGCAGCATCATGAAAGCGGATTTGAACATGGCGCGGCCTTTCAGGCGCGCTCAACGCGCCTTTTCCTACATATGAAATATGGATGACAGGCGATGAAGGATGCTCATCGACAGTCCCACTATGCGCCCAGGCGACCGCGGGGCGCTACAGACGTGTTCGCAACCAGTATTTCATTTCTGAAATATCGAGGGTCTGGCCACTACCGTTCAGAAAGAATAAAATGAGAACATGAGCCAGACCGAATCCAGTATCGAGCCCCAGATCGTCGATGGTCGCCAGTCACCCACCGCGCTGCGCGTGCAGCGGGGCGTGATGCGTTTTCTGCGTTCGGTCCATGATATGACGTGCTTTGCCGAAGTGCCGCTTTCCAACGGGCGGCGTGCCGACGTAATTGCACTGGGCGGCAAAGGGGAAATCTGGATCGTGGAAATCAAGTCGAGCCTTATGGACTATAAGGTCGACGCCAAATGGTCCAACTACAAGGATTTTTGCGACCGGTTCTTTTTCTGCAAGCCGCCGGAACTCGATGCCGAAATTTTCCCCGCAGAAGAAGGGCTGATGGTGGCCGACGGCCATTGGGGGGATATCCTGCGCCACGCGCAGCACGATCCCCTGCCCGGCGCGCGGCGCAAGGCGATGCTGTTAAAGCTCGCCCGGCTGGGGGCGGACAGAGTCCATGCGCTGATGGACCCCGAAACCCGCAGAGAAGACCTATTCTGAGGCGCACGCCGCAAGCGTTGCGACAGCTTTGCCTTCTTCATTGAGGAGGGTGAGTATCTCACTCGCAATGGCGTAGTTTGATGTTGTGCCAATGCGTCGAAAGAGGCGCACTTCTGCCGATTCTGGGTTTTCTCAGGCTATCATCGTCGAATAAGACATCCGAAACCGACAGGGCACCATTGGCTCCAACCATAGTGGAGCACGGTCTTGCCGGTTCTGCGGGGTGAACCGGTGCGAGTGAAAGACCATCTATTGACGGTGCCGGGTCGCGGACGGCCCGCCCAGTGACGAAATCATTTGAGTTCGATGCTTTTCCTCTGGCACAAGAAGAAAAATTGACGCTCGGGAGGACAGTTGCCGTGATCGTTGTGTTCGGCTCCATCAATATCGATCTGATTGGCCATGCGCCCACGCTGATGCGGCCGGGCGAGACCGTTCTGGGCACGAGCCTTGAATTTTCACCTGGCGGAAAGGGCGGCAACCAGGCGCTTGCGGCCAGCCGGGCCGGCGCGGAGGTCAAGATGGTGGGGTGCGTTGGCGGCGACGATTTCGCGACGCGCGCACTCGCCCTTCTGAGCGAAGCGGAGATCGACCTGTCGGGCGTGCGGCGCATGGACCGGCATACCGGCACTGCGCTGATCATCGTCGATGACGCAGGGGAAAACATGATCACCGTGCTGCCCGGTGCCAATTCGCGTCTGACGGCAGCGGCGCTGGAGCAGGCGGGGATTGCGGAGGGCGACTATCTCCTGCTGCAGTTGGAGACGCCGATGGAGGGGGTGCTGGGCGCCGCGGCGCTGGCTCGCGAGAACGGCGCCAAAGTCGTTCTCAATCTTGCGCCGTTCATGGACTTCGATCTGGCACTGCTGGACAATGTTGATGTCCTGGTGGTCAATGAGACCGAATTGGCCGGGGTGCTCAAAATGCTCGACGCTCCCAAGCTTGACGAGACCGAAGCCGTCGTCTGGCTGTCGGAAAAGTTCGGCAATATTGTCGTGGCAACGCTCGGTTCGCGCGGCGCCATTGCCGCGGCCGATGGGACGGTCACCACCGTTCCATCGCTCAAGATCAAACCGGTCGATACCGTTGGCGCCGGCGATACGTTCGTGGGCTATCTGGCTGCTGGGCTGGCGGAAGGAAACGAGCTGTCCCCAGCAATGAAACGGGCTTCGGTTGCCGCCGGACTGGCGTGTCTGACGCCGGGCGCCCAACCATCGATTCCCGAGCGCGCCGCGGTCGAGGATCGCCTTGCGGCTGGCGAGAATTCAACAGCGAAATGAGCCGCATTGAAACGCTCACGATCGAGCGCCTCGGGCATCGGGGTGAGGGCATTGCGACGCTCGATGGTAAACCTGTCTTTGTCCCGCTGACCCTCGAAGGGGAAACCGTCACCGCGGCAATCGAGGGCAATCGCGGGCGTCTTGTCGAGATAGTCACCCCCAGTCCGCGGCGGGTCGAACCGTTCTGTCCCCATTATGGTGCGTGCGGGGGCTGCCAGTTGCAACATCTCGAGGCGGAGCACTACCGCCAGTTCAAGCGTGGCCTGATTGTTGATGCGCTATCGCGTGCCGGCGTTGACGCCACAGTCGCCGACCCGATCACCGCTCACGGCGCTGGTCGTCGGCGGGTCACAATGCATGCCACGAAATCGGCGGCCGGTTTCATGGCGCTGCGCAGCCATGCGATTCACGATGTGGATACCTGCCCCATTCTGGTGCCTCCATTGGCGCGTGCGCCCGAAATTTCGCGCGCCATCGCGACCGTGGTGGGGCCGTGTGATGTGAGCCTTACAGCCAGCGATACGGGCCTCGACGTTGCCATCCGGGCCAAGGGCGCCAGGGCCGGTGCGCCGCTGACCAAGATCGCTCAGCGGTTCGATCTCGCACGGCTCTCACTCAATGGCGAGCCTCTGATCCTTTTGCGTCGGCCTATGGTTGCGATGGGCCAATCAAATGTGCCCCTGCCCGTATCGAGCTTCCTGCAAGCAACCGCAAGAGCCGAAGAGGTCCTGGCATCTCTGGTCATTGAGGCGGTGCGGGGTGGCAAGCAGGTTGCAGATCTTTTTTGCGGCGTCGGCCCCTTTGCTCTTCGGCTCGCCGCCAGCGCCCCGTTGTTCGCCGCCGATTCCGATATCCACGCCATTGATGCGCTTGATACCGCAAGACGCAATACCAAAGGGCTCAAACCCATAACCGCCGAGCGGCGTGACCTGTTTCGCGAACCACTCGGCGTATTCGAGCTCAATCGCTTCGATGCTGTGGTGCTCGATCCGCCGCGGGCCGGCGCCAAGGCCCAGGTCGAGGAACTGGCCAGGTCAAAGGTTTCGACAATTGCCTATGTCAGCTGCGACCCTCAGAGCTTTGCCCGGGATGCCGCCATTCTGATCGCGGGCGGATATCGCATCAGTGCGGTGACGCCGATCGACCAGTTCGCCTATTCGACCCACCTCGAAGTTTTCGCGGTTTTCTACAGGGCGGAATCAGCGCGCTGAATCGGGTTGTTAATTGTGACGATAGTGTCACAATAGCTTGGTCGTTCACGCAAAAATGTGGAGCGGCCGGCCACACGATCGTGGCGTGAGGAGGAGGCCAGAGGACCTGTCGCGAGCTTGCCCGAGAAGCTTGACGCCGCGCGCGTCGGGGTTTTCCACTGTCATGCAATCATCACGATACTGTCACCTGCGCTTTGCACGCCCCGTCTAGGCATCACGCCCATGGTTTTAAGCCATCGGCCGGATGCGGTCGCAATGACATTGATCGGGAGAACATCATGTTCAAAACACTTCTGGCCAGCGGCACTGCCGGTTTGGCTCTTTTTCTGGGCGCCTCTTCGGCGTTTGCCCAGACCGAGATTTCCTTCTGGCACTCAATGGGTGGCGAACTGGGCGAGCGCGTTGCCGCTATCGCCGAGGATTTCAATGCGTCTCAGGACGAGTATGTCGTAAACGCCTCTTATCGCGGCGAATATGAAGAGACCATGGTCAACGCCATCGCCGCTTTCCGCGCAGGTGAACAGCCCACTATCGTTCAGATTTACGAAGTCGGCACGGGCACGATGATGGCCGCCGAGGGCGCTGTCTATCCGGTCTATGAGCTGATGGAAGCTCACGGCAACAATTTCGATCCTTCGGTCTATCTGCCCGTCGTCACCGGCTATTACACCGACACCAACGGCAACATGCTCTCGATGCCGTTCAATTCCTCGACCCCAATCCTCTATTACAACAAGGACGTGTTCGCAGAGGCTGGCCTCGACCCCGAAACCGCCCCGGCCACCTGGACGCAGGCTGAAGAGTTCTCGCGCCAGATCGTCGAGTCGGGCGCTGCGAGCTGCGGCATGGCCATCACCTACACCGCCACATGGATCGGTTCGGAAAACTTCTCGGCCCTGCACAATTTGCCTTATGGCACGCTGGAAAACGGCTTTGGCGGCATGGATTCCGAATTCACCTTCAACAACGAAGTCGTCGCCCGCTTCTGGGACGATCTTGCTCGCTGGCAGGATGAAGGCATCTTCGTTTATGGCGGACCGGCCGGTGGCTCGGACAATGCTCCGGCCTTCTATTCAGGCGAATGCGCCATCTATATGGGCTCGTCGGCTTCACGCGCCGGTGTTGTCGCCAATGCCGACTTCGAAGTCGGCTACGGCATGCTGCCCTATTATGACGACGTTGAAGGCGCTCCGCAGAACTCGATCATCGGCGGCGCGACCCTGTGGGTCCTCTCCGGTCACGACGAAGCCGAGTATCAGGCAACCGCCGCTTTCCTCGACTATCTTTCTTCGGCCGAAGTTCAGGCCGAATGGCACCAGGGCACCGGCTATCTGCCGATCACCCAGGCAGCGTTCGAGCTGAGCCAGGAGCAGGGTTACTATGAAGAAAATCCCGGCACTGACATTGCGATCGAGCAGATCAACCTCAATGCACCGACCGAAAACTCAAAGGGCCTGCGCTTCGGCAACATGCCCCAGGTTCGCATGATCATGGATGAGGAACTGCAGTCGGTTCTCGCCGGCGAAAAGACCGGCCAGGAAGCTCTGGACTCGGCTGTCGAACGCGGCAACCAGATCCTGCGCGATTTCCAGGCCGCCAATTCCTAAAGCGGTTCTGACCTCAAAAATTCCGACCCCGGCTTTACCTGGCCGGGGTCTCTTCCATTAAACCGGTCCGTTGCAAGAAGACCGGCGGATGAGACAATACCCAGGGGCGTTGCATGCAGACCAAACGGTCGATCTTTACCAATCGCTGGCTTCCCTATGCGCTTCTGGCGCCGCAGTTGGCCATTACCGCGATCTTTTTCATCTGGCCGGCCAGCCAGGCAGTTAAGTCGAGCTTCGAGCGCGAGGATCCGTTTGGCTTCCGCACGACGTTCGTCTGGTTCGAGAATTACACCCGCATCCTGTCGGACCCAAGCTATCTCAATGCGCTTGGCCGAACCGCGGTGTTCGCTGTTTCGGTCACCGTGCTGTCGATGGGATTTGCGCTTCTGTTGGCCGTCTGCGTCGATCGGGTATTGCGCACGGCGAAAGCCTATACAACCTTGCTGGTCTGGCCCTATGCCGTGGCCCCGGTGGTTGCCGGTGTGCTCTGGTGGTTTCTGTTCAACCCAACGATCGGCCTTCTGCCCTATGTGCTCGACTGGTTCGGCATCGATTGGAACCATCGCGTCAACGGCACCCAGGCCATGGCGCTGATCACCATTGCCGCTGCCTGGAAACAGATTTCATATAATTTCCTGTTTTTCGTCGCCGGGCTGCAATCGATCCCCGCCTCGCTGTCCGAAGCCGCCTCGATCGATGGCGCCGGACCGTTCAAACGGTTCTGGACCATCGTTTTTCCGCTACTCTCTCCGACCACGTTTTTCCTTCTGATCATCAACATCAATTATGTGATGTTCGAGACCTTCGGTGTGATCGACGCCACGACGGAAGGTGGACCGGGACAGGCAACGATGACGCTGGTCTACAAGGTCTATACGGACGGCGTGGCCGGGCTCAACATTGGTTCATCATCGGCCCAGTCGGTGCTCTTGATGGGTATCGTGATCATCCTCACCTTCATCCAGTTCCGCTACGTGGAACGCCGGGTCAATTACTAGGAAGGACCCAGACATGGTTGAAAACAGGCCCTGGCTCGATTTCCTCACCCATCTCATCCTGATCGTCGGCGTTCTGATCGTCGCCTTTCCGGTCTATGTCGCGTTCATCGCCTCGACCCACGAACCCGCAGCCTTCATTCGTGGCGTCATGCCGCTTTTGCCGGGCGACAATATGGGTGCCACCTATTCCCAGATGCTGGGCTCGGGGCTCGAAGTGGCCGGCACACCGCCGGTGTGGCTGATGCTGGGCAATTCGTTCTGGATGGCGATGATCATTGCCGTGGGCAAGATCGCCATTTCGATCACGTCGGCCTTTGCCATCGTCTATTTCCGCTTCCCGTTCAGACTCCTGGCCTTCTGGATGATCTTTGTCACCCTGATGCTGCCGGTCGAGGTGCGCATCATCCCGACCTTTGCGGTGGTGGCAAACCTTGGAATGCTCAATTCCTATGCCGGGCTCACCCTGCCGCTGATCGCGTCGGCGACGGCCACCTTCCTGTTCCGGCAGTTCTTCATGACGGTGCCCGAGGAGCTCATGGAAGCGGCGCGGGTCGATGGCGCGGGTCCAATGAAGTTCTTCAAGGACATCCTGATTCCCATTTCGATCACCAATATCGCCGCGCTGTTTGTGATCATGTTCATCTATGGCTGGGTGCAATATCTCTGGCCGCTGCTTATCACCACTCAAGAGCAGTTCTACACAATCGTGATGGGCATCAAACGGCTGATGGCCAATACCGACAGGGAGCCGGCCTGGAACCTTGTCATGGCGACCGTAATGCTCGCCATGGTCCCGCCCGTGCTCGTCGTCCTCCTCTTGCAGCGCCTGTTTATCAAGGGCCTCGTCGAAACCGAGAAATAACACAATGGCTACAATTGAAATCTCCGACGTCCGCAAGGTCTATCCCGGCAATGTCCAGGCGATCAAAGGCATCGACCTTTCGATCGAGGATGGCGAACTCGTCGTTCTCGTCGGTCCTTCGGGCTGCGGGAAATCGACCTTGCTGCGCATGCTGGCCGGGCTCGAAACCATCACTTCGGGCGAAGTGCGGATCGGCGAAAAGCTCGTCAACAAGCTCGAACCGGCCGAGCGCGACATTGCAATGGTGTTCCAGAACTATGCGCTTTACCCTCATATGAGTGTGCGCGGTAATCTCGAATACGGGTTGAAAAACCGCAAGACGCCGAGGGCCGAGATCGATGAGCGCGTCAACGAAGCGGCGCGCATTCTCGAGATCGAACCGTTTCTCGATCGCAAGCCGCGTCAGCTTTCCGGCGGTCAGCGCCAGCGCGTGGCCATGGGACGGGCCATAGTGCGCAAGCCCAAGGCATTCCTGTTCGACGAACCGCTGTCCAATCTCGATGCCAAGCTGCGCGGCCAGATGCGGGTGGAAATCCGCCGGTTGCAACGCACGCTGGGCACGACCTCGGTTTATGTGACACATGACCAGCTAGAAGCCATGACGTTGGCGGATAAGCTGGTGGTCATGAACAGCGGGCGGATCGAACAGGTTGGAAAGCCTCTCGACATCTATACAAACCCCGCATCGGTGTTCGTTGCCGGCTTCATGGGATCTCCGGGCATGAACCTGCTCGATACAGCGGCGCTCGCACGGGTGGCGGGCGACCTGCCTGATTTCGTTTCCTCCCAGTGCGGCACCATCGGCATTCGTCCCGAAGACATGACGTTAACGACGCCGGCCAAACCACACCTCAAGCTCGAGGTCATTGTCGACGCGGTCGAACTGGTCGGCTCGGAAAGCCTGGTCTATGCGCATGCGGAGGGGATCGCCAAGGAACTGGTTCTGCGCACGCAGGGCATCCATCCTGGTGAGCATGACGACAAGCTTACGCTTTATATCGAGCATGCGCATCTGCATTGCTTCGATGCGGACACGGGGCGGAAAATCGCGCGCTAGAGAGGCCTTTTGCCGGAATGGTGCCCCAAAGCACGGTCACTGTACCTGACGCGACCCGATCGGTCGGTGACAATCGGAGGATAATGGTGACGCGCATCCTGACCATTTTCATAGCCGCCATGCTCGGTATGCCGGCGCTCGGGCAGGCCCCTGATACCGGGGGTTACGCCAAGTCGCTGTTCGGGCGGCTCTATCCTGAGGACCAATCACTTGCCAAGGGCTGGGAGACCGGACTTCAGGCGCTGCTCGATGAACTCAAGGACAGCTCAGAGGATCAGGAAACCCTTGATGCCATTCCTGAATTTGAACGTTTGATCGAAGCGGAGCATCTGGCGTTCTCGATCGAGGAGCTTGATGGTTCATGGCGGATGCGTTCGCTTCAGGCGACCGATTATGGCGCCTTTATCTATCAGTATTTCCCCGCACGGATTTATCCGGAAGCCCAAGCCATGGTCTTCGACAAGAACTCGGGCAGTCAGCGGCACCGGGGGCTTATGGCCCAACTCGACGCGGAAACCGTGTTCTTTGTTGGCGCCCTCTATTATGGCTATGAAGACCCGCGGATCTATTCTGCAATGACTCCGGGCGAGGTCACCGAGGAGCAGCGCGAGTTCGACGCCGTGGCCGAAATCTACAAGATCGGCGACAATCACTTCCTTATGGCATTTGCGCCGAGCGCAAATCGCTTTCGACTCTATGAAATCCGCAAATAGCGATTCATGGCGATGGGTAGAACACCATACACAGAAGCGGGGATAATGTTCCCGTTCCCACCCACTGGACAGACCAAGGGCAAAAAAGGCGGAAGTTTTTTTCCGCCGCCGATTGCCGCGACCTCCATGCAGGGCTAGCCATCAATCTCCATCCCTGTGCCGCCTCTCAGTGCACAGGCGTTTGGAATATGGAGGAAAATCAAATGACTATAGCTACCCGCTCCCTTGTTGGAGCCATGGTTCTGCTCGCCTCTAGTTCAGCTTTCGGCCAGGAAATCGCCGCTCAACCCGGCGCTTCCGACGTCGGACTGGATGCCCCCAGGCAAATCCTGTTCGTTGGCAATTCGTACTTCTATTACAATGACAGCCTGCACAACCATACCAGCCGAATGGTCGGAGAAGGCCAGGGGATCGATGATCTTGCCTATCGCTCCATCACCATTTCGGGCGGCTCGCTCGATATGCACCCGTTCGGCCATTACCTCACACCCGATGCAATCGGGTATGATGATCCCTTCGACGTGGTAATCCTGCAGGGTCATAGCGCGGCGGCCAATTCGGAATCGCGCAGCGAACGCTTTCGTGACGCGGTTGTTGCAGCCGATGCGCTGATTGATGAAAGCGGCGCACAAACCGTGCTTTACATGAGCCACGCCTATGCCGAGGGGCACAACAGCCACGATCCGGAAATGACCGCCAATCTGGCCGCGCTCTATACCGAGGTCGGGGCAGAAGTCGATGCACTGGTGATCCCAGTGGGACTGGCATTTGCCAAGGCGTATGCGGAGCGGCCTGACCTCGAACTGCATATGGAGTTCGACCACAGCCACCCCAATCTGGCAGGCACCTACCTGGCGGCGGCAACGACCTATGCGACGCTTTATGATGCTTCGCCGGTCGGGCTGGCGTATGATTACTACGGGCGGCTGGATGGTGAGACCGCCGCTTTTCTGCAGCGGATTGCCGCGGATACGGTGGCGGAATTCCAAGGCACAGGTTCTTAACGGTCGATCCGCGTCGAGAGAATGATTGATGACATGGTGCGCTCGACTCCGTCGAGCGCACCAATTTTGTCGATGACGGCATCGAGTTCGGCGACTGAGGGGGCTTCGACGATGACGATCATGTCAAAGCTGCCCGAGACCGAGTGGACGGTGCGGACTTCGATCAAATCATTGAGGAACCTGACGACCTTGGGCGCGAGCTTGGGCGAGACCGTGACCATCAGGTGGGCGCGAATCTGGCCGGCCAGATAGTCGTAGGAGAGCTTTACGACATAGCCAGCAATAGTGCCGTTGCGCTCGAGCTTTTCGAGGCGCGACTGGGCCGTGCTCCTTGAAATTCCCAGCTTTCTTGCAATCTCGGCGACCGGCATGCGGGCATTTTCGCGCAGCAGGGCGATCAGTTGGCGATCGGCGTTAATTTTCGTCATTGTGGCGTAAATTTTCGGCTATTTGCTTTTTTAAAGCTGCGATTGTGTCTGATGGTAGTCTGCAAATCAACGAAACTGTGTGTCATCATTTCAAGCAATGACGCCAAAAGCTGTGAAGTTGAGCGTTTGGTGCCCAACATTTGGGATCTTTGACCAAGAGGGGTTTTGGGATGAAAGAGATCGTTGTTATCGGTGCCGGACGCATCGGCGCAACCATCGCGGACATGGCCAGCCAAAGTGGCGACTATTCGGTGACGGTGGTGGACCGTTCCGCCGACGCGCTGGCGGCGCTCGATACGGATGCGAAGGTGAGGACGGCACGCTGCGAAGTGGCCGAACCGGGGGAACTGGAAAAAATTCTTGAAGGGAAGTTCGCTGTCCTATCAGCGGCTCCCTACTCGCTGACCACGCGGATCGCAGAAGCCGCCGCTGCGGCAAAAGTCCATTATCTCGATCTGACCGAAGACGTTAAATCGACTCGGCGGGTCAAGGAGATCGCGGCGAAGGCGGAAACGGCGTTCATCCCTCAATGTGGGCTGGCGCCGGGGTTCATTGCCATTGTAGCGATGAGCCTGGCGAAAAAGTTCGATACGCTCGATACTGTCGCCATGAAGGTGGGGGCGCTGCCCCAGTTTCCGACCAATGTGCTCAATTACGCGCTGACCTGGTCGCCTGAGGGGGTGATCAACGAATATTGCGAGCCGTGCGAAGCGATCGTTGACGGGAAGATGGCCGAAATCGCGCCGCTCGAGGATATCGAGCAGCTGACCATCGACGGGGTGGATTACGAAGCGTTCAACACCTCGGGCGGTCTGGGTTCGACGCCGGAAAAGCTGCTGGGCAAGGTCAGAAATCTCAACTATCGCACCATCCGGTATCCCGGCCATGCGCGCATCATGAAGCTGCTGCTCAACGACCTGAATCTCAAAGACCGGCGCGATCTGGCGCTGGACATTTTTCGCCACGCACTGACCCCGACCAAGCAGGACATGGTGGTGATCCAGGTCGATGTGACTGGCACCAGGGACGGCAAGCCGGCGCACGAGATCTTCGAGCGCAGGGTGCTTTCAGGCTATATAGGCAAGAAAGAGCGCTCGGCCATCCAGATCACCACGGCTGCGGGCATCTGTACGGTGCTCGACATGCTGGCGGCGGGCGATCTGGCGCAGAAGGGGTTCGTGGCGCAGGAAGAGATAGACCTCGATGCGTTTCTGGCAAACCGGTTCGGTCGGGCGTTTGCGGCGGATCAGGCGGCGCGGAAGGTCGCTTAGCGCGACAGGGAGCCCTGAGAAGGACGTGGAGCATTACTTCCTCGGACGGACGGCGTGCTCCGTGCTGTCAGGCGTAGCACGCCCAACCGCGGAAGCTCAGGCCGGCATAAAAGAGGGTAATATCGGCAAATCCGGCCTCTTCCAGCATGGCCTCTTCCTCTCGAGGTGAGAGGATGAAGAGTTTTGTGGCGATGGCGGCACGGGCGGCTTGGTTTTGTGGATCACCGCCACCGAAGGCGATGTGGCGGGCGATCCATTGGTTGCGCTCGGGCTCAGATTGAGCAAAGCTGATATGGGCGAGGACAAAGGGCGCGCCGGGCGCCAGGCGTCGGCGGATCTGACGGAGCGTTTCGAGCCGGTTTTCGCGTGGGATAAAATGAAACGTCAAAAGGCACACCGCGCCATCGAACGGGCCGTCGGGGGCATCCGCGATATAGCCATGATGCAGACGGATGCGGGGTGCGTGGGCGCCGATGGTCTCCCGCGCCGCCGCCAGCATATCGGCTGAGGGATCAACGCCATCGAAGTTCCAGTCGGGATGCTTTTCGGCGAGCGCCTTGAGCTCCAGCCCGCCACCGGCCCCGAGCACCAGAACTTTCCCATCCTGCGGCACGCGCTCGGCCAGAAGCTGGGCTGTCATGGCGTGCAGGCCATCGAAACCGGGCACTTTGCGCGGCGTGCCGGCCGCATAGGTGCTGGCGTGGTCGGCGCCGAAAGCGGGGGCCGTGGGTTCGGGTGGCTTCATGTAACTTTATGTGTGGCGTTTTGGCGTGGGTGTCAAGATGGGAAGCGGCGGGCGATTTTTGACACGAGCGATGCCCACCAGCGGCTGTGGCAGTGTTCGAAATGAGCAGGCCGATAAAATTGCGCCAGATAAATGGAAACGCTGCCATCCATCGCCTAGCCCAAACCGCAATAGATCGTCCGGACCTTACCTACCCATGTTGGACGCGCCTCAATCTATTTCTAGCGAGCGCTGCAGATCCAGGCGTCGAGGCGGCACACGCGGCTTCACCGGGTCGGATAACCGCACGGTTGCCATGGGGTCTGGGATAGGCTAGAGGGGCGCCCCCATTGCCGGAGGTATTTCCATCGGCAAGCAGCTATTGCCCACTTGAAAGCCTTCTCTCATGTCATCGCTTTATTGTGGCGTCGATTTCGGCACCACCAATTCCACTATCGGTGTGGTCCAGCCCGATGGCGCACCGGTGCTGATTCCGGTCGAGGGGGATGAGGTAACGTTGCCTTCGGCGCTGTTTTTCAGTTTCGAGGACCAGAGCACCCATTTCGGGCGGTCGGCGGTGCATGAATATATGGACGGGGCCGAAGGGCGGTTCATGCGGGCGCTCAAATCGGTGCTGGGGACCCAGCTGATGGAGGAGACGACCCAGATCGGGCGTGAGCGGATCGGGTTTGAGGGGTTGATCGGGCGGTTTTTGAGCCATTTGCGCGACAGGCTGACCGCGCACACCGGGGCGATGCCCGAGCATGTGGTTCTGGGGCGGCCAGTTTATTTCGTCGACGGAGACCAAAGCGCCGACCGGGCGGCGCAGAACCAGCTGGTAGCGGCGGCACGCGGCGTTGGATTTTCCCATGTCGAATTTCAGTTCGAACCGGTGGCGGCGGCGCTACATTTCGAGCGCACGCTGGAGGCCGAAGCGCTGGCGCTGGTTGTCGATATCGGGGGCGGCACATCGGACTTTTCGGTGCTCAGGCTTTCGCCGGAACGCCGGGCCAGCGCCGACCGGCGACAGGACATCTTGAGCACGACGGGCGTGCATGTGGGCGGCACCGATTTCGACCGTCAGCTCAACATTTTCAAGGTGATGCCCGAAATGGGGAGCGGAACCATGACGCGCGACGGCAAGCGGGAGATGCCGCGCTGGTATTTTCACGACATGGCGACCTGGCATAAGATCAACCAGCTCTATCGCCCGGAGATTTTGCGCGACATCCGCGAATTGCAGCGCGAAGCGGCGGAACCAGAAAAGCTTGAGCGGTTCAGGCACCTCCTCGTCCACCGCTCGGGACACCGGCTGGCCGGGCAGGTGGAAAAGGCAAAGATTACGCTGACCGATACGCCGATGGTCGATATGACGCTCGATGAGCCGGGGCTGTCGCTGGCCATTGCCACGACGCGGGCGGAATTCGAAGCAGCGAGCGCGGGGCTGACCGAAAAGATCGGGGCAGCGCTGGACGATGCGCTCATGGCAGCGGGTGTAAACGCGGAGGCGATCGAAACGGTGATCCTGACCGGCGGCGGCGCCCAGGTGCGCCAGGTGCGGGCGCTGGTCGATACGCGCTTTGCCCATGCGCGCATCGCACAATCGGACCGGTTCGGCGCCGTGGGGCTGGGGCTGGCGGTGGACGCAGCGCGGCGGTTTGCGTGAACGTTGCTGACCGAGGTCAGCCGGCGCGCCTTTTCACCCTTTCGATCAGCGCCATTGCGGCGGCGGGGTTTTTTTCCTTGAAGCCGGAAATCACGAAGGCGAAGACGTCGCGAGGCTTTTCGGTTGGTGCAGGGCCGAAGCTGGGAAGATCGTCGGGGACGCCGCCTTTGGCATAGGTGACGATGCGGTCGGCCCAGGCGTCGAGGGCTTTTTCCGAATAGCCTTTTTCGTTGTCCTCGGAGGTGCCCTGGAGGCGCAGATAGACGAAATCGGCAGTGGGGTCGGCGATCACCGAATATTCGGCATCGGCGCCGGTGATCAGCGCCACGCCGTCCTCGCGGGCCAAGGCGACTGCCTCGGCATTGGCAAAACTTTCGTGGCGGGCCTCGACGGCGTGACGGAGGGCCCTGTTATCCTGAGTGGCGGGCAGGAGTTTCAAAAATGCGCCGAAATCGGCGGGATCGAACTTCTTGGTGGCGGCGAGCTGCCAGTTGATGGGGCCGAGCTTGTCCTTGAGTTCGACGATGCCCGACGACGTGAAACGGTTGACCGATTCGCCGGCCTCGGCCAGCACCTTCTTGTTGGTCGCGTAGCGGGTGCCCTTCAATGTGAACATGAAATTTTCTGGCACTTCGTCGTGCCATTTGCGGAAGCTTTCGGGCTTTTGGGAACCATAGAAGGTGCCGTTGACCTCGACCCCGGTCATGGTCGAGCCCATGTGTTCGAGCTCGCGCTTCTGGGTGAGTTTTTCGGGGTAATAGGTGCCGCGCCAAGGCTCGAACGTCCAGCCGCCCACGCCAATGAAAATCCTGCCCACAGCCATTGCAGCCTCCCATAACATCGTTTGCGACAGACTAGCATTGCGGTCCTCAATCGAAAGCCCGGAATTGACGGCGGGGCAAAAAATCCTGGGTGGCAGGCAACCGAATGGAAAGCGGGGGGTTCAATCGGAGCGACAAGGCGGGTAGCCTCGGCGCACATTCCATCAGCCCATCTGCAGGTCCATGCCGCTTTTTATCCTCCCCCGCCTGTTCCGGTTCGTTGCTGTCATAGTCATTGGTCTGGGGCTTTGCCTGCCAGCGATGGCGCAGGATGAGGCCGCCGACACCGCCAGCGAAAGCCCACAGGAGGCACTGAGCCAGCTGATCGAGGTGCTGCGCGACGATGCAGCGCGCGATGCACTGATTGCCGAACTGGAAGCGGGGCTCGAAGGCAGCACGGCGAGTGATGACACCACCGAACCGACCGAGGGCGGCGAGGGCAACGAATTGCAGTCGATCGGCGGTCAGATTTCCGACGTCACCCTCTCTGCGGTCGAGAACACCATGGCCTCGCTGGGTCAGCTGTGGCGGCAGCTGGCCGCCACGCCGGAAATCTTTGCGGCACTTTCGCTTTCGGAGCTCAATGCGCTGTGGGGCATTCTGGCCAATGTCGCCGCTCTGGTGGTTCTGACTTATGGCGGACTGTTTTTGATGCGTCGGCTGGTGCGCATTCCGCGCGAGCGGCTACGGGCGCTGTTCAATTCAGGCGGCTGGATCGCCAAGCCGGTGGCGCTGGTTCTCGAATTCATGCTCGACGTGCTGGCGGCGGCCATTCCCTATGCCGTGGGCTATGGCATCGCGGCGGCGTTTCTGGGCGAGGCCGGGGTAATCCGGCTCGAGCATGCGCTCTATCTCAATGCGTTCCTGATGGTCGAAATCGTGATGGCGATCATCCTGACCATTGTTTCGCCCAACCTGCCCGAGCAGCGGCTGGTGCATCTGTCGGACGGCGAGGCGAAATCGGTGATGGGGTGGTCGCGGTTCATCATCTCGCTGTTCGTTTTCGGGCAGATGATGGTGCTGCCACTTATAGCCGCTAGCGTTTCGTTTGCAGCGGGGCGGGCCATTTCGGTTGTCCTTTTGCTTTTGACGCTGATTGCCATGGCGGTGGCGGTGATGGTGGCGCGCCAGCCGGTCAAACACAAGCTGATGGCGATGATCGAGAACAAGGAGGCGCAGCGCGGGTTGGGCCTGCCGATCCGCAACTGGCACATCTTTGCGCTGATCTACCTGGCCGTTCTGGCGGTGATCGCTCTGACACGGACCAGCGTCCAGTTTCAGGCCTATGTCTGGGACAATGTGCAGGTGGTGATCGCCATCATGATCGGGGTGGTGATTCTCAATCTCATCAAGCGCAGCGCCCGCAAGGGGTTTAACCTGCCCGAAGGCCTGCGCAGGCGTTCGCCCGAGCTGCAGCGGCAATTGCACAAGATCGTGCCCGCCGTGCTCAAGGTGGCGCGGTTCATCATTATCGGCGCGATCGTGATCTTCTGCCTGCACAAGCTGGGCTTTTTCAACTTTGTCGACTTTATTGAAGGCGAGTTCGGGGCGCGGGTGGCCGGATCGGCGGTGACGATCCTTATCATACTGAGTGTCGCGGTCCTTGCCTGGGTGGGGCTCAACACCTGGATGGACAGCCAGGTCAATCCCGAACTGGCGCCTGGCGCCACGGCGCGCAAGCGGACGCTGTTTGCTCTGTTGCGCAATGCGTTGACCATTGCTCTCATCGTCATCACGCTGATGTTCGTTCTGTCTGAAGTCGGCATCAATATTGCCCCGCTTCTGGCCTCGGCCGGTGTTCTGGGCCTCGCCATCGGTTTCGGGGCGCAAAAGCTGGTGCAGGACATCATCACTGGCATCTTCATCCAGCTTGAAGGAGCTATCGATGTGGGTGACGTTGTATCGGTTGGCGGAATTTCAGGTGTCGTCGAGCGGTTGACCATCCGCTCTGTCTCGCTGCGCGACATCGAGGGCTCCTATCACATCATTCCGTTTTCCTCGGTCGATACGGTCACCAATTTCATGCGCGGCTTTTCCTATGCGGTCATCGACATGGGAGTGGGCTATCGCGAGAATGTCGAAGAGGCCCGCCAGGCCATGCTTGATGCGTTCGAAGAATTGCGGGCCGATCCCGAATATACGAGTGCGATCATCGACGATTTCGAATGGATGGGCGTCAATGCGTTCGGGGCGAGCGAAGTGGTGCTGCGGGCCCGCATCAAGACGCTGCCTGGCAAGCAATGGGGCATCAAGCGGGCCTACAACGCCATCGTGAAGCGGATATTTGACGCGCGCGACATCGAAATCCCCTTCCCACACCAGACTTTGTATTTCGGCGTGGGCAAGGACGGCAAGGCACCGCCCATGCATATGGTTCGCGAGGACGAGCCAGCCGACGATACGGCGACGGCGAAACCGGCCAAAACGCTGGAGGCCAAGCCAAAGCGCCGGCGGCGCGAGGACGAAATCGCGGGTAAGGATATGCCCGATGTCGATGAGGGCCCAGAGGACGAGAACTGAGGTTCTCAGCTTTGTCGCGTTTCGCTTGCACGGCCCTTCGGGTCCGAACCGGATAGGTGGGCGCCACCTATCCTGGAAACGCTCCGTGGCAAGGTTGACATGATGATGCCTTTTATCGGCCTTTCGATCGTGCTAGTGGACCGTGCTTTCCGAACTTAGTGCGAAAGCTCCTCATGTCTCCGCTCTCCCATCCCTTCGATGCCGTCATCTTCGATATGGACGGAACGCTGCTCGATACCGAAGCGGTGTTCAAGGCCATTGTCTATGAGGTTTGCACGGAGATGGGGTTCGAAATGACCGACCTCGTTCACGGGCGCATGGTGGGATCCTCGCACGAGGCGACAGCCGCGCTGCTACTGGAAAATTTCGGCGCGCATTTCCCCTATGAGATGTTCGACGACAAATGCCGGGCTTCCATGAAAATCCGGATGGCGGATGCCGTGCCGGTCAAGCCCGGCGCTGTGGAACTGGTCACGGCGCTGCGTGAGCTCGATATTCCGCTGGCGGTTGCGACCTCGTCGCGGGCCAATCATGCACTGGGCCATCTCGAAGCGGCGGGGGTGATCGGGTTTTTCGACACCATCGTTACCCGCGACGACGTCATCAACCCAAAGCCGCACCCCGAACCCTACCTGACGGCGGCGCGGCGCCTCAAGGTCGATCCGGTTCATTGCGTGGCGTTCGAAGATTCGGTGTCGGGGGTTAGGGCGGCGCATGCTGCGGGTATGCGCACCGTAATGGTGCCCGATCTGGTTGCGCCGTCCGATGACGTCGCGGCGCTGTGCGTGGCGGTGCTCGAGAGCATGACCCACGCCCATGAGCACCTGGTTTCAGCGCCCCGTTCTGCAAATGGCTTTCAGGAGCATTTGCAAGTAAAATCAAGAGGATAGACACAGCGCATCGGTTGGGCTAGGGGCTAGCCTATTGCTTCTCAACCGTCGGAGCGCTTGAGGCGCTCTCGGTCCTTGTTTGTCGCGCTTCCGAACCGCAAAAGTGGAGACCACTTTTGCTGGAAGCACTCCAGGTTGCCCGCCATGTCACAGGTCCTCAAACTCGCCATCGGAAGTATCGTCGTCGCGCTGGGCGTTCTGGCGCTGAAATTGTGGGCAGCTCAGATCACCGGGTCGGTGGCGTTGCTCTCGGATGCGCTGGAATCGATTGTCAATCTGGCGACAGCGGTGGCGGCGCTAGTCGCCGTGCGCCTTGCGGCCCGGCCTGCCGATTCCAAAATGCCCTTCGGCTACTACAAGGCCGAATATTTTTCCGCGGTGCTCGAGGGCGTGTTTATCGTCGTTGCGGCGCTGCTGATCTTTCATCAGGCTTGGCAGGGATTCATGGCCCCCACCCCGCTTGATGCTCCGTTCGAGGGCATCGCCATTTCCATGGTAGCGACGGCGATCAACTGGGGCTGGAGCGTGGTACTGGTGCGGCAGGGGCGCGAGCTGCAATCGCCGGCGCTGGAAGCTGACGGGCACCATCTTTGGACCGACGTGGTCTCCTCGCTGGGCGTCGCCGTGGGGCTGGTTCTGGTGGTGGTGAGCGGTCAGCCCCTGCTCGATGCGGCTCTGGCGGTGCTGGTGGGGCTCAATATCCTGTGGTCGGGCTCAAGGCTCCTGACGCAAAGTGTAGGCGGGCTGATGGATGTTTCGGCGGGGCCCGAACGGCTCGACGCCATCCGCCAGACCATCGCTGACAACGCCGAAGGGGCCATCGAAGCCCATGACGTGCGGGCCCGTGAGGCGGGCAAGGCGGTGTTCATCGATTTCCATCTTGTGGTGCCCGCTGCAATGAGCGTCAAGGACGCCCATGACATCTGCGACCGGATCGAGGTGGCGCTCAAAAACACCGATTCCGGCGCCATCATCACCATTCACGTGGAGCCCGAGCACAAGGCCAAACACTCCGGAATCGTCGTGCTGTAAAAGTGCGCCGGGCGTAGTCGGCGAAAATTTGCATAAAATCCAAGGTGTTTGAAGCACTCCCCGTTCAGGCCCCTCCTTTAGGGCTCTTTGCAATACGATCCAAAAGCGATACAAATTAACCATTGATTAAGCTTAACATCGCGTTAATGGCTTAATCGGGTTAAGGGTCAGGGCAACGAGATAACGGCATCACTGTGAGGTGCCGAACCGGACAAGGGGACACATGGCTGGCGATTTGGCGCGGGGCAAGCACGCCATCTTGAAGTGGGTGACAGGGGCCGTTCTCGGTCTGGTGAGTCTGTTTCCGGCATATGCCGAAGAAGCGGTCCTGACCGCTGATCTGCTCAGCGAATACGTTTCCCAGGGCTATGTGAGCACCGCCGAGCGCAAGCAGTTTGCGGCTGCGGAAATCGAATGCCTTGCCCAGGCGATCTACCATGAATCGCGTGGCGAACCCGATCGCGGCCAATGGGCCGTTGCATCGGTGATCCTCAACAGGGTCGACAGCCGCACCTATCCCGATACCGTTTGCGGCGTGGTGTTCCAGAATGCCCATATGGTCAATCGCTGCCAGTTTTCCTTTGCCTGCGACGGTCGCCCCGATGATGGCGGGCACGGCAATATCATTGATCGGGAAAGCTGGGTTCAATCCAACATCATGGCGCTGATCGCCTATCGCAAATCGCTCGAGGGCAAGCGGCCTGAGGACGGGCTGACCACGGCGATGCACTTCCACACCACCACGGTTTCGCCCTCCTGGGCCTCGGCCTATACGCAGGTCGCCGCGATCGGCAATCACATCTTTTATTGACTGAAGGCCGGGGTGCGGGAGGCGCTCTGACGCTGGTATCCCAGCTGCGCGTCATCCCGGGCGAAGACCCGGGATCCAGTAAACGGCCTCGCCGGCGGCCCTTTCTCAAGCACCGAGTATACTGGACGCCGGCTCAGGGCCGGAGTGACGGAACAGCGGGCATGACCGGGCCGAACCTTTCACAAAAGAAAACCCGCACCGGACGTATCCGGCGCAGGTTTTCCTCACTGTGAGATGTTTCCCCGGATGCTTATTCGGCAGCCACCGCAAGGCGCGGGCCGGCTTCGGCGATCTGGGCGTCGGCGGCGGCGAATTTTTCGAAATTGGCTTCGAAAAGGCCGACAAGCTTGGCCGACTGGCGGTCATAGGCAGCCTTGTCTTCCCAGGTTTCACGCGGTGTAAGGAGCCTGGAATCCACACCTTCAACCGCGAGCGGGACGGCAAAGCCGAACACTGGATCAATACGGGCCGGAACGTTGATCAATTCGCCCGACAGAGCCGCATTGAGCAGACGACGGGTATCCTTGATCGAAATGCGCTTGCCAACGCCATAGGCGCCGCCGGTCCAGCCGGTGTTGATGAGCCAGCATTCGGCGAGGCTCTCGCGGATGCGCTTTTTGAGCATGCGGCCATAGACAGTTGGGTGCAGGCTCATGAAGGGGGCACCGAAACAGGCCGAGAAAGTGGCCTGGGGTTCGGTGATACCGCGCTCGGTTCCGGCGACCTTGGCGGTGTATCCGGAAAGGAAGTGATAGATCGCCTGATCGGGCGACAGCCGGGCAATGGGGGGCAGGACACCGAAGGCATCGGCAGTCAGAAGCACCACATTGGTGGGCGTGGGGCCGGTCCCGGTGCGCGAGACGTTGTCGAGCACATAGAGCGGGTATGCGGCGCGGGTGTTCTCGGTTTTCGATCCATCGTCGAAATCGGGCTCGCGGGTGTTCTCGTCGAGCACGACGTTTTCCAGCACCGTTCCGAAGCGCTTGGTGGCGGCGAAAATTTCCGGCTCAGCCTGGGGCGAGAGGTTGATGGTCTTGGCATAGCACCCGCCTTCGAGGTTGAAGACGCCATCATCGGACCAGCCATGCTCGTCATCGCCGATCAGAATGCGCTCGGGGTCGGTGGACAGAGTGGTCTTGCCGGTGCCTGAGAGGCCAAAGAACAGCGCCGTGTCGCCCTGCTTGCCGGTGTTGGCCGAGCAGTGCATGGGCAGAACGCCATCTGAGGGCGCATGGAAATTGAACAGCGAAAACACCGATTTCTTGATTTCGCCGGCATAGGCCGTGCCGCCGATCAGAACGATATTGCGGCTCAGATCGAGCGCAATAACCGTTTCGCTGCGAGTGCCATGGCGCGCCGGGTCGGCCTTGAAAGCGGGATTGTGCAGGATCGTTACATCGGGAGCAAAGCCGGTAAGGCCGGCGCGCGCCGGGCGGATCAACAGATTGCGGATGAACAGAGCATGCCAGGCCGACGGGGTCAGCACTTCGACATTGAGCTGATGTTTGAGATCGGCACCCGCGAAAAGCTGCTGACCGAATAGGTCGGCACCTGCGAGCGACGCCGTGAAATCGGCGAGCAGGATTTCGAACTGGGCCGGATCGAGCGCCTTGGTGTTATCCCACCAGACCAGTTTTTCGGTCAAATCGTCGCGCACGATAAACTTGTCAGACGGCGAGCGGCCGGTGAACTTGCCAGTATCGGCGACAAAAGCACCATCGGCGCTGAGCCGCCCCTCGCCGTTGGCGATGGCGGTTTCAACAAGGATCGGCGCGGCGTCGTTGAACCGGACCGATGCGGCTTTGGCAGCAACGGTCTTGGCAAGGCTCTGGCACGTGGTGGCGGTCATCTCTGGCACTCATAAATCCTATGGCATATTGAGCGCCACCATAGTCCCCCCGCCAGCCCCGCTTCCATCTGGCAATGGGTCGTAAGACGTTCGTCTAGCGCACCGGCATGGAACCGGGGCCACAAGCAAGCGTTTGGTTTTGCCATAATTTGCGCGTATTGTGCACGGCAAAAGTCGACACAAGAGTTTCACTGAAGCGACATTGAAAAGCGCCCCATGCAGTCTTACCTGCCGGGCGCTTGCAACAGATAAAGGGAAATCCATGCCCAAAATCGCTCTTGTCGATGACGACCGCAATATTTTGACGTCGGTCTCGATGACGCTGGAGGCGGAAGGCTATCAGGTCGCCACCTATACCGATGGTGCGTCAGGACTTGACGGGCTGACATCGGAGCGTCCCGATCTGGCCATCCTCGATATCAAGATGCCCCGCATGGACGGCATGGAGTTGCTGCGCCGGTTGCGGCAGAAATCGGATGTTCCAGTGATCTTTCTGACCTCCAAGGATGAAGAGATCGACGAGTTGTTCGGGCTCAAGATGGGGGCCGATGATTTCATCACCAAGCCCTTTTCCCAGCGCCTGCTGGTCGAGCGCGTCAAGGCCGTGCTGCGCCGTGCCGCCGCACCCAAGGAGGCCGGTTCGACCGTAGTCAATGGCGACGAGGGCGCGCCAAAGACCTCACTGGAACGCGGCGCGCTGGTGATGGATCAGGAGCGCCACACCTGCACCTGGAAGGGCCAGCGGGTGACGCTGACGGTGACCGAATTTCTGATCCTTCTGGCGCTGGCCCAGCGGCCGGGCGTGGTCAAGAGCCGCAATGCGCTGATGGATGCGGCCTATGACGACCAGGTTTATGTGGACGACCGGACGATCGACAGCCACATCAAGCGGCTGCGCAAGAAGTTCAAGAGCACCGACGACAGTTTTGACATGATCGAAACGCTCTATGGGGTGGGCTACCGCTTCAAGGAGCAATAAAACAATGCCTTCGGCATTTGTTTGAAGGCGCTCCAATTGGACGCAGGCGAAACCATTTCAGGATCGGCCCCCTCATCGAAGGGGGAAGAAAAGGCCAAGGCCGCCCAGGCACGCCAGGCGGCCCGGCAGCCGCTTTTGCGCGCGCTGTTTGCGTTTTTCCGCGGCGTGGGGCGCCTGGTCAACTTCACGTTCTTTTCGTCCCTCACCCGCCGGATCGTGATCCTCAACCTCGTGGCCCTGGCGGTTCTGGTTGCCGGGATCATGTATCTCAACACCTTCAGGGCCGGGCTGATCGACGTGCGCGTCTCAGCGCTCAGGGTGCAGGGGGAAATCATTTCCGCGGCGGTCGCGGCATCGGCAACGGCCAACTCCGATCAGATTACTGTCAATCCCGACAGGCTGCTTGAGCTCTATATGGGGGATTTTCCCTCGTCCTATACGCTATTTGATCCGGCGCTCGAATTTCCCATCAGCCCCGAACGGGTGGCGCCATTGCTGCGCAACCTCGTGACCCCGACCCGCACGCGCGCCCGGATCTACGATCGGGACGGGCTGATGATTCTCGATTCCAACAATATCTATGCCAGCGGGGAAATCCTGCGCTCCACGAGCACCCAGGAGAGCCCGCAGTCGCAACCGTTCTTTTTTGGCATCTGGAACTGGTTCGGGCGGCTTTGGCGGGGCGGGGAATATCCGGTCTATCAGGATTATCCGGCCCATGAAGGGCTGCGCTATCCCGAGGTCGCGTCCGCGCTCAACGGGTCGCCGGCCGATATCGTGCGGGTGGACGCGCGCGGGCAATTGGTCGTGTCTGTGGCAGTTCCCGTGCAGCGTCAGCGCTCGGTGGTGGGCGCGCTGCTGCTGTCCACCAGTCCGGGGGAGATCGATGCCATCGTTGCCCAGGAGCGCTGGTCGATCCTGCGGCTTGCGCTGGTGGCGGCGCTGGTAACGGGCACACTTTCGGCGCTGATGGCGGGCACGATTGCCGGGCCGATGCGACGGCTCTCGGCGGCGGCCGAGCGGGTGCAAAGCTCGATGAAGGCCCGGGCGGAAATCCCCGACTATACCGACCGGTCCGACGAGATCGGGCATTTGTCAGGCTCGCTGCGCGCCATGACCAACGCGCTTTACAACCGTATCGAAGCGATCGAGCGGTTTGCGGCCGATGTGGCCCATGAGCTGAAAAATCCCCTGACCTCGCTGCGCAGCGCCGTGGAAACCCTGCCACTTGCCAAGACCGAAAAGGACAGAAAGCGGCTTGCCGACATCATCCAGCATGACGTGCGCCGTCTCGACCGCCTGATCTCGGACATTTCCAACGCCAGCCGGATCGATGCGGAGCTGGCGCGCGAAAACACCGAAACGGTCCATCTGGGTGAACTGGCAGCCGCCATCGTTTCGATCCAGGCCGATCTGGCCGCCAATCGGAACGTGTCGGTCGAACTCAAGATCGAAGACAGCAAGTATGCGCCGCTGGTCAAGGGACACGACACGCGGCTGGCGCAGGTCTTTACCAATCTGATCGACAATGCTGTATCCTTTTCGCCCGATGGCGGCACCGTGACGGTCCGCATCACCACCGATGCCGAAAACGTCGTTGCGCAGGTGGAAGATCAGGGGCCCGGACTGGGAGACGCTGAGAAGGTGTTCCAGCGATTTTACACCGACCGGCCCGAAGGCGAGAGCTTTGGCGACCATTCGGGGCTGGGGCTGTCGATTTCACGCCAGATCGCCCAGGCCCATCAGGGTACGCTTGACGCAGGCAACCAAAGCAAGGCAACTGGAGCGGTGTTTACCCTCACCCTACCCAGAGCTAAAACTTGAGCGCAGAAAAGCACAACGCCCACGGCACCGGTATCCTGATCGGCCATCACGGCATTCTTCTCACCGGCGTTTCGGGCGCGGGCAAATCGCTTCTGGCGCTCGACCTGCTCGAACAGGCGCGGTTGCGGGGGGAAACGGCGCTGCTGATTTCCGATGACCGGGTGGTGCTGTCCACCGATGAGGACGGGCTGATCATGGAAGCGCCCGACACCATCGAGGGCATGATCGAATTGCGCGGGCGCGGCATCATCACGTTGCCCTTTGCCAAAAAGGCGCATGTCCATCTGGTCGTCGATCTCGTGGAAGAAGAAGAGCGCCTGCTCGAGGAATCGGCACTGACCACGAAGATCCAAGGAATCTGGGTGCCACGCTGTCCGGTGCCACGGCGCGGGCGGATCGACGGGCTGCACCAGCGGTTTCTGGTTCATGCCGCGTTAAGGGCGCTTGGCGCAAATCTGCAATAAGACCGGCAAACCCTACTCTCTTGGGAAAGCCGACCGAAAAGACTTGAAACCCGCGCCGAGCCGATCAAGACTTCGCCCGGTTGCGCGGACAGAAAAAGGTAGCGAAGCGATCATGATGGGCTTGGTCCTCGTGACCCATGGCAGGCTTGCCGAAGAGTTCCGTTCGGCGCTCGAACACGTCGTGGGCCCCCAGGACGGGATTGCTGCGGTTTCCATCGGTCCGGACGACGACATGGAGGGACGGCGACAGGACATCATTGCCGCTGTTGAATCGGTCGATACCGGGGACGGAGTAGTGATCCTGACCGACATGTTCGGGGGTACGCCATCCAACCTTGCCATTTCGGTTATGCAGGATCGCGACATCGAGGTGCTAGCCGGATTGAACCTGCCCATGCTGGTCAAGCTGGCGCGGATCCGGCCGGAAATGGCGATGCGTGACGCGGTGCGCCTTGCAGCAGAGGCCGGGCGTAAATACATTAACGTCGCCAACGACGTTTTGGGAAAATGAGCACAACAGTTACCGAGCCGGGAAAGGCCGTGTGCCAGCGGCTGACCATTTGCAACAAGCGCGGCCTACATGCGCGGGCTTCGGCGCGCTTTGTGCGTACCGCCGACCATTTCGACGCGCAGGTCAGCGTGACACGCGACGGGGTGACCGTAGGCGGCACCTCGATCATGGGGCTGATGATGCTGGCGGCAGGGCCCGGATCGACAATTTTGGTCCAGGCGACGGGCAATCAGGCCCGCGAGGCTGTCGAAGCGCTTACCGAACTGGTTACATGCGGGTTCGATGAGGACCAGGACGGCGAAGGGGGCGCCTGACGGCACTTTCATGGCCGGCGAAAGGAAGCCCGATCGATGCTCAAGCGCATTGTCTGCCTGATCGGCGCCGCTCTTGGCGGCGTGACGCTGTCCCAAGCTCCTGAATACACACAGCAATATACCCAACGCCTGGCCGGTGCCGTTGACGAGTTGACGACGATCATCGACCAGTTCGATGCCGATGCCGCCCGGTTCGGGCTGACCCGGCAGGAGGGACTGGAGCGCTATCAGGCCAGTGCCGACGGATTTTTGTCCGAGCGGGGCATTTCCATGCAAGCCGTGTTCGAACGCCACGCGCGGCTGACCACGCAACTGACAGACCTGCGCCAGGCGCCGGCCGGAACACAACTCTTTGAGATGGCGCGCTATTTCGACACCGAAGTTGGTGCCGCGGCGCTCGAGGATTTTGAACCTGCCGTACCACTGACGGTCGTCGGGCTCGCCTATGTGATCGTGGGGCTGGCTCTGGGTTTCGCGGTGTTCTGGGTGCTGGCCAGCCTGCTTGGCGCGCCGTTTCGCCGGCGGCGCAGCCGGGTCAAGATCAGCCGGGCCGGGCGGACATAGGGATATAAAACTTTCTTTATATCCCGGTTGCCGGACCCCATGTCTCTCGGATATAAACGGGCCACGCTTTTTTCAGTATCAGACGTGGAGATCGGGCCGATGAGCGCCGCATCCAATTACGCCGTTAAGGACATCTCGCTGGCTCCCTATGGCCGCAAGGAAATCGAGATGGCCGAGATCGAAATGCCGGGCCTTATGGCTATCCGCGCCGAATATGCGGCGAGCCAGCCCTTGAAGGGCGCGCGCATTGCCGGCTCGCTCCATATGACCATCCAGACAGCCGTGCTGATCGAAACGCTGGTGGCGCTGGGTGCCGAAGTGCGCTGGGCTTCGTGCAACATCTTTTCGACCCAGGACCATGCGGCCGCAGCGATTGCCGAAGCAGGCATTCCGGTGTTTGCCCATAAGGGCGAAACGCTGGCCGAATACTGGGACTTCGCCGATCGCATTCTCGATTGGGGCAATGGCGACGTCGCCAACATGATCCTCGACGATGGCGGGGACGCAACCATGCTGGTGCTGATCGGCTCGCGCGCCGAGACCGATCCTTCGGTTCTGGCCAACCCTTCCAACGAGGAAGAAGAAGAGCTCTTCAAGGTCATCAAGCGCCGTCTGGAACGCGAGCCGGGCTTTTATTCCAAGTGCCGCGCGTCGATCAAAGGTGTTTCGGAAGAAACCACGACTGGTGTGATGCGGCTGTATCAGCTTCAGGAAAAGGGTGACTTGCCCTTCCCGGCCATCAACGTCAACGACAGCGTGACGAAATCGAAGTTCGACAACAAATATGGCTGCCGGGAATCGCTTGTGGACGCCATTCGTCGGGGTACCGACGTGATGATGGCCGGCAAGGTGGCGATAGTTTGCGGTTATGGCGATGTGGGCAAGGGTTCGGCTGAATCCCTGCGCGGCGCCGGCGCCCGTGTCCTGGTGACCGAGGTCGATCCGATCTGCGCGCTGCAGGCTGCGATGGACGGCTATGAGGTTGTGACGCTCGAAGACGCGATTGAACGCGCCGATATCGTTGTGACCGCGACCGGCAACAAGGACGTTCTGACCATCGACCATATGCGCCGGGTCAAGAACATGGCGATCGTTTGCAATATCGGGCATTTCGACAACGAGATTCAGGTCGCCGCCCTGCGGAATCTTAAATGGACCAACGTCAAGCCGCAGGTTGATATCGTCGAATTTCCCGACGACAAGAGGATGATCCTGCTTTCAGAAGGGCGTCTTGTGAACCTCGGCAATGCGACCGGACATCCCTCGTTTGTGATGAGCGCATCGTTTTCCAACCAGACGTTGGCCCAGATCGAATTGTGGACCAAGGGCGGCGACTACGAAAACAAGGTCTATGTGCTGCCCAAGCATCTCGACGAGAAGGTCGCGAGCCTGCATCTGGCAAAACTTGGTGCAAAGCTGACGACGCTATCGGCGGCACAGGCCGACTATATCGGGGTTCCTCAGGCGGGGCCGTTCAAGGCCGATCATTACCGCTACTAAGGCGGCCGCGTTAACCTTTATGACCTGACCAGGGGCGCTTCGGCGCCCCTTTCGTTAACCTTTTGGAGAACAAATCAGGATCAGAAGGACCTCTCCAGAGTGTGCAAGCCCTAAGTTATCCACGGGTCGTCAGTTTGACTCTTTTTCGCGATTCGCGGCGCGGTTATGGTTAACTGATTCGGGGGGCTGTCCGGCCACCCCAGGGGCAGTCAAGGCAAATCATTGAGTAAGAGGGCATCGGGAATGCAGCCGGCGGGATTCCGGAAACTTACGGGATTCGTATCCGTTGGCGTCGCGGGCGCAGCACTTCTTGCCGCCTCCCCCGCCCTTGCCGCACCTTTTGCAGCCACCGCCATATCAGGCGCCGCACCCTATACGATGGCGCTGGGCGCCGCCGGATTCGGTCTGGTCGCTACGCTTTTGGCGCTCAAATGGCGACGGGAAGCCGAAGCCGCGCAGCTAGACGCTGGTGAAAAGCTAGGCGCGATGCGCGCCGCACTCGATGAGTTCGAGGGACTTTTAGCCGGCATGCCCGAAGTCACAATCATCTGGCGCGATACGGGGATCGAACCGTCGGTCATCGGGCCGATCAACACCCTTCTGCCGGGAGAAAACCGGCCGCACGCAGTGCTCGAATTCCGCTCCTGGCTCGAAGACGAAGCGGCCCGTGCGCTGGCGGCGCGACTGACAGATCTGCGGATCGAAGGGCGGGTGTTTGAAACATCGGTCACCGCGCGCGACGGGCGGATCATCCGGGCCACCGGACGGCTGGTGGGCGGCGCGGCCGTCGTGCGGCTGCGGCCATCGGGCGCCAATGTCGAACCCCCGCTCAAGGGCGCGGACCTCACCCGCCTGCCCTCCCCCGCCGAGGCGCAGGCGATCCTTGCAAATCTCACCATCCCGGCCTGGCTGCGCGACAAGGACGGGCTGCTGATCTATACAAATGCCGCCTATCTCCATTTCACCCGCACGCTTGGCCTGAAGGGTGAGCGCGGGACGGCTCCGGACATTTTCGACGCCCAGACCCGCGAGCGACATTTGAAGGCCATCGAGGATGCCGCCGATACGATTGCCTTTACCGAAGAGCACGCGTTGGCTGGCGGGCTCGAACTTGTGCTGTTTCCGCTTTCTGGTGGCAGCGCGGGCTATTGCTATCTGCCGGTGGCGCGAGCCAAACCGGCCGAGACGGAGAACGCCGAACCCGATCTGGGACATCTGACCACGGTGATCGATGCGCTGGCGACGCCGATTGCGGTGTTCGACAAACGCCAGCAACTGACCCATTATAACACCGCCTATGCCAATTTCTGGGGGCTGGACACGGCCTGGCTCAACACAGAACCCAATGAAAAGGCGATCCTGGATAAATTGCGCACCCAGGGGGCGCTACCGGCCGAGACCGATTATCGCGACTGGCGCGGCAAGCACCTGATGAGCTACGCGCTGACCGCGCCGCGCGAGGTGCCCTGGTATCTGCCGGACGGGCGCTGCGCCAATGTGATCGCGGCACCGGCCACCGGCACCGGCGGGGTCATCTATGTCTTTGAAGACATGACCGAGCGCCTGGCACTGGAAACCCGACACAACGCGTTGATGCACGTACAGCGCGAGACGCTGAACGCCTTGACAGAGGGCGTTGCGGTGTTCGGGACCAACGGGCGGCTCAAACTGCACAATCCGCGGCTCTCGATGCTGTGGAAACTGCCCATGAACACGCTGGGCGGCCACCCCCATATCGACGATATCGCACGGGCCTGCGCCGAGGCGTTTCCCGAGGACGGGCGGCGCATCTGGGGGGACCTGAAACAGCGGATCATCGACCTCAACCCGACGCGATCCGACACCAAGGGGCGGATCACCCGCGCCGATGGGCGGTTACTCGACTATGCGGTTGTGCGGCTGCCCGACGGGCAGACCATGATGACGTTTGTGGACGTTTCGGAAAGCGCCAATTATGAGCGGGTCCTTAAAGAGCGCAACGAAGCACTGATTGCGGCGGATCGGCTCAAAGATACCTTCGTTCAGAATGTTTCGTATGAGTTGCGCTCGCCTTTGACCAATATCATCGGTTTTGCCGATCTTCTGGCCTCGGGTGAAGTGGGCCCGCTTTCGGACAAGCAGCGTGCCTATACCGATTATATCCGCGCTTCGAGCGCCAATCTGGGCCTGCTGATCGACAACATTTTGGACCTGGCGACGGTCGATGCGGGGATTGCCCAGCTCAATCCCGAAGTGCTCGACATTGCTACCTTGATCGACAAGGCGCGGGCAGGGCTCGATGCAACGTTTACCGGTGGCGAGGAAAAGGTCGATCTGGCAGTCGAGATAGAGGATGATCTGCCGACATTTGTTGCGGATGGCACGCGGATCGTTCAGGTGCTTTATAATCTGTTGTCCAACGCGGCGCGGTTTTCCGATCCCGGTTCGCAGGTGCGGCTCAAGGTATCCTCACGCGGCAATGAGCGGATCGCCTTTGCGGTCGAGGATGACGGGGTGGGCATACCCGAGGATGTGCGCAATGCGATGTTCCAGCGCTTCGAGGGGCAGTCGGTCGAGGGCCGTCAGCGGGGCGCCGGACTGGGGCTGGCGATCGTCAAGACCTTTGTAAACCTGCATGGCGGATCGGTTCTGATCGAGGGCCGCCAGCCGCGCGGCACGCGGGTGACGGTAATCATCCCGTCCAACACCGCGCTGGCCCAGAACGCGGGCGAATAGGGTCATGATCGCGCTGTTCGCGCCCGATGCGGCAGCGACCGACGCAATCGGGGCGGCGATTGCCGCGCATCTTTTTCCCGGAGATATCGTAACGCTCGAAGGCGATCTGGGGGCCGGCAAGACGGCGCTGGCGCGGGCCATCATCAGGGCGCGGCTGGGAGAGCCTGATCTGGAGGTCCCCTCGCCTACCTTTGCCATCGTCCAGCCCTATAGCGGCATCGTCCATGCCGATCTTTATCGGCTGGCCGATGAATCGGAAATCGACGAATTGGGGCTGATCGAGGACGAGGGCGACATCGTGGTTGTCGAGTGGCCCGAGCGCGCGCCTTCGCTTATGCGGCGACCCGGGCTGGGAGTTGCCATCGGCATGGGAGAGCAAGGGGTTGGGCGCGTTTTGAGTGTTACGGCCCGGGGCCGTGAGCTCGGGGGGCTGGCCGATGCGCTTGCGCCGTGGCGCGCCGAGGAGACACAATAGGCCATGAGCGATTCTTTTCCCGTACCACCCATAGCCATGCCCGACGTGATGCTGCTTGCCGCGGGGCTGGGCACGCGCATGCGGCCCATAACCTTCGAGCGGCCCAAGGCGCTGATAGAGGTGGCGGGCAAGCCGCTGATCGATCACGCCATTGATGCGGCTCTGGCCGAAGGGTGCACGCGGTTCGTGGTCAATGCTCATCACAAGGCCGAAATGATTGCCACCCATTTTGCGCGGCTCGAAAGCGCCCTGCCCGATCTGGGATTTGCGGTGAGCCATGAAAAGGACCGGCTGCTCGATACGGGTGGCGGGCTGCGCAAGGCATTGCCGCTGATGACGTCAAATCCGCTGCTGGCACTCAATACCGATACGTTCTGGCTGCCGGGCAGCGATACCCCGATTGCGCGGATGCTGGCATGTTATGGGGCGGGCGGGGCCGATACCGTTCTACTCTGCGTGGCGCCCGACAAGGCATCGGGGTTTCGCAAGGGTGCCGACTATCTGATGGACGCGGACGGGTGGCTTTCCAAAACGCATGGGCGACCGATGGTCTATGCCGGTGCCGCGCTGATTTCGCGCGAATTGGCGGCGACGGGGCCCGAAGTGCCGTTTTCGCTCTACCGGCATTTTGAAACCGCGCGCGAGGCAGGGCGGCTTCGGGGCGTTGAAATCGCCGCGCCATGGTTTCACGTTGGCGACCGCCAGGCGCTCGTGCGCACCGAGCAGGATATCGGCGCGCTCGTGTGATGGCGCGGTCGGGCAACATTTTTTCCATCGCTCCGCACGCGCCGTTTCTCGATACACTGGCTGACGCGATCATTGATGGGCGGATTGCGCCGGGCTGGCGGCGCGAGGGAGCGTTCTGGCTTTCGGACTTCACGATCTATCTGCCAACGCGCCGCGCTGCCAACACGCTGTCGCGCATTTTGGCCGACCGGCTGGGCGACGCGCCCATGCTGTTGGCTGACATACGGCCGCTGGGTGGGGACGATCCGAGCCAGGAGCCGTTCATTCCGCCCTATGAGCCCGTGGAGCTGCCCGGCGCCATCAACCGGTTCAAGCGACGTCTGCTGCTGGCAGAAATCATCGAACGCTGGCTGGCGGTGACGGGCGAGGGTGCGTTTTCGGCACCGGGTTTGGGCGGGGTTTCCGGGGCGCCCGATGGGGCTGAGATCTTTGCACTGGCCGATTCGCTGGGCACGCTGATCGACGATTTTACGATTGCGCGGCGCGATCCGCGTTCGCTCAAAAGCATCGAGAGCGAGCACTTGCCGGCCCAATGGCAAGAGCATCTCGATTTCGTGACCTTCGTTCTGGACGCCTGGCCGCAGATCCTGGCCGGCGAAGGCGAGATGGAGGGGGCGGAACGCACCAATATCCTGCTCGAGCGCAAGGCGGCATCACTTGCGCTGGTGCATGGGGACAGGCCCGTGGTGGTTGCGGGATCGACGGGTTCGATCCCGGCCACGGCGGACCTGATCGCTTCGGTGGCAAAGCTGGCCAATGGCGCCGTGGTTCTGGCCGGACTCGATACGCGGATGGATGGGGAAACGCTTTCAGCCCTTTCCGATCCGGGGCGCAATCCGCATGGGCATCCGCAATACGGGCTGGCGCGCTTGCTCAAGCGGGTCGGCACGCTGCCCGAGGCGGTGACCGAGCTGGCGCCCGACGAGGCGCCGCGCACAAAAATTTTAAATGCGGCGCTGGGGCTGCCTGACGCCACCGCGCAATGGCAGGCGGTTGCGCAAGGTCTGGGCACAGAGCTGCAGGCAGGCACGGAAGGGCTGTCGCTCCTCGTGGCGCGCACGCCCGAGGAGGAGGCGCGGGCCATTGCCGTGTGCGTCCATGACGCGCTGGAACAGAACAAATCCGTGGCGATCATTGCGCCCGACCAGACGCTGGCGCGGCGGATTTGCGCGGAACTGGCGCGGTTTGGCGTGCCGCTCGATGATGCGGCGGGGACGCCCTTGCTTTTGTCGCGCGCCGGGCGACTGGTGCGGCAGGCGGTTTCGGTTCTGGCCAATGGCCTGAACGCCGTCGATATCATGGCGCTGCTGCGCAATCGGCACGTGACGCTGGGACTGGGGCGCGGGAGCGTGGCGCCGGCCAGCCAATGGCTCGATCTGGGTGTGTTGCGTGGGCAAAGGCCCCTGCCCGGCTTTGCCGGCTTGCGGCGCGCCGTCGCCGAAAATCTCGATGGCGCGACCAAGCGCCCCGCGCTGAAGCTGGACGCGGACAAGGCACAAGGGGCTCTTGCGCTGATCGATGCGCTGGAGACCGCGCTGGCACCGCTGGCCGGGCTCATGGCGCGGGACGGGTTTGCGGCGAGCGACGTTGCGGCGGTGCTCGGCGAGACGATCAGCAACCTGAGGGACGTACCGCAGGGCGAAAAAATCGCGCCGTTGGAGGGCGAGGACGAGCTGGCCCGCTGGATCGAGCTGGCGGCTCGGCAGGGCGGGCGCGGGCCAAGACTTTCGGGCGGCGGGCTTGCCTTTGCGCTGGAGGGGCTGATGGCTGGCCAGAGCGTGCGGCCGCGCCAGCCCGATGCCGAGGATGTGCAATTGTTCGGGCGTCTGGAAGCGCGGCTAATGCGGGCTGACCGGGTGATTCTGGCCGGGATGATCGAAACGGTATGGCCTGAAGTGGCAGATCCGGGGCCGTGGATGAGCCGGGGCATGCGGCTGGCCGCAGGGCTGGAGCCGCCCGAAAAGCTGCATGGGCTGGCGGCGCATGATTTTCTAATGGCGGCGGGTGGGCCGGAAGTGGTGTTTACCCTGCCCGAGCGGGCGGGAACCTCGCCCGCCAATCCCTCGCGGCTGATCCAGCGGTTGGAGGCCTTTGTGGGGCCCCAGATCAACAAGACGATGCAGGAGCGCGGCGCGGTCTGGGTGGAGATGGCGCGGCGGCTTGATGCAACCGGGCTGCCGCCGCAACCGGCGGGGCGGCCCGCGCCAAGACCGCCCGCAGATGTGCGTCCGCGAAAACTGTCGATCACCGAGGCGGAAACGCTGTTGCGGTCGCCCTATGACCTTTATGCGCGGCACGTTCTGGGGCTAAAGCGCATCGATCCCCTGGGCGCCGACCCCGACCACGCCGAGCGCGGCACGCTGATCCACGACATTTTAGGCGATTTCCTGACCGAAGGGCACGACCCGGCTGATGCCGACGCGTTCGAGGCGATCATGGCAATCGCCCAGGAGCGCTATGGGCGGCTCGATGCCATTCCGGCGCGGCGCGATATATGGCTGGCACGGTTTGGCGCGATTGCGCGGGCGTTTCTCGATTTCGAGCGGGGCAGGCCAGAGATCGCGGCGCGGATGGCGGAGATTACGGGTCGGATCGAATTGCCGCTGAGCGATCCGCCATTCGTGCTTTCGGGGCGGGCCGACCGGATCGACAGAACGAGGAGCGGGGGGCTCGAAATCATCGATTTCAAGACCGGGCAGGCGCCGGCGCCCAAGGAAATGAAACAGTTTTTCGCCCCGCAACTGCCGCTCGAAGCGCATATGGCGGGAGTTGGTGGCTTTGTGGGCGCGGAAGGCCAGACCGAGGCGATGGCGTTCATCAAGCTTTCGCATGGGCCCAAGGCGCTCGAAATCACGCAATACGCCGCACCGGACGGGATGAGCCTTTCTGAAGCGATCGAAACCACATTCTCGCTGTTCCAGAACCACGTGGCCGCGATGCTGCTGCGCGACGATTTTCCCATGACGGCGCGGGTTCTGCCCAAGCCCGGCCAGCGCTTCAAGGGCGATTACGACCATCTGGCGCGCACCGAGGAATGGACGCTGCTCGATGGCGGTGAGGAGGGCGAATGAGCGAGGAAATCCTTTCCGTTCCATTCGACACCACCGCCAAGCAGGCGCGGGTGGCCGAGCCACGGGCCAATGCCTGGGTTTCGGCCAATGCGGGGTCGGGCAAGACCTATGTGCTCGCGCGCCGGGTGCTCCGGCTGTTGCTCGACGGCGCGCAGCCCGAGGCGATCCTATGCCTGACCTATACCAAGGCGGCGGCCGCCGAAATGCGGCACCGGGTAACGGGAATTCTGGCGGTATGGGCGCGGGCCGATGAAGCCGGGCTTGAACGCGAGCTGGCCATACTGTTGGGGCAGCGGCCGAACCCGAACGAAAAGCTGCGGGCGCGGAGCCTTTTCGCCCATGCACTCGATACGCCGGGCGGGCTCAAGATCAACACCATCCACGCCTTTTGCGAGGCGGTTTTGCAGCGCTTTCCGCGCGAGGCGGGCGTGCCGGTCAATTTCACCGTCATCGAGGAGGCGGACGCCACGGCGCTGTTGCGCGAGGCGCGCGAGGGGGTGATCGCCGAGGGGCTCAAGGCAGAAGGGCCGGTTGGCGCGGCGGTGCGGGCGCTGTTTGACGCTCTGAGCGACAGCCAGATCGAAACCGCCATTGCCCAATGCCTGGCCAACAATCGCAAGCTGGGGCCGATCCTTGCCGATCCCGAGCGGGCGATTGGGGCGATGCGGGCCAGCATGGGGCTGGGCGCGGGCGAGACAATCGAAGCGTTCAATCGCGACGTCGTGGACGGGATGCTGGTTTCGACCGGCGAATATTCCGTGATCTGGTCGCTGACGCCACCCGGCGTTGCCAAGCGGGCCGGATTCGAGGACAAGCTCGAACGGATCGACCGGGCAGCACCCACCGCAGCCCAGCTTTTCGCCGCTTATCTGACGGCGGCGGGGACGGCGCCCAAGCGGGGATTTCCGGCCAAGGCGATTGCAGCGGCCATGCCGGACCTGGCCGAGCGGCTGGCGGCTGAGGCCGAGCGGCTCGAAGCGCTGTTCGAAAAATCGAAAGCTTTGACCATTGCCGAGAACAGCGCGGCGCTGACAAGGGTGCTGGCGGCGATCCTGAAACGCTATGAGACCGAAAAACGGGCGCGCTCGCTTATGGATTTCGACGATCTGGTGGCCCGCACAGCGGCGCTTCTGGGCGACCGCGGAATGGGCGAATGGGTGCGCTACAAGCTCGATGCGGGGATCGACCATATCCTTGTCGATGAAAGCCAGGACACCAATCCCGAGCAGTGGGCAGTGATCGACGCCTTGGTCGACGATTATTTTTCCGGTGCAGGGGCGGCACAAAAGCCCAAGACGATCTTTGCGGTGGGCGACCCCAAGCAATCGATCTATTCGTTTCAGGGGGCCGAGCCAAAACTGTTTCTGGACAAGGGGCGCGCGCTGGCAGCGGCAGCCAAGGCGGCGGGGCGCGACTGGTACGGGGAAACGCTGGAAACCAGTTTCCGTACGCTTGGTGAAATCCTCAATGGCGTGGACAAGGTGTTCAACCGGCCCGATATCGCTGCGTCGCTTTTGACCGAAACGGTCCGGCACGAGGCGGCGCGGACGCGAAAGGGGGGGCGGATCGAAATCTGGCCGGTGATCGAGAACCCCGAAAGCCCCGATATCCCCGAGGCATGGCCGACAGCGCCCGTGGAAAGCCTTGCGGCAGCGCCGCGGCAATTGGCCAACAAGATTGCCGATACCATTGCCGGCTGGATCGAAAGCCGGGCGCCGATCGGGCCGGGAGGCAGGGCGATAAGGCCCGAGGACATTCTGATCCTCGTTCAGAAACGCAAGGGAATTTTTCCCGAGATCGTGCGGGCGTTAAAGCAGCGCAATATCGTCAGCCCCGGCGCCGACCGGCTGCCGGTTTCGGCCCATATCGCCATTGACGATCTTTTGGGGCTTGCCGATTTTCTGCTCAATCCGGCCGACGATCTGACACTGGCGGCAATCCTGCGCTCGCCACTGTTTTCGATTTCCGAGGATGAGTTGTTCACGCTGGCCCATGGGCGCGGACCGATGAGCTTGTTCGAGCGGTTGGCGAGCAGCGAACTGGAGGCGGCGCAGACCGCATTTGAACGCTTGAGCGGACTGCGGCAGCGGCTCGATTTCGACCGGCCCTACGAGTTTTTCGCGCATGTGCTTTACGGGCAGGACGGGCTGAAACAGTTTCACGCGCGGCTGGGCGAGGAAGTGGACGAGGTGATCGCCGAATTTTTAGATCTGGCGCTTGAGCACGAGACATCCGACCAGCCCTCACTGACCGGGTTCGTTGCCGCAATGCGGGCGTCCGATATCGTGATCAAGCGCGATCTGGTGGCCAAGGCGGCGGGCGTTCGGGTGATGACCGTGCATGGGGCAAAGGGGCTCGAGGCGCCGGTGGTGATTTTGGCCGATGCCGCAACCAAGCCTCGGGCGGTATCCGACTGCGTCTTTTTCGGCACCCATGATGGCGATGCGTTTCTGCTCTATTGTCCAAGCAAGGATCATCATTGCGAGGCCTCGCGGCCGCTGCGGGCCGAGGTGGAAGCACGCAATATCGCCGAATACTGGCGCAATCTCTATGTGGGGATGACGCGGGCCGAAGAGGCGCTCCATATCGCGGGCACGCTCGACAGCCGCACCAAGGTTGAGGAAACCTGGTTCGGCGCGGTTTCGGACGCGCTGGAGGACGAGAGCGCCACGATATCGGACCATCGGGGCGAGGTGTTGCGGTTTCCGGCTCTGGAACCGGAAGAATTGACGGGCGGGAACACGAGCGATGATTTGCGTGCCTCAATCCAACCGCTGACGCTGGGGCGAGCGCAGAGACGCAAGGGATTGCCGATCATCACCCCATCGCGGCACGATGAGATGTGGGTGCCGTCGGGACTGGAGACGGTGGCGGAAAGACTACTCGATGCGCGTGGGGCGCGGATGCGGGGCATCGCGTTGCATGCCCTGCTGCAGCATTTGAGTGCCGTACCTCAGGACCGGCAGGCAGCTGTGGCGCTGAGCGCGGCGCACACGCTTTTGCCCGACGATCCCGAGCTTGCCGGGCCGGTGGCAGAGCGGGGGCTGGCGATCCTCTCCGACCCGGCTTTGGCCGGGCTGTTCGGGGCCGACAGCCGGGCAGAGGTGCCGTTTTCACTCAAAGTGCTGCAGGGCGGCGCCGAGGCGCGGCTGGAGGGGCGGATCGACCGGCTGGTTGTCGGGGAAAGCGTTCTGGTGGTCGATTACAAATCCGACGCCGGCGTGCCGGGCGGGCCCGAGGCGGTCTCGGCGGGGTATGCGCGCCAGTTGGCGCTGTACCGGCTGGCCGCGCAGCGACTGTTTTCGGGCAAAAGGATTGAGGCGGCTATCCTGTGGACGGAAAATTCGCGCCTGATGAGCATTCCTCCCGAATTGCTTGACGCGGCAGCGGGCGACGTCACGGTGCTGTGAGAAGGTCACCTCACGGGGAGGCTTGAACTGGCTTCCGACTCTGCCTAGCTATAGTGTAACGTAATTTCCAAAGGTCCATATGTGGGGCCTGATAGTAAAGGTAGTGCCATGACCGGACACGTTACAGACGCCAATTTCTCCACAGAAGTTCTGGGCTCGAAAGAGCCTGTGCTCGTTGATTTCTGGGCGGAATGGTGTGGTCCTTGCCGGGCGATCGCCCCGATCCTCGAAGAGATTTCGGGCGAAATGGCAGGCAAGGTCAAGATCGTCAAACTCAATGTCGACGAAAACCCCGGCGTTGCCGCGCAATATGGTGTGCGCTCGATCCCGACCATGATTTTGTTCAAGGGCGGTGAAGCCGCCGACATCAAGGTTGGCGCAGGCACGCCCAAGGCGGGGCTTGTCAAATGGCTCGAAGGCCACGCCGCCTAGGCATGGTCAGGTGAGGGCTGGCTGCAAACGCGGGTTTTCTGCGCTTCCGGTACTCACGTACAAAAGTACGCTCCGTTCCGGTTCTCGAAAGCCCCCGTTTTCGCACAGCCCTGACCTGCCCTGAGACTCAACAAGAATTCTCGATTTCTCGCCTCTCCTTTCGTTTGGGCGAGACAGCAGAACGCCTCCAGCTTTCAGGTTGGAGGCGTTTTGTTTTGTTTGAGGACGGCGCCTGCAAGGTAGAGGGAGCCGCATATGACGATGCGGGCGCCTTCGAAATGGGCGGCGCGCTGCAGCGCGGCGGGGATCGAACGGGCGATGGTGGTTGGGATACCCCTGGCTTTGGGAAACCCCGCCAAGGCGCGGGCCGGCAGGGCGCCGGTTTCGCCGGGGATTGGGACCGTAAAGACGTGGCTGGTCATATCCGCCAGGGGCGCAAAGAAATTGGCGGCGTCCTTTGAGGCCATCATGCCGCACACCAGCACAAGCGGGGCCGGGCGGGCCTTGTTCATCTCCTTGAGCGCATTGGCGAGCACCTGAGCGCCAGCGGCGTTGTGGCCGCCATCGAGCCAGAGTTCCTGGCCCTCGGCGACATAGCCCGATAGCGCTCCGCGCAGCGGCATGAGGCGCGCGGGCCAGACGACCGAGCGCAGGCCGGTGGCGAGCTGGTTTTCATCCTCTACGAGGGAGAAATGGCGCATGGCGGCAAGGGCTAATGCCGCGTTGTCGACCTGATGAGCGCCGGCCAGGGCAGGGAGCGGCAGATCGAGTAGCCCGTCCTCGTCCTGATAGACAAGCTTGCCGCGCTGGGCGAATCCATCGAAATCGGCCCCGGCGGCGAAGGGTATGACGCCAAGCTTTTTGGCTTCGGTATCGATCACATCCATGGCCTCATCGGGCTGGCGGGCGACGACCAGCGGTGAGCCGGACTTGATGATGCCGGCCTTGGCGGAAGCGATCTCGGCGATGGTTTCGCCCAGAAACTGGGTGTGGTCCGACGAAATGGGCGTGATGATGGTGCCGAGAGGCTTATCGATCACATTGGTGGAATCGAACCGTCCGCCAAGACCCACTTCGAGCAGCAGGTAATCGGCGGGCACGCGGGAGAAGAGCAGGAAGGCGGCTGCCGTGGTGATCTCGAAAAAGGTGATCGGCTTGCCGCCATTGGCCTTCTCGCATTCTTCGAGCGCGGCGTTGAGCGCGCGCGAGGAGACGAGCTTTCCGGCCAGCCGAACCCGCTCGCGGAAGACGACGAGATGGGGGGAAGTATAGACGTGGACGCGCTTGCCCTGCGCTTCGAGCATGGCGCGCAGGAAGGCAATGGTTGAGCCCTTGCCGTTGGTGCCGGCCACGTGGATGACCGGCGGCAGCCGGTCCTGCGGACGGCCTATGGCCTCAAGCATGCGCTCGGTGCGCCCAAGCTCAAGATCGATGAGCTTGGGGTGGAGCGAGAGCAGCCGCTTCAATATCGCATCGGTGCGGGACACGGCCGTCCTGGGCTTTTGATTATGAAACTATTCGGCGTGGCCGGCGACCGGGGCGTTGGCAAGGAAATCGTCATCCCCATCGCCTTCGGCGGCGATCGCGACGTCACGCATGCTGACCGCCGCAGCAGCGGGGGTCGCGCTCTGGCGCGCGGCGGGAATGGCGTCGTTGGCCGGAGCCTTTGTCAGAAGGCCGATCAGCGAGCCGATTGTGGAACGCAGATTATGCCGGTGGACGACCATATCGACCATGCCGTGCTCGTAGAGATATTCGGAGCGCTGGAAACCCTTGGGGAGTTTCTCGCGGATGGTTGTCTCGATGACGCGGGCACCGGCAAAGCCAATAACCGCGCCGGGTTCGGCCAGATGCACGTCGCCCAGCATCGCGTAGGATGCGGTGACGCCACCGGTCGTGGGGTTGGTGAGAACCACGATATAGGGCAGGCCCGCTTCGCGCAGGCGCTGCACCGCAACGGTGGTGCGGGGCATCTGCATGAGCGAGAGAATGCCTTCCTGCATGCGGGCACCGCCCGACGCAGTAAACATGACAAAGGGCGTGTGCGCGACGAGAGCGGCTTCAAGACCGGTCACAATGGCAGAGCCGGCGGCCATGCCGAGCGACCCGCCCATGAAATCGAAATCCTGGACACCAACCGTTAGCTTGGAACCGTAAAGGTCGCCCTGGGCCACAAGCATGGCATCGTCGTTGCCGGTCTTGGTGCGATACTCTTTCAGTCGATCGGTATAGCGCTTTGTGTCGCGGAACTTCAGCGGATCCTGAGGGACCGAAGGCAACGAAAGCTTTGTATATTCGCCATCGTCAAAGAAGTTGTTCAGCCGGTCCGACGGCTTGATTTTCATGTGGTAGCCCGAATTGGGCACGACCCACTGATTGGCCTCGAGATCGCGATGGAACACCATTTCCCCGGTTTCGGGGCACTTCACCCAAAGATTGTCCTCGACCTCGCGGCGATTGAGGAAGGAGCGGATCTTGGGGCGAACGACGTTGTCGATCCAGTTCATTTTCTCTCGTCTCAGCTTTTCATTCGGGCGGAACGCGCTGCCCAAGATGTAGGAAGCAATTGTGGCAATACTATCAGCTTCTGGCGCTGCGCGCACCTTGTGACAATGTACGAACCAGATTGTGAACAGCCTGTGGAGTTCCAAGGCTGGCGCGGCCGTTTTCGAGCGATTTTTCGATCGCGGCAACCAGTGCCGAGCCGACGACAACGCCATCGGCATCCTTGCCGATCAGGGCGGCGTCTTCTGCGGATTTGATGCCGAAACCGACCGCTACGGGCAGGTCGGTGACCGATTTGATGCGATTGACCGCTTCGCCCACCGCGGCGCGGTTTTTAATCTCGGCGCCGGTGATGCCGGTCATCGAGACGTAATAGACAAAGCCCGAGGCGTTGTTGAGCACTGTCGGCAGGCGGTTTGCGTCGGTGGTGGGGGTGGTCAGGCGGATGAAGTTGAGGCCGGTTTTGAGCGCCGGGATGCACAATTCGTCATCTTCCTCGGCGGGGAGATCGACAACAATCAGGCCGTCGACGCCCGATCTTACGGCCTCGGCGATGAACTTTTCGACGCCGTAGATGTAGATGGGGTTGTAGTAACCCATCAGAACTATTGGGGTTTCGTCGTCATTCGCCCGGAAGCGGGCGACCATTTCAAGCGTCTTTTCAAGGCTCATGCCGGCGGCAAGGGCGCGCTGGCCGGCGAGCTGGATGGCGACGCCATCGGCCATGGGATCTGAAAACGGCATGCCCAGTTCGATCACATCGGCGCCCGCGGCCGGGAGCCCGGCGAGAATGGCGTCGGCGGTCGCCTCGTCGGGGTCTCCGGCCATGATGAACGAGACAAAAGCGGGGCGGTTTTCGGCCCGTGTCTTTTCAAACCGCTTGTCGATGCGCGAGGCGCCCATGAAATCTCCACGACGAAAAAGCCAATGTTTGCCGGGATAAAGGACAGGTTGGGGGTGCAAGTCAACTCCATCAATACAAAAGGCACCCGGCCGGAGGCGGGTGCCTTTTTGATGTCGACCGCGAAAGCGGCAGATTACTTGGAGTTGAACGCAGTATCGAAAGCGTGACGGGCCAGATCGGCGCGATTGAGACCGCGCGAGCGCAGTGCATCGTCGGACATGTTGGACAGATTGGAATAAAGGTTCGAGGCGTTGCGGGCGCGGCCCACGTCACCGAAAAAACCCGAGATGGAATCGAAAATCCGATTGCGTGCCATTGTTCAAATCTCCTGAAAGGTGCTTGATTTCTTGAGATTTAAATGCGCCTGCCGGTGGCAATAAACAAGCGCTCAATGGGTATTCCAGCCATGCACAAAGCGGGGGGCTGACGGCCAGTGGACACTCGGTGCACTTGGCCGCCACGCCCAAAGGACATTCAACTGAGGGCGAGCTGAATGTCGCTCTGTCTTACGCCTTGCCCTCGGCCAGCAGTTTTTCGATGTTGGTGAAGTTTTCTTCCCAGCCCCATTTGGCGCCGCCGATGGCCTGTTTCTGTTCGGGGCGGAAGCCGGTCTGCTCCATGCGCAGACGGGTGCCCGTGGCCGTGGCGGTGAGGGTGAAGACCACGACGCTTTCGAGCGCGTAGGCGGGATCGGAGTGGGGGTGGTTCCAGGTGTAGGAAAGGGTCTTTTCGGGCTCGATGGCCAGAACCTCGCATTCCACACCACCCCAATCGCCGCGCAGGGTGAAATTGTGCCCGATCTCGGGCTTGAAGTCGGTCTTCATCAGCCATTCCTCCATCAGATGGGGCTGGGTGAGGGCGCGCCATATCTTTTCGGGCGGAAAGGGGATTTCGCGTTCGACGGTGACGGTGATGGGTTCAGCCATGGTGGTGTCCTCAGTGCGACTTTTTGGTCCGGGCGGGTTTCTTTAAGGAATTGAGGGTTGCGGCGGCGGCAAAGAGCGCCTTTAAGGCCGCCTCGTCGATTTCCGCGTCCTCATGGATGTCGATGGCGCGGCGGGTGTTGCCATCGAGGCTCGAATTGAACAGGCCCTTGGGGTCGTCGAGCGATGCACCCTTGGCGAAGGTCAGTTTGACATAGGTCTTGTAGGTCTCGCCGGTGCAGATGATGCCGGCATGGGACCAGACCGGGGTGCCGCGCCATTTCCATTCCTCGAGAACTTCGGGGACGGCCTCATGGATGAGGGCGCGGACCCTGGCGAGGGTTTTTCCGCGCCAGTCGCCGAGATCGGCGATGCGGGCATCGATCAGCTCGGACGCGCTCGCGGTGGACGGAGCGGCCTGGGTGTCATTATCGGGTTTTGGCATTGGGTAAGTCTCACATTTTTTCGCCGGGCAGCTTGCTGGCCTGTTCGATCCATGAGGCGAACTGGTCCTCATCGAACCCCATGTCCTCATAGATATCGAGGTAGCGCACCGCCGGGTATTTCGAGGTGCCGGGCGGGGGCGGATCGAGGTCGCTGCCCTTAAAGAAGGTCACCTTCACGTATTTCGTCATGCAGTGGTAGGAGGTGAACCAATAGTCCTTTTCGACCCCGTAAAAGGGCGAGTTCCACTTGACCGCCTTTTGCACATCGGGAACCACGCGGGTGATAATGGCATCGAGGCGGCGCCCGATATCGCCCTTCCACCCCGGCATGGCGTCGAGATAGGCCCTGACGGGAGCCTCGCCATAGCCCTTGGGAATCTGGGGATTTCCGCCGGACAACAACACCGGCTTGCTTTCCGATTTGCTCATTGTGTCATGGGCTTTCGCTTGCGCGCCGCCCGCCGCGCCATTTGATGGCATAGGGTAGCACGAACAGGTAGAGCCCCGTAAAAAGCAACAGGAACAAGGGGATGAGGGCGAGCAAATAGACCCAGAAGGCCGGTTCTTCCCCACCGCCCAGGGCGATGAAATTGACGATGACGCCGAGCGTGAAGGCGATTGCCAGCCAGCGGTGACCCTGGCGGAACCATGCGCTGAGTTTCATTGATCCATCCTCCTTAGCAAATCTTCCAGATCGTCGAACCGGCTGTGCCAGAAGCCGGCCATCTGGCGGGTCCAGTCCGCCAGGGGGGCCAAGGCATCGATGCGGGCACTGTAATGGGTGTGGCGGCCCTCATGGCGATCGCTGACCAGGCCGGCCTGCCGCAGCACGCCCAGATGCTTTGAGACCACCGGCTGGGAGACGCCGGCGCCCTGGGTCAGCGCGCCGACCGTAAGCTCGCCGTTTTTGCACAGGCGCTCGAACAGGGCCCGGCGGGTCGGGTCGGCGAGAGTGCGAAACAGTACATCGGGGGTGGCGGACATCGATGACATATATCCCATTGGCTATGGGTTGACGTATAGCCAGGGAGGAATGGGTTCGTCAAGTGTTTTGTTTCTAGCCAGTGAAAGTAGCAAAGGGTGAGAAAGACGCATAGCTTTTGCGGCATGCATTTGCAGCGGCGCGGAGAGATGGACCCCGGGAATAAATCCCGGGGTGACAAGGGAGTGGTGAGGCGTTTGGGGAAGCGTCACAAGCGCTAGGGGTACTGGGTCCCGGGTCTTCGCCCGGGATGACGATGGGGAGGAGGCAAGGTGGTGATACTGTCGGCGCTCAGGGCCACCTTACCCGTATGGCTGCTCATCGCCATTCGAGCATAGCTCTCACGGCCTTCTCGCCTCCAATCGTGCAACTGGCGCGATTGGCAAGACGGCTCAAAGTCTCCCCCAAAGGGCGTCATGCTGAAGCGGCGCGGGGAGAGATCCGGAACATATCCCGGGGAGACAGGGGCCGAGGGGGCGTTGGGAAAGCGCGGGAAGTGTTCCGGGTTTCGGGACTCCATCCCGAATCCGGCCTTTTCCCACCTAGTCATCCTGGGCGAAGACCCGGGAACCAGTAAGCGGCAGAGTTGACGGTTCTGTCCTGGGCGCCGAGTGTACTGGACCCCGGCTCGATGGCCGGGGTGACAGCGTGGTGGTTTTGGCAAGGCAGGAGCCTTTGCCCCCGCAATGTCGATTGGTCTTAAAACACCATGCCCAGATGCTTGCCGACCGATTCGACGTCCTTGTCGCCGCGGCCGGAAAGGCAGAGGACGATGATTTCGTCCTTGGCCATTGTGGGGGCGAGCTTGATGACGTGAGCGAGGCCGTGGGCGCTTTCGAGCGCGGGGATGATGCCTTCGAACTTGGTGCAGGCCATGAAGGCGTCGAGCGCTTCGGCGTCGGTTATGGGCACATAGTTGACCCGGCCGCTGTCACGCAGGAAGGAATGTTCGGGGCCGACGCCGGGATAGTCCAGCCCGGCGGAAATCGAATGACCCTCGGTGATCTGGCCGTCCGCATCCTGCAAGAGATAGGTGCGGTTGCCGTGCAGCACGCCGGGGCGGCCGCCGGTCATGGACGCGGCGTGGCCGTTTTCGATATCGACCCCGTGTCCACCGGCCTCGGTGCCGAAAATCTTCACATTCGGCTCGTCGAGGAAATCGTGGAAGGTGCCGATGGCGTTGGACCCACCGCCGATGCAGGCGACCAGGGCATCGGGGAGGCGGCCCTCGGCCTTTATGATCTGGGTGCGGATTTCCTCGCCGATCACTTTTTGGAAGTCACGCACCATTTCAGGATAAGGATGCGGGCCGGCGGCCGTGCCGATCAGGTAATAGGTGGTGTCGACATTGGTGACCCAGTCGCGCAGCGCCTCGTTCATGGCGTCCTTGAGCGTACCGGCTCCGGCGGTGACCGGGCGGACCTCGGCGCCGAGCATTTTCATGCGCAAGACGTTGGGCATCTGGCGCTCCACATCGGTGGCGCCCATGAAGATGGTGCAGGGCAGGCCGAACCGGGCGCAGACCGTGGCCGTGGCCACGCCGTGCTGGCCGGCCCCGGTTTCGGCGATGATCCGGGTCTTGCCCATGCGCTTGGCAAGCAGGATCTGGCCGATGCAGTTGTTGAGCTTGTGGGAGCCCGTGTGGTTGAGGTCTTCGCGCTTGAAATAGATTTTCGCGCCGCCAAGCTCATTTGTCATGCGCTCGGCGAAATAGAGCGGGGAGGGACGGCCGGCGAAATGGGTGCGCAGATCGTCCATTTCAGCTAGGAATTCTTCATCGGCCTGGGCGGCGCGATAGGCCTTTTCCAGATCGAGGATCAAGGGCATCAGGGTCTCGGCCACGAAGCGCCCGCCATAAATGCCGAACTTGCCGTTCTCATCGGGTCCCTGACGCAGGGAATTGGCGTTTTGCTGGCTCATAGACCTAAACCTTATTGTGCCGCCGCCCGGGCGCTGGCGATGAACCGGGAAATCAACCCGGCGTCTTTTACGCCCTTTTCGCGCTCGACGCCCGAAGAAACATCGAGGCCGAAGGGTTTGAGGGTTTTGACAGCCCGGGCAACATTGTCGCTATCGAGCCCAGCGGAAAGCATGAAGCGGACCGACGGGTCAAGGGTTTCGAGCAGCGACCAATCAAACACCGTGCCCAGACCACCGGGGCGGGTGGCGCCTTTTGGCGGCCGTGCATCGAGGATCAGCCGGTCGGACACCGGGCGATAGGCGGGAACCTGGCGCACGTCGTTCTTATCGCCGATGGGCAGGGCCTTGATGATTTTCAGCCCCGAGCGCTCGCGGATATCGGCAACACGGCCCTTGGGTTCGGACCCGTGAAGCTGGAGCCATTGAGCGCCGGTTTCGACCGCGGCAGCGAGAGTATCGTTGTCGGGATCGACCAGCAGGATCACCGTTTCGATGCGGTCACCGGCCTGGGCGACAAGGGTGGCGATGGTATCGAACGGGAGGTGGCGCGGGCTTTTTTCGAAATGGACGAACCCCGCCATGTCGGCGCCTTGAGCGATGACATGATCGAGAATATCGGGGGTTTTGACCCCGCAGATCTTGATGATGGGCTGGTCCATCAGACCAATTCGTCCGTGGCGAGCAGCGCTGCGTCGGGCTGATGGGCCGGGGCGCGGCGGGAGCGATCGAGATCGGCTTTGAGCTTTTCGTTTTCGCGGCGCAGGCGGCGCTCCTCCTTGCGGTGCTGGCCCTGGGTGAACCAGACCGAAAGCCCGCCGAGCGAAATGCCGATGAACAGCACCGCATAGATCACCAGAAACAGCGGCACGCCAAAGCCTGGCGCAGCCTCATCGGGCGCGACAAGAGGATTGAAATTGACGGCGACCATATGCCGGTTGGCCAGGGCAAAAACCAGGACCACAAGGCACAGGGGCACGAGAACGAGCCAGCCGACGATGCGTTTGCGCATAGAAATGTCTATTCCATCTGTCGCGCAAGCGGAACGAAAGAGCCGCCGGCGCTGCCGGTTACTGGATCCCGGATCAAGTCCGGGATGACGACCGGGGAAGGGCCGTCCCTATCACCATTTTCGCAAGTGCGGGCGGCTTTGACAAACCGGATCGCTTCTGGGCGGTGTCAGCCGCCGTTGAGCCGCTCACGGATTTCCTTGCCGGCCTTGAATTGCGGCACGTATTTTTCGCCCACATCGACCTGTTCGCCGGTGCGCGGATTGCGGCCGATGCGGGCCGGGCGGTTCTTGACCGAAAACGCGCCGAAGCCGCGCAATTCGACCCGGTCGCCCCGGGCCAGCGCGTCACCGATCTCATCGAGGATGGCGTTGACGATGTTTTCGATATCGCGATGGAAAAGATGCGGGTTTTCCGCCGCGAGCTTTTCAATGAGTTCGGACTTTATCATGATCTATCGCACGCCCCCTGGCGCAGGTTCGGGTGCAGGCACCCTCAGGCTAAAGTGTTGCGGCCTTGGCATTATCGGGCTTGAGGGTGCCAAAGCGAGACCAGCCCGTCAAGCGGCAAGCCGGGCCAGCCACCATCGCCCAATGCTCCACTAAACGCGCCGAGCACAAGATCGATCCAGCCAGGAGCGCGCTGGCGCGGCCAGACCGAGACAATATCGAGATCGGGTTCGACGAAACGCTCGGTCTGCAGCCAGGCCAGCGCCTCGGATTGCCCGCCCGCTTCATCGATCAAACCGGCCTCGATGGCCATGACGCCCGAAAGGATGCGGCCATCGGCCAGAGCCAGGGTTTGCGGGCGCGAGAGCCCGCGGCGTTCGGCGACCAGATCAACGAAATACTGGTAGGAAGAATCCACCAGATCGACCAGGGAATCGCGGACTTCGGGCGAGATCGGCTCGTCGAAATCGGGCTTGCCCTTCAAGGGGCCGGACGCGACCTTGTCGAGATCGACGCCGAGGGTTTCAAACAGGCCCGAGGCATCGACGTGCTGGTAATAGACGCCGATGGAGCCGACGATGGAGAGGTTGCGCGCGTAGATGCGATCAGTGGCGATGGCGGCCATATAGGCGGCCGAGGCGCCCAGCTCACCGATGGTGGAGACCACGGGCTTTTGTTCGGCGAGCGCGCGCAGGGAGGCATAAAGCTCTTCGCCGCCCGCCGTGGTGCCGCCCGGAGAGTTGATGGCCACGATGACCGCGGCAACGGTATCGTCTTCGGCCAGCTCCTCGAAAAGCGCGGTGCGTTCGGCGTCCGTCAGGATGGTGCCCGAAATGGTGACGCGGGCAATGACATCGCCAGCGGGGTTCATCAGCGGGGAAAAGCGGGCAAGGCCGACCACCACGGCGATGGCCAGCACCACGAAGGCGAAAATCCGCCAGCGGCCACGCGAGCGCCGCAGGGCGCGGGTGACGGGGATGGTCTCGTAAGGATCGTCTTGAGGCGACATGGTGGCGTCCAGATTTGATCGTTAGTGATCGCTACCGCTAACGGGAGGCGGGTGCAACCATGTAGCGCGCGTCGGGGGCGTAGCTTGAGAGCTTTGCGGCGAGGTGTTCGGCATCGGTGACGGCGAACCCCATGCGGGTCCAGAAGGGGACCGAGCCGTTGACGGCGACAAGGCTGAGGGCGCCGAAGGGGGCGGCTAGGGGGAACAGGGCCTGCACGATCTGGCGGGCCGCGCCGGTGCCGCGCGCGGCGGGCAGGAGAGCCAGATCGTGGATATAGAGCGTGTCGCAGGGCTCGGGGAGACCGCCCAGGACCGTATTGAGCGCCGGGAGAGCGCCCAGACGGAAGGGGTGGGCGAGGATATAGCCGGCGGGGGCGGCGCCGATTTCGAGAAGGAAGCAGAAATCGGGCCCCAGGGCCTGCCGGTCGGCAAACACCGCGTCGTCCTCGGGGAAATCGGGGTGCACCTTCCTGGCGATGGCCGAGACGGCGGGGATGTCGGTGGGGAGAAGCGGGCGCCAGAGAGCGGTCACGGCTGGGCGACCATTTGCACGATCTGGATGAGATTGCCGCAGGTGTCATCGAGGACGGCCATCTTGACCGGGCCGGCATTGGTGGGCGGCAGGGTGAAGGCGACGCCGAGGGCCGAAAGGCGCGCATATTCGGCGTCGATATCGTCGACCTGAAACGAGGTCAGCGGGATGCCATCGGCGACGAGCGCCTGTTTGAAAGGGGCCGTGGCGGGGTGAGCGGAGGGTTCGAGCAGCAGTTCGACCCCGTCAGGCGCGTCGGGGCTGACCACGGTGAGCCAGCGGTTTTCGCCATCGACGGGGATGTCGTGCTTTTTGATGAAGCCGAGTTTGGCCGTGTAGAAATCGAGGGCCTTGTTCTGGTCGTCGACATAGACGGATGTGACGTAGATTTTCATTGGTGTTCCTCCATGAAGGATTGCAGCCAGCCCGCTTGGAGCGCGGCAATGGGTGCGGTGTTGAGGCTGTGGAGCTTTGTGGTGCCCTGCCATTCGATTTCGATCAGCCCGGCCTCCTCGAGGGTTGCCAGGTGCCTCGAAAAGCCCTGGCGGGTCTGGCCGATGCCGTGATTGGTGACCACGCGGGTGAAAAGCTCGAACAGGGACTGGCGGTCGCGCCTGGCAAGTTCGGCGATGATGATGCGGCGGGTCGTATCGCCCAGGGCACGGAACAGGCGGTTGAGGGTTTCGTCGTCAGTGGTCATGACGCCTTATGCAACAAACTTGTTGCATAGTCAAGAGTTGTGGGAAGAGGGTTCGGTTAAGGCCCCGTTAACCATGTTGGCACCTGATGGAGCCGATTGTGTATTGGCTGATTTGGGGTTTTCGAGATGGGGCAGGCAGGCGCGCATATCATTGTTGTGGGCAATGAAAAGGGAGGGTCGGGCAAATCGACGACCTCGCTGCATCTGGCCGTCTATCTGCTCCATTTGGGGTTTGCCGTGGGGACCGTGGACGTGGACAGCCGCCAGCAGACGCTGACGCGCTATGTGCGCAACCGGCGAGCCAGCGCGGAGGCGCGGGGCCGCAACGTGCCGATGCCCAAGCACCTTTATATCCCGACGGCCTGGGGGGATTCGATTTCGGAAAACCAGGCGGCCGAGCGCGAGATTTTCGACCGCTCGGTTACGGGGCTGCGCAAGGAGGTCGATTTCATCGTCATCGACACGCCGGGGTTCGACTGCAACCTGGCGCGGGCGGCGCTGGAGATTGCCGATACGCTGGTGACCCCGCTCAACGATTCGATGATCGATCTGGACGTTCTGGCCCGCATCGACGAGCAGAGCGGGCAACCGATCCAGACCAGCCCCTATTCGCGAAACGTGCAAAAAGCGCGCGCCGAGCGGCTGGAGCGCACGGGCCAGACGATCGACTGGGTGCTGGTGCGCAACCGGATTGCGCAACTGGGCTCGCGCAACGCCAGCGAGGTGCAGCAGACCATCGAGATGGTCGCCGAGCGGCTGGGGTGCCGGGTGGCCGAGGGGATCGCCGAGCGGGTGATCTTTCGCTCGCTGTTCAAACTGGGGATGACGGTGTTCGACCCGCTGGATGCCGAAACGCTGGGGGCCGCGCCCTCGATGTCGCATGTCAATGCGCGGCAGGAATATCGGCGACTGGTGGCGGCGATGCGGCTGCCGGTGGGCTTGCCGGTGCCCGAGGCGGACAATGGAGCAAGCGCGGCGGGAGTCGAGCGGCGTTCGGCTTAGAGGCCCGGGCGGCGGCAGGCCGCTGCGTTCTGCGACTGGCCCGTGTGCATCAGGAAATTTTTTGATGCACACTTGATGTTTGTGTGCAGCAAACTATAACTTGATGCACATAAACGGGGTTCGACATGGAACCGGTATCTCTGAGCCGCTCGGCGGTGGTGGCCTATCAGGATCTCTTGCGCCTTCATCTCGATGAGCGGGCGGCGAGCCTTATGGGCAGTATCGAGGAGCGGCACCGCAACGGGCGGGTCTATCTTTACGAGCGGTTCCGGATCGGGACCGAGATGGTGAGCCGGTATCTGGGCGAGGACAGGCCGGAGCTGCGGGCGCGGCTGGAAAAGGCCGAAACCCTGAAACAGCAATCGGAGGGGCGCCGGCAGCGGATGAGCCAACTGGCGCGGACGCTGCGGGCCGAAGGGCTTTTGACGACCGACCGGGAGACCGGCTCGCTGCTGCTCGCCTTTTCAAGGGCGGGGGTGTTCCGGCTGGGGGGAACGCTGGTGGGCACTTCAGCCTATGGGCTCTATCAGGGCGAACTCGGGGTGCGCATGGATGCCGAGGAGCTGGCGCAGACCGGCGATATCGATATTGCCAGTATCGAGCGGCTTTCGGTGGCGTTGGACGACAAGGTTGAAGAAAGCCCCGCCGACATTCTCAATGTGCTTAAATTCGATCCCGTGCCGGGGATCAACAACAAACAGGTGTGGCGATGGCGGCAAAGCCACGGCGAAGTCATGGTGGAATTTTTGACGCCGGCGCTTGGCGAGGAAGGCGTCAAGCCGCTACCCGCCTTGGGGGTGAGCGCGCAGGGGCTTAATTATCTCAACTTCCTGCTTGCCGAGCCGGTCCAAGCGGTTGCGCTCTATCGCTCGGGGGTTCTGGTGCAGGTTCCGCGGCCGGAACGCTTTGCGATTCACAAGCTGATCGTGGCCGACCGGCGCCAGGGCGGGCCGGACCAGATCAAGGCGCGCAAGGACCGGGCCCAGGCGGCGTTTCTGGTGGCGGTGCTGGCGCAGGACCGGCCCGACGATCTCGCCGAAGCCTATAAAGACGCGCTGGCGCGCGGCCCGCGCTGGCGCGAGCGGATCGGGGCGAGTTTGAAGCGGATGCCGGAGACGGCGGGGGTGTTGAAGGGGATGGGCTCTAGTTAGCAGTAGCGCTAACACCCTTCGGCGCTGTCGGGTTCCTGTCGTGGTAAGACGCTCCTATTGTTGCGATGATCTGTTCCATAAATGGGAGCATCTAATGATTAATTCAGACGTGATCGACTATCGCCGCCTTACCGATCCAGAGCTTGCTGCTGTCATTGCGGAGCTTCGAAAAGAAAAGGGTTGGACACAGGAAACGCTCGCTGAAATTGCTCGCGTCAGTCCGCGCACCATACAGCGGCTCGAGAGCGGCCAACCTAGCAGTATTGATACACGTCGAACATTAGCGGCCGCTTTTGATTTTGATGACCTTGATACATTTAACGGGCCTTGGCCCTTACCCAATATTGAAAGGCTAAAGGAAGAATCCGCGCGTATTGAACGCGAAACTGTCGCTGTGGACGTGCAGCAGATGGGTGAAGGGGAAACAATTGCGTAAGCTCGCCGAACGCGCCCACAGCTTTCTCATCACATCAATTGATGATCCGACGGACAATGTCGAAGCGTTGCTCGCGTCTCTTCAAGATTGCTTTTGCGAATACGGCGACTGCCATGATCTCTATTCAGCGAGAGACAAGCTTGAAGTGGATCGTCAATTCCAGGAGCAGATCGATGAATTGAGAATGCAGGGTATTGGCATTGTTGCGGGGTGTCGCCGAGCTAGGATGCGACTGAAGAGTTCTCAATCGAGCGATGCCAGCTTTTTCCTCGATATTGTCTATGTCGTTTCGGCCTCCCTAGATGCCCTTCCCCAAATTGTTAGAGTTCCGCGTAACGACAGCTTCGGATTTTAATCCAGCTTGTCGTGTTCTAAGACATTAGTGTCGCGCTCGCGTCGCAACGATAGCGCATCGTCTGAAATCCTGCCGCTTTCCTGACGTGGTACTGTCGCTCCATTCGCGCTAGATTGAAACTCATGAGCAATCGAAATCACAGACCAGATGGAGCAAAGATCCGCGAATTGCGGGGGTTAGCGGGCATGACCCAAGAAATACTGGGTATTAAAAGTGGCGTAGATCGGCGGACGATTCAGCGCGCAGAAACCGACAAGCCGATGCAAATGGAAAGTCTATCCAGCATCGCATCGGCACTTAATGTACGTGTTAGTGAAATTATCAGAACTGCTGAAAATGAGGACGGCACCAATGCAGAGGACTTGGCAGCCCAGAGTTTAATTGTTCTACGGCCAGTTGATTCTGGGATGACTCTCATCAATACGCTGGAAGCCAGCTTTGACGGCAAGATAACGTGCGAGGCGGAGCCGACTTCCGAAAACATTGATGTGCTTGAGGCGATGACTTCCGCGATCGAAGCCATGATGCCGAATCCTTGGCGGACGCCAATGGAAGAGCCGGTGTTTCCGCTGTCGGCAAGGCTTCGTCAAGCCGTCAGTCTGAATCAGCAGATTAAGCAATTATTGGACTTTGGCATTGCCGCCTTTGTCGCAACATACACGGCAAAGGCTCAGATGCCATATTACGATATCGATACTGGCGAAATGTATGTAACCAGCCGGACGCCTCGCGAACTGGTCACAATCTGCCGGATCATGCTGGCGCCGATTGCTCGCAGTGACCGGATCACGCTCAAGGTCGATGATCTCTACGTACCCTCGAAAGCTCCAGCTTTCGAACCGAATGGTTTGGAGGATATTCCTTTCTAAAGTTCCGCAGCGTAGCTCAGGTGGACAGAGCACCCTGTTTTCGACGGTTCGATGTGGTCTTGCCGGACGCCATCACCGGACAGGGAGGTCGCAGGTTCGAATCCTGCCGCTGCGCCATCTCGATAAGCCTGCGAGAGAGTTCCCATAACAGGTTGGCTCGCTAAGCGTATGGCGTGGAATAGTCCATTTTAAGTTTATTCCATAGTGCCCGATCTTACCACCATTCCCAAAGAAAAAGGCCCGCGCTTTCGCGCGAGCCCCATAAAATCGATCACACTATGTGTGTTACTTCTTGTCCTGGCCCTTGAGGGCTGCGCCAAGGATGTCGCCGAGGGAGGCGCCGGAGTCGGAGGAACCGTACTGAGCGACGGCTTCTTTTTCTTCGGCGATTTCCAGGGCCTTGATCGAAAGGCCGATGCGGCGGGTCTTCTTGTCGAACTGGGTGATGCGGGCATCGACCTTTTCGCCGACGGCGAAGCGTTCGGGGCGCTGGTCTTCACGGTCGCGGCTCAGATCGGAGCGGCGGATGAAGGCCGTCAGGTCGGTGTCGGCGATGCGCACTTCGAGGCCACCATCGGTAACGGCGGTGACTTCGGTGGTGACGATCGCGCCCTTGCGCAGGCCATCGGAGCCGGCAGCGGCATCGGCCATTGCATCGGACCCAAGCTGCTTGATGCCCAGGGAAATGCGTTCCTTGTCGATATCGACGTCGAGAACCTTGGCCTTGACGATGTCGCCACGGTTGTAATCCTCAAGCGCTTCTTCGCCCGGACGGTTCCAGTCGAGATCGGAAAGGTGGACCATGCCGTCCACATCGCCGTCGAGGCCGATGAACAGGCCGAATTCGGTCTTGTTCTTGACTTCGCCTTCGATCTCGGCACCGATCGGGAACTTGTCGGCAAAGCTTTCCCACGGATTGGCGAGCGTCTGCTTGAGACCAAGCGAGATGCGGCGCTTTTCGGGATCGACTTCGAGAACGACCACTTCGACTTCCTGGGAGGTCGAGACGATCTTGCCCGGATGGACGTTCTTTTTGGTCCAGCTCATTTCCGAGACGTGGATCAGGCCTTCGATGCCCGGCTCGAGTTCGACGAACGCACCGTAATCGGTGATGTTGGTCACGCGGCCAGTGAACTTGGCTTCCACCGGATACTTGGCGGCAATGCCTTCCCAGGGATCGGCCTGGAGCTGCTTCATGCCCAGCGAAATACGATGGCTTTCCTGATTGACGCGGATGATCTGGACCTTGATGGTCTCGCCGATCGCCAGGACTTCGTTGGGGTGATTGACGCGGCGCCATGCGATGTCGGTGACGTGGAGCAGGCCATCGATGCCGCCCAGATCAACGAACGCACCGTAATCGGTGATGTTCTTGACGACGCCTTCGACCACCTGGCCCTCTTCGAGCTGTTGGACGATTTCCGAACGCTGTTCGGCGCGCGATTCTTCGAGAATGGCGCGGCGCGAAACGACGATATTGCCGCGGCGCTTGTCCATTTTCAGGATCTGGAAGGGCTGCGGCACGTTCATCAGGGGAGCGATGTCGCGGATGGGGCGGATATCGACCTGGGAGCGCGGCAGGAAGGCCACGGCGCCATCGAGATCGACGGTGAAGCCGCCCTTGACCTGGTTGAAGATCTGGCCTTCGACCTTTTCGCCCTTGTCGTAAAGGACTTCGAGGCGGACCCAGCTTTCTTCGCGGCGGGCCTTCTCACGGGAGAGGACAGCCTCGCCCATCGCGTTTTCGACGCGGTCGACATAGACTTCGACTTCCGAGCCGACGGCAATGGTGCCGTCGCGGCCGGCGGCGCCGAATTCCTTCATCGGCACGCGGCCTTCGGTCTTCAATCCCACGTCGATGATGGCGAGGTCTTTTTCGATTGCGACGACCTTGCCTTTGACAACGGTGCCCTCGACGGGATCGATGTCCTGAAAGCTCTCAAAAAGGAGCTGTTCGAAATCTTCTGCAGATGCGGTCTGGTTAGCCATTAAAACTCCATTCCGAGCGGGTGCGCGGAACATTTGGTTGGTGTTGATGATGTGGATAGTCGTGCCGATATAGCCAACGGCGTTCCCACCCCATATGGGGTTTGGAGCGCTGATTTTCAAACCGGCGAATACTGACAGGGCAGGTGAACCCTTAAGGCGGGTTCGGGTGCGAAAGATTTGTGGCCCAACGCCGCAAGTTTGGATTTTGCCTGAGCTCTTTAAGAGCGGGCCGACTTGCGGGCGATAGCCGCCTCCACTTGCGCGATGGCTGCCGTAATGGCGGCTTCTATATCCAAATTGGTCGTATCGAGCAAGACCGCATCGTCAGCGGGGTGAAATCCGCCATGGGGGGCGGCGGCATCGCGCGCATCGCGGGCCTCGATATCGGCAAGGAGCTTGTCTCGATCGACGCTCTGGCCGCGTGCCTCGATCTGGCGGGCGCGGCGGTCGGCGCGGACTTTGGGATCGGCGACGATAAAGAGCTTGGCGTCGGCCTCGGGGGCGATGGTGGTGCCGATATCGCGGCCATCGAGCACGGCGCCGAGCGGGTGGGTGGCGAAATCGCGCTGGAAGGCGAAGAGGGCTTTGCGCACGCCGGGGAAGACGGCGATCCTTGAGGCCAGAACGCCCACTTCGGCGCCGAGCAGATATTCGGGGTCGATGGCGGCAGAATCGAGGTCCCGGGCGGCCTTTGTGGCCCTCGCCTCGATATCGGGGGCATCGATATGGGCTTTGACCGCCAGCCCGACGGCGCGGTAGAGCAGGCCCGTATCGAGATGGGGCAGGTTGAAGTGCCGGCCCAGCGCGGCGGCGATGGTGCCCTTGCCCGAGGCCGCCGGTCCATCCACCGCGATAATCATGCGGCGTCCTCGCTTTTGGAAAAGCCGGCGCCGAGCCGGGTGAAATCGGCTTCGAAGCTGGGGAACGAGGTGGCGATCATCCGGTCGTCATCGACGGCGACAGGCTTATCGGCCGCCAGGCCCATGACCAGAAAGCTCATGGCGATGCGGTGATCGAGGTGGGTTGCGACGGTGCCACCGCCGGGAACGGCGCCCTTGCCGGTGACGGTGAGGAAATCAGTGCCCTCCTCGCAGACAACGCCATTGGCCTCGAGCCCACGGGCGACGGCGGCGAGGCGGTCGGATTCTTTCACCCGCAACTCCTCGAGCCCTGCCATGTGGGTGACGCCTTGCGCAAAGGACGCGGCGACGGCGAGGACCGGGTATTCATCGATCATCGAGGGGGCGCGGGAGGCGGGGACGGAGACGCCCTTCAATGCCGAATGTTTCACCCGCAGGTCGGCGATGTCCTCTCCGCCCGAAACGCGGCGGTTTTCGATTGTGATGTCGCCGCCCATTTCAATGAGCGTATCGATCAGGCCGGTGCGGGTGGGGTTCATCAGAACGTTTTCGATGGTGACTTCCGAGCCCGGCACGATGAGGGCGGCAACGAGCGGGAAACCGGCCGAGGACGGATCGCCGGGGACGATCAGCTCCTGGGCCCTCAGATCGGGCAGGCCGGCGACGGTGATGGTGCGCACGCCGTCGGCATCGGTGGCGATGGCAATATCGGCGCCGAAGCCTTCGAGCATCTTTTCGGTGTGATCGCGGGTCATGATCGGTTCGATCACCGTGGTCGTGCCGGGAATGACCAGACCGGCCAAAAGCACGCAGGACTTGACCTGGGCCGAGGCCATGGGCACGCGATAGTGCACCGGCACGGGATCGGTGGGGCCCTTGAGAGCAATGGGCAGGCGGTTTTCGTGGTGTTCGACGACTTCAACGCCGATGGCGCGCAGCGGATCGAGCACGCGGCCCATGGGGCGGGCCGAGAGCGAGGCATCGCCCACAAAGCGGGTGACGAATGGATAGGCGCCGACAAGGCCCATGGTCAGCCGCACGCCGGTGCCCGCATTGCCGAAATCGAGATCGGCCTGGGGGGCGAGAAAGCCGCCGACGCCGAGCCCGTCGATCTGCCAGGTCTCGCCGATCTTTTCGACCCTGGCGCCCAGAGCCTGCATGGCGCGGCCGGTGGCCAGCACATCCTCACCCTCGAGCAGGCCGGTCACGGTGGTGCGGCCCAGCGCCATGGCGCCGAACATCATGGCGCGATGGGAAATCGACTTGTCGCCGGGCACCCTTATGGACCCGGAAAGGGCGCCGGCATTGTGGCTGGCGCGCGGACGCGGCGGGAGGGCATGGGACATGGCAAACGAACCGGGACTGGAAAGGGTAAAAACGAGGTCGGGCTTAGCATGATCGTATCTGCCTGCCAATCACGGGCATGGCCGCTTACATTTTGCGTTTGACAGCGGCGAAAATTTCACGCTAACCGAACCCCCAACGTGGCCGCCCTTTTCAACCAGGGGTGTTGCGCCCACACTTTATGCCTGTTGCGCCCCTTAGCAAAAACCCGGTAGCGTTTTTTCGGGGCGCTCGAAATACCAACCCTACAGCAGCAGATGAATGGGGAATTGCCTTGGCCAGTGACGAACGCGGTACCAAGCGGACATGCCCGGTAACGGGTAAGAAATTTTACGATCTGGGCAAAGACCCGGTGGTCTCGCCCTATACCGGCAAATCCTATCCCCTGAGCTTTTTCGAAGCCGCTCAGGAAAAGGCAGCCGCCAAGTTCGGCGCCAAGGAGCGCAAGGCTGAAAAGGTCGTAGAGGAAGACGAGGTCGAGGAAGCCGACGTCGATGTGGCCGCCAAGGAGGCGGGTGCCGAGGTCATTTCGCTCAATGACGCGGAAACCGATACCGACGACGATGATGACAATGACGACGATATCCCCGATGTCGAGGACGTCGAAGTCGACGAGGAACTGGGCGGGGACGACGACGATACCTTCCTTGAAACCGACGACGACGATGACGAAATCGATTTCGACGTCGAAGTGGATGATGACGAGCGGTAGAGTTTTTTCTGTCTCACGGCGCGCACCGCTTCGGGCATGACGCGCTGAAACCGCGCTATGCCCTTCGCTGCGCCTGCGACGGCGCGGCGAACGGTCGCCCCAGCCCGCGAGCATAGCTCGCTTGGGCGTTCTGCCTTCAAATCGATCCACCGGATCGATTTGCCCCGCAA
>SWCE01001102.1_pt1 | contig 186766 bp, 165 predicted proteins | sample 4690061 | NCBI WGS metagenome assembly SWCE01 (sample SAMN10267279, study PRJNA491770) | bioreactor metagenome | isolation source: DHS bioreactor inoculated with subseafloor sediment | place: Japan: off Shimokita Peninsula | collected 2012-10 | reverse complement strand
TGCGGTCCCTCAAGACCGTACCGGTTCGATTCCGGTCTTCGGCACCAATTTCAAATTATTATCGCGGGGTGGAGCAGTTGGCAGCTCGTCGGGCTCATAACCCGGAGGTCGCAGGTTCAAGTCCTGCCCCCGCAACCAAATATGGCGGCATAGCTCAGCTGGCTAGAGCGTTCGGTTCATACCCGAAAGGTCACAGGTTCGATCCCTGTTGCCGCTACCATATATATTTGGCCCCTTGGTCAAGCGGTTAAGACACCGCCCTTTCACGGCGGTAACAGGGGTTCGATTCCCCTAGGGGTCACCAATTTAGATATCAGAGGTCAGAAATCAGAAGGCCGGAAAAAACAGCAGGGATTCTTTAGAATTTCTCTGGAAAACTGGCAGACAGACATCCCACTTCTAAAATGGGCGCATAGCTCAGCTGGGAGAGCACCTGCCTTACAAGCAGGGGGTCACAGGTTCGATCCCTGTTGTGCCCACCATTAATACAATGTAGTACGGCCCGGTAGTTCAGTTGGTTAGAATGCCAGCCTGTCACGCTGGAGGTCGAGGGTTCGAGTCCCTTCCGGGTCGCCATAACAAAATATGCTGGTGTAGCTCAACTGGAAGAGCAGCTGACTTGTAATCAGCAGGTTGCGGGTTCGAGTCCCATCACCAGCTCCATTAACTAGAAATCAGAGGTCAAAAAATTAAGTTTTGAAGATCTGGTTCACTGGTAAACCGATATTCGATTTCCAATACGGAGGGGTTCCCGAGCGGCCAAAGGGGGCAGACTGTAAATCTGTTGTCGACGACTTCGAAGGTTCGAATCCTTCTCCCTCCACCATTTATAAATATATATGCGGGTGTGGCGGAATTGGCAGACGCACTAGACTTAGGATCTAGCGGGCGACCGTGGGGGTTCAAGTCCCTCCACCCGCACCATATGCGGAAGTGGCTCAGTGGTAGAGCATCGCCTTGCCAAGGCGAGGGTCGCGGGTTCGAGTCCCGTCTTCCGCTCCAACAGAATATGGTGGGTGTAGTCAAGCGGTTAAGACACAGGATTGTGGCTCCTGCATGCGTGGGTTCGAATCCCATCATCCACCCCATTTTTATCTTTGGGATATAGCCAAGTCGGTAAGGCAACGGACTTTGACTCCGTCATCCGCAGGTTCGAGTCCTGCTATCCCAGCCATCCTGATCCATTAGCTCAGTCGGTAGAGCACCTGACTTTTAATCAGGGTGTCCCGCGTTCGAGTCGCGGATGGATCACCATTTTTCTTTATGGCGGCATAGCCAAGTGGTAAGGCAGAGGTCTGCAAAACCTTTATTCCCCAGTTCAAATCTGGGTGTCGCCTCCAAATGCGCCCATAGCTCAGCTGGATAGAGTGTCTGACTACGAATCAGAAGGTCGGGAGTTCGAATCTCTCTGGGCGCACCAAAACAGTATTCCAGAGTAGCTCAATGGTGGAGCACCCGGCTGTTAACCGGTAGGTTGGAGGTTCGAGTCCTCTCTCTGGAGCCAAATGTGCCGAAGTGGCGGAACTGGCAGACGCACAGGACTTAAAATCCTGCGGTCCCTCAAGACCGTACCGGTTCGATTCCGGTCTTCGGCACCATTTTTAAGCTGGTGTAGCTCAATTGGCAGAGCAGCTGATTTGTAATCAGCAGGTTGCGGGTTCGAGTCCCATCACCAGCTCCATTTATGTATGCGGGTGTAGTTCAGTGGTAGAACTTCAGCCTTCCAAGCTGACCGCGAGGGTTCGATTCCCTTCACCCGCTCCATTATATAAATAATTAATGTGGCAGACCGAGTAGGGAGAGGTGTCCGAGTGGTTTAAGGAGCTGGTCTTGAAAACCAGTGACTCCGCAAGGGGCCGTGGGTTCGAATCCCACCCTCTCCGCCAGTTTTAAGTTTATGGAGAAGTACTCAAGTAGGCTGAAGAGGACGGTTTGCTAAACCGTTAGGTCGTGTAAGCGGCGCGCGGGTTCGAATCCCGCCTTCTCCGCCAGTTTAATTTATGAAAAGCTACTGTATTGTGGGCTTATAGCTCAGCAGGTTAGAGCGCACGCCTGATAAGCGTGAGGTCGGTAGTTCGAGTCTACTTAAGCCCACCATTTTTATGCCCAGATAGCTCAGTCGGTAGAGCAGGGGACTGAAAATCCCCGTGTCGGTGGTTCGATTCCGCCTCTGGGCACCAAATTACATTATAAGCATTAGAGCCACGGCTGCCATAAGGTATCCGTGGCTTTTACATGCTCAGATGGTTCTTTCATTGAACTCGTTCTTCTATGGTTGTTTCAGCACATGTCTTAGAAGCACTGCCACTTGTGGATAATGAAACTATCCTATAAATATGATTTTTATCGATTATGTTTTATTAAAGTTTTGTAGTTGACATGATAATACATATCAATGTATAATAAAAATGTTTTTGATGAGCAAAAAGAAAATGATGATGGATATGGTAACTATCCTATGATGAAAGAATAATATGAAAATCTTTATAACCTGAGATAAATCATAGACCAAGTTTGGATTATTAGATATGAATTCAAACTTGGTTTATTTTTTAGATCAACAAAAATATTTTATGAATGTAATAAAAATATAGAGAAGGACTCTAAAACACAAAGCAAATGTTAAGTCCTTCTACAATACTAAGAATTTCCCCTCTTAAAAATAGTGGTAATAAGCTGATTAATAAAGTCAACTAATAGGCTGTGATTTTCTTCCTTGGTCACACTTACCTCCATCATGCCCTCATAAATAATTCCATTGATATTGCCTGGGGATTCAAAATCGAAGGGCATCTCCTTGAGATCCAGGCAATAGACCTTCTCTTTTGTAGGAAGTTTAAAATGCCCTAGGGGAAGCTCTAAGGAAAAGCTACCCAGTGGAGGGGTCCATTGAAAGTTGTAATAAGAGGTATAATGGATTTCTTCTGGATAATCAACACCACCACTGGTCCTGCCCTTTAAACATAGAGAGCCTTTTTTAATTTTAATGTCTTCAGGATGATAAAGTAAATCTATTTTTCCGCTCGGAAGCTCAATGGAATAACAGGTCTTAGACAGCAGTAAAAAGGAGGATGGGAAAAATTCCACAATATGGGTTACTTTAAGAAGGTAAAAAATGTCCTCAAAGTTATGAAGTAATATTGTTTTTTCAAGGCTCGGGGAAGGATTTTTTTGATACTGAAGATACAGCTCAACGCTTTCCTTTCCACTGATTGTATCCCGCCTTGTAACCCCTAAAAATTTTTCAACGGTCTTTAGCTTTAAATCTTCCAATTCTAAGCAGTGCCGATAACGCTTAATCCACTGTAGAAGGTCCAGGTGTTTAAGATCATTAAAGGACCATGGAATTTCATACCTTTTAAAACGCATCTTCAAAAAAGGAATATCGAAGGATGCTCCATTGTAGGTGATGGTAAAGGGAATCTCCCTGGTTGCTTCTAGAAACGCCAATAGCACCTGCTTTTCTTCCTTTGTGTTCTCAGCTAAAAACTGTTTAATAATCATCTCATTGTCTTCTATGTACAACAGACCTATCAAGACGACTTGGTGATATTTATGACTTAAGCCTGTGGTCTCAATGTCAACTATACAAAATTTCTCTTCCATAAACAATGGGCTTAAGCTCGGGGCAATATTTTGACTATCTTCAAGGCGTCGAATAAATGTTTTCATAATACCTCCTCTGATTCCAATATTTTAAGTAAGATTATTTTAACATATTTTGAAACTTAATAGAATCTATTGTCGTCTAATGAGAGAAGAACAAAAAGAAATTTGTTGAAAAATGCCTGGTAGAGGGTATATAAAATTCAATAGCTTTATTTTGTAAATATGTCATAGAATTGTAAAGACTTTATGAAAGGCTTTATGTTACTATGATAAGAGGAAATAATTAGAAAATGTAGGGGGTACATAATATGAGGAACTATACAAAGGGAATAGCCATTGCCCTTGCTATACTGTTTGTCAGTATTCAATCTTCTTTCGCCTATGTACTGTTTTCAGATATGGGTGATCACTGGGGGAAGGACTATATTAAATGGGCTAGTGATGAGAGGGGCCTTATCCAAGGCTATGAAGATGGTACCTTTAAGCCAGAGAAGGCAATTACTCGAGAAGAGTATATTATAGGGTTGAACAAGCTTCTTTATGAGAGCAAAGTCTATGATAAGGTAGATTTTATTCTATATAGTGATGTAATCCCCTATAGTGATTTAGAACAAGACTCGGAGCTTTACTACAGCCTACATGAATTAAATATATATTTAAAGCATTTTAGAAATACGAATTTAAAGCTAGAAGCGATTTTTGGCAGCAGTCAATTCCAGCCTCAAAAACCGATTAATCGCTATGAAGCTGCCCTATTAGCCAGGGCCATTACAACACCAGCTATTGAAGCCCAAAATCACCAGTTTAAAGATGTGACAGCAGGCCTGCCCTATTATAAAGAGTTAATGGAATTGGTTGGTAATGGCATTATTAAGGGATATTCTGATCAAACCCTGAGACCCTATAGACCAGTTACAAGGGTAGAGGCAGCGGTAATCTTTAGTCGTATTAATGATGATATAAAATTTCAAGTTGCTGATCCACTAGTCTTTAAGTCTATTGTAATAAAAAATACCAATCAACAGCTCCCGGTATTTACATTGGCAAAGGGGAGTCAGGGGGCAGAGGGGCAGAACCGACGGTTTAAAAATGCTATTACCTCTTTAGAATATATGTCATTTATCGGGTATATTCCCCATAATGAAGCCCATCTATATGACAATAAGCCTATTGATACCCTGTGGGGATTAAAAAATGAAAGCTACGACAATGTGGTGGGAAATAATTATTATCTAGTGATCTATGATAAGAATACAGGAAGTTTGCGAAAGACAGAGCTTATACAAGAAGCAATGGAGCATCTGAGAAGCAAAAAAAATGAGCCGGTCGAAGGACTAGACCTGTTTTTAAAGGAAGCCAAGAAATATATATCTATTGAAGAGGTTTTGAAATTTGCTAAGGAGCTTAATGAAGGTACTACTAATACAGACATTAAGCTAACAACAGGAATATTTTTGGCAGAGGAATACTATCAAAATAAGGCCTTTGGCTTGTCATTGGAAGCCTATAAAGCGCTAATAGCCATGGAAATGCCAGAAAAAACCTATCATCAGCTACTGAAAAACTATGCTTATACACTTCAGCAATCAGGAGGAACTGAAGCGGCCATTAGTGGCTTAAAGGAGCTAAATGGAAAGCTTTCTAAGGAAAGTGGCTATCAAGACAGTGAAACACATAAATTAGTAATAGGACTACTGAAAAAGTTATTGTCAGAAAAAGGCTAAATACAAAATTATATCGTAAATTAAATAAAAAAAGATGATTTTCTGTATTGCCCAGGAAATCATCTTTTTTATTTCATAGGAAAGTTTGGTTTTTTCCTATGAAATATTAGCATCTAGCCTTTTCATTAATCATGTCAATCAGCTCCCATTCACTGGCTATCTCCCCTGCAAAGGGATAGGTTTTTGATGCTTTCTCAAAAACCCTAAGGTGTTTCATAGCCGCTTCTTTGTTATGGTTTATAAGCAATTCAAAGCCATACAGCAATCGACTACGGGATACATAGGATTTGGTAGCCTTGATATATTTCTGTAAATCCTTGGTATAGAGGCTATCAATTGTTTCCCTTCGACCCTCCCCTATAATCTCATAAAACAGTAACTCACAGAGGAGCTCATTTTGGTGAACCTTAAGAATTCCTGGAGCCTTTTCAAGGAAAAATTCGCAGGCGGTCTTTGCCTCAGCAAAATCCTTCCTATCGTGAAGATAACTGCAACGAAATACCCCTATGGAACAAATCAATGGATTATTTAAGTCAGCCCCTGGCGGCAGATTAAACCATTCTGGCGGCATATCGCCCATTCTTGTGCCTTCTGTGATCAAAGCATTGATAGAAAGCTGCAGCCAAAAGGCATGGCGGGCGTACCGATCTTTGCCAAGCGAAACAGCATTACATCCATCATTTGCTATACCTCCCAGATACATTGGTATACCATTCATTAAAGCAAAAAGAAAACCAAGGATAGCAATGATAATAAACATCAGGGACAGCATAGGATCAGGAGTAATCCTGTATAGAATAAAGAAGATGACACTCGCCAGGATATTAGCGATAGAGCCCCCAAGATTGTACAATATAAAGGGGAAATCATAGGCATCCCCTTCCGGTGGCATCATTAGGCATTGGCCCCCTGTTCCTACAACAGTAAACTTTTTATATCTAAGCCGACCCTTATCATTAATAAACATAATCTGACCGATACGAAAGGATACCAATTTGTAGCCAGATATTTTTCCAAACAGAAAATGACCACCCTCATGTATGATAATCTGAATGTACATAGACAGATATAACCATAGAATCAACCAAGCGACGGTAAAAAGGATGCTACTTATACGATTGCTGTTTTCAAAGACCATATCAATTAAGTGGAAACCCCTATATCCGCAGATAAAGCCTGCTCCTATCAATATCAGCAGGGACAATATAGTACTAAGTTTTTGTTTGTTTTTACTGATGCCCATCCACGATGACAACTCCTTTAAATTATTATTAAAACGTGCTGACATGAAATCTGTTATCAAATACCCTGTGTCATTAAAAAGATCAGAGAAGACCTAAGTCAAATTTTCTAAGAGTAAGTCGGAAGATTGAGAAATACCGTTGCTGTATTCCGATTGACGATAACACAACCATTGGTAAATTTAAACAGTCTATCTATCATTTTAAGTGATACTTGGTAATAGGATAAGTATAGTATTAGTATACCAAAAAATCAACTACTTCAAATTGCACAAAATATAGGTACCTTTAACGGAAATCAGTGCAAAGTATGTTTAGAATAGGTTATGATCTCTTTCATTTGTTTAAATCCCATAGATATGATAAACTTTTTAAATGAATAAGGATTATTTAGCCACCACCCATGTCAGCAGATTACGATTTAGAGGTGCAAAATGGACAAGTTAATTAATAAACTAAATAAGCAGCAGAAAAAAGCAGTATCTCATTATCAGGGGCCCTGTATGGTTTATGCTGGCCCAGGATCAGGTAAAACCACAGTAATTACCCATAGAATTGGACAATTGATTACAAAGCATCAGGTTAGCCCGAATCATATTTTGGTAATCACCTTTACAAAGGCAGCAGCAGAGGAGATGAAGCACAGATTTCAAAAGCTTGTGAGCAAGCAGATTCCTTCATTCAACAGGGTACAATTTGGAACCTTTCATTCAGTTTTTTTTAGAATTATCAGAACCTATACAGGCTATGATTTAGGCAATATAATTAGTGAAGCAGAAAAATATTCAGTGATCAAAAACATTGCCAAAACCCTCATGATTGATCATGCCGATGATGATGAGCTGATTAAGGAGCTATTGCTGGAGATGAGTCTATATTACAGCGATTATATCAATAGACATAGCTTTGAATCTGAAGCCCTTGATACAAAGGTTTTTAAAAGGGTAATCGATAGCTACGAAAATTATAAAAGAGATCATCGAAAAATAGATTTTGATGACATGCTGATCAAATGCTACAGGCTCTTAACCCGAAATCCTCAGCTGCTAAAACACTTGAGAAATCAATATCAATACATATTAATCGATGAGTTTCAAGATATTAATTTAATTCAATTTGAAATTATCAAGCTGTTAAGTGCCCCCCAAAATAATCTATTTGTAGTGGGGGATGATGACCAATCTATTTATAGCTTTAGGGGCGGAAGGCCAGAATTCATCCTGGATTTTGGTCAATATTTTTCTAATAGCGAAAAAATAGTAATCGATGTTAACTATCGATCTCAGGAAAATATCATTACTGGATCCAATGCCCTTATCGCCAATAATCAGATAAGGATTCCCAAGGAAATTGTAGCCCACCATCCTGCCACAAGGGAAATTATTTATTTAACTCCTAAAAATCGAGAGGAGGAAAATTGTCATATTAGTACGGTGATTGATGACTGGGTCAAGGAGGGCATACCCCATGATGAGATCGCCATTATTTACCGGACCAATATTTTAGGAGCAGGCATTGTCAGTGAGCTATTAGAAAATCAGATTCCCTTTTATTGCAAAGACCAGATTTATAATATCTACGAACATTGGGCGTCGAAAGATCTTTTAACCTATTTAAACTGTAGCCATAGCTTATTGAATGGAACGGCTCTGGCGTCTATCATCAACCGGCCCTCCCGATATATTTCTAAAAGGGCCCTAGAGCTAGCCCAAGGGTACCATAAGGATCTACTCACGTCCCTAAGGGTAAGAGGAGAGCTGAAGCCCTATCAAATTAAGCTTCTTGATCAATTAGAGCTTGATTTTAAAAACATCCGTCACCTAAGTACCCAAGAGGCCATTGCTTATATCCGTAAGGAGGTAGGGTATGATCAATACATTGTCAATTACTGCCTTGAAAAAAGAATATCTAGTAACGGAATCCTTGAAATCCTTGATGAAGTAGAGGAGGCAGGGGCAAAGTATTCAGATCAAGGGACCTTTTTAAAGCATGTATCGGATTTTAAAGTTCAAATAAGGCAGCATAAGCGTAAATCGCCGAATCAAGGTGAAGTAAATCTGTTGACCATGCATAGTGCCAAGGGCTTAGAATTTAGTGTAGTCATTGTTGTAGGGGCCATTGAGGGAATTATTCCCCATAGTAAGGCATTAGATTGTATAGAGGATATTGAAGAGGAACGAAGATTATTTTATGTGGCCATTACCCGGGCTAAGGAGGCCCTTTATATTTCTTCTCCCCAATTTCGCTATGACAGGAGGGTTGAGCCCTCACGATTTGTGGCAGAAATGGGAAGGAAGGGTACTGAGAAGGAAGCGCTTTCCATTGGGAAAAGTATCTACCATCGATTCTTTGGTAAGGGCTTAATTGAGGGGATAACAAACAAAATTATAAAAGTACGATTTGTAAAAGATGATGTGATAAAGGACTTAGACCTGGAGACCTGTATCAAGAACAATATTCTACAATAAATAGAGCCAGTACCGAAGGAGCGGATAATATGTACTCCTGGGCACTGGCTCTGCTAATTAAAATGACTTATATAGCAAAAATTTATTAACGATATTGCTGACCTTCTATTATATTCTTAAGCTCCTGGAGGTCATTGGTGACACTAAGGGCCAGCATTAGTTTTATTCTAAGCTTCTGCCCTGGTAGATCTCCTCCCAACAGGACTCCAAGATTTCTTAAATGTCTTCCGCCTCCCTCATAGCCGTAGGAATCCAATACACGGCCCGTAGGACAACGGGAAGTAATAACCACTGCCACCTTTTTTTCCAGGGCGTAGGTTATTCCCTCCAGCATGGTTGGGGGAACATTTCCTCTACCCATGGCTTCAATAACGATACCCTTTGAACCACAATCGACACAATACTTAATTAACCGAGAATCCATACCGGCGACACTTTTAATCAGTTCAACCCTGGGTTCAATACGATCCGTAACAATGTGCTGACGGTTGACAATATCACGGTGAAAAATAAGCTCATCATTATCAACAATGCCCAATGGACCAAATTCAAGGGATTTAAAAGTATCCAGGCTCAAGGTATTAGATTTGGTAACCTCACTGGCAGCATTTACTTCGTTATTCATTACCACCAATACACCCTTATTAACAGCGTAGGGGGAAATGGCAGTACAGACAGCTGCTGCCAAATTACTGGGACCATCATATCCCAGTTCTGAGCTGTTTCTCATGGCACCTGCCACAACAATCGGTTTATGGGATTGAATCGATAAGTCCAGAAGATAGGCGGTTTCTTCCAGCGTATCGGTACCATGGGTGATAACAACCCCTGTAATCTCCTTTCGATCTAAGGTTTTGACCACAAGCTCTCTAAGTTTCATCATAAGGGATAAATCAATTTGGGGTCCAGGCAGTTTGGAAAAATTAATCGTCTCAATTTCTGCATAGCGATCAATATTAGTGACCAGGGATAGAATTTCCTGACTGGACAGGGATGGAATGGCAGCACCAATTCTTGGATCCACTGTCATGGAAATGGTACCACCTGTAAAAATGACAGCTACTTTTGGTTTATACATGGTAAACCCCCTTTATTAAATCATTGACCCTGCAAGATAATTATATATGATTGGGCTTACTTTGTGAATGAAAAAAATGAGAAGTTTGGCCTATTACCGCGGTAGGACCTAAAAAAGGGTAAAAAAAGAACTGGGTCGCGGACCCAGGTTCACATTTATTAAATGTGATTTTCAAAAGGGGTATTGGGAATAGAGATTATATAATCGAGGTTACCAGGGGGATAACCACAAAAAAATTATAACAAATCTCGACAAATAGTGCAAGACTTTGACACCATTTTTTTATAAATAATTTTGAGTTTGGAAATAATTGTTGTATAATGTTATCAGAATAATAATTACACCATTATTTGAAGGGGGTTTTTACTTTATATGAAGGAACGAGTTGAAAAAGTAATCAATAGCTTAGAAAAAAAGCAGATTAAGGCTAAATACTTTGATACAAAGGATGCTGCCGTTGATGCCATTATGGAGGAAGCGGCAGAAGCATCAACAATCGGGGTTGGGGGCTCTATGACAGTTTTCGATTTAAAACTCCATGAGCGATTAATGGAAAAGGGTAAGAAGGTATACTGGCATTGGCTGGTACCACCAGAAAAAAGACCAGAGGTAAGGGAGCAGGCAGCCAAGGCTGAGCTTTACTTAACCAGCACCAATGCCATTACCGAGGGGGGAGAATTAATTAATATTGATGGTGTAGGGAACCGGGTAAGTGCCATGTTTTACGGGCCAAAGCGGGTAATTGTAATTTGTGGTACCAATAAAATTACCAGCGATTTAATTTCAGCCATTGATCGAATCAAGTCAAATGCCTGTCCTGCCAACGCCAAAAGACTTGGCTTAAAAACCCCCTGCTCCCTAACCGGTAATTGTAATGATTGCTTAAGTGAAGATCGAATGTGTAACATAACGACTATCATTAATCATAAGCCAATGACGGTTGACTTGAATGTTTATATTGTTGGTGAGGAATTAGGATATTAAGAAAGGTGCAGCGCCTTTCTTTTTTTCTGTCTTCAAACACCTTAATTAAGGTATTTATTTGGGTATACTATTACGAAAGGATTGCTTTACAAAACAGGATTATTTAGATATGATAAAAGCTGGATTAAGGTATGAATGAGGGTGAAAATATGGAAGTATATTTAGACAATGCGGCCACAACCAAGCCCAGAAAATCAGTGGTAGAAGCAGTGGTCTATGGTATGGAAAAACTTTATGGAAATCCCTCCTCCCTTCATAGTAAAGGGGTAGAGGCAGAGAAAGAGATTAAGCTGGTACGAAGGAATATTGCAAGGTTTTTAGGTTGTCAGGAACAGGAGCTTATTTTTACCTCAGGAGGAACTGAGTCAAATAATATTGCCATAAGAGGAGCTGCTGAAGCCTATTGTCGCAGAGGAAAGCATATCATTACCTCTACAATAGAGCATCCCTCGGTATTAAACACCATGGAGGATTTAGAGAAGAGAGGATATGAAGTAACTTTCATAGACGTGGATCGAGCTGGCTTTATTAATGTAGATCAATTGATGGCTTCCATAAGATCTGATACAATCCTGGTGAGCATCATGCATGTAAATAATGAGGTGGGCAGTGTCCAACCCATAGAAGCCATTGCAAAGGAAATTAAGAAACATAATACCGACACATTATTTCATGTGGACGCGATACAATCCTTTGGGAAAATAAAAATACCTTTACATACAATCAAGATAGACATGCTTTCCTTCAGTGGTCATAAAATCCATGGTCCTAAGGGGATCGGAGGTCTATATATTAAAAGGGGTACAAGGCTAAGACCTGTTGTTACCGGTGGAAATCAAGAAACAGGAGTTCGCTCCGGTACAGAAAATGTACCCGGGATTTTTGGTCTTGGTAAAGCTGTAGAGGAAATGGAGCACTATTCCATTGAAAAGAAAGAAAAAATGAAAAAACTTAGGGAATATTTAATCAATGGTCTTAAGACAAACCTAAAAAACATAGAGATATTGGCTGAAGCTGGCAGGGACTATGGAGATCATATTATTGGTGTTTCATTTTTAGGAGTAAAAAGTGAAGTGCTGCTTCATAGCCTTGAGGGGGATGGCATTTACGTGTCGGCGGGTTCAGCATGCTCCTCGAAAAAGAAGGGACAAAGCCATGTGCTAAAGGCCATGGGACTCAGGGAGCAGCAAATCGACAGTACATTACGGTTGAGTATAAGTGATGAAACAACTAAAGAGGAAATAGACTATGTCCTTTTAAAGATAAGTAACCATGTAGAAGCATTAAGAAAGATTATGAGGTGATTGGTTGGTGGAAAAGGTTATTATTGTCCGTTATGGAGAAGTAATGCTCAAGGGAAACAATAAGCGGTTTTTTGAAGACAAGCTCGTAAGGCATATACGTCATGCTCTGAGGGATTTGGGTAAACCCTCAGTCTATAAGAAACATAGTCGTATTTATGTTGAGGTAGATGATTATGATGAGGTGCAGCTTATTGAACGGATTCAAAAAGTTTTTGGGGTAACCCTGATCAGTGCAGCAAAGCGCTTTCCTGTGGATTTAGATAAGATTAAGGAAATTGCCCTGGAAGAGCTTGAATCTCAGCAGCAAACCAAGGGAATTAAGACATTTAAGGTAGTGAGTAAGCGGGTGGATAAAAGCTTTCCGCTGCCATCCCTAGAACTGAGCCGTGAAATCGGAGGCTATTTGTTATCAAAGCAAAGCCAGGTGAAGGTTGACGTCCATCATCCAGATGTAAGAATTTATATTGAAATAAGAGACGAGGCCTACGTCTTTAGTGAACGGGTAATGGGACTGGGAGGATTACCCCTGGGAACCAATGGAAGAGCCATGCTGTTGCTTTCCGGTGGAATTGACAGTCCTGTAGCTGGATGGATGGTGGCTAAAAGAGGTGTGGAAATCCAGGCCGTTCATTTTCATAGCTATCCCTTTACCAGCCAACGGGCTAAGGAAAAGGTTTTAGACCTGGCCAAAATTTTATCTGAATACATTGGTCAATTTAAGCTGTTCTCTGTAAATCTATTGCCAATTCAGAAGGAAATCAATGAGAAATGTCCCGAGGATGAAATGACAATCCTATCCCGAAGGTTTATGATGAAAATTGCCGAGGCAATTGCTCAGCAACAGGGGGATCAGGCCTTGATAACTGGAGAAAGCATTGGCCAGGTGGCAAGTCAAACCGTTGAAAGCCTCACTGTGACCAATGATGCTATATCCCTGCCCGTATTCAGACCCCTAGTTGCTATGGATAAGGTAGATATTATAGAGATAGCCAGAAAGATTGGGACCTACGAGACTTCAATATTACCCTTTGAAGATTGCTGTACTGTATTTTTACCAAAGCGTCCTGTAACAAAGCCAAAGCTGGATAGAATCTTAAAGTCAGAGTCTTTACTGGATGTGGATACCCTGGTAAAGGAAGCCATTGAAAATATGGAAGTAGAAAAAATAGTTTTTGAAGATTAGGAACAACGTACTAGAGACGGAAGGAGGCATTACAGATGAATGAATCAAAGGATTTTACCCACTTTAACGATGCAGGAAGGGCTAAAATGGTCGAGGTGGGAGACAAGCTCAATACAAAACGAGAAGCCGTGGCCACAGGGAAAATCTATATGATGCCTGAAACCCTAATTAGAATTATTGATAAGAATATTAGTAAGGGTGATGTGCTGGCTGTTTCTCAGGTGGCTGGAATCATGGCTGCAAAGCAGACCAGCAATATGATTCCCATGTGTCATAACATTAATTTGACCGGGGCAGATATTAATTTTTCTATTGACCAAAAAAATAGTAAAATAGATATTACGGCTATTGTCAGGACAACAGGAAAGACAGGGGTCGAGATCGAGGCCCTAACGGCAGTTACAGTTGCCGCCTTGACAATTTACGATATGTGTAAAGCAGTTGACCGGGCTATGACCATTAGTGACATTAAGCTGGTAAAAAAGACCGGCGGAAAATCAGGGGATTTTATCCGACAGGAATAGTAAAGACAATTCAGGGGAAGTTTGTTAGCTTCCCCTTTATTATTAATAAAACAAACATTCAATTAATTCATCTATGGTGATTAGACCAAGATAATCAGTTAAATCAAGATCCTTAAGGTGAAGCTTAATGTCAGACTCATTGTAACTTAAGCCTATTAGCTGATTTTCCAGCTCTGTCACATCAATACGACTTAAGAAATCTCCGTACATCTTGAATTGGGTAATTTTTCCTTGGTGTACATCAAAGCGAGCATCTAATAGTCCTCCGGTAAAGCGTTTTGATTTTTGTATATGAAAATCTGGCGATTCTCCAAAATTCCAATTCCATGTCATATAGCGTTCATTCATAATTTCAAGGATTTTTTGATGATCTGCTTCCGTTAACTCATATTCCATAGGCTCCTGCTGTTGATATTCAAAAATATATTTTAATAGCAGCTCCCTAAATTCATCAATGGGTACCACATTCTCCATGTAGTCTGCAATATTGGTGACACGGCTCCTAACAGACTTGATTCCCTTAGAAGAAATTTTATCTGCCCGGACCTGAAGCGCCGCTTGAAGACGGGTTAATTCGGAGTTATACAATAGGGTACCATGATGTAAGAGTCTATTACGATAATAATATTGGGCATTGCCTGAGAACTTTTTCCCCTCAATGGCAATATCATTTCGACCAGAAAATTCCGCAGGTATCCCTAATCGATTTAGGGCATCGATGACAGGCTTGGTAAATTTACGATAATTACTGACACTATCTTGATCATTTTTAACAATAAAAGTAAAATTTAGATTTCCAGAATCATGATAAACCGCTCCGCCTCCGGAAAGCCGCCGTACCACGGAAATATCATTTTTTTTCACATATTCAGCATTGATTTCCTCCACGGTATTTTGATTTCTTCCTACGATAATGGAGGGTCTGTTTTGCCACAAAATCACAAAATCCTCCTGGGGATCCAGATATTTCAATACATATTCCTCCAGGGCTAGATTGTAGTGGGGGTTTGTGCTGGAATTAGTGATACTTTTCATTTCATCAACTCCTTAAGTCTATTAAAGTCTATTATAAGGGATTCTTTAGGAATTTGATACCCAATAAGAGGGTTTTTAACAGGATAAGGATGAAAATTTCTCAATTTCCTGATTTCGTCGTGTTTATAGGTAATCAATCCCAGTAGAAAAGGGATATATGCTATAATTGTATAAGAAAACAAGGGTGAGGATGGATAGTATGAAAACAGTAAAGCGAGAATTTTATAATCGGCCTACATTAATGGTGGCACAGGATTTATTAGGAAAGATCATCGTGAAAATTCATAAAGATAGGGTTATCAGTGGCAGAATCGTTGAAACTGAAGGCTATATAGGTGCAATAGATAAGGCAGCCCATTGCTATGGCAATAAAATGACACCTCGTACCAGGGTAATGTTTGGGCAGCCAGGCAGAGCCTATGTTTATCTGATTTATGGTATGTATCATTGTTTAAACGTGGTAACAGAGCCAGAGGGTACCGCAGCTGCGGTATTAATCAGAGGAATAGAGCCCCTGGAAGGGATTGAGCAAATAATACAAAATCGGTACAATAGGCCCATAGAGCAGGTAACGAAGGCACAGCTTAAAAATCTTTCCAATGGACCTGGAAAGCTATGCAGAGCCTTTGACATTACTAAGACCCATAATGAGATGGATCTTTGCGGTGACACCTTCTTTATCGCAGAGGAGAAATACCAAGAGCCCTTTGAAGTTATTACAACTAAACGGGTTAACATCGATTATGCCGAAGAGGCAATTGATTTTCCCTGGAGGTTTTATATTAAGGATAATCCCCATGTTTCCCGAAAATAAGGCATATTTACTCTTCAAATAAAAAGACAGTGTTCCGCTAAATCGGTTCTCTGTCTTTTTACCTTTGGGTCTATTTACATTAAGCTTCGGCCATTATGCAAGCTGTTCTTTAATACAGTTGAAAACAGTAACGGTTAAATCTGCTGCCTTATCAACCTGTGTCGTATTGATGGCAGGAGAAATAATTACCTCAACGATGGCAGGTTTAATACGATTTTGGTTAGACTCCATAATTTTATAGGAGCCCTTAATTGTAATGGGGACAATGGGAACTCCGGCTCTGGCTGCCATCTTTAAGCTACCAGGCTTAAAAGTACCAATCTCATTGCCCTTACTACGGGTGCCTTCAGGAAAAATTACCATAGAATGACCACTTTTTAGAATTCCGATGGCTTGAGTGATGGTTCTAAGAGATTGCCGCATATCCCGTCGATCGATGAAGACACATTCCAATAGCTCCATCCATCGACTGACCAGGGGCAGCTTCTTCAGTTCAACTTTTGCCACAAAGCCCAGGGGAGTGGGTAGGTTGGCAAGAAGAATGGGAATATCAAAATTACCCTGATGATTGCTGACAAACAGAACCGGCTCTCCCTGGGGAATATTTTCTATACCGGTTATTTTAATTGTACTTCCTGTACGGGTCAGGACCCTGGCGGCCCATTTCTGGGCAGTTTTGTGGGCAAGCTGCCTTTTTTCCTTCACCATATTTTTCTTTTCAAGGTCATTGATGCGAGGGATGAAAAGTGTTGTGAAGAGGGTGTCGATCCAAAAACTGATAAACCAATATATTGTTCGCATATACTTCCTCCTATCTATGTACTATTTTATGTTATCGGAAAGTTCTATTTTTGGCAAGTGCCGTAGAAGCTTCGTCACTTTTGGGCGATGTAATTCCCTGTCACAACAATATCGCTGTCGCAACTAGAATATGTTAAAATAAAGGTAATATAAAATATTGCAGCTCGCCATTATAAAAGGAGATAAGGAGCTGACAAGGAGGCTTACGAAGGTGAGAAAATTTACTGTAGCAGTATGTCAAATGACTGTAAGGGAGGATAAAGAGGAGAACCTAAAAAATGCAGAGAACCTTATTAGATCAGCTGTTGAAGAACGATCTCCAGAACTGGTGGTTTTACCCGAGATGTTTAATTGTCCCTATGAAAACAAGCATTTTCCCTTATTTGCCGAGACCTATGGAGAAAAAACTACGGACTTTTTATCGAGGTTAGCCAAGGAATTAAATATCTATATCATCGGTGGCTCCATACCAGAACGAGAGAACGAGCAGATTTATAATACCAGCTATGTATTCGACCCCCAGGGCCAATTAATTGCAAGACATCGAAAAATGCATCTTTTTGATATTGATATTCCCCAAGGCATTACCTTTAAAGAATCGGATACCCTGGGGGCAGGACGAGAGGTAACCGTATTTGAAACAGAATTTTGCACTATGGGACTGGCCATTTGCTATGATATACGCTTTCCAGAGCTGATGCGTCTGATGGCCTTAAGGGGAGCCCAGGTAATTATTGTACCGGCTGCTTTTAATATGACAACGGGTCCTGCCCACTGGCAAGGACTATTGCAGGTAAGGGCTTTAGATAATCAAGTGTTTTTTGTCGGGGCTTCCCCGGCAAGGAATGAAGAGGCCAGTTACCATGCCTATGGAAATTCTGCAATCCTTAGTCCCTGGGGTGAGACAATTGCCCAGGCCGGTTGCTCAGAGGAAATTATTTATGGTGAAATTGACCTGGATTACGTAGAAACGATTAGAAATCAAATGCCCCTGTTAAAGCATCGCAGAACTGATTGCTATTGTCTTAATGAACTGGAATAGGCCAGATACATGGTAGACGATGGTATCAAAAAATCTCCTTTTAAGTTATAGACAAAATTGTTACAATAGTATTGAATGTATACAAATATATGAGGGAGGATTCGTCATGGAATATAATGAGATACTGAATCGGGCCAGAGACATTATCGGGAAAAAATGTCGTGTTTGTAAGGACTGTAATGGAGTTGTCTGTAGAGGGGAAACCCCAGGGGTAGGAGGAAAGGATTCAGGCTCTTCCTTCATTAGAAACCGTGAGAAGGTGAACGAGGTAAAACTCAATCTCGATACACTAGTACCTGAGGGAGAGATCGATACTACCATAGAATTATTCGGCCATACCTTTCAATATCCTGTATTTGCTGCACCCATTGGGGCTGTAGGGAGTAATTACAGTGATCAGCTTGACGATTTTCAATATACAAAGGCAATCATTGAGGGCTGTAAGGAGGCTGGTGTACTAGGCTTTACAGGGGATGGCGTAAAGGATGAATTCTATGACCTGCCCCTAAAGGTAGTGGGAGAAAACAATGGCTTCGGAATCCCCACTATTAAGCCATGGAAAAAAGAAGAAATTATTACTAAAATTAAAAAGGCAGAGGAAAAGGGAGCCTTGGCCATTGCAATGGATGTCGATGCTGCGGGCTTGATTTTATTGGGCTTATTAGGGAAGCCCGTTTCTACAAAATCTGTAGAGGAATTAAAAGATATTATCTCTTCAACGAAGCTGCCGGTTATATTGAAGGGGATTATGACTGTAGAAGGGGCAAAAAAAGCCCTGGAAACAGGTGCCTATGGGATTGTAGTATCAAATCATGGGGGCAGGGTATTGGATCATACCTATGCTACGATAGAGGTGTTACCGCAAATTGCCCAGTCTGTTGGAGGCAAGATGAAAATATTCATAGATGGAGGCTTTAGAAGCGGTGTTGATATATTTAAGGCCATTGCCCTAGGGGCCGATGCCGTATTAATTGGCAGACCCTATGCAGTTGCTGTTTATGGCGGTGGTACTGAAGGTGTGTCAATCTATACCCAAAGGTTAGGCCAGCAGTTGAAGGAAACTATGATTATGACCGGGTGTCATCAATTGGCAGATATTAATAGTAAGCATGTAGCCATGGGAATATAGGCCAGTAGATTGATAAGAGCAAAGATGATAGGTTTTTAAATGCAATAATGTCATATGGGGGGAGAATATGAAAAAAGGGATCATTGATCGATTTGAAGGGGACTATGCTATGATAGAGGTGGATGCTAAAATTGAACGTATTGATCGGAAATTATTGCCACCTTCTGCAAAGGAGGGGGATTCCCTAATCATTGATGGAACTAATATTACCATTGATATCAAAGGAACAGAGGAACGCAGGGAGCAGGTTAAAAGACTGATGGATAAGTTATTTAAATAGCTGTTGGAAAAAGTTACAGCTTAACCACACCCATACCTTATGTTAGAATCTTATTGACAGACAGAAAGGTTGGGTTGATGCGTATGAGTGGAAATCAGAAAAGATATATTGCCCTGGGATTAGTGGCATTCATCGGTATTTCAGGGGGCACCGCCTTCAGTCTTCTAAGAGCACAAGAGACCCCAGTGGTACAGAAGGCTGAAACGGCACTTCAAGAAGAGAAAAAGAGCAAGGCGACTTTTGAACAGGAAGCTGAGTCAGTGGAGGAAGCCATTGATACCCAAGCCGATACATACCCCCAGGGTAAGGATGAGGAAGAAAAGTTCCCTGAAGAGACTTCATCGACAGAACATAAAGAGAAAAAAGAAGAGACTAAGCAAGAAACTCAGAATTCACCAATTAAAACAGAACAATATATTGTTCAAGAGAATGATACGTTGTTCTTAATTGCTCAAAGAGCAGAGTTGACAGTGGACAAGTTAAAGGCGAATAACAAGTTAAATAGTGATACCATTGTCAAGGGGCAGGTATTGACGATTAAGCCCTCTGAAAAATCACCTGATAAAAGTGAACAGGAAACAGCCTCAAGGGGTGACCGGGAAGAGGATCTATATTGGTTAAGCAGGATTATTCATGCTGAGGCTCAGGGTGAAACCTACGAGGGAAAGGTTGCAGTAGGAAACGTCATTCTAAACCGAGTAAAAAGCAGCTTATTTCCCAACACCATTAAGGGTGTTGTTTTTGACAAGCAGCAGGGCTATACTCAATTTTCTCCGGTTTTAGATGGAAGCATCTATAATACCCCCAACAGCGACAGTATTAATGCTGCCAAGGATGTACTGAATGGGAAAAGACCTGTAGGTAATGCCCTATATTTCTTAAACCCTGATAAATCAACCAATTTTTGGATTACTAAAAACCGAAAATACTATAAGACAATAGGGGACCATGATTTTTATTATTAAAAATGCAAACAGCAGCTTGAGGGCTTTAGAAACCCTGGAGTTGCTGTTTTTCCTTGCTCTTCCATTTTATTATTCTAACAGTATACAGGGGGCAGATGGCTTTTAGGTTAATTGAAAAGGTAAATTCCACTTTGCAAAAGTAAAATCTACAGAATTTGTATAGTTGAAAAAATTTAGGTTTCTTAGGTTTTATGTGGGTTTATTTTTAGTGATTTTTGATACAATAAAAGGTAAAATACAACTAGTAGGGGCAAAATTCCCATCATTTTGGGTGAGTTCATTTCTACAAGAGAAAGTCTAGGATGTTGTGGCATGAATTCAAGGAAATCCTGATAGGAACGACCGATGCGACACCTTTTGTTTACTTTGAAATGATTCTTCTTTTTTTACGTTTTCCCATACGCACCACACGGGGCATATCAATGTTTTTGGCGGCAAAGATACCAGCATCCACATAATTGTAGAGTGAACCTTTATTGAGCATGATTTCATCTGCATGATTGCCCATATGGTGGAGAGACTGACCTTTCATGAGGAGAGGACTCACCAGAGAATCCAGCCTCAAAGCTTCCTCTTCGGTAAGCAGTATCCCCTTTCGGGATTCAGAACGGACCACTTCGTGCCCATAGGTAACAGAATAGATACTCTTTTCTAGTGTGCAGGATTTTCTGTCTCTACAGCCATTGCAGACATAAGGAGGTTTGCCTTTAAAAGATTCCCTCTCATTTAACCTCTGTTCAATGATGTTTCATTCCTCTAAGAATTAGATGCTTGTTCTTATTCATAGCTACCTCCTAAACCTTCGAACATCATAACTTTTTGAAGAACTAACTTCTATCGTTGACCTTGAAAAAGTAACTTCATATCAGTAACCCGTGGGGGTAGAATTTAATTTTTCAATTGAGTACAAAATCTTTAACGGTTTAATCGAGTTTAAAAAATTAAGTCATAAACTTCTAACTCCTTAAGATTAGAAGCTATCATTTCTAAGTTTTCTGAGAAATCTCGCACCAAATATTCGTTTATATCTTTTTCTTTATTTAGCATAAAAGAAACAGTAAATAAATTCGTTAAGAGTAAAATCGTAATTATTAATCTATTTTTATTTAAATTCATTAAAAATCAACTATCCTTTCATATAGTCTAATTTTCTCTAGGGCATGAGATGTGTTCTTCTTAAAGCATCTGCTCTCTAATTTCTATTATATAGTAAGAACCATATATTAAAGGTGCTAGTGAAAGATCGCATAACTGTAACCTTGTCGAAAAATTCTCTAAGAATTGAAATTATAATTACAAACCCACAAAATATGAGTAGTTTACAAAAAGTATCTTCATTATCTGCCATTTTATCCCCTCCATGTAGTTAACCCCTTGAAACAAAATCCGTTTTGTAAACTTAAATGAAAATTGAGGACTCCAAACCCTCTGTGGTACAATGTTTTTTGCCGAAAACAAATACCTCCCAGAAAGGATGAAGTCCTCATGCAAAAAATTGTACCAGTCTGTTGTCCAAAGTGCAACAAATAATCATTCGTTTTATCGTTACGGTAAAGATAAATTTGGTTTCCAAAAGTATCTCTGCCGTAAGTGTAATCGTCAATTCGCACCTGACAATCCCAATAAGAGGGATCCCGACAATCGGAAGTATCCAAGTTGTCCTATGTGCTCCAAGGCTACTTTCCTTCACCATGATCATGAACACTATTCCAATTTCAGGTGCTGTGATAAAAAGTGCAACCACTCTTTCTTTGTTGTAAAACCTTCGGCCATCTTACCTACTTCTATATCTAAGCTTGCTGGTAAAAATGATTTTAAGCGTATGCGATATCCTATTCCCGTCATCATTTCGGCTCTTTCCATGTTTTATCTTGGAAAGGATTCTTTTAGGAATATCTCCTTGATCCTTAGGGTTACCAATAATATCAAGGTTTCCCATACTACCATCAGCAACTGGTGTAAAAAGTTTGCTCCCTTGTTCAATAATCTTTCTTTGGAGCTTATGCCTTTGATGAACTTTGATTCTGATGAGTGGCATGCCGATGAAACGGTAGTTAAGATTTCTGGCAAGAAGTATTACATTTGGTTTGTGGTTGATTCTGAAACTCGTTTTGTACTTGGCTTTCACCTATCACCTTACAGGGACTCGGCTCAGGCTTTTACCATCTTTAATTCTGTAAAGGGTCTAGGAAAGGTTTCTTCTATCGTCAGTGACCGTTACAGTGCCTACAAGGTGCCTGCCAAGTCTGTGCTTGGCTCTGATGTCAAGCATATCAGGGTTGTGAGTTTTAAGGATGATATCTCAAACAATCTGATTGAGTCTTTCCATCATCAGTTCAAAGCTTGGTACAAGACAAAACAGGGTTTCAACTCATTTGACTCTGCCAATAATCTGATCAGCATGTTTGTGTTCTTCTACAACTTTGTCAGGCCACATTCATCTCTTGGTGGTCTTACACCAGCTCAAGTTGCTGGACTAAGCCTAACTAAGAAGCAAAAGAGAAAGTATCTTCTCATAGCTTGATACTTACATGATTTCGCCTAACTTGTTTTCAAAGGAGCGGCCTTGGAGTGGTCAAGGGCGCGCGTAAGCGTGTTCATTTTACCCTTGACCAGGATGATCCTTTATCATCTTCCAGGCGAAATTTCAAGCATTTTTGAGCTGTTCTATGAAATCATTGTGCTAATCTTTCATATTTAGTTTACAGAGCCACAAAATCAAAAAATGCTTAATATTTTTATTGTAATTTTTTATTACAACATTCCTATTTTATACAAATACATTATATAACAACTCCAAATATATGAAAAAGGATTTATTCATTATATAATTTATTAATATATATATGATCTCATAAAAGAAGTAATCTTCAGCTGCCTCATTGAGACACCCCGTTACCCCCATAGGCTTTACCTATGTAATTGGAAAAAACGCGTCTCGGCCTTAACTGCATTCATGAAGATATCTTTTATACCCTATCGAACCAAGTTTTTAAGACAATATTCAAATTAAAAAAGGGTAAATTTGAAGTGTATAGAATATTTTAATTAGTTTTAATACTATTTTTGAGGGGGTTGAAAATGAATGATTGACATCAAAACTATTGCTTTGAATTTGAATGTCACCAGGCAAACTATTTATAACCACGTCAAAAAAACAAAAGAGGGGATTTATCGCAAGGATTTTTTCAAAATAAGGGCGATACCTAAGCTGTTTTATTAAAGGACATACAGAATTCCGTACTCTTTACTAAACACATCCTTTATAGTTCACCTTAAGAGATGTAATAAATGAACAAATCTATGGCGACATTTTTCTTTCTAATAACCCTACAATTTAATGCAATGTTTTTATCTCAGGTCATGAAAATAACTACTTACTGTTTCTTGTAATCCATTTCTATTTCTTCCTAAAGCGTAAATAATTGATAAACTTTAAATCAGAAAAATGAGGTGTAATTAATTTGTAATATTTGCAATTAAAATGTAATATTTTTACAATAAATTTCGACAATAATTTTAGTTATTTCATAATATAATGCAGTAAAGAAATTAATTAATTTTAGCATGATTATTAATTTCTTTGCTTCCCTATGTACTAGTTGATGGAAATGAAAAAAATAAGGAGCGATAAGATCATGAAAAAAAATAAAGGATTCTTTTCATTAATTCTGATTTTTGCAATGTTCTTTAGTTTCACAATGATTTCTTTCTCAAATGATACAAATAATGGAATCAACTCTAATGAATATGTGAAGAATGAATTACAGCCCCAGCCGGGATTCAATATGGAAGAACTTAATTCATTACATGATGGGAATATGGTTACAATAGCTTCTGAGTTGCCTGATCCATCAACTATGGGTCTTGGTGCCGTTACTGTATCTTTGGTTAGGTCAGGTGATACAGAGGAAGTACAAGTATACTTAGTATATAGTGGGTCATTTCTATCTAATGCGATAAGATGTAGTTCTTTAGTAGTTTCAGATACAAGTTTTTTTAATCCAGTAATATATAAAGAATGGGAGGATGTATCAAGATATTATACAGCAGGCAATTTGGCATATGCTTATATAGGCAGAGCAGATATTCCAGCAAGTGAGGATAAAGCTAAAGTTAAAACTAGCGGATTACAGGTATATAATATGGAGAAAAGCTCATGGAATAGTTATACCAATGTTGGTGGATCTTGGTCTATAAACTAAATTGAATTTAAAATAAGAGGAGAACAACTAGTATGGGAAGCGAAGAAAATAAAAAGTATTTAATAGAGAAATATAAAGATAAGGTAATATCTCCAGAAAAAAGCATTGACGAAGTATTGAGAATATTTAAGGAAAGGTTAGATATTGTGGAAATTGATTTATCAGAAGTTAATCCGACTTTTCGGCAGTTTACAAAAATAAATTTTTTACATTCACTCAAAAACAGACCTGTAGGCTTATGGGAACAAGATATTGTTTTAAATGCATTTAGAATAATTCATAATAATAAAAGTAAAAATTATTATGAAGAAATGATTTTAGAGCATAAAAAAGATGAAGAAATTATTATTTTAGTTGAGAAAAAAATAGAAGCTATAGCATCAAATTCGCAAAGACTTCAATTGGAATTGTTTATAGAGCAAGGAATTAGTGGCTATCACTATAAAAATGAAACCCCAGAATTTTTTGGCTATTTAATGTATTTAGATGGTTTGGAAAAAAAGAATTATTTATAGTTGGGCATTATTAATAAATAAATAAGAATACATTAGTAAAAAAAAGTGAAAATGTATGTTCAACTGGCGATAACATCCTGGCTGAAAAGGTCAAGGGAAGTTCCCTTGGGAATGATGCGACGGATTAATGTATGGTTGTTTTCGGCTGCACCCTTCTGATAAGGAGCCTGAGGATCGCAGTAAAAGACGTGTGATCGCTGATCGCCCTGCAGATCCGTCTCAATAGCAGATGGATTAGAAAATTCACTGCCATTGTCTCCAAGCAGAACTTGAAACAACCTACAAAACATATCAGAACCCAGTTCTGTGTAGAGTCGGTTGATGTGCCATGAATTCAAGGAAATACTGATAGGAACAACCGATGCGACACCTTTTGTCCACTTTGAAATGATTCTTCTTTTTTTTAAGTTTTCCCATACGCACCACACGGGGCATATCAATGTTTTTGGCGGCCTGGGACACTAATTGGGGAGAGCTTACTACCTTTTTCAACTATCCCGATGAAATCCGACATTTGATTTATACAACCAATACGGTAGAAGCATACCATAGAATGGTGAGGAACTTTATGAAAACAAAATCCATTTTCCCCACCGACGACTCAATTAGAAAAGTGGTATTTCTTTCAACAAAGGAAATCACAAAGAAGTGGACGTAGCCGTCAAGGAACTGGGCAATGGCCTACAGCCAGATTATGATCTACTTTGCAGGCAGACTCACGGCCTAAGACCTTGAGGGCTCTGCCCTCAAACTCCCGAGGTTTATCCGCTTGGGGCTTACCGATGAACGGAAAACGTCGAATAATACAGAACGCCGTTCATCGTATGAGCCGCAGCATGCGTTGGGTCGCTCCTCAGCGTTGCCCGGTTTATGCTGCATTAATATTGTCGCCAAATAATTGGATGATTATTTCATTTACACGAAAGCGTGCTCACTCCATTACGAATAAGACAGTTGTTGAAAGGTTTCCCATAGCAGCCAGTCTGCCTAAACTGGATATGGTTTTTGACTTCCTTGGCAATGGTGGTTGGATCCCTTAAAAGCTCACGGGCGATGCCTTTAAAAGATTCCCTCTCATTTAACCTCTGTTCAATGATGTTTCTTTCCTCTAAGATTAGATGCTTGTTCTTATTCATAGCTACCTCCTAAAGAAGCGTCACCTCCAAACATCATAACTTTTTGAAGAACTAACTTCTATCGTTGATCTTGAAAAAGTAACTTCCATATCAGTAACCCGTAGGGGTGGAATTTAATTTTTCAATTGAGTCAGATGGCTTTTATTGTATAAATTACAGAAAACGAGTTGACAGGCCTCAGGGCTTATGATAAACTACGTACAATACAATTAAAAATGATTAATAAATAGAGGCGCACTGAAGAATAGTATATGATAGGTGCAAAGAGGGAAAGGATACTCAATACTATCATAGAAAGGCTGACGTGCCGAAATCACTGAATTTCCTTCAATTCAGCGGTTGGTTATCTCAGTAAATAACTGGATAACTGTCATAGAAGAATCTATGGAGTGCTATTTGTTAAATTGTAATAGTAAGGATGAGTCCTGCTTTTTAATGGGTATTCAATATTTACTTGTTGTTACATTAACAAACTCCGTGATTATAGGAGTTTTTTTTTATTTCATAGGAAAGTTCGTTTTTTTCCTATGAAATGGGGGGTGTTAAGGGGGGCGTCACCCCTTATTAAAATAAGGAGGGTACAGCGAAGCGTCCTAGGGAACCCATGGGTTCCCTGGAAAACAAACGTGGTGATAGCCACTTTTGTTCTTTCTTCTGGTTCTATTTGATAGTGACGTAGTATTATACAAATATATTTTTATTAGAACAGATAAGCTAATCAACACATATACATTAATACAGAGAAAATTATAGTAAAATTTTAAAGTTGTCAAAAAGTTATGTTATTCGTACTTAATCTAAAACACAATGAGGGAGGTTTTTTTATGGGATTAACAGTGGGTGTTGTTGGTGCCACTGGAGCTGTGGGACGTAAGATGATTGAAATTTTAGAGGAGAGAAAGATTCCCGTCGATAGACTTCGGCTTTTTGCTTCTCAAAAATCTGTGGGAACCATGATTCCCTATAGGGATAAACAAATCGCAGTAGAACTATTAACCGAAGAAGCCATGGCAGAATCCTTTGATTATCTGCTTTTTTCTGCAGGTGGAAGTATCTCAGAAAAATATGCCCCTATTGCGGCTGCAGCAGGAAATACCGTAATTGATAATTCATCCCAATGGCGGATGACCGAAGGGGTGCCCCTGGTGGTGCCAGAAGTCAATTCTCACGTCTTAAAGGACTATAGGGGTATTATAGCCAATCCTAACTGCTCTACCATTCAAATGGTTGTAGCCCTTGCACCCTTGCACAGAAGATATGGAATTAAAAGGATAATTGTCTCTACCTATCAGGCCGTATCGGGAAGTGGTCAGAAAGCCATTGATGAGCTTGAAAATCAGATAAAGGATGGGGAATATCCAAATCGGGTTTATACAAGGCGAATTGCGGCTAATTGTATCCCCCATATTGATGTTTTTAATGATAACGGCTTTACCAAGGAAGAACTTAAAATGGTGTATGAAACACAGAAAATCCTTGAGGATAGCAGTGTGGAAGTAAATGCCACAACCGTAAGAATTCCTGTATTCTTTGGGCACAGTGAGTCAATTTTCGTGGAATTCAAGGAAAAACCGGATGTCAGTGAAATAACAGAGATATTAGCAGGCTCCCCTGGGATTAAGGTTATGGATGAGCCGAAGAACAATCAATATCCGACTCCCCTGGAGGTGGCCAACACCGATGCCACCTATGTGGGCAGAATCAGAAGGGATCTACATGATGAAAAGGCAGTCTCATTGTGGGTAGTTGCTGATAACCTGCGAAAAGGGGCAGCAACCAATGCTGTGCAAATTTTAGAAGTATTAGAAAATAAGAGGTGGTAGAAAGGAGCGAGGTTGAATGTTTAATGGTTCAGCAGTAGCAATCGTAACTCCCTTTAAGGAAGGTAAGGTTGATCAGGAGGGCTTTATTAAGCTGATTGATTTTCATTTAGACAATGACACCCAGGCATTAATTGTGCTGGGGACCACAGGGGAAGCAGCCACCCAAACCGATGAGGAGCGGAATCTGCTAATTAGCACGGCTGTAGAGCGGGTTGAGGGCAGAATACCCGTTATTGTTGGAACTGGTACAAATAACACAGAAAAATCGATTAAATACACAAAGGAGGCCGAAGCCCTTGGGGCAGATGGCGTTCTGGTGGTGACCCCCTATTATAACAAGGGAACCCAGAAGGGATTAATCGCCCATTTTACTGAAATAGCCAAGGCGACTAAGCTGCCGGTAATATTGTATAATGTGCCGTCCCGAACTGGAGTAAATTTGGCACCTGATACGGTGTCAGTCCTATCAAAGGTTGAAAACATCATTGGGGTAAAGGAAGCTGGTGGAAATATATCTCAAGTACTGGAAATTAAACGTTTAGTACCGGAAGATTTTAAAATCTATTCAGGAAATGATGATCAGGTAATTCCCATATACGCCTGCGGGGGCCATGGGGTAATTTCTGTGGCGGCCAATGTTATTCCAAAGGAAATGCAGGCCATGTGTACAGCCTTTGAGGCAGGAAATATTCAAGAGGCCATTGGGCTTCAGGTAAAGTATAAACATTTTATCGATCTATTATTTTCAGAGGTTAATCCCATTCCTGTAAAGGCCTCCCTAGCAACTACGGGTCAGATTAAAAATGAGCTAAGACTACCTTTAACCATCATGGAAGAGGCAAATCTAGCCAAATTACAGGCTGAAATGAAGAATTTAGATATCATATGAAGGGAAGGATAAAATGAAGCTATTAATTTGGGGAATAGGAGGACGAATGGGGCAGATGATCAAGGCTGTCGCTCAAAAAGATCCGATGTGGACAGCAATCGAGGGAGTGGATCAGGATCATTCGATATCAGCCTTAAAGCATCGACCCGATGTGGTGATTGATTTTTCCCATCCCGATGCCCTGGATCAGGTGTTACATTATTGTAAAGATGAGAGGATTCCCTTGGTGGTAGGGACTACTGGCTTCACAGCAGCCCATAATAAAAAAATAGATGAGGCCGCTGAAGAAATCCCCATTATGCAGGCTACCAATATGTCCATGGGAATGAACATCATGTTTTCTCTGGTGGAGAAGGTGGCTAGTCGATTGAAGGATATGGTGGATATTGAGGTGGTTGAGGCCCACCATAACCGTAAAAAGGATGCTCCCTCAGGCAGCGCCGTTACAATTGTAGAGTCCATTGAAAGGGGTCTGGGGGGAGAGGTAAAGCATCAATACGGCCGAGAGGGTCAATGCCCCAGGGAAAAGGGAGAAATAGGAATACACGCCCTCCGGGGAGGAAATATTGTAGGGCTGCATGAGGCTCATTTTATCAATGATCTTGAAACCATTAAAATTATTCATGAGGCCCATGACCGAGCAGTTTTTGCCCAGGGGGCTCTGGTGGCGGCAAGATTTATTATAAAGCAGGAAAAGGGTCGTTACCATATGAAGCATGTGCTAGGATTATAATTCAGACATAAACAAAAGAAATCATAGGAGGAACAACAGAATGGATGCAAATTACATTATTGAATATATAGGAAAAAGCGTAAAGAAAACCCCTGTTAAGGCCTATATCAAAGGAGAACTAAACAAGATAGACTGGCAGCAGCATGGGCTGAAACACTTTATTGGAGAAACAACCGGGACTGTTTTTGGAGAGTGGAAAGATCTATCTGCATTTTTAGAAGCTAATCAGGGGCTTATTGAGGATTATGTGATCGAAAATGATCGTAGAAATTCTGCCATACCCCTTTTAGACATGAAGAATATTCAAGCAAGGATAGAGCCTGGTGCCCTCATACGAGAGCAGGTTGAAATCGGGAGAAACGCAGTAATCATGATGGGAGCAGTAATTAATATCGGTGCAGTTATCGGTGAAGGTACCATGATCGATATGAATGCGGTTATTGGGGGAAGAGGGATCATCGGTAAAAACTGTCATATAGGAGCAGGTACTGTTGTAGCCGGTGTTATTGAACCCCCTTCAGCTACTCCGGTGGTTGTAGAGGATGATGTGGTAGTAGGAGCCAATGCAGTAATTTTAGAGGGTATACGAATCGGAAAGGGATCAGTAGTAGCTGCCGGAGCCGTTGTCATCGAAGATGTGCCCCCAAACGTGGTGGTGGCAGGTACCCCTGCAAGGGTTATTAAAACCATTGATGAAAAAACAAAGTCTAAAACCGAAATTGTTCAAGTACTTCGGGATATACAGGAAGCATAGGAGCAATAGGGGACTATGAAAATTGTTGTTCAAAAATACGGGGGATCTTCGGTCGGTACCATTGAAAAAATTAAAATGGTAGCCGACCGAATCATACAAAAAAGAAATGAAGGATACCATGTGGTAGTCATTGTTTCAGCCATGGGGAAAACCACCGACGAATTAATTTCCCTGGCCAGGGAGATATCCACTGAGCCGGCACCCAGGGAAATGGATATGCTTCTAACAACAGGAGAGCAGATTTCTATATCCTTGCTGTCAATGGCTTTAATTACGAAGGGATATTCAGCTGTCTCTTATACTGGATCCCAGCTAAATATTCAGACCACTGGTCTGCACCAAAAAGCACGGATTAAGGATATTGATGTATCGAAGGTAGAGCAAGCTCTGGAAAATGAAAAAATTGTTGTTGTTGCAGGATTCCAAGGGGTTACTGAGGACAATGAATATACAACCCTTGGCAGAGGGGGCAGCGATACTTCTGCCGTGGCCCTAGCGGCAAAGCTGGGTGGAAACTGTGAAATTTATACTGATGTTGATGGGATCTATACAATGGATCCAAGAAAGCTGAAAAATGCAAAAAAGCTTGAACGTATCAGCTATGAAGAAATGATGGAAATGGCCAGTTTAGGAGCGGGGGTCATGCATTATCGGGCAGTTGAGCTGGCCAATAAGTATAGACTCCCCTTATATGTGGCTTCAACCTTCTCCCAGGAAAAAGGAACAATGATAGAATACGGAGGTACGGCACCAATGGAAGAAACCGTTATAACAGGGATGGCCTCAAGTCTTGAGGATATACAAATCACAGTACTTTATCTACCGGCTTCTGCGGCCTGCTTGTATCGCCTCTTTGGTCAGATGGCAAAGGAAGAAGTGAATGTGGATATGATCTCTCAAATGATTACAGAGGATGGTAAGATGCACGTCAGTTTTACCATCCCGAAAACCGATCTAAGGATAGCAGAGACAGTGCTTCGCCAATGGCAGGAGGAGGAGCCAGAACTTTTATGGGAGGTCAATTTTAATATTGCTAAAATATCAGTGGTAGGACTGGGAATGCGAACTCACTCAGGGGTAGCAGCTAAGGTTTTTGAAATATTAGCACAAAATGAGGTGGAGGTAAAAATGGTAACAACCTCTGAAATTAAAATTACCTTAGCCATCGACAGTAGTAATGAGGGAAAAGTTATTGATTTAATAGGAGAAGCCTTTGGTTTGGTGGTGGATGCATGAGAGACAGAAATTTTAACAGAATGGAAGGATACAAATGATAAGCTATGAAAATAATCAACTTACAATAGAGGGAATTCCCTTAGAAAAAATTACAAAGGGAAGGCCAACACCCTTTTACCTTTATTCCTGGAATCAAATTCAGGCCAATATACAAAGCGTAAAGTCAGTATTTGAAGGCATGAATTATCATATTTCCTTTGCAGCTAAGGCAAATAATAACCTTTATTTATTAGCCCTATTAAAGCAGGCTGGAATAGGAATAGACATTGTTTCAAAGGGAGAATTTGAGGCCTGTAAAAGAATAGATTTTGATCCTAAGGAAGTCATTGTCAATGGAAATGGAAAAACCAAGGAATTATTAGAAGAACTTGTGGCCTATGGACCTAAGGCAATTAATGTAGATTCTAAGGAGGAACTGGGCCGATTGGCAGAGGTTGTGGCTGAGATGGAAAAGGAAGTAACCGTGGCTCTGCGGGTAAACCCCGATGTGGATCCCATTACCCATCCTTATATCTCTACAGGTTTAAAGAAAAATAAATTTGGAATGGACTTAGCCACAGCAGCAAAAATGATTAAAGCGTACCATGGTCATCCCTATATTACGATAGAGGGCCTGCATCTTCATATTGGGTCACAGCTACTGCAAGTGGGTCCCTATGAAGACGCCTATGCGAAGGTTTATGAATTTGTCAATGGACTCCAAGTCCATAGCCTAAGCTTTATTAATGTAGGCGGAGGCTGGGGAATTGACTACATGCGGGATGGATCAGAATTTCCCATTAGGGCATATCAGGAGCGGGTAATTCCTATTCTGAAGAAGCTAAATATGGAAATCATATTGGAATTAGGCCGATTTATTATTGGAAATGCAGGGGTGCTAATTGGCACCGTAGAATATGTGAAAGAAACCTCCTTTAAGACCTTCGTGGTAACTGATGCTTCCATGGCGGATTTGATTCGTCCGAGTCTATATGAGGGCTATCATCATATTTATCCCCAGTATGACACTGGCGAAGAGCGAATTTATGATATAGTAGGTCCCCTATGTGAAACCGGTGATCGTTTTGCAGAGGACCGAAGGTTGAGGTCCCCGAAAAAGAATCAGTATTTGACTGTCTGCGATGTGGGTGCCTACGGCCATTCCATGAGCTCTAATTATAATTTTTCCTTAAGACCTGCAGAATACTTGATCATCAATGGCAAAATTAAGGAAATTAGACCGAGGGAAGAATTTGAATCGATTACTTCCTATTATCGAGACAACTTAATTTTAAATAATGCCTAAAAACTAAGCCCCTATGCTGGGGCTTAGTTTTTCCGTTTGAAAAAGATTAATCAAATTTATCGTAATAGATTTTTCCCTCTACCAGGCCCTTTGATAATAAGCTTTTAACGGTAGCATTAATCATTGGTGCACTACCGCAAAGATAGGCCTCCCGATCATGCTCTCCAGCTTCCAGATATTGATCAATGGCATCATTAACCCGTCCTATGGAGCCATGCCATTGATCAGCTTCAGTTGGCCGAGACAGGGTAGGAATAAAGGTAAAGTTAGGAAGCTCCCCTTTAAATCTCTCCATCTCCCGTAACATTAATAAGTCAGATTTTGTTCGAGCTCCAAAGAAAAAAGTGGCTTTCCGTTGACTTTTCTTTTCTGATAGCTCATAAAGGATGCTCAAAATAGGAGCCATTCCTGTACCGACAGCCACCAGTATCATTTCTGCCTCGGTATCTTGTAAATAAAAATCACCGTAGGGCCCGTTAAAGCTTACGGGATCCCCCTCAGATAAGTGCTGATGGACATAGGTTGTAAGAATACCTCCCTCCACATAGCCAATCAGTAGATATAGAGAATCCCTTCGACTGGTAGGAGAGGCAATGGAGTAGGCTCTGTAAACCGTTTCTTGATTTCCTGGATAGGGTGGAGCAGAAAGTTGAATATATTGTCCAGCCTTGAAATGAATTTCAGGCTGATCTTTACTGATGATTTTAAGCCTTAGAAGCTTTATTTTGTCAGTTTTATTCTCAATGGCTTCTACCACAGCGCCATACTGCCTTACATTAAACAGCTCCTCTGGTATTTCAATCTCCATATTTTCCTTGACCTTGATTTGGCAGGAAAGACGAACATTATTTTTTTTATCCTCCTCTGTCAGATAGGAAAGCTCTGTGGCTAATATGGGTCCAGCTCCATGACTCACCTTACATTTACAGTAGCCACAGCTTCCTTTGCCTCCGCAGGCCGAGGGAATGAATATCTCACTGTTTACCAGGGAAGAGAGAAGTGTTTTTCCCCCTTCTACCACTAGTTCCTTCTCATTGTTAATAACAATTTTCTTCTCTCCGTAGTCTGCGATAAAGGCATCGGCCAGGGTCAGAATAATTGCCAGGACAGTGGCAATACCAGTAATTACCCCTGTGGTGATTAATATTGTATTCATAATGCCTAGCCTCCCTTTTTATTGTATTTTAACGATTCCCGAAAATCCAATGAATGCCAGGGCCATTAGGCCTGTAATAATCAGCGTAATCCCAGGGCCCTCCAGTCCCTTTGGAATAGGTGCTCTTTTGAGCTTGGTTCTGATTCCTGCCATAGATAATATTGCCAACGCCCAGCCCAAGCCAGAGCCTACACCAAAGCCAATGGATTGGGTAAAGGTATAATTACGAATTACCATGAAAAGGGATACCCCTAAAATAGCACAATTCACTGTAATAAGAGGGAGAAATATTCCCAAGGAGTAATACAGATTAGGCAGATACCGCTCAATTACCATTTCCACCAGCTGAACAAAGGCAGCAATGGTTATGATAAAGACAATAAATCTCAGATATTCTAAGCCAAAGGGAACCAAAAGGTAGTGATAAATCAAGTAGTTGATGATGGTGGTTCCTGTTAAAACAAAGGTTACGGCCTGGCCCAGACCCAGGGCGGTCTTGATCTCCTTAGAAACAGCAATAAAGGAACACATGCCCAAGAAGTTCGCTAAAACCATATTACTGGTAAAGATCGAAGCAAATAGTATTACAAAAGGATTAATATCTGGCATTATTTAACACCTCCTGCAGTGGATGCTTCCTGTTCCTTTGTTGCAGAAAGGCTATTAGCTGCCCAGATAACAAGGGCCAGCATAAAAAAGGCACCAGGAGGCATAATCATAAAAATCCAGTTAGTCCACCAATCGCCCATCACAGCAAAGCCAAAGATGGTTCCAAAGCCTAAGAGCTCTCTGAAAAAGGCGATGATTAGTAAAACAAAGGTATAACCCATTCCGGCAGCAATTCCATCGAAGAAGGAGGCCACAGGAGAATTTTTTTGAGCAAAGGCCTCACAGCGGCCCATAACAATACAATTAGTAATAATTAAGCCTACATAGGGGCCCAGGGCTTCACTCATAGAAGGATAATAGGCCTTTAAGGTGATGTCAACAATAATTACGTAGGCAGAAATAATTAAAGTCTGCACCATCATCCGAATATGCTTTGGGGTATGCTTTCTGAGAAGGGAAACTGTCAGGCTGGAAAAGGCCGTTGTAAAAATCAAACCGATTCCCATGACCAGGGTATTCAGCATTAAATTGGTCACAGCTAAGGCTGAGCAGATGCCGAGAATCTGTCGATAGATTGGATTATCCTTAAAGATACCCATGGTAAAAATGTTTTTGAGCTCCTTGAGCTTAATCATTTGATAGGCCCCCTTCCATAATCGTAAATATGCTTTTTAGATTCTGATTAATAATATTCCTGACAGCCTTGGAGGTTCCCGTTGCTCCAGAGACAGCATCCACCTGTCCCCCTGGGTTAGGTCGATAAACAATGTAGTTGTCGTCGGTTTGACTTAGATTGACTTTAATCCTTCTAAACTGCTCCTTAAATTGCAGTTCATCAATACGTCCCCCTAAACCGGGAGTTTCGCTATGGGATAAAAAATCAACCCCCAGAATTTGGTCCAGTTCGGGAGTTAGGCTTATATACCCCCTTAAGCTGCCCCAAACCGCATCTCCCTCCATGGGGAAAATGTAGCCAATTAGGGAATCGTTTTCATAAGCTTCGTAATAGGTAAACCCGTCCCTTTGAACGGTTTTGATTTGAGTGGAATAGATGTTACTTACCTCCAGGGCGGTTTTATCCTGGAAGGGAATATTTAAAACGTATAGTAGTGATTTCTGCTCCTTGAGTTCCTGGTTTACATAAATCTGATTTTCGGTCAGCTCATTAATAGTGGCCAAGACACTGGTAAAGAGTACTGTGATTACAATCATAAAAATGATAGATCGATAATTGAATTTTTTCATGCAGTCACCTGCTTTCTCCTCCGTACTGATCTTAAGTATTTAATGCCTTCATCCATAATGGGAACAAAGGTATTCATTATAAGGACAGCAAACATGGCTCCCCCCACAAAAATACCAAAGGTTCGAATCAAAATAGTAATGATGCCGATAAGTAAGCCGTAAATCCATTTTGCAGCGGTAGTTTTTGGTGCTGTAACGGGCTCTGTTACAAAGAAAACAGAAACCAATAGAAAACCTCCAGAAAACAGTCCATAGAGGGGGCCAGGTACAGTATCCGGACTAACTAAGTGCAATAGACTACCCATGGCAACGAATCCAATAATGGGTGCAGCCAGCAGCTTCCAGTCAATAGTTTTAGTGGTCAGTAAAATAATTGCAGCAATCAAGATTAAAAGGCCGCTGGTTTCACCCATGGAGCCAGAGACATTACCAAGAAATAGCTGTCGCAATGGAAGAACTTCCCCTGTCTGCCTTAAAAGGGTTAGAGGAGTGGCACCGCTGATTGCTTCTATAGTAGGAGTCATGTAAGCGATAAAGCCCCCGGGAAAACTGTTTGAGGCTACATTCCAATGGACTGTTAAAAATTCTGGAAAGCAAACATAGAGAAAGGTTCTGCCTGCCAGGGCAGGATTAAATACATTAAAGCCATAACCACCAAAAACCTCCTTAGCAAAGGCTACTCCAAAGATGATTCCAACGGCTCCCACCCATAGGGGAGTTGATATGGGCAGCGTTAGCGTAAATAGCACACTGGTTACGATAACAGCTTCTGTAACAGGCTTATGGGATTTTCGCTTAAATAGGTATTCTGTTGCAATACCAAAAAAGGTGATTATCGCCATCAGGACTAAGGTCCGCCAGCCAAAAAAGAAAATTGCACCTAAAATAACTGGAATTAAACTCAGTAAGACCTTCCGCATTAAAGGCTGCTTCATAAAAAATTTTTTCACTGTCGAATTCATAATTTGCCCCCTAACTATTGAAAAGATAATTATTATCTACCCAATGAAAAAAATACAAAACAGTCGACTTTGGAAAACTATACAAGGCAATAGCAAACAATGACTCAATAGTATAAATTTTAGTAGTGTAAATTAATACATTATATGGTAGGCTAAGACCTGAACTTTACTATTATGAAAATTTTTGCTTGAAATCCAAAGTCAAAGATGGTATTATTAATTGTAGTTTATCACACTAAAACTGGGCAATTAACTCAGCTGGTAGAGTGTCTCCTTGACGTGGAGGAAGTCAGGGGTTCGAGTCCCTTATTGCCCACCAATAAATTAAAGTAAATGCAAGGCCTTCAGAGAAAATCTGGAGGCCTTGCTGCGTTTAGGAAGCCATCAGTTTGTAAAGTATATTCATAATATACAAAAATCAAACATCCTTTTCTAAAAAATAGTTGACACTAAGGAGAAGGTACAATTATAATATAATTAATAATAGTAATAGTTTAATGTATTACAACTATTACAAATATGGATTGTTCATCATTAGGAGGTTAATATGAGTCGTAGAATTTCTTTAATAGGAAGCTTTACAACTGATTGGATTCGATATAGCAGCTACGAATTTAAAGAGGATGAACAGGGGGCCCTCTATATTATCCCTACAAAGGATGCTGTCTTTAGTATGTATAATCCCTTCGATGTTGCTGAAGACCTGTTGATGGATTTGATGGATATTGGCCAGCGGGCCCTAAAAACTGAGCTTAATGATCCAGAATTAAAAAATGCCATCATAATCTTTGCAAAAAAATATGGGTTGCTGGGCCTAATCAGTGCCAGTGTATATAATCGAAATATAATTGGAGAAGACCATGTATTAATGATAGAAGGGAACCACATTACAAAGGAAAGAATTTTAAAGGCAAAGGAATATATTAAGTTATTCATCCCCTTTGTTGAGGAGGGAGAGGTGGTATTTAAAACCTACCGGAATAGTGTCGATGTTTCTAAATGGGAAGAATCACCGAAGTTCTTCGGAAAGCGTCCTGTTGTGATGGATTTGATTTTTTCCAGATTTTATGCAGAACAGGTGAAATGGATTATAGACTTTGCCAAGCTGATAGTAAGCCACTTTGACCAGCTTTTAATGTACAGAAGCTCCTCTGTCTATTTGACAGAGAACGTGACGATTATGGCAGGGCGGTTTCATGCGGAAAAAATCGGCTTTACCATTAACCAGCTAGATAAAACCACTATCGCCTGGCAGTTTGATTCGCTTAAAACCACCATCGAAACAATCTATGCCTTTGGGGTTACAGACGAAAAGGTCTTACTAAGTCGATGCCGCCATTGTGATCAAATATTTATTGCCAATAGTAGCAGAGAAAAATATTGCAGCCCTTCCTGTAGAAATTATGCCAATGTAAAGAAAAGCAGGAATAGAAAAATACTACAAAAACTGGAGGAGTGATGGAATTGGCATCGAAAAAAGAATTGAAGCAAATGTATAAGGAAATGAAAACCCCCATGGGAATTTTCATGATAAAAAACTTAAAAACTGGCAGGTTTCTGCTTCATGCCACTGCAGATATAAAAAGTATGATTAACAGAGATCGCTTCCAACTAAAGGCTGGAAGCCATCGATTCCGACAATTACAGCAGGATTGGAATGAATATGGAGAAGATGCCTTTGTATTTGAGGTGCTGGAACAGCTGGAATACGATGAAAAGGATGAAAATAAGGATTATAGTGAGGAACTGGAGATATTAAAGATGATTTGGTTGGAGAGACTAGGTGAAGATCATTCCCTAGTATTATATGAGAAATGAAATGAGAGAATGGAAGCCCATAAAGGTAAGAAGGGTACTATCAAAGAAGGGGAAACATTTAACTGAATGATGTTTGTGCTGACATAAAAAAGGGTAAAATAGGATATGACTTATTTTTGTAAGGAGGCATCTATGGGGGAAATAACCTATCAACAGATTAGAAAGAACGAAGAGATAAAAACCTATCTTCAGATGGGAGACAATTTATTAGGAGTTTTAGGCTATACAGAGCATGCCTATGTTCATGCAGGGAAGGTTGCCGATACTGCAGCCAAGATATTATTAAAGCTCGGATATACTGAAAGGGAGGCCGAATTGGCGCGGATTGCAGGCTATACCCATGATATAGGAAACATGGTAAACCGAGTTGACCATGCCCAAACCGGGGCTATATTGGCCTTTAACATCTTTACTAGGATCGGGATGGCCCCTGAAGAAATAGGGATTATTGTTGCGGCCATAGGGAATCATGATGAAGGAACAGGGGCACCGGTTAATAGTGTATCAGCCGCCTTAATCTTAGCAGATAAAACCGATGTTCGTCGCAGTCGTGTCAGAAATGAAGATTTTGCAACCTTTGATGTACATGACCGGGTCAATTATGCAGTGGAGCAATCGAAGGTGATCATTGATGGCCAGATGAAGTCTGTTTTATTAGATTTAAACATTGATACTAAAATCTGTTCCTTAATGGAATACTTTGAGATCTTTTTAACCAGAATGATGATGTGTCGTAAAGCAGCAGATTTCCTAGGGGCCAAATTTGAACTGGTAATCAATGGCACAAAGCTATTATAGCTTTGTTCTTAAAATAGTCAAAAATAAATAGAAAAGCCTGTGTGAAGTAACTCGTATTAGCCGAGTATCTAATACTAAGTTCATCCACAGGCTTTTTGTCAATTTATTGATCCTCTCTTCCTAAGCGATTTTTTAAAATCACTATACAATCCCCATCCTTGGCATGGCCTAAGACAATGTCCTCTGCAAGGGCTCGGCAGGAGGGTGAGCCGCAGGCACCACAATCTATATTAGGCAATTTAGCCAAAACCTTTTCAATGGCTTCCATTTTTTTTATGGCCTGGGAGATATCATCATCCAGCTTAATTACTTGAATGGGCATAAGGGGCTCCGTTAGCTTATATTCCTCGAAGGAAGCTTCGTGGAATGGAACTGACGAATGGGCGTATTGCTCTACCAAACGGCGAATCCGATTTCTAGCTACAAAGGAATTTTCGATATTCAGACTGCCTCCTACACAGCCATTGGTACAGGCATGACACTCCACAAAGGTTAAGTCATTAATTTTATGATATTCTATTTCCTCCAGCACACTAATCACATTTTGAATACCATCCACTGCTAGGAATTCCTTAATGGCCAAGGCTTGACTTTGGCCTCCGGATCTGGCCCAGCCAATCCCTTTTCCTGAGGAGTAAAAATCCTCATTTTCTCCACGCAATATATCCATGTTCCTACTAATTTGTAGAAAAATTGATTTTACCGATAGGGTGCCGCTGACCCTAGATTTTTTTATGCCTACGGGTTTTTGAAAGCTATAGATTTTGGCAGGGCATGGGGAAATATAAAACACACCAATTTCTTCTTCAGAAAGGCCATGTTGCTCCATCGCTTCCTTCCTTGCTAAATGGGCAGAAATTTCTACCGGGGAATCTAAGGGTAATATATGATCAATTAAGCCAGGAAACCTAATTTGAATGAGTCTGACAATGGTAGGACAAGATGAAGAAATAATCGGGAATTTCGTTGCCTTAGGTATGAAATCCCTGGTGAGCTTAGTAATAAGATCAGCTCCTTGAGAAATTTCAAAAAAGCTATCAAAGCCCAATTTTAAAATCCCGTATAGAATCTGTGAAGGTGTATACCTTTCATGAAATTGACCATAAAGCACAGGATCCACCAGAGCAATTTTATATTTATAATGATGAATGGCAGTCAAGTCATCGGTAAGGCCATATCTGGCACGACGGGGACATACCTGAATACATTGCCCACAGTTAATACACCGTTCCTTAACAATTTTAGAATGGCCTGATTTAACACGAATGGCTTCAGTGGGGCAGCACTTTAGACAATTAGTACAGCCCACGCATTTAGAAGGATCTAAGGCAATTGCATGAATTTTAGAATGCATAAGGACTCCTCCTAAGGTAATAATAAATTAGAATTTATAGCATATCAATATTATACAATGAAAACGGTCCCATGTGAAATTAAATAAATCAAATATTTCATATTTGCTGAAAATAGTACAAATTTTCACTTTGAAAATATGAATATCTCAAGGCCTTATAGAAATTATTCTGGTGATGACAGGGTTATACCAAAAATTTCTTTTAAGCTGATACTTCTGCTTTTTATGAAGTGAAGCTTTAAATAAAGCATGCAGAATGGAGGAAGACTATGAAAAAAATAGGGCTATTACCTAAGCTTGTATTAGGGATTATTGGCGGAATTGTTATCGGCATCACAGGGATTGAGTTCTTAACCAGGGTATTGGTGACCTTTAGTGGCGTATTTGGCAATTTCTTGAGCTATATCGTTCCCCTCCTCATTATTGCCTTTGTAGCCCCTGGAATAGCTGAGCTAGGAGACAAGGCTGGAAGGCTTTTAGGTATTACAACGGGAATTGCCTATCTATCTACAATTATAGCCGGAATCCTTGCTTTTTTTGCGGCCTCTTTGATTCTCCCAAGCATTATTTCCAGTGGGGGACAAGTAGCGGGGGAGGGTCTTGGCATCAGCGGCTATTTCGAAATGGAAATTCCTCCAATTATGGGTGTTATGTCAGCTCTGGTAACGGCCTTTTTACTAGGCCTTGGGATGGCTTCCATCACAGGCAAAACAATATTTCACTTTATGAAGGAATTTCAAGAAATCATAAACAAGGTAATTAAGTATGTAATTATCCCTCTTTTACCATTACATATAGCAGGGATATTTGCAAGAATGGCCTATACAGGAGAGGTTGCAAAGACCCTTTCTGTATTTGGCAGAGTGGTGGTATTAGTCTTTATTATCCATGGTGTCTATATTCTGTTTCAATATATCGTTGCAGGGGCATATACAGGCCGTAACCCCATTACTGCATTAAAGAACATGATACCAGCCTATTTTACTGCCATCGGAACCCAATCTTCTGCGGCCACGATCCCAGTAACAATTCGTACAACCCAGGCCAATGATGTCAGCGATGAGGTGGCTGAGTTTGCAATACCCCTATGTGCCACAATCCACTTGGCTGGCAGCACCATTACCTTAACCATTTGTGCCATTGCTGTAATGGCATTGGAGGGTAAATTATTAACCCTGGGTCAAATTGTGCCCTTCATTATGATGTTGGGGATAACAATGGTTGCAGCCCCTGGGGTACCTGGTGGTGCCGTGATGGCTGCCCTGGGCCTACTGGAGACCATGCTGGGCTTTAATGAACCCCAGCTGGCACTGATGATGGCAATCTATATTGCCCAGGATAGCTTTGGAACTGCTGCCAATGTCACGGGGGATGGAGCTATTGCCTTGATCGTTAATAAAATAGCCTCAAAATAAACATAAAAAGAAGATTTTGTTCATAAAAAGAATAAAGTCTTCTTTTTTACTGGCGAAAATAACTAACCATTGTAGATTTATGGTATAGTAACTATATGATCAAAGCAAGAATTTAATAGAGATAGAGGGTGACTGCCAATGAAATTAAATTTACTTGAAATACTAGAGCGATATGATGCCAGGGGCCTTTTTGGAGAAGCCTTGAAACAGGAAAAATGGATCTGGATTAATGAAGAGATAATCAAGGATTTGTTTTTAGATATTTTGGATTACGATTCCTATGATGAAGATCAGCTTACAGAAGCGCTGCAGCTGATCAAAGAGAAAGCTCTGGTCATAACGCAAAGAAAGCTGAAGGAAGCTGGCTGGATCATGGTTACTCAAAGGGTATTCCAAGAGCTTGAAGAAGATTTTAATGGAACAGAGGATATTGAGACATACATATTCCTAGAACGAAAATATTACATGACAGTGATGATATCAAAGATGAGGGAATTTGAATGGATGCTAAAGGCAATGGCGATAGATACCTATCAGCATTTGAATCCAGAAGGAATTTCTTTAAAGAAGATTTATCAGGAAGATTTTCAGGAAAATTATATGATTCTCGAAAGATTTCTAGGGAAGGAGGACTACGAGCGAGGTATTGGAAGATGGAGGCTGGAACTGTCCAATAAAACCTTGTTTTTCTTTAAAAACAGCAAAGAGCATAGGCAGTGGGCAGAGACCCATGCAAATTTTATCTTTGAAGAATTAAATAAATAATGCGACAATTCACACAATGGTGTATAATATAAATAACAATAATTGACATGATTTTACGAGAAGATAAGAGAACTTTTATTTCAGGATGTGAGGGGATTGAATTTTTTCAATTCAAAGGGAAGAAAGCTGTTTTTGATCTGTATGGTAACAACCTTTATGGGACAAATCTATGTAAATCCATTTTCCAGTGATTTTAGATTTTCATTAAGTGTTGTTACTTTCACTTTATTTATGTACTGGTATCAGGAATTAAAAATTATTCCGGTATCCCTTGTGACAGGCTTATTTCTATTGGTATTTCGTGTTTTAATTCAATATTCCCAGCCTTGGACAGAATCTATTCTTACGTTGGCAGGAATTCATTATCCTGTTGTCATTTATTATTTTGTTTTAGGCTTTTTTCTGCAAATTTTTAATTTTCGTCGTCTTTACCAGCAGAAATTCATCTTTGTGGCATTAATCAGCTTTTCAGATGCCCTGGCCAACCTAATTGAGATTCTACTACGTCCGGAATCCACTATCAGACAGACCTTCTTTGCAATACTTTTTGTAGGTGTAATTAGGGGCTGTATGACCCTCCTGGTGTTAGAAGCCATTAAATACTATGAAATGTTATTGGTAAAGGAACAGCATGAGGAACGGTACAAGCAATTAATTCTATTGACCTCCAATTTAAAGTCTGAGGTATTCTTTTTAAAAAAATCCATGGAGGACATGGAGGCTGCAATGGTTAAAAGCTACCGGCTCTACGATCAGCTAAAGGAATTACACCAGAGTGAATTAAAGGACATGGCCTTTTCTGCCCTTTCAGTGGCAAAGGATATTCATGAGATCAAGAAGGATTATCTAAGGGTTGCAGCGGGCTTGGAGAAGGTTATGCCAGAGATAGAGGCCCATGGGGGGATGGCCCTAAAGGATATTTTTAATGTGATTGAAAGCAGCTTTAAAAAGAGCATTACCGGTCTTAATAAAGGAATCAGACTTCAATTCAAGCTGGGGGAAAACGTATTCATTAAAAATGCCTACGAGCTGATTTCTATTATCAATAATCTAATTATTAATGCCATAGAAGCAGTGCCCCTAGAAGGAGAGGTTCAGGTGGGCGCCCGTCTACATGGTGAAAATCTGGAAATTATAGTGCGTGATAATGGGGAAGGCATTGAACCTGATAGTTTAAGAATTATATTTGAAGCAGGGTATACCACAAAGTTTGACCAAGACACAGGAAAAATGAATACGGGAATTGGCTTGACTCATGTTCAGCATTTGGTAGTTGATCAGTTTAACGGAAAAATCGATGTTATGTGTGATCCCGGAGAGGGGACAAGCTTCAAAGTAGAACTACCAATGACCAATCTATAGGGGGAATGGTTAATGGATTTAAACATCTACATCATTGATGATGACATAAGCATAAGACATATTATTAAAAATATTATTGTTACGAAGCAGCTGGGATATGTCGTAGGGGAGTGTGACGACGGGGAACAGGCCCTACAGGATTTATTTATCTTGAAGCCGGATATTATCATTGTAGATCTGCTGCTGCCGGCTTTGGATGGAATTGAATTGGTTATGAAGGCAAAGGCCCTTTCCCAGCAGATGCTCTTTGTTATGGTTTCTCAGGTGACAGCAAAGGATATGATTGCCAGGGCCTATGATGGGGGAATTGAATATTTTATCAATAAGCCCATTAATGTTAATGAAGTGGTTTCAGTCATGAAAAAGGTAATTGAGAAGCATCGTATTACCCAAACCCTAAGACATATTGAAAGCGCTTTTCATATTTTTAAAGACATCAATTCAGCCAGGGAAATATCAGGAAACAGTAAAAGCAGCTGTGAAGACAAGGTAAAGTTAATTTTGTCTCAATTGGGCATATTGGGAGAATCGGGCAGCCAAGATATAATCAAGATTTTAGAAATACTTTCTAATAACAGAAACGGAACAAGAAATAGCCTTCCCCGATATAAAACATCAGATATATACAGGCTCCTTAGCCATCATTATAAGGAGGAAAAACTGCAAGAGGAGTCCAGTGAAAAGGCAATTGAACAACGGGTACGCAGGGCCATTGCAAAAGCCCTAAAAAATATTGCCAGCATAGGGTTGGAGGATTTTGGGGATGTGGTATTTTCCACCTACTCCAATTCAATATTTGATTTTTCTGAAGTAAGAACAGAAATGGAGTATATTAAGGGGAAGAACAAATATCGAGGGAAAATCAATGTAAAAAAGTTTTTAGAGGGTATTATGCTTTATGCCCAGCAGAGCATGTAAACCTGATAAAAACACCCTATAGGGCAGGATTACGCTTCCCCAAGGGTGTTTTTTCTGTTTTAGGAAAGTCCTATTTTAGCAAATGCCCAAAAGCCGTTTGTGGTTAGGGTCACTCGCCTGCCTCAGTAATATCGTTGCATGTCTGAATCTATAGAAATTTTTCCTTTGCCTTACTCCAAAATTCAAAGTTCTTTAGACGCAGCATACGTACCTTGACTTCGGAAAGCTTTAGAAGAATTTCTGTAATACTGCGATAACGATATTCCATTCCATCGGACACAATAACAATCGAGTCCTCATAATGATATTCCGGATTTACCTTTATTGCTGCATTGGGGGGCAAAATAACACTTGAGGTAAAGCTACGATATGCAGTGGTATTAATTGGGGCTAAGGGTGTTACTTGTAGAACACTTATGGAAGGATCCACAATGCTGCCCCCTACGGAGTAATTGTATGCCGTGCTGCCAGTGGAATTGGCCACCAGAATACCATCACCGCTGAATCGTTGAATCAAGTTGTCATTTACGGATATATCTAGATGAACTGTCCTTGATTTATCCCCTTTGATCACAATCTCATTTAAGCCCAGGGCATTGATACAGTTTGACCGGGTACATATGACAGCCTCGACGGGATTAATTTCTTCAATAAAGTAGTCACCCTTTACATAGCTGCTCAAAAAATCGTCGATCTCATTGGGATTAATCTCAGTAAAAAAGCCAAGATGGCCAGTGTTAATGCCTACAATGGGAATGTCAGTAAAATTATATTGATGGATTGCCCTTAAAAAAGACCCATCCCCACCAATACAAATGGTTAAATCAGCAGTATAATCAAAGGAATGAGGCACAGTGTAATCCAACTCAAGGAGCTTGGTTTTTAAGTAATTAAAAGTGTCCACGGAAAATTTTGAGTCATTATACACGATATTAATAATTTTATTTAAGTGCATCACGCATTCTCCTTTAATAAATAGTAAGTAAAAATTGGTTTCTCTATATGTATATAACAATTTTATTTATTTTAAACAATAATTAGGCATTACATGCCAAGGGAAGGTATAAGTTTTTGTCTATTTAATAATTCTATAAAGGAAAAAGAAATCCTTTATGATTACGTAAGATAAACTTAGCTGTCTCCCTTGCTGAAATTGTGTTTTCATACTATAGTAGAATAGAAATAAAAGAAATTTTAAAGTAGGTGAAGCAATGCTGATAGAAGAACAACAGACAGAAACAAGATTGGTATACCAAGTGGAGGCTAAGGACACCGGGGCGACAATAAAGCAGCTATTAAAGAGTAAGTTGAATTTTTCCAGTAGACTCTTGACCAAGGTAAAGCAAAATAAGAATATATTGGTAAATGATCAGTATAGAAAATACCACGAAATCGTTACAGAAGGGGATGTAATACAGGTTTTGATGGATGAAGAGCCAAATCAATTTCTTCCGCAGAAAATACCTTTTAATGTACTTTATGAGGATGTGGACTTAATTGTCGTAGATAAACAACCAGGAATTGTATCGCATCCAACAAAAAGCCATCCCATCAACACCGTGGCTAATGGAGCCGCTTACTATTTGCAGCAACGGGGAATAGACTGTAGAATAAGATTTGTAAACCGCTTAGACATGGATACTTCAGGACTTTTGATCATTGCTAAAAATCCCTATGCCCATCATGTGATGTCAGAACAAATGAAGGCCGATAGTATCCACAAAAAATATATTACCTTTGTGGAAGGGATTGTGCAAAGAGACGGGGATACAATTAATGCGCCGATTTATCGGCCCTCTGAGGATGCCATTGGAAGGGTAGTAGATGCACGGGGACAGGAATCCATTACAAAATACAGGGTTTTAGAAAGATTTCCAAAGGCCACCATGCTTGAAGTGGAGCTATTAACAGGGAGAACCCATCAAATAAGAGTACATATGAGCCATATAGGGCATCCCATTATAGGAGACAGCCTATATGGGAAAGAAAGCCTTGACCTAATTCAAAGGCAGGCGCTGCAGGCCTACTACCTCGAATTTTACCAGCCACGATATGGATATGCAATAAATGTGAAGGCTCCCATGGCAAGGGATTTAGAGCGGTTGCAGAATTTATTAAAGGCAGGGCAGTAAATAATTGTTCATAAATAAAAATTAAGAACCTAGGAGGAGTAAGCAATGAAAACAGGGGGATTTGAAAACCAGGTAGCTATCGTATCCGGTGGCGGGACAGGGATCGGACAGAGCATTTCTCTTGAGCTAGCTAAAAGAGGGGCTAAAGTAATGCTTCTAGGAAGGTCGATTAAAAGCTTAGAGGAAACCAGAACAATAATTAATGAAGCTGGAGGCTATGCCGAATGTTATACAGCTGACGTGGTAAACAAAGATAATTTAGAAGAGGCAGCCAGAGCAATCTATAAAAAGCACGACAGAATAGACATTCTAATCTGCAATGCAGGCAATACGACAAATCCTATATTGGGTGAAAAAATGTCGGAGTCAGATTTTGACAGAGTAGTAAAAACCCATATCTATGGAACCTTTAATTGTATACAGGCATTTGTAGATAAAATGAAAAAGAACCGATACGGTAGAATTGTACTCATGTCATCCCTAGGAGGCGTATTTGGTTTAACAGGGCAACTAAATTATGCAGCGGTTAAGAGCGGTATCCTGGGAATGAATTACACCCTGGCAAAGGAGCTTGGCCAGTATGGAATCACTGTCAATGCCCTGCAGCCAGGCATCATAGAAACAAATATGACTGAGGGACCTCTCAGCCTGGCGCGGGAGCAATTTGAACAAGCTACTCCAATCGGAAGAATTGGAAAATCTGAGGATGTAGCCAATGCAGCCCTATTCTTTTGCTCAAAGGAATCAGAATTTATCACAGGAACAGTCCTGAGGGTGGATGGCGGCTATATTTTAAACTCTGGTATGGATCAGTTGATTATGCAGTTATGTCAGCAAAGCGAAGAAAGATAGATAACATAAAGCATATAAAAAAAGGCCTTATTATTTCAAAATAATAGGGCTTTTTTCCCTGTGCTAGTTTTTACCAAGCGGAAATTCATTAAGATTATAGATTTTTAAAAAATAAAAAAACGGCCTAAATTGTTCAATTTAAGCCGTTTCTCTCTTTTTGGTGGAGATAAGGGGATTCGAACCCCTGACCTCTTGACTGCCAGTCAAGCGCGCTCCCAACTGCGCCATACCCCCGCATGTATTACCGACAAATAAAATCATACTAAAAATATGATTAAAAGTCAAGGGGAAATTTTAATTTAATTTTAACATTATGTAAAATCTACGTTAAAAAATTTGTCAATACATTGAAACTTTGGTATGATAATAATGATATAATTAGTGTACCGAAATATAAGGGGGACATAAGGAATGGATACTGCCTCGTACATTGAGATTAAAGCAGATGATAAGAAGTTATTAAGAAAGAATGTCATATCAATTGCGTGGCCCGCAGTCACAGAGCTAATATTAATTTCTTTATTTGGTGCAATTGATATGATCATGGTTGGAAAATTGGGAGCTGCTGCCATTACATCAATCGGGTTGACTAATCAACCTATTTTTTTGATTATGGCAGTTTTTCAAGCACTGAATATTGGTGGAACGGCAGTGGTTTCCAGAGCATTTGGTTCTAAAAATTATACTGAAGCAGATGAAGCCACAAGGCATTTGTTTGTTATTACAGCGGTACTTTCAGTTATTGTCGTTACTCCTGCCTATCTTTATGTCGACAAAATCTATCGTTTTATGGGGGCCGATAGTGAAGTAATCAGCATGGGGTTAAACTATTTTAAAGTTGCCTTAGTGGGAGTTTTTTTTCAAAACCTATCCTTAGCTATTGCAGCTGTCCTAAGGGGAAGTGGCGACACAAAGACACCCATGACCATTAACGTTATTTCCAACATAGCTAATGTGGTGATGAATTATTTATTAATTTTCGGAAAATATGGATTTCCCCAATGGGGAGTAACTGGAGCAGGAGTTGCCACATTAATTTCCCGTGTGATTGCTTTTGTCTGGTTGACGGCCATACTATGCTTAGGAAAGAATAAGATAAAGCTTAACTTTACCAAAATTTTTCATTGGAACGCTAAAATCGTATCGAAGCTAATTAGAATCGGTTTTCCTTCCGCCATGGAGCAATTGGTTTTAAGAACTGGGACTCTGGTTTTTGTACGGGTGGTAGCGGGCCTGGGAACGGTAATCTATGCAGCCCATCAGGTTTCCCTCAGCATCTTAAACCTTTCCTTCACAACGGGTATGGCCTTTGGAATGGCTGCCTCTACATTGATAGGCCAAAGTCTGGGGGCAGAAAAGAGAACCCTCGCAGAGGAATATGGTAAAGAGGTTCGGCATATAGGCAGTATTGTGGCCACGTCCATTGCGGTGATCTTTTTTCTCTTTTCAAAGCAGATTGTAGCCTTATTTAGTAATGACCCTGAGGTAATTGCCAATGCTTCAGTTGTATTAAAAATGATTGCTGTAATTCAGCCATTCCAGTCGTCTCAGTTGATTTTAGCAGGGGCCCTAAGGGGAGCAGGAGATACAAAATGGCCCCTATATTCAACCATCGTGGGAATATGGGGAATTCGTATTGTATTAGCCTACCTTTTTGTGATGGGTTTAGAATGGGGCCTTATAGGGGCTTGGTTAGGGATTTGTATTGATCAGGTAATACGTTACCTAATTGTCTACTGGAGATTTAAAACAGGAAAATGGAAATATATTCAGCTTTAAATTATGGTTTGCAGTGATCAAAGGTTGACTGCTCCAGGTAATAGCATGTAATAATTTTTTGAAAAAGAAGAAGGATTTATTAAAGTTTTAACGAATAAGCAAATGAGAGTATGAGACTATTAAAAATAATTGTAATTTCTGTTTTGCTAGCGTTTTAAGTATTCTGGATAATTTGACATATTCCCTCTTGATTGTGCATATAATAGCATTAATATAATAAAGTTTACAAAATTTACTTTTCATAAAGTTGATGGTTTTTTATTTTATGTTAATTAAGAGTAAGGGGATGGTAGGATGAATAAAACAGAAGCTGTTTTAAATGAAGGTCTTTTAATGGAAATTAAAGAAGAGTTAATATCGCTTTCTATCAGAATGAATACACTGCTGTTGGAATGTAGGGAAAAGGGAATGATTGACGAAAATGAATACGAAGGTCTAACCAGGTTTAAAAAGGATTTTATACAAAATCAATGACCGTTAGTTCCTATTAAATTCCGAAAACTGAGCAGAAGGTAGATACATTTCAGATCAGTAAATCATACAATACTACAAAGCCATAGGATTTTGGAGGCGTGATTGTATGATAGAAGGCTTAAATTATATTACCTCTGATTTTTTGAGAACCTTTACGGGAGCAGTTCTGATGACATCTATAATTACCCATTTTTTAAAGGATTATCTTCCTGAATCCATTGATCAAAAGATCTTAACCCTTGGAATTGCAATTGTTATTTCATTAAGCAATTTGTTTATATTTGAACAAATAAACAGAAGAACCTTCTATTTAGCCATTATTAATTCCTTTTTAATAGCCACTGCTGCCACGGGTAATTATGAAATACTAACAAGGCAGACAAAAAGAGGCCTAATTCGACAGCAGATGGCGGAAAGAAAAAGATTAGCAGAAGGACAAAGGACGGTACCAGAGGAAAAGAATCAAGTTAAATAGGTACTATCAATAAAGAAAATAAGTAAGTTTATAAGGATAAAGTCCAATAGGACTTTATTTTTTTGCTCATTTATGTTAATATATTATGTAAACTGATTACTCGATTATTGTGCAGAAAGACCTGGAAGGGGGTTTTTGATTTGTTTGTAAAGAAATATAGGGGATATCTCATAGGCCTTCTGGTCTTGATCATAGCTTCAATTGCATTAGGCATTGGGGTGCATCAATATTATGGTAACCAAGATCAGCAGACAATGTCCTACCAGCATTTTTTAAGCAAAGTAGAGTCAGGGGAAATTGCCCAGGTCGATTTATCAGACTCCCCAGAACTAACAGGTAAGCTAAAGAACGGAGAAAACTTTGTAACAGATAACCCAAGGGTGGATCATTTGAAGGAAATGCTGTTAACAAAAGGGATTGAAGTAGAAGAGGTTAATGGACAGTATTCCATAACTCAAATTATTACATTTGTTTTAATGATGGGTGGTTTTATTGTTTTAGCAATTTTTCTAACAAAGAACAATGCAAAGCAAGCCTCAAAGGAATATGATAAAATGTCCACGATAGAATTCTCTTCCCAAAAAAATCAGATGATTAATTTTGAAAGCATTGCAGGTAATGAAGAAGCTAAAAATAATCTGATGGAACTGGTGGATTTTCTGAAAAATCCAGAGAAATATTCCTTTTACGGGGCCAGAATGCCTCGAGGAGTTATTTTATATGGCCCCCCGGGAACTGGTAAAACCCTAATGGCTAAAGCTTTAGCCAGTGAGGCAGGGGTAGATTTCCTTGCCGTTTCAGGTTCAGACTTTGTTCAGATCTATGCAGGGGTAGGGGCTGCAAGAATTAGAAGTATCTTTAAACAAGCAGCCGAAAAGCAGAAGTGCGTCATATTCATTGACGAGATTGATGCCATCGGGAAAAAAAGAGATCGCGGCGGCTTAGGCGGCAGCGATGAGTCAGACAGAACCTTAAATGCGTTGCTAACAGAAATGTCTGGCTTTAAGGATAACTCAGGAATCGTTGTCCTAGCAGCTACTAATCGACTGGATACCCTAGATGAAGCCCTATTAAGACCAGGAAGATTTGACCGTCAAATAGAAGTGGGATTACCAGACTACAAGGCAAGAATGGAAATCCTATCACTGTATACCCAAAATAGACCAATTAGTGAAGCTATTGACCTAGATGCCCTTGCCCATCAAACCGTCTATTTTAGTGGAGCCAAGCTTGAAAACCTTGTCAACGAGGCAGCTATTTATGCGGCCAGAGAAAATGCTAAGGGAATTACAGAAAAGCATATAGATAGGGCCTTTTACAAGGTAGTGGCAGGGGAAGAAAAGAAGGATCGAAGCAGTATTAATCAGCTTGACCGCAAAATAACTGCCTACCATGAGGCAGGCCATGCAGCCTTAACAAAGCTATTATGTCCAGAAAATAGAGTGACCAAGGTAACGATTATTCCCAGTACCAATGGAGCAGGCGGCTTTAGCATGAATATCCCTCCAGACAGGATGTTTCATACTAAAAAAGGGATGCTGAACAATGTGAAAATTGCCCTTGGTGGAAGAATTGTAGAGGAGTTGGTTTTTGGAGAGGATCATATTACCACGGGAGCCAGCAATGATATTCAAAAAGCAACAGAAATATTATCAACTATGATGAAACGCTTTGGGATGTCAGAAAAAATGGGGCTAATTAATTATGATATGCTTCTCGGGCAACAGGGGGCCGATCAGTCTCTAATTAAAACCATAAGCAGCGAAATGGAAAAGCTCTATGGTGAGGCAAAGGAGATTATCAAGCGCCATCTACCTTTCATTTCTGCCATAGCAGAAAAGCTGCTTGTAGAAGAAACCTTAAATGAGGCAGAGCTTAATTCTCTCTATGACCATTATTTAAAAGGCCAGATTCTTTAAGGTTTTCCCCCTTAGAGTTGTAATATAGTGAACATCTATCTTTTTACAAGGTAGGTGTTCTTTTTTGGGTTGTGGTAGACAGTAAGGGTGATTTTAATCATAATCAGGGCTACAAAAGGTATATCATTATTATTGGCTAAGGATGTAATGGATCATTATTTATCACTTTTTTATCACACTTTACGTACAAGTTTAATATAGTATAGTGTACAAAAGATAAAATCAATGAATACAATTAAACAAAACTCAAGGAGGCTTTTATTTAATGGCTAGAGTGTTTTTAGATGCAGGTCATGGAGGGCACGATCCCGGAGCAGTAGGAAATGGCATGCAGGAAAAAGCCATAGCATTATCAGTAACATTAAAAATAGGCAATATATTAAAAAATCATGGGATAGACGTGAGATATGCCAGAACCACTGATGTATTTGTGGAATTGGCAGATAGAGCCAGCAGAGCAAATAGTGCTCAAGCAGACAAATTTATTTCTATACACTGTAATTCCTTCGGAGATAGTTCTGCAAAAGGGGTAGAGACCTACAGCTATCCAGGAAGCTCAACGGGCGCAAGTCTTTCAAAGGCGATACAAGACAAGATCATTGCCAGTGGAGCCTATACTGTGAATAGGGGTTGTAAAACAGCAAACTTTGCAGTATTAAGACTAACCAATATGCCTGCGGCTTTAGTAGAATTAGGGTTTATTTCAAACAGTCAAGATGCTAATATACTAAGGAATAGGCAGGATGATTTAGCCGTAGCAGTATCTAAAGGGATACTAAGCAATCTGGGGATACCTTATAATGGCGGAGGAACAACACTTTATAAGGTTCAGACAGGCGCCTTTTCAGTAAAGGCAAACGCTGAAAATCTTGTAAATCAACTGAAAGGAAAAGGCTATAATCCCTTTATCGTAAGTGAAGGGGGACTATATAAAGTCCAGGTAGGGGCCTTTTCTGTAAGGGCAAATGCAGAGGCTTTAGTAGCAGAACTAAAAAGCAAAGGATATGACGCAATCATTGTAATCAATTAATAAAATATTCTTATTAAGAGGCTAAGGGAAACCTTAGCCTCAGATTTTTGAAAATTCCCCTATCTTCTTTTGTTGTTGCTTTTAAGAATTTCAAGTAAATTTAGTAGAACATTATTTGAAATATATTATGTATTTGTGATATATTAAAGCATTATTTTATACGCTTCAGAATAAATTAATAAAATGTAACAAATGATTTAAGGTTTATATGTTGATTTAAATATTAATTGTGTTATACTTTATATGATTTAATATATACAAATTCCTAAATGATAAAAAATACATTAATGAGGTGACAGGTGTGTTATTACAGGAGATTAGGGCAAGGAAAATGATTGTGAATCCAACTTTGGAAGAATTACGAGAATTAGCCAAGGCCAGTGGAGTAACGACAAAACATGGCAGTGTAGCCTATGTTTCTCAAACAAGAAACAGAAGTGCTGCGAATACCTTTATTGTAGATGATATAGACCTGGGAGTCGGTCAAAAAGGAATATCAAGGGTAAAGGCCCATAGGCTGTTAGAGGAGGTGCTTGCCTATTTGGAAAATCAAAATGTGATACAGGTAAATCGCAGAATGGGAATGGGTGGTAAATTCTCTTTTAATTGCAGGCTCTATATTACAGAAAAGTATGCAAGAATTGCCCACATGTGGCACAATACATTATTTGCACCTGATAAAGAAACTATCAATTTTACTAGCATCTATGTGCCGGAATGGCCAGAGAAAATAATAATATGTGATCCAGAAAGTCATTTGACACTAATTTTAGGGACAGACTATTTTGGTGAGGCAAAAAAATCCTTCTTAAGAATGGCAATGTATGAGGTAAAGAAAGAAAAAGGTCTGGGATTACATGCAGGAAGCAAGGTATTACGGGTTAAGAATAAGGATGGTAAAATTAAAGAGGTAGGCTTTATTCTATTTGGCTTGAGTGGCACAGGAAAAACCACCCTGACAATCCATGACCATGGCTTAAAGGGAGAAGAAACAGCAATTGTTAGACAGGACGATGTGGTATTTATGGACGAGCAGGGCACCTGTTATGGCAGTGAAAATGGCTTCTTTATTAAAACGGAAGGCTTAGATCAATCCCAACGGGTTCTCTATACAGCAGCAATACACCCCTCTACCACCTTTGAAAACGTTCATGTAGCCAATGGGGGAGAGATTGACTTTAATAATATAGAATTGACTTCAAATGGCAGGGGGGTAGTATTGAGAAAAGAAATCTCCAATACCGATGAGACGGTTGATTTAGCCAAGGCCAATAAGTTGGTCTTTATAACAAGAAGAAACGACATTATCCCCCCTGTGGCTAAGCTTACAGCAGCGCAGGCGGCAACCTACTTTATGCTGGGGGAATCCATTGAAACCTCGGCGGGAGACCCAACCAAAGCGGGGCAATCAAAACGATGTGTCGGTACGAATCCCTTTATCATTGGACTAGAGGGAGAAGAGGGACATCGTATTATGGAAATCATGAAAAATAATCCTGATATGGAATGCTATCTGTTAAATACGGGAAGTGTTGGCATGAAGGAAGGAAGCCCTGGGGAAAAGGTGACCATAAGGGTATCAACAGAGATTATGAAGCAAATTGCCAAGGACACCATTCAATGGAAACTGGATGAGGATTGGGGCTATCTGGTTGCCGAATCTATAGAAGGATTAGATCTATCTAGATACGAGCCTAGACAATATTACACAGAAGGGGAATATGAAATTCTCGTCAATAGACTAAAGGAAGAAAGACAGCAATGGCTAGGCCAATTTAAAGCCTTGAGGGAAGAAATTCTTAAGGTTATAGCTTAATTCTAAGAGGAAGACAGAAAACATGTCTTCCTTTGTTCTTTCATAGAAAATTCGTTTTTTCCTATGAAATGGGGGGCACCCCTTATTACAATAAGGAGGGTACAGCAAAGCGCCTAGGGAACCCGTGGGTTCCCTGGAAACAAATGGCGATAGCCACTTTGTCTAGTTATAGGAATTAGATGCCTATATTAGTGGAGGGAATTGAAATTCAATGGCAATTGTGATATGATATTAGTACGAAAAATTGAAGAAAATTTAACAAATTTGCGAGTGAATACTTTGTATTTAGTAGGTCTTCGCTCTTGAGAAAAGAAGAACGCTTACCCTCCACCCTTAAAGAAAATTTGCTTTAAATGGTAAGGATACTGCTATCCTGAGATTACATTACTGTTGATTAAAGCTAATCCTATGGGGGAAGCTTTTTTTACGTTTATTTATAAGGAGGACCAAGATGGAGCTACTTAGTACCTTATCTATTACGGCAGCAAAGAAAAAAATAGAGGAAAATTTCAAAGATTTTCCATTAGAAATAGAAACTGTTTCCTTGACTGAGGCTCTTGATCGTATTATTTCTGAAGATATTGTAGCAATTGACAATGTACCTGATTTTGACCGATCCACCGTTGACGGCTATGCCTTATATACAAGAGATACTAATGGAGCCAGTGAAACCCTACCTAGCTTTTTAGAAGTCATAGGAGCGGTAGAAATGGGACAAGGCTCTACTATGGCGTTAAAATCAGGACAATGCTGCTATGTACCCACCGGTGGAATGCTGCCCCAGGGAGCTGATGGTGTGGTTATGATAGAATATACTGAGCTTTTAGATGAAAAAACCATATGCATTCAAAGACCCACGGCTCCCCTCGAGAATATTCTTAAACGGGGGGACGACATAGGGGCTGGACAGGTGATATTTAATAGAGGTCATAAATTAAGAAGTCAGGATATTGGTGCCTTGGCAGGTATGGGCTTTGATCATATTTCAGTCTTTAAAAAAATCCGTATTAGCATTATCTCTACAGGTGATGAGTTACTGGCCCCTGAAGAGAGGCTGGAGCCTGGCAAAATCAGAGACATGAATACCTATAGCCTGGCCGCGGCGGCCCAAAAAGATGGATGCCAGGTGTTGGCTACAGCCATTGTTCAGGACGACTTTGAACTGCTAAGGGATAAAATTATTGAGGTATTGTCTCAAAGCGACGTGGTACTTGTATCAGGGGGAAGCTCCATGGGGGTCAAGGATATTACAAAGGATGTTATTAATAGCCTTGGGGAGCCTGGAGTTTTGATCCATGGCTTAGCTGTAAAACCAGGAAAGCCTACCATCGTAGGAAAACTAGAGGGAAAGGCCATATTCGGCCTGCCTGGCCAACCGGTTTCGGCTTTAGTTATCTATCACGTTATCGTGGGGGAATTTTTGAAAAAGCTCCTTGGACAAACCCAGACGAAGCCCTATCTCACAGGAGAAATAACGGTAAATATCCCCTCCGCTGCCGGTAGGGAGCATTATGTGATGGTAACCATTTCCCAGGAAAATTCTAAAATATTGGTAAAGCCTGTTTATGGTAAGTCAGGAATGCTGACCATGATGACCAAGGCCATTGGCTACATTCGGATTGAACAAAATCAAGAGGGCATCCATCGGGGTGACCCTGTAAGGGTCTATTTATTTTAGAAAGGGGCAAATAGAATGAAGGAAAAAAGAAATATATATTTAACGAATATACCCCTTAAAGAAGCCCAGGAGAACTATTTTTCTCAAATATATTTCAGCAGCCAAAGGAAAATAGAGATAATTTCTGTTGCAGATTCTCTGGGGAGAATTACAGCAAATCCTGTATTTGCCCATAGATCTTCCCCCTATTATAATGCAGCGGCAATGGATGGAATTGCTGTTATTGCAGAAAAAACCCATGGAGCTACAGAAATTAATCCCCTGCGGCTAAAGCGAAATGAAGACTTTGTCTACATCAATACGGGAGGTCAGCTTAAGGATCCCTTTAATGGCGTAATTATGATTGAAGACGTCGTAGTAATTGATGAAAATACAGTAGAAATAGTAGAGGCAGCTAAAAACTGGCAGCATGTCAGGCCCATCGGTGAGGATATTGTTGAAGGGGAGTTAATTGTAGCTGCAAACCATCAGATCAGACCAGTTGATATAGGGGCTTTGCTGGCAGGCCAGATACAGGAGCTTGAAGTGTTGCCTGTTCCCAGGGTTGGGATTATTCCAACAGGAGCAGAGCTGATTAGTGTAGATGAAGAAATAGCTAAGGGTAAGATTATTGATTCCAATAGCAGTATGTTTTCTGCCATGGTTCAGCAATACGGAGGAATACCTCACCCTTACCCTATTGTAAAGGATGATTACGATAAATTAAAGCAGGCGATACTGGAGGCGGTATCAGATAATGATCTGGTCATCATTAACGCAGGCTCTTCTGCGGGCTCCAAGGACTTTACGGCAGATGTACTCCGAGAAATCGGCCAGGTGGTCATCCACGGGGTAGCCACTAAGCCAGGTAAACCAGTGATTCTCTCCATTGTTCAAGGCAAGCCCGTGGTGGGAATTCCAGGATACCCTGTATCGGCCTATTTTACGGTAGAGTTCTTTATCAAGCCCCTGATTGCCCTTTATTATCAAAGAAGGGTACCAGAAGCAGATCGGGTAGAGGCGGTTCTGTCAAGGCGGATTGTTTCGTCCTTAAAATACGAAGAATATATTCGCATGAAGCTGGGTCGGGTGGGGGAAAAACTGATTGCTACTCCCCTTGATCGAGGAGCCGGGGTAACTATGTCTTTGGTAAGGGCAGACGGAGTATTGGTTGTTCCCCAGCATATGGAGGGATATGAAGGGGGAAGCCACGTAGACATACAATTATTAAAGCCCCTAAAGGAAATACAGCAGACAATTGTATCCATCGGCAGCCATGATATGGTAATGGACCTTTTAAGTAATCAGTTACAGGAAGCCATTGGTAATTTATATTTATCCTCGGCCCATGTAGGCAGCCTTGGGGGAATTATGGCAATGAAGAAAAGAGAATGCCATCTGGCACCAATCCATCTGATGGATACAGTCACCGGAGAATATAATATTTCCTATGTAAAGCAGTATTTAAAGGGGCAAAGCATGGCCTTAATTAAATTTGTGGGAAGAAGTCAGGGCCTAATGGTACCTAAGGGAAATCCCCAAAGGATTAAGGGTATTAAAGACATTGCTTCTAAAAAGCTACAATTTGTCAATCGACAACGGGGGGCAGGAACCAGAATACTGCTGGACTATCACCTGGATAAGCATGGCATTTCCCACGATCAGATTAAGGGCTATGAAAGGGAGATGACGACCCATATGGCTGTGGCAGCGGCCGTTGAGGGAGGAACAGCGGATTGTGGTCTGGGAATTCTATCGGCTGCCCAGGTTCTTGGACTCGACTTTATTCCCATCGGCTGGGAGGACTATGATCTGCTGATTCCCCAGGAACTACTGGAGGATAAGAAAATTCAAGCCCTCCTAAGGGTAATGCAGAGGGAGGAATTTAAGGGGCGAATTTCCTCATTAGGTGGCTATAGTACAGAAAGAATTGGCGAAATTATCTATATATAAGGAGGTAATGATGATGGCAAAGGTTATATCTGTTAATATCAGCGATAAAAAAGGGATTCCAAAGGATCCAATTAAAGAAGGTATGTTTTTAGAAAACTTTGGTTTAGAAAATGATTCCCATGGGGGAGACTGGCATCGTCAAGTGAGTCTTCTAGGTCAGGAAAGCATTAATAAGATTACTGAGATGGGAATAAAGGATTTAGCTCCAGGGCGATTTGCCGAGAATATAACCACCGAAGGGATTTTATTATATGAATTACCTGTGGGTACTAGACTAAAAATAGGAGACACCATTCAGGAGGTAACTCAGATCGGGAAGGAATGCCATTCTCGCTGTGCCATCTTCCATACCGTAGGTGACTGTGTGATGCCTAAGGAAGGGATTTTCACCAAGGTAATACAGGAGGGAGTTGTAAAACCCGGCGACACTATAGAAATAATTGAATAGCGCTGTAGCCTCGTAAGCTTTGAAGTCCCTAGGGACTTCTTTTTTTGTTTTAAAAAAACAATATAAGACGGGACCAGTGGAAAATGTTAATTAACATTAAAACGGGATATAATGAATTGATAGAGGGGAGGAAAACGCCGATGGGTAAGTATAAAATCAGTATGATATTAGAGGAAATCGGTAAAATGCTGGAATTAAAGGGGGACAACCCCTTTAAAATCAGGGCCTATTATAATGGGGCCAGGCTAATCGAAAATACAGAAGAGGATGTGGAAGTCCTGGTTAAGGAAAGAAGGCTCAATGAGATTAATGGTATTGGCAAAGCCCTTGAGGCAAAGATTACCGAACTGGTGGAAACGGGAAGCCTGGCCTTTTATGAGACCCTTAAGAAGGAAACCCCGGAAGGACTTTTCGAGCTTCTGAAAATACCCGGTTTAGGCCCCAAAAAGATCAAGGAACTCTATGAAAAACTAGAGATTGCTTCAGTGGGAGAGCTGGAGTATGCCTGCCTTGAAAATCGCCTGATGGATTTGAAAGGATTCGGTGAAAGAACTCAAATGAATATTCTTGAGGGAATTGAAGATCTAAAGAAAAGAAAGGGCCAGTTCTTAATTTCTACCGCCCTCATTCATGGGGTTAAAATTCTTCAAAAACTCAGAGCGTTGCCTCAGATTGCGGAAATCAGCCTTGCGGGAAGCATACGTAGGAAAAAGGAAATCGTCAAGGATATTGATATCGTTGCCAGCTGCCAACAGGGGTACGAAGAAAAAATTATGGATCATTTTAGCCGGTTAGAGGAAGTAGAGAAGGTCGTGGCAAAGGGCCCCACCAAAACCAGTGTTGTCTTAAAAGTCGGGATTAATATAGACCTGAGATTAGTGGAACCCGAAGCCTACCCCCATGCATTACAGCATTTCACAGGGAATAAAGATCATAATACGGCCCTAAGGCATCGGGCAAAGAAATTGGGTTTGAAGGTTAACGAATATGGGATATATGAGGGAGATAAAAGAATACTCCTTAAAGAGGAGGCAGAAATCTATGAAACCCTGGGATTAACCTATATTCCTCCAGAGCTGAGAGAAAATCGGGGAGAAATTGAGGCGGCAGAAAAGAATGTACTGCCGCAGCTGGTCACAATAGAGGATTTAAAGGGGGTTTTTCATGTCCATAGCCACTATAGTGACGGAAAGAACAGTATTGAAGAACTGGTACAAAGGGCAATTGAAAGGGGCTTTCAATATATTGGCATATCCGATCATAGCCAAACAGCCATCTATGCCAGTGGTCTAAGGGAATCAGAAATTGAGCGACAGCATGAAGAAATAGACAAGCTGTCAGAAAAATATCCTCAAATTAAGCTATTAAAGGGAATTGAGTCTGACATTCTGCCCGATGGATCGCTGGATTACAATGATAGGATACTGGCTTCCTTTGACTATGTCATTGGCTCAATCCATTCAAGCTTTCGATTGGGTAAGGAGGCCATGACCCAGCGGCTTTTGAGGGCCATTGAAAACAAGTATATGTCAATTTTAGGCCATGTCACCGGAAGACTACTTCTATCCCGTAAGCCCTATGAGCTGGACCTTGAAAGGGTGATTAATGCCTGTGCTGATAATCAGGTTGCTATAGAAATCAACAGCAATCCCCATCGGCTTGACTTAGACTGGCGAATGGTTCAATATGCCAAGGAACGGGGAGTTAAGCTTACAATTGAACCTGATGCCCATGGCATAGAGGAACTAGACAATATCTACTACGGTGTGGGAATTGCCCGTAAGGGATGGCTAGAGGCAGCAGATGTTATCAATACCCTTGACCGAGGAGCGGTCATTCAGCTCCTTCACAGGAGATAACGGTCTATTTTCTAATACTATGGATGAAGGGACCGATATCGATAGCTCTCGTTACAATCAAACCGACTACATAGCCCAACATACCCAGGGGAAAGGCAATAACCTTAAACAAGCTGCCATAGGGGGCTAACCAAACAAAGGAAGCCAAAATGATTCCCAGCATCAATAAAGTACATAGCAAGGGTTTAATAATACTTTCCAAGGGGGAGAGCTTTATTTTCACATGGCGTAATAAAACAATAGAGTGAAGAATAAAGGTCACCAGGGATGAAAGGATAAAGCCAATAATAAAGCCATATATGCCGTACTTTGGATTAGCTACTAAGAAGTAGGTGCAATATAATTGAATCAGCATACCTAGCATAAAGTTAATGGTGGTCGAAATCTGCTTACCCATGCCATGTAAAATCCCAGATAGGGTGTTTTGCATACAGAGAAACAACGTGGCATAGCTAATTAACGATAAATATCGGCCCACCTCAGGGTCCTTAAAAATAATTGTGGCCATGTCTCCTCCAAATACCATATAAATCCCTGTAACGGGAATGGCTGTTAAAAGGGTTATTCTAAGAGCAAGGCTGGTTTTATTGGAAATCTCCCGATGATTATTAATTGCCAACTCTTCGGATATATTGGGAATTATATTAACCACCAAAGCTGTGGTGACGGTAAAGGGAAGAAACAAAAGGGGCATGGCCATTCCAGAGATCTTTCCAAAGGTGTCAATAGCAGCTGTAGCTGTAAGGCCCGATGCCTCCAGCCGCTGGGGAATTAAAATTGAATTGACAGTTTGCATCATAACGGAAAGCAATCGGCTGACGGTAATAGGAACAGAAATATATAAGATACTATTAACGGTTCTAAAAAAAGAATCACTCCTGGGAAGGGATTTCCCCCTGTATTGAGACAGCTTTTTAAAGTTAAATCGAAGCACCAGGTAGAGAAGTCCGAAAAATTCTCCTACGGTTAAGCCCATAATGGCAATGGTGGCAGCAGTGACGGGGTGTTTTGGCTTTATGTAGTATAAAAGGGCAATAACGAAGCCAATCCGTGAAATCTGCTCTAAAATTTGAGCCATGGCCGGTGGCTTAATATCCTTTAGTCCATAGAAAAAGCCCCTTAAAATGCTGGAAAAGCTGATCAATCCAATGGCAGGGATGGTCCACAAAAGGGGATAATAAAGATCTTGATTTTTAAGGATTTTATTAGTAATAAACTCCATATTAAAGGATACCAGTGTAGTTAGAATACCCGCCAATAATCCGCCCAACAGCAGAGAAAGGGAAAGAACCCGATAAACACCTTTACGATTGTGGAGCGAGTTCTCGCCAGCCACCAGCTTTGATACGGCAATGGGAATACCTGCCGTAGGCAGGGTAATTAATACCATTAAAAAGGGGAAAATCATTTGATAAAGGCCAATAGCCTGGGAACCAATCATTCTGGAAAGGATGATACGATAAACGAAGCCCATGGTCCTTACGATAAAATTAATTAGGGCCAGTAGAATTGTGCCATAGATAAAAGAAGTCTTCTTCAATGAACTCACCTCAAATCCTTGATATACAATAAATATTCCAAGGGAATAGCCTTTAGTACCCTTCGAGGAGGGAAGTTTTTGTCTATTTCCTAGCAAAGAATTTTCAAAGGTAAGTGTGAATTTTTTTAGAAGCTGGGTACATATAAATAAAATATAGGGGAGTTGTATGATAGTCTTTTAAACGCTTTGATGATAAACTAATCTTGGGGGTGGTCTTATGATCGAAAAAATTGACGGTATATTGGATAAAGAAGCATTTATTAAGCAAATTGAAGAAAAGATTGCAAATCCTTCGGGAACCTTTACCCTTGCCACCATTGATATTGATAACTTTGAAACGGTCAATCGATATTATGGAGAAGTGGTAGGTGATGAGGTCATAAGAAAGATGGCTTCAGTCTTACGGCAAAATGTAAAGGGGAATGATGTGATATGCAGAAGCAATAAAGATGAATTTAATGTATTTTTTAATGACACTTCCTCTGAGACAGGCTTTATTATGGTAGAAGAGATCAGAAGATATTTTGATCAAAATACTTTCCAGCTGGGGGACCGGAAAAAAGATATTTCTATCAAAATTAGTGCTGGAATTGCCAACTATCCAAAGGACGCTAAGAATGCTGTTGAGCTACTTCGTGGGGCAGACAGTGCCCTCTTTAGAGCCAAGAGAGAAGGAAAAAATCGTGTCTGCCTGGCAGAAAGCGAAAATATGATATTAAAATCTAATTATTACACAAAAACCCAGCTGGAAAGGCTAGGGGAGCTGTCAAAGAAAACAGAAAAGACAGAGGCATTTTTATTAAGAGAGGCTCTGGATGATTTGTTTGAAAAATATAGCAAATAGTCTAAGATCTCCATTATAAAATAACGGCAGGCAGCAGGTCCAAGTATAAGTGTACCTGCTGCCTGCTGTTATTTTTTCAAATTGAGAAATAATAATTCACATAAGGAAAACAATATACCATAGGCTTTTGATAGGTCCTTTACTTTATAAGGAGTATTCAGTTCAGGTAAAAAGGTGGTAATTAAGCAGGAGGTGAGAAAATTTGGAATATGTGTGTCCATTATGCAATCGATTATCCAGCCTTGTGGTGGAATGCCCAGGCTGTGGAAGAGAGATGGAGGATTCAGGTACCATACAGGATTATTTTGATGACTATAGTCCCTATTTGGAAAGGGAGCTAACAGAATTGGTCGATGGGGTTTCCTCAGATTATTGCTTGCATTTGTTTACCTGCCTCCTATGTGGAAGTGATCAGCGGGTCCCTGTAAAACGAATTAAAATGTAAAAAATTAGACTTGCCAGTCAAGGCATACCTTGCTAAGATTAAGGAAAGCAAATGAAGTTGTCCATTGATAAACAAAGGGGGAAGCTTGATGGAAAATAATATAAAAAAGGTTAAGTATGTCCCTGAAATTAAAGGGGTTCTAAGGAGTAAGTTCATTGAATTGCCCCAATGTATTGCAGCTGCCAGCGGAATTAAAATATTTGGAAAACGGATTAAATCAGTGCTCTTTAGTACCGACGTGGCAATTATTAAAAATACCAATGCCGATGCAGTGATTGCGGTTTATCCCTTTACGCCTCAGCCAGTTATTACCCAATCAATCCTTTTAGCTTCCGATGTACCGGTTTTCTGTGGTGTTGGCGGTGGATTAACCATGGGAGACAGGGTCATTAATATTGCAGTCCATGCAGAGCATCAAGGGGCTATCGGTGTTGTAGTGAATAAACCTACACCCAATGAAACTATTGAAATATTAAAGAAGACCATAGATATTCCGGTAGTGGTGACAATTGTATCTGCTGACGAGGATATAGAAGGAAGAATACAATCGGGAGTAGATATCTTAAATGTATCCGGGGCCTCTAAAACTCCGGGTATCGTCGAAAAGATCAGGTCAATCAGTGCCACAATTCCCATTATTGCTACAGGGGGCACTACAGAAGCAAGCATATTGAGAACCATTGAGGCCGGTGCCAATGCAATCACCTATACCCCACCAAATATTGGAGATATTTTTAGTGATGTAATGAAGCGATATCGTGGAGAATAGCAGACAATCATAAGCCCCCCTAAATTCTACACTACCTAGAATTTAGGGGGCTTATATATTTCATAGGAAAGTTCGTTTTTTCCTATGAATGGGGATTGTTAAGGGGGTGTGACCCCTTATTAAAATAAGGTACAGCGAAGCGTCCTAGAGAACCTACGGGTTCCCTGGAAAACAAACGTGGTAGAGCCACTTTGTTCCAGGAGCTATTTGATTGCTAGATTAACTTTTCAATGGAATGAAAGGAAGGCTCCATCTTATCAAAGGTGGTTATATATTTAAAGCCTATATCCCACAGTGTCTTTAGAGCCTTGGGGAAATCAAAGGCCAAATGACTTGTACGATGGGAATCTGAGCCCAGGGTAATAATTTCTCCACCTAATTGATGATATAGCTTAAGGATGTCAATTGAAGGATGCCAATCCCCTAATTGGTAGCGTATACCCGAGGTATTAAGTTCAATTCCCTTACCCCTTTCAATAATTGTCTTTAATAATCCGGTCACTAGTCCATGGTATTCCGCTAGGGGTAAAATCATATCGTAGCTGCCATAGCGTTTAATAACATCCATGTGGCCGACAACACTATAATGATTGAAATGATTGATTACCTCAATTAGATCATTAAAATAGGTGTGATAGGCATCTAACTGTTGACGATTATCAAAAAAATTACCACTGTAAAGGTCTGACTTGGCCGCTGCATGGATAGAGCAAATAATAAAATCAAAGGGGTGGTTGACAGCATCCTTTCGATAAACCTCAGTTAAATGGGGCTGTAGTCCAAATTCCACACCATACTTAATGGTGATTTTATCTTGATATTGTTGACGATATTGGTCTATGGCTGAAAAATATCCCCTATAGTCCAATAAAATATCATTGTGCTTACCATCATAATCATAATCTATATGATCAGTAAAGCAAAGTTCTGTAATTCCTTTATCGATGGCAGCTTCAATAGCTTCCTCCATCGTCATGCTGGCATCGGGTGAAAAGTGACTGTGAACATGATAATCAAACATAGTCGGCCTCCTCATTTTATGATATGGTATATTGTATAATGATTCATTATAAAAGTCAAAAGCCTAAAACTATAGGTAACGGGTACTAGGGCTACAGCTTTTCACGAATTAATGGCATACTCATACACCTTGGGCCGCCTCTGCCCCTGGAGAGCTCATAGGAGTCAAATTCCAATACCTCTACATTGTTTTTTTGAAGGACTTCATTGGTAATATAGTTTCGATTGTAACAGATAACCTTTCCTGGGGAGATGGCCAGGGTATTACTGCCATCGCTCCACTGCTCTCGTCCCGCTGCAATTACATCTCCTCCGCCGCATCTTATTAAATTAACCCCTGGTAATTTCAAATATTTCTTTAAAATTCCTGAAAGGGGGGCTGTTTCATAGGAAATCTGCAGTTCTTCTTCCTTTCCCCGCCTTAGACTATAGACATCTAATGGTGCTTCAATGCCTGGATAAATTGTAAACTGGTCATAGTCCACCATGGTAAATACTGTATCTAAATGCATATAAGCTCTGGTTTTGGGGATATCAAAGGCCAAAATGACTTCAAAGGACTCCTGGGAGGCGAAGATTTTTTTTGCCACGGTCTCTATAGCAACAGGACTGGTTCGATCACTGATACCAATAGCGATTATCCTATCAGAAAGCACCAATTGATCTCCTCCTTCCAGGGGGTGATCCTTATCTCGGTTATACCAGCGAGGAACCTTCTGAAATCTTTTATGGTGATCAAACAAGTACTTAGCAAACAATGTTTCACGATTTCGAGTAATGGAGGACATGACGTTCAAGGTGATGCCACTGCCGATAGAGGCAAAGGGGTCCCTTTGAAAATAGAGATTAGGAATTGGGTCTAAGTAAAAGGGATAGGGGTTTTTTACCATATCAGAAAGGCTTTTGGCGGTGGCAATTTTAACCTCGTCTTTTCTCACTCCGGCGATACATTTCCGAATCATGTTAAGGGGAGACAAACCATGAAAAAACTGTCGCAGGGATTCCCTTAGGGCTTCTGATGTCACCTTAGCCTCGGTCATAAATTCTTCTAAAAAATCTGCTCTTATAGTGGAGTCTTCAAGAATATCAGCCATAAGATGGGTTAGATATAGCACTTCGACCCCTTCACCCTTTAATATATCTGCAAATTGACGATGTTCCTTTTCTGCCTGCTTTAAATAGGCAATTTCATCAAAAAGTAATCTCCTAAGATAATCCGGCACAATGTTTTCTATTTCTTCTCCAGGGCAATGAAGCAAGACGCTTTTTAATTGTCCTATTTCGTTATAGACATTAATTGGACCACTGGTTTCCATTTAATTACGCTCCTCTCTGATTATTGTATGATTGGTATAAAGATAGCTGTATCTATAGTATGGCAAAAAAAACTCCCCTCATCCAAGGGCAAAGGAGATGAAAAGTTTAACAAGAGAGTTTGTTAACATAACACATGCATAAAATTATTTTAAAGTTGCAATTGACAGACAAATGAACTAGTGATATAATAAAATTACAATTACAGGATGGAGGGGGGATCATACTATGTTAAAGGACAACAAAGATTATGATAAAACCGAAGATATTAGAGAATGCGGCGTATATACATGTATTCACTGTGTCGTAAACACCTGTACTTTAGATGAATGCGAAATGTTTGAAAGAAAATATGTGCAAGAGGGCTAAGGATACTATGCAAGAGGAAAAATAATCTACCGTTAAGGAATAAACTTAAAGGTAGATTTTTAATTTTTTTTGAATTAGACTTTTTGTAAGTAAATCAATGCTATTAAGGTTAGTAGTAGACTAATACCTCTTCCTATGGTTGATATTTAAATCAATTCATTATGGAAATGATCAAAGGTATACAATATTCTGCATTCGGATTTTGTCTATTTTACAACAAAAAAATTAAAAATTCAAAAAAATATAAGATTTATTGCAAATGGTGAAGGAAATGATCCTTCACCTTGCAATCGTTTCTTTTCTATAAAATTAGGCTCTCCTTATATTGCAGCTGATAGAGCTTATAATAGATGCCCTCCAGGGTCAACAGTTGCTGATGATTACCCGTCTCTCTAATTTTTCCCTTATGAAGTACAATAATTTTATCGCAGTTTTGTATCGTTGACAGACGATGGGCTATGGCGATGGAGGTACGTCCCTTAATCAGCTTAAGAATGGCATCCTGAATAAGGGCCTCTGTCTCTGTATCAATGTTTGAAGTGGCCTCATCCAATATAAGCACTGAGGGATTAAAGGCCAAGGCCCTTGAAAAGGAAATCAACTGTCTCTGCCCAGTAGAAAGGTTGGCACCCCGTTCCATTATAGGCTCATCGTACTGATGGCTTAGCTGGTTAATAAAATCATGGGCATTGACATAGCGGGTGATTTCCTGAATCTTCTCCTCAGAAATATCCCTGTTATTTAAAACGATATTATCCTTAACAGTGCCGGTAAACATAAAGACATCCTGAAGTACAATGCCAATGTTTCCCCGTAGGTCTTCAAGGGGAATCTCTTTAATATTGACTCCGTCAATCAAAATTTCTCCCCGTTGAATATCATAGAAGCGTGCAATTAAATTAATAATGGAGGATTTACCTGCCCCCGTTGCCCCAACAAAGGCCACTGATTCACCAGGATTTATCTTAAAGCTGATGTCTCGAAGGACCCAATCCTCATTCTGATAGGCAAACCATACATTTTTAAATTCAATCTCTCCCTTAAAGGTTTTCTTTGGCAGAGCCCCAGGGGAATTGACAATATCAGGAGAATGATCCAATAAAGCAAAAATTCGTTCTGAAGAGGCCATGGCAGACTGTAAAATATTATATTTTTCTGTAAGATCATTAATTGGCTGAAAAAATTGCTTTAAATAATTAACAAAGGCAAATAGAACACCAAAATCGATGGTTTGACGTAATACCTGACCTCCCCCATACCAGATGATGATGGAAAGTCCAAGGGATCTTAATACCTCCATGAAGGGGCGGAAAATAGCAAAAACAAATATTTCCCTTTGATTGGCCTCTAGAAGGTGCTTATTGTGTTCATCAAATTTTTTAAATTGCTGAAGCTCTCGTTTGAAGGTATGGATTGTTTTCATGCCAGTAAAATTTTCATTTAAAAAGGAGTTAATTCGAGCCAGTCTTACCCTGACATCCCGATAGGCCTCTCTGATTTTTTTACGGAAAATTATGGCCGAAATCAAAATCAGAGGCAATACTAGAAAGGAAGCCAGGGCAAGCTTTACATTCAGTCGCAGCATAATAATAATGATGCCCAAGAGAAGAAATACGTCCTTAAATAGATTAACCAGTACGCTGGTATACATTTCGTAAAGGGTTTCGGTATCATTGGTTACCCTTGTTACAAGCCTCCCAACGGGATTTCGGTCAAAAAATCCTAGGGACATGGTCTGCAAGTGGCTGAACAATTGCTCTCGTATATGATAGACGATTAAATTCCCTGTATGATTCAAGAGATAGACCTGTACAAAATTCATACCGAATCCCAGAGAAAGAATAAGCAGATAAAATAGGCTTAATCTCTTAAGAGATAAAATGTCCTTGGCACGAAAATGCTGAACCTCATCCTGACCTAAAAGTCGGGCTTCGTAGCTTTCTCCGTTGATTACCAGCCGATAGTCTCCCTGTACATTCTCAACCTGATAGACCTGTTCCTGAAGAGGAAGGTCAGTCTCAACCAGGTACACCTGATCTTCATATTGAATTAACTGGGCAATTGATTGATAATCTCTACTAATGTCTCCATTGGTGTGCTTCACATAATATTTCTCTTGGAATTCCAGGGCAGAGGAAGCTTGTGGAGCGTTATCGTAGACATAAAGGGGCTGTTCATAGACATTAATATAGTCATCGATTGCAATTTTAATGATGTAGGGCTGGGCTAGATCAACCATGGCGATTAAGACCAGCAGTATAATACAAAGACTTAACCAATGCCAATAGGGCTTTGCATATCTCAGCAGACGAGTCATTAGCCTGGAATCGTAAGCTTTTCCTAGTGTTTCCTCTTGATGAAAGTTATCCATAATAGAATCCTCCTCTCTTATTCATTGGCGATTTTTTCTTCCAGCAGTTGCTTTTGATATAGCTGATAATAATGCTGTTGTCTTTGAAGGAGTGATTCATGGGTGCCTTGTTCCAAAATCCTGCCATCCTCCATAACGATAATCTGATCACAATCTTTGATGGTAGAGATACGATGGGCTATGAATATACTGGTTTTACCAGATAATTTGCCTCTTAGAGCCTTTAAAATCCTTTCTTCTGTGTTGGTATCCACAGCAGAGAGAGAATCATCCAAAATCAATATCTTAGGCTGTTTAATAAGGGCTCTGGCAATGGAAATCCGTTGCTTCTGCCCTCCTGAAAGGGTAACACCCCGTTCTCCCACATAGGTCTGGTATTGAAGCGGAAAATCCATGATATTGTCGTGGACCTCTGCAATTTTAGCAACCTGCTCCACCTCCTCCTGGGAATAGGAATCGAGGCCAAAGGCGATATTATCGGCAATGGTGGTAGAGAAAAGGAAGCTATCTTGATCGACATAGCCGATATACCTTCGTAAGTCCTTCAACTTCAGGCGCCTAAGGGCAATTCCGTCCAGGGTAATTTGGCCCTGGTTCACATCGTATAGTCTTAATAGCAGAGAAGCTAAGGTTGTTTTTCCACTGCCGGTTTTCCCTATGATTCCAAGACTTTTACCTGCCTCAACTCTAATAGAAAAGTCATCCAGGGCCTTGATGCTGCTATTAGGATACTGAAAGGTGACCCCCTTGAATTCGAGTGTCCCTCTGGGTTCAGTCCATTCCAGGGCATCTTCGGCTTCAATGATTTCAGGTTTCTCATCAAAGATTTTATTAAGCCGTTCCATGGAGGCCGAGCCCCGTTCTAACACGTTAATGACGTAGCCTATGGCCATTACAGGCCAGACTAATAGACCTAAATAGGTAGTAAAGGCAATAAAATCTCCCAAAGTGATGGTATTATTGATAACAAGAATTCCCCCGTAGCCTATGACAATTAAATAGCTAAAGCCGGAAATAAGCTGTACAAAGGGAAAAAACAGACCAAAGAGCTTGACTAGCCTCATGTTTTTATTAAATAAGGTTTGATTTTTCACGTTAAATTTCTCAATCTCTTCCTTTTCCTGTACGAAGGATTTCACTACTCTGATTCCTGAGAAATTTTCCTGTACCGTATCAGTCATGGAAGAAAAGGCCTCCTGTACCTCTCGAAAGCGTCTATTAATAGTAGGGGCAGCCTTCCCTATGGTAAGGGCCAAAATGGGAAGCGGCAATAGAGCTATAATTGTCAAACGCAAATCTGTTGTAGAGGCCATCATAAATATGGCAATGGCAGTGATAAAAACTGCATCGGTAAGCATGACGACACCCATTCCTAAAGCCATCCTAACGGCGTTAATGTCATTGGTGGCATGGGCCATTAGATCACCTGTTTTATGATGGGTGTAATAATTAGTAGAAAGCCCTGATAAATGGGAAAAAAGCCGATTTCTTAGGTAGTATTCGAGTCTTCTGGAGGTTCCAATAATAAAAATTCGCCAGAGAAAACGGAAAAAAGCGATTCCCACACCAATAATCAAAATATAGAGTCCGTAACGCAGTAAATCGCTTCTGGTTAGGCTATTGGCCTGTAGTTGATCAGTAAATTTCCGTAAGACCTCGGGAACCACCAACTGAAAAATATCCACTATAACCAACCAAGCTATACCCCAAAAGTAGTACCATTTGTTTTCAATAAAAAATTCTTTCAAAGTAGTAAATTGCTTCATATAAACACCTCTATTAGAAATTTTGACAGCCTAAATATTTTGAATTCTATAAAAAATGTCTGACTCCTCTATAAATTTTAAAAAAGATTTTTTCATATCACTCCTGTACATATTCAAGTTCAAAATGGAAAAAATATGGCTAAAGGAGGTGGAATACGATGAACATGAACACAAGGGATATGATTACAAAAAAGCTCTTAGACGCCCAGGAGATGGTAAGGGATTACGAGATGTATTCAAAGCAAATGGAAGATCGAGAAGTCGTTGAACGCTTCAAAATGTTTGCCGAGGAATGTGGTATGCAAGCACGGGAACTACAACGGTTGGCAGATAAATATAAAAGAGATTAAGAGCCTTATATTTTCTTCACCGTCACCGAAAAAGTCAGCACCCCTACGTATAGCTATTATACGATGTGGTCGCTGTTTTTTCTTGCTTCTCGAAACCCAGGGGCATCTAACAGTCAGAGCCATAACCTTAAAGCCCCTGTGGTTTTGCTTCAGCTAAGGAAAGTTACCAGGCTGAACCAGCTTTATTTATTTATATCCCCTATTTCGACTATTTAATGCAATAAATCTTTGGTATAATGATATTCATGGTAACAATATTGATGAGGTGAAGCAAATGAAGATTTTTGAGGGGATAAGCTTAGACAAGGGCAATTATCAACACTTGTATATTCAACTTTATACTGCTGTCAAGGAACTGGTTTTCCAGGGAAAGCTAAAGGAAGGAGACCGGCTTCCACCCGTAAGGAAGATGGCTTCGCTTTTAGGCGTTAATAATGTCACTGTGGTGAAGGCTTATGAAATATTAGAAAAGGAAAGTATTGTCTATAAGAAGATTGGAAGCGGTACCTATGTTTCTCCCCATATTCCACATATGGCTAAAAATATAAAACGAACAATGGTGAGTAATTCTCCCGGCCAGCCTAATGAGAGCACAAGGCTGATGACCCAGGGGCGAATGAAAATTGAAGAGCACATGATCAATTTTGCCAGTGCGACTCCCTCGGCGGAGCTTTTTCCTGTGGAGGAATTTAAGCAAGCTATCAATGAGGTGTTGGACAGGGATCAGGGCTTTGCCTTTGGTTATCAGGAGGGACAAGGCTATTATCCCTTGAGGGAGGTATTAAAGGCTTATATTGAAGAAAAGGGAATGCTGGAGGATGCAGAAGATATTCACATTATTTCAGGGGCTCAGCAGGGAATCGACATCGTTTCTAAGGCACTCCTTAACCATGGAGATTATGTGTTAACAGAAAACCCAACCTATACGGGGGCCATGGGGGCCTTTCAGTCAAGGGGAGCCAAAATCATAGAGCTGACCCTGGAAGAAGATGGTCTTAAACTGGAATTACTGGAAAAGAAAATAAAGACCTATCGACCAAAACTATTATATGTTATGCCTAATTTTCAAAATCCCACGGGGATTTCCTATAGCAGGCAAAAAAAGGAGCAGCTCATAGAATTGGCCTGTAAATATGATCTCTATATATTGGAAGATGATTATTTAAGTGATTTAAGCTTTACTCAAGGAGACAACAGTACATTAAAATCCCTGGATCATCAGGAAAGGGTCATTTATTTAAAGAGCTTTTCTAAAATCCTAATGCCTGGCCTTCGATTAGGCTTTCTAGTCATTCCCCATAATTTACAAGAGCATTTGCTACTGGCTAAGCATAATTCAGATATCTCTACTTCAGGCCTTTTGCAAAGAGCCTTTGAACTTTATTTAAGAAGAGGAATATGGCAGCAGCATATTAAGCATATGGAAGAAAACTACCGAAAAAGATTCGATGCCATGATAAAAGCCTTGGGAGAGCACATGCCCAAGGCAGTGACCTATCAATTACCAAAGGGAGGCGTTAACTTTTGGCTTAAGCTACCCAAGGGACATGCCTCACGGCTATTATATAATGAAGCAAAAAAAGAAAACATTGTTTTTGCCCCAGGGGGACTGTTCTTTGTTAATAACAGTGACGATTCCTATTTCCGATTAAGCATTGCAGCAGTAAATTCCACAGAAATTGAATACGGTATTAAAACCTTGGCTAAAATTATTGATAATTTTATTAATCACCGTAGCCCTGGCTTTGTTGAAGGAGAAATTAAACCGATTTTATAGGACTTATCTAATATTACAAAAACACCTTGTTTCGATCAAGCAAAAGGAATCGAATTTATTGACTTAAAAAAGGACAAAGGTAGGGGGAAGTAAAATGGGTAAAATAATGATTATATATAATCCGGATTCTGGAAGAAAGCTGTTGCAAAAAAATATACCTAAATTAAAGGAGCTTATGTGGTCTGAGTATAACTGTCTATGCCAGCTGGCGAAAACTACAGGACCTTTTCATGCTAAGGAGCTGGCCCACGGGGCCTGCCTTGAGGGATATGAGATTATCGTAGCCGCAGGAGGGGATGGTACAGTCAATGAAGTAATTAATGGAATGATGGAGGCCAGAGCTGGTGGACACCATACTCCAAAGCTGGCCATTTACCCAGCAGGTACCGTTAATGATTTTAGCAGTCATTTAAAGATTCCAAAGACATTAGAACAATTCGCCCATATGTTAAATGAAGCAGAAAGTGTTCTAGTGGATGTGGGAAGGGCAGGGGATCGCTACTTTTTAAATGTGGCCGCAGCAGGACTGCTGTCTGAGGTGGCCCATAGGGTGTCCTCTGAGGCAAAGACCTTCTTTGGAAGATTTGCCTATTATTTTGAGGGAATTAAAGAGTTCCCAAAGCAGTTATTTCATCCAATTAACATTCAATTCAAAATTGGTAAGACAATTGAAGAAAAGGAAATCCTGTTTTTTATCCTAGCCAATAGTCCACATGTGGGAGGCTTTAAAAACTTGGCTCCCGAGGCCAAGACAAATGATGGACTTTTAGATCTAATATTTATTGAAAACAGTCAGCTGAAGGATATGGCAGGTTTGTTTCTACTGCTGCTACAGGGAAACCATATTAATCATCCCAGTATTCAATATCTACAGGTAAAGGAATTAACCATTGGCTGTCAGGAAGAAATTATTGTAGATGTTGATGGAGAATATGGGGGAAAGCTGCCCTTGACCTTTAAGGCCCATCAAGCTGCAATCAATATGATTATCCCTAAGACCAGCTAATGCACGTTTAAAATAATTAAAAATCCAGTGGTAGCCTATTGATAGCCTACGCTGGATTTTCTTTATTATATTATAGTTATAGGAAAGTTCGTTTTTTTCCTATGAAATGGGGGGTTGTTAAGGGGGGCGTCACCCCTTATTAAAATAAGGAGGGTACAGCAAAGCGTCCTAGGGAACCCATGGGTTCCTGGAAAACAAACGTGGCGATAGCCACTTTGTTCTACTACGGAGTTAAAACTTTAGATTGTCTCTGAGAAAAATTTTTAATGATCAAAAACTATGGATTTGATTGCTGTGGGGTACTAGGCGAATTCTCCCTCTGCATCTTACAATTACCTTCAAAAACTGAGTTTTCATCTAAGATAAAGATCTTTACCCGTACATCTCCATAGAGACAGCCGCTGGTTGCAATTCGCAGCTGGTCTGATGCGCTAACATTCCCTTGTATCTCCCCGGCAACCATAAGATTATTGGCTTGAATATTCCCAAGGATTTTACCTGTCTCGCCGATATAGAGGTTTCCTTCAACAATAACATCACCCTTGAAGCTTCCATCAATTCTAACGGTGCCTTGGGCCTTTAATAATCCTTCTATTTGGCAGTCCTTGTCAATTAATGTACTGACCCGATTATATTGAACCTCTTCTTTTTTATTAAACATGGGCTTGTCCTCCTCTAATTGTTCTCCAGTATGGTAGTGGGGTCAACGGCCTTTCCATTAATTCGGATTTCAAAATGCAGATGAGGGCCTGTACTTCTTCCGGTGCTGCCCATTTTTGCAATAACATCACCCTTTTTTACCTTATCCCCCACCTTGACCAGGTTGCCGGAATTATGGGCATAGACCGAGGTATAGCCATGGCCATGGGCGACAATAATCATACGACCATAGCCCCCATTATAGCCAGAGAAAGTGACAACACCGCTGCCGCTGGCATAAATTTCAGTCCCCGTTTGATTAGCAAGGTCAATTCCGGAATGGAACTCCCGCTTACGGGAGGTGGGAGAAATTCGATAGCCATAGGGGGAGGAAAGCCTACCCACTGTTGGCTGTAGATTAGGAATAGCATCCATGTATTTCAACTGCTTTTCCACATCGGTGACCAGCTTTTCCATAGATTGCTTCTGTTGTGTGATCAGCTGATCCAAATAGAGCAGGTCATCTTCAAGACCGCCCTCCCCATCAAAGGTCCTTAGATTGGATCGAGATACGAGGAAGGAAGGAAGCCTTTCAATGTCTTCAGACTGGGATCCGGTGTTGAGTCCGACCATATTGAGAACCTTGTCCTGAAGCTGATTCAGTCCCAAGAGCTTTTCTTCAATCTCTGCAGAGCGATTACGAAGGTAGGCTATTTCTAAGGATTGGTTAGTATTTTCCTCTTCCAGTATCGAAGCATGATTCTCGGCAACAACTAGTGCTTCCCTGACTGTAAAGAATTCCTTTGAAATTCCCAGGGAGAATATTAATACTGCTATCATTAATGAAAGGCCAGAAAGGAGAACCCAGTATGGAATATTGAATTGAATAATTTTATTGGTAGTACTGGGGATAATTATAAAGGATAGCATCTTATTTTTCATTAGGGTTAAGTGACTATATTTTTTCATAGGATTATGAAGCCTCCTTACTACAAAGCCTTATAGATGGTTATAGATTCGACAAAATGATTTTAAACCCTCTAAATATTTTATTTTTTTCAAAAGGTGGGAAAATAGTATCATATTTAATGTAAAAAAAACAAAAAGATTAAAGAGGATTTTGCAGGATTTTGTTAGAATTTTAATAGAAATATGATAAAATAAATTAAATATTTTTCAGGAGGATTCGTATGAAGGAAGCCATGTATGACGATACCATTGTTGAATTGGAAGAGGAGTTAAGGCATTTGTGTATGGTAATTAAAAATAAGGGACGGGAAATATTAACTGATTTTGAAATTACACCGCCCCAATTCCAAGCACTTCAAACATTAATTAATGGAGAAGATATGACAATTGGTGAGTTAAGCAATAAAATGTTCTTAGCCTGCAGCACCATCACGGATTTAGTAGATCGTATGGAAAAAAATCAGCTAGTAAAGCGTGTTCGAGATGAAAAGGATCGAAGAATTGTTAGAATTCTAGTACTCGAAAAGGGTCACGAAATTATTAGGGAGGTTCTTCATGTTAGAAGAAATTATTTGGCAGATCTCCTTAAAGACCTAAGCCAGCAGGAAAAGGACTTCATTCTAAAAGGCGTGGCTATGATTTATGGAAGAACTATGTAACAATTTGGAAAAATAATTTGGGGAAGTGGGGACATGGAGATTATTAACAATCGTTATAAAATCGTTGAATGTCTTAAAATAGATACCTTAATCAGCAAATATGAAGCAATTGATTTAATGCAAAATAATAATCGGGTTTTACTATATATAATTAAAGATAGTAGTTATATGCGGAATTTCATTAAATACTGTGTGCGGAATTTTTATCAGCTATCCTCATTAAATCATCAACATCTTGTAAAGCTGATAAGCTTCGGAATTATTACTTCAATTGATGACAAACATGTAAGTGATACCATGTTTTTTTATACAACAGAATTTATAGATGCTTCCCACACAATTACGCTGGACACCCCCCTGGGCAGGGAGGCCCTGCTGTCTGTCTATATTCACGTGGCCCATCTTCTGGATTACTTGCATTTCCATGGAATTTTCTATCGGTTCTTAAATTTTGAAAACCTGTTGATATACGAAGAGGAAGGCCGCTTAAAAATAAAGATGATAGATTTAATCACTATTAAATTAAAGGAAGCCAATAACAAATATCGCCAAGGGGAAGAAAAGCGATTTGAAGCTCCCGAACTGGCCTTTGGAATAGAAATGGGAACCTATACCGATATTTACTCCCTGGGGGTACTATTATATGAGTTATATACCCATGAGGAATTTCAATTTTATAAGCTTGGGGAAAAAAACAACCTGTTGGATGTAGCGGGAGACCCTATTTGGGAGCGTCAATTTTTTTCTATTATTAAAAAAGCTACCCAGTTGGATTTTATCGAGCGCTATATTAGTATCCACAAATTTAATCGGCAGATCAAGCAGCTCTATGGATTAGATAAACCCATCGAAGATAAGCGAGAGGTAGAAAATCTTAATCTGAAAATTCCCCTCGTTGGCCGGGATGTGGAACTGAAAAAGGTTCTTTTCCTTAAGGATACCCCAGACAATAAAAACCTAGTGCTGCTCAGAGGAGATCAGGGAATCGGTAAAACCAGATTCATGAATGAAATAAAATATCAAATGCGATGGAGTCGACTCCATGTTTTTCATCATAATATCAGCGTTGACAAAAACAGCTTTTATCAAATTATCCCCTTCCTCCTAAAGAAGGTTTTAAGAATTGCCCATCCAAATACAATCAATAAATATGCAGAGGAATTGGTAAAGTTAATTCCTGAGATTGGAGCAAACAAAAAGATTAATCCATCCAGGGAACTTAGGGAAGACCGTGAGATTCTGAGATTTTATGACCGCGTTACCAACTTTATTATAGAAGCTGTCAGCAATCATCCGGCAATTATTATGCTAGATGATTTCCATTATGCTGACGGTACCTTTGTAGAATTTATCGATTATTTTTTAAAAATAAATAAATTGAAAAAATCTCCTATCATTCTAATGTTTAGCTTCGTAGATGAGGGTCATTATTGGGTAAATACAAAGAATTATCTGGATCAATGGAATCATGGGAACAGTAGTCTTGACATCAAGCTAAGCAGACTTTCTGTAGAGGAAACGGCTAAAATGATAAGGTATATACTGGGGTGGAACAAAGACCCACTGCGTTTTGCCACGAGAATCATGAAGGAAACAGAGGGAATCCCTATTTTAATTGAAGAGGCCATAAAGGAACTATATGCCCAAAAAATTCTCTATGTAGATTACAGCACTAAGGGGGATTGCTTTGCATGGCAAAGCCTATCAGAGGACTATGCAAAGATAAAGCTGCCCGAAAATTTAGATGATGCTGTTATTACGCTTATCCATACCTTTGATCAATGGACCATAAGGATACTAGAAATTGTTTCTCTTTTCAGCACCACCGTTTCGGGAGAGATTATCTCGTCAATATTGGGTAAGAATGAGGACTATTCACCCTATTTGGCCCGACTTACCCAGTTAAAAATCCTGAACGAGAAGCTGGAGGACTGGGGCTATACCTATGGCTTTTATCGTTCCCAGCTTAAGAGCTATATTTATGATTCCATTGGTCCTAGGGAAAAAGTAAAGTTGCACCATAGGGTCAGTGCAATCTTAGAAGAACAGTACAGGCGTGAGGGCCGAGAAAATAAAGAAGAACTGATCTATCACCTGTTCCAGTCAAATCAACGGGACAAAGCAGTATATTATTGTATTGAAGCCGGGGATAGCATGTATAATCTTAGGATTTATTCCCAGGCCTTAGTTTTTTATAAAAAGGCCTATGGCTTTTTACGAGATTCAGTGGAGCAGAGAAGATTTCAGCTTTTGATGCGTATTGGAGAGGTGTATCAAAATCAAGGTAATATGCAAGAGGCTCTTTCAAGCTATAGAGAGGTATCGACCCTCTGTAAAGGAAAAGAGCGGCTTCAGTACGCCATAGAAGCCAAGTGTAAAATTGCCCAGATATTAATTAACCGGAACGAATTTGAAAAAGGCAAGGCCGAGCTGGACCACTGTCTTGCCATGTCTAGGGAAATTCAGTACCATGAGGGAACCCTAAAGGCCGGATACCTGTTAAGCAGAATTTACATGCACCAAAAAGAGATTGATCTGATGGAGGCCCTATGTGAGACCTACCTAAAGCTAGCGGAAGACCTGGGGGATTTTGGCTATATGGGCATGTTTTTAAGTCAGAAGGGAATCGCCACTTTTTTTAAAGGGAAAACCCTAAAGGCCAAGGAGTATTTTGAGCTCAGCGTGAACTATTTAGAAAAGGGAAATCGCCCGGAAGAAACCAGTAGGCCTATAAACAACATTGGTGTATTATTGCAGGACCATTTTTTAGAACTGAAGGAGGCCCGAGGGTATTTTGAGCGTGCTTCCAAAATTGCCCAGCAATATCATCGCATGGATGATTTGTTCAGGGCACAAAATAATATTGCAGATTCCTATATGTATGAATGTAAGTTTGAGCGGGCCGTGGAAGTACTCCATAATAACATCGGCCTTGCCATAGAGTATGAAGATGAGGCCATGAAGCTTCTGGGCTATAGTAATCTAATTCTTTGCTATACCCGAATTGGAGATTACAAGCAAGCCTATCATTATGTACTGAAATCTCAAATGGAATTTAGTGATTATCCCATAAATGCTTACTTTGCCGACTCTTTGTTTGAGAGTATGATTCATTTTTACATGGCCATGGGGGACTATGAGACTACCCTGTCCCTAATTGAAAAGCTTAAGCCCGTTAGGGAGACCAACAGTAAGGTCGACCTGATAATGGGGAGTACGAAATTTTTCGCCAGGTATTTCCTTGGAAAAACTAATGAAATAAAAGAATTAATGGAGATAATTAGTAGCTATCGAGGAACCACTTTTATAAAGGACAGAAGGGCGCTGCTCCTATCATCAGTAGACTTTTTGTATCGAGTAAAGGATATAAACATGGCCCGACAGCTGTTACAGGAGGATGAGCTCCTGATAGAAAGTCTTGATAACCGTGACTTTCAAATTAAAAGGAAATACTTTGAATGTCTGTTATATTCCCAGGGGAATAATCCTCAGGCCTGGGAGAAACTATTGATGGAAATCAATGAATCCTATGAAAAGGAAATAAAATGGCAGATTTATAAAAGGTTAGGCGCCGTTTATTTTAAAGAGAAAAATTATTATCGAGCTACAAGCTGCTATTTAAATGGATTGGAAATGATACAGAGCCTGTTGGCAAGGACACCAAAGGAATATAAGGAGTGCTATTTAAAAGTAAGAAAAAAATATAAAATTAGGGAACAGCTACTACAGATGGAGAAGGTAATTCAAAATCATGCTGACCCGGAGACCCTTCAAGGGTGTCCAGAGGAGGATACCTTAGACCTGGATCGCTTTTTTGACGTAAGCAGATTTCAGGAGCTCTTTCGTAATAATGCCTTCTATGAGCTGGCCTTACAGCAGTATAAGGCATTAAATTCCATCAATATCGATAGTATGGAATCTCTGGTGGCCTCTCTAACCAACGATGTAAGCCATAATCTTAGTTTAATCAGCAAACTGGCAGGTAGATATGTACTGGCCACCCGAGGGGCATTAATTGGAGTTAATGATGAGGGATATGAGTTTGTAACCTACTTTGGTTCTAAAATAGCCCTGGAGGAGATTATTCATGTACTGGAAAAATCCACTGTAAGGGAAGGGCTATTAATCGAGAACCACTTGGCCCAAGGAACAGAGACTAATGGCCTGTACATCTCTAAGGAGGCAAGGGCGATGATATGTCTGCCCATTATCAACCAAGGAAGGTTAGACGAAGCCCCTCATAACGACCAACGAAGGAATATCAGAGAAAAATTTAAAATCATTGGCTATTTGTACCTAGAAACCGATAAGGTATTTAATAATTTTTCAGTAGAAACCTTTCAAGCGTGTAAAAAGCTTCTTCCCCTGGCCTGTATTATGTTAAATAACTATTACCTCGAAATTAGCTCCTCCATTGATAAAATGACTGGAGCCTATATAAGAAAGACCATAGAGAAAATACTACAGGACAATATTGAGACAGCAAAGGAAGCTGAACAGTGCTTCTCTATCATTATGTGCGACATTGATCACTTTAAATGCGTCAATGATACCTATGGTCATCAAAGGGGAGATATGGTGCTAACTGAGGTGGGAAGAGTGATTAAAGACAACATTCGTTCCTCTGATTATGTAGGCCGCTACGGGGGGGAGGAGTTTATCATCCTGCTGCCTGGGGCCCATAAGCAGGATGCCTACCTGATAGCACAAAAAATTCGTGAAGCCTTTCAGAAGGCCAAGCTACTGGGGGAGGATGTGGAACTGACCATTAGCTGCGGCGTTTCAAGCTACCCCGAGGATGGTTTAACCAAGGATTTCTTGATTGAAAAGGCTGACCAGGCCCTCTATCATGCCAAAGAACAGGGACGAAACAGAACTGTCTATTGGGAAAACGGAATCGGTTTCGTGGACAAGCGTACCGATAAGCTGGCCGGGATTATATCGGGTAATGTGGTACAGGACCAAAGAAACGTCCTGGTCTTGGCAGAGGCTGTAGAGCTGTTGACTGAGAGCCGAAGTGACACTGATAAAATCTATATTATACTGGGAAGGCTAATAGAGATTTTAGAGGCTGAGGAAGGTGTTATATTTTCTGTAAGGGAAGAAGAAATAGATGCCCAATTCTGCCGTAAAAGGTTTATTGATGATTGGCAGACAGAGCTGAATTACAATGGTAGACTGATAGAAAAGGTCATACAGACAAGACAGGGAGAATACCTAATCGATTGGGAGGATATCAGTCATATAGACATCTTTACGGGAACTCCCAATTGGAAATCTGTCATTGTTATTCCCATTATCTATGATGGAGCAATGATGGGAGTCATTTATTTATCCGTTTCTGTAAAGGAAAAGGAATTTGATTTTAATGCCTATAACCTTGTTAAAATTACCAGCAGTATTCTAGGGCCTGTCTTAAAGAATCGAAATACAAACCAACCATAGTCTAAAAAGGGGGAGAACAATCCTCCTTTTTCTTTTGCTGTAATCCTCCTCTTTAAGATGTCAATCCATAGAGTTTATTAATTTAGCACGCTAAAAAATTAAATTACTAAATTTTGTTGAAATATTAAAATAAAATTGTAATTCAGGAAGGAAAAGTAAATTTCCTGTAGAAAGAATATATACAAGTCAAAAGAATAAAGAAATAAGAAATAGAAGGGTGATACTATCCAGAGGGATAAAGGAGTGATAAGCTTGGGTCATATTAAAATTAATGGTAATGGATTAACATTAGATGAGCTGGTGAAGGTAGCAAGGGAATTTTATTCCGTTGAAATGACCGATGAGGCTGCCAGCAAAGTGATGGCCAGTCGACGGCTGGTAGAGGAATTTGTTGAAGGGGAAGCCGTTGTCTATGGAATTACCACAGGTTTTGGGAAATTCAGCGATGTGGCTATTTCCAAAGACCAAACCGCAGCTTTACAAAGGAATCTAATTATTAGTCATGCCTGTGGCGTAGGAAATCCCCTGGCGGAGGAAATCGTCAGGGCCATTATGCTGTTAAGGGCCAATGCACTGTTAAAGGGGCATTCTGGAATACGATTAAGCACCCTTAACACCCTAATAAGCATGTTGAATAAGGGAGTACATCCTATTATTCCTGAAAAGGGCTCTCTGGGGGCCAGCGGTGATTTAGCTCCCCTAGCCCATATGGTGCTGGTAATGATTGGGGAAGGAGAAGCCCTTTATCAAGGTACCAGAATGGGTGGTAAAGAGGCCATGGATAGGGCAGGAATACCGATTGTCGAATTAACTTCGAAGGAAGGGCTGGCATTAATAAATGGAACCCAAGTTATGACTGCCATTGGTGCATTGACTGTGTACGATTGCCAAAAGCTCCAGCAGCTGGCAGACATAGCAGCGGCCTTAACCCTGGAGGGGCAACGGGGGATCATAGATGCTTTCTTTAAGCAGGTTCATGAGGTCAGACCCCATCCAGGCCAGCTCAAGACCGCTGAAAACCTGTTGAAGCTTCTAGAGGGAAGTAGTCTTGTAACTAGGCAGGGACAACTTCGGGTGCAGGATGCCTATACCCTGCGGTGCATTCCCCAAATCCATGGGGCAAGTCGAGATGCCATTGCCTACGTTGAAGGAAAGCTTCAGATAGAAATGAATTCAGCCACTGACAATCCATTAATCTTTACTGAAGAAGGAACTGTTATCTCAGGAGGAAACTTCCACGGACAGCCTATGGCCCTGGCCTTTGACTTTTTAGGAATAGCCATTGCCGAGCTGGCCAATGTATCAGAACGAAGAATAGAAAGATTAGTGAATCCCCAGTTAAGTGGATTGCCGGCATTTTTGACTCCTAAGGGAGGGTTAAACTCAGGGTTCATGATCACCCAATATGCAGCAGCCGCCTTAGTTTCTGAAAACAAGGTACTGGCCCATCCAGCCAGCGTCGATTCAATTCCATCTTCGGCCAATCAAGAGGACCATGTTTCCATGGGAACCATTGCAGCCAGAAAGGCAAGAGAGATTTATCACAATACGGTTAACGTATTGGCCATTGAGCTGATGGCAGCAGCCCAGGCCATAGACTTTTATCAGCAGCATACCCTTGGAAAAGGCACAGCCCTGGCCTATGGATTAATACGGCAGCAGGTTAGTCAGCTGGTAGATGATCGGGTGATGAATGTGGATATGAACCGTTGCAGTGAATTAATTACAAGCCATAAAATTGTAAATGAGGTTACTAAAGGGATTACATTAAATTAACTAAAATAGGGCTCCTCTTTAGGGGCCCTATTTTGATTAAGTACAGATAAATCTTCTGTAAAATTCCTATTCTTCTTCTAAAATTTGAAGTACCTGCTGCAGTTTTCTTTTTTGCTCATCGTTTAAGAAGGGCTTTAGCTTTTCTACAATTTCCTTTTGATTGGGAACAGCGCCCTTTAGTTTTTGCAGTTCCTTTAAGATTTCAGCCTCTGATTTTCCGCTATACTGATTAAAGAGGCCCAGCACTCTTTGATAATCCTCTTCAGAAATGTAGTTTTTAATTTCTTCCAGTTTGGATAGATCTCCGGCCTTAGCTGCCGCCATCAATTCATTTAACTTACGTTGATCCAATGTAATCCCTCCCATTTTAATTCCGTAAAAGAATTTTGCGGATACTGTAACACACTCCCTATAATTTATGCAATAGTCATCTACAATGCCACAAAAAAATTTAATTAAATAAATGGCACAGAAATAAAAAAGACTGGTTTTTTTTAATAATTCTCTGTAGACAACAATATATTAATAATAAAACATGAGCAAAGGGAGGAAGACAATGGAGCATTTAGGGGATCAAGAATTTCAAATGCAGGATAGAAAGCAAGCCAGTGGTCAGCCCACCTGGCTTTGGATATTGCCAATTTTTTTATTGTTTATGGGAGGAAGAAGCAACAAGCTCAATGTAAGGGAGATTGAGACTGCTTCCCTCGAAAAAAAAGCTAAACTGTTGGGAAGAATTAAGGGCTATATGAATAGTGAAGAGCAAATGGTGATCCATCGGGCAGAAATGCTGCTGCATATTATCTTAAAGGCGAAAGATTTGATAGAACTGCCAGAGGTTTTAGGGGCAGAGACAACCTATCATACCCTGTCCTTTAATGATCGAAAAAGACATATGCTAATGGATATCAGTGAATTCGTAGACGATGAAAAAAGAGAGGTTATCCATAGAGCCATTGACTTACATACCAAGGCCAGTACCATGGAAAGTAAAATAAAAGAGATACAAAATCTGGCCAACGCTCCCATATCTATTGATAACCTGGAGAAATATATTGAAGTATTTGATCCCCTACTAGAGGGAGAGCTTAGGAATAAAACAAAGGAGCTAAGGGTCCTGGTGGGAATCCTTAAATTAATAAAATCCTTAAACAAAAAAGAAAAAATAGATGAAACGGATATCTTTGAGATAGCCAAACCATTCTTAAGCAAAGAGCAGGGAGATCAGCTTTCAAAAATGATTCAAATCTTCAAGGCTGTCAGCAGTATTAGTGAGGGAAGCCCCCAGGCAGAAACCGTAGAACCGGCCCTGCCCCCGCAGTATGCCCCAGAAAATCCATTAGAGGCAGCATATAACCCCTTTGATCCGCCCCAGGAAGGATAAAAATTGGGTTAGAATGCTACTTCAATTTAGGAACTTTTTATGATATATTGTTATCATAAGAAGTAAAAGGGAGTGTTTTTATGGTTTCAAAAGAAAAAATTGGTCGAATTAACCAATTGGCGAAGCTTTCTAAGGAAAGAGAGCTGACAGAAGAAGAAAAAAGCGAGCAGGCCCAGTTGAGAAAGGAATATATAGAATCCTTTAGAAAAACCTTTAAACAGCAATTAGAAAATATTGAAATTGAATATGTGGACTAAGAAGTAAAGGGAGAATAGGTGATCTATTCTCCCTTTACGTGTCAGCTATCAGGCCTGCCCTTATCCTGGGTTTTTCGCCTTCCTTGCCCTTACCACTAGGCCTATCTTCACTATTTATGAATTATAATAGAAATTATGGTTAAGAAAAAAAAGGATTCTTTTTCTCCTTAGCGAATAACATAAGTATTTAGATAGAAAAATGTCTAATCTTAGGAGGGACTACTATGTCTGAAAGACAATATGTAATATTTAAGCTAGATAAAGAAGAGTATGGCGTGGACATTATGCATGTAAAGGAAATTAGTGAATTCAAAGAGAGCATGAAGGTACCCAATGCCCCTAAATTTATCGATGGAATCGTGAATTATAGAGGCGTGGTGACACCAATTATTAATTTAAGGAAAAAGTTTCATATGGAGCTTTTGGAAGTCACCAGCAATACAAGAATTATTATCATCTATATGAATGATCGTCAGATTGGATTCCTGGTTGATGATGCTTCCCAGGTGCTAACAATTGACGAAAAAGACATTGACCCAGCCCCAGAGCTAATTTCAGGTAATGTGGATGAGAAATTCATTAGTGGAATCGCCAAGGTTCAGGAGAGAATGATAATTGTTCTAGATCTGGAAAAAGTATTAAGCGACGAGGAAAAGGAAAAGTTGGTTAATTTATAGGGATTTTACAAAGGATTATGTAGAAATGCTGAAATACAAGAAAAAAATGACAGCTTCTGTTGTTGAAATTATTTCAACATAAGCAAAATCAAGCAAATTTCTTTCTTCAGTTTGTTTATAATACAGAGGAGACAAGCTATTGTCCCGGTCAAAGACCGCTACCGTATTTAACAAAGGAGGAAAGAGATGAAGAAGATACTATTTTTTTTCTTTATACTATTCTTATTTGCAGGTCGGATCCCTTCCCTATCTGCTGCACTTACCCCTCCCCAGGAAGCATTTTACCAGGAGGAAAGGATAGCAAGGCTCTCGGATATTTTTCGGCAGAGAATGGAATTGTGGAACGAACTGTTTATTCCAGAAGAACCTGTGAAAATGGAATATCTTAAAAAGCAATTATCAGCTATTGTGGCTGATCCCTTGTTGGAGTCAGACCTACATACCTTTCAAGAGATTTTAGCTGCACCTGGCTCCTATGAAAAAATTAAAGATGTTAAAATCCTGCAATCAGATGCCCTATCCAGAGATCAGAAAACAGAAACCTGGGAAGTAACTATTTGTTGGGAGCTTGAGGGCTACGAAGGAATTAGCATTGAGAAGGAACGCTATTTTGTGGAATTGATTAAGATTAATCATGATTGGCTATTAAAAGACTATTATCTTCTTCCTTAGCCAAAGCTAAGGGAAATTGCTTTAGAACAAGCTCAGAGCTTTGACTTTGTCAACAACCGAAGAGATCAATTCGATCTCTTCTTTTTGTGTTCTGGGAAAGTTCTATTTGTAGCCAAATGCCTCAGAAGCTGGTCATTTGTGGTTAAGGTAACATTTCTGTTATAACAATATCACTGTCGAGTCAGCGATAACGCCACGGGGTTGCTTTGATATTGTTTCATCAAATCTGAATTAGGCTTCTGGTAGGAATCAATCATATTTTCATCTTTTCAGTGTAAAAAATAGAGGAAATTTGTATGAATATGAAGAAATATGAAACGAATGAATATATTGGGGTGAAGGCATGAGTCAAAAACTAGATATTAAAGACATGAATTTGATATTAGAAAAGACGATTAGCGCTATTGAAGAGAGCAAGGAGGCTGTCTTTGAAATAGCAGAAAATGCTAGAAAAGAGTGTAATCTTCTGAAGGATAAGCTTTCTGATATCAAGAATAGAATTCAGTCTGTAATGAAGGAGGTTGAGAGGCAGGAGGCGGCAGAAAAAAACAGCCGCAAGCGTTTGCTGGAGGTCAGCAAGGATTTTTCCCGTTATCAAGAAAATGACATACGAAGGGCCTACGAAAAAGCAAACGAGCTACAGATTCAACTCATTGTTAAAAGGCAAGAGGAATGTGAATTAATAAGACAGCGAACTGAGCTGGAATTGAGATACAAGAATACCGATGACATATTGAAAAAAGCCGAGGACATAACCTCCAAAATTGGTGTGGTGATGGAGTACCTGGGGGGGAATTTAAAGGATTTTACCAATACCCTTGAGGACATACAGTATCGGGCTGTGGTAGGGAAAAGAATTATTCAAGCCCAGGAGGAGGAACGGCATCGGGTAGCAAGGGATATCCATGATGGACCAGCTCAAACCCTGGCAAATCTAACAATAAAAGCAGAGATATGTGAAAAGCTGATTGATATAGACCAAGAGAGGGCAAAGTATGAGCTTCAGGATCTAAGAAGGGTTTTACGGGATAGTATAAAGGACATCCGTAAGATCATCTATAATTTAAGGCCCATGTCTCTAGACGACTTAGGCTTTATCCCAACGGTACAGCGATATATCGAGGGCTTTCAGGAAGAAACCAATATTCCTGTCGATTTTATTATCCTATCCCGAAGACCCATGGAGGACCCGGTTAAGAACCTTGCTATCTTTAGAATTATTCAGGAATCCCTTAATAATATTCGAAAGCATGCCAGAGCAAAAACCGTTAAAATTAAACTGGAAATATCAAATCAGAGCATACAATTGATTATTAGTGATGATGGTATAGGGTTCGATGCTGAATCAGTTGCCAATGAAACTCGAGAGGATGGAGGCTTTGGCCTTTTGAATATTAGAGAAAGAGTTGAGCTTTTAAACGGCTCTTTACAAATTAAAAGTGCTCCTGACAAGGGGACAAAAATATGCGTTAATTTAAATAATTATGAGTAAGGGGGATATTAATGAAAGTCATTAACGTGTTAATTGCAGATGATCATTCATTAGTCAGGCAAGGCCTAAAGCAAATACTAGAATTGGAGAAGGACATAAAAATAATAGGACAAGCAGGGGATGGAGAAGAGGCAATCAGCAAGGTACAGAGGCTGAAGCCAGATGTCGTCTTACTAGACATTAACATGCCCAAGCTTAATGGAATACAAACCCTTCGCAGATTAAAGGATATTGATAAAACCATCAAGGTAATTATGCTTACCTTCCATGAAGACCAGGAATATCTCTATGAAACAATTAATTTGGGAGCCAATGGGTATGTGTTAAAGGATTCTGAGAGTGAAAGCTTGATCCATGCCGTAAGGGATGTTTATAAGGGTTCCTCCTATATACAACCTAGCCTGGCAACAGGGTTGGTAAAGGAATTTAATCGAGGGCAGCAGGAAGACAGCAAAGAAAGTAAGCTGACTCGAAGGGAATACGAAGTATTAACCCTAATTGCAGAGGGATTAAATAACAAAGAAATCGCCTGCGGATTATTCATCAGTGAGAAAACCGTAAAAAACCATGTTTCAAATATATTTAAGAAAATAGAAGTAAATGATCGAACCCAGGCAGCAATCTATGCTTATAAGCACAGCATCAAAAAAATATAAATAAGATTTTTTCCTCCCGTAATAATAGTTGACAAAAAAATAGGGGAAATATATGATGTAGATATTCATATAAAAAAAATATTATGGAAATGAATACATAGTAGACTACCGTATAAAGTAGTTCCATAATATCTTAGGGAGGGTAAGTTATGGTATTAGAGCAGGATAAACTATTGCAACGTAAATTATTAAAGGAATTTAAAAGTGCATGGGAACTGTTGGATGAGGGGGAAAAGGAAAAGGTTTTCTCCTTTAGTGAGGGCTACAAGAATTTCATGGACCGGGGAAAGACAGAAAGAGAATGCGTTCAGGAAATTAAGAAAAAAGCCTTAGAAAAGGGATACATTTCCTTAGAGGAGGCAATTCGTAGAGGAACATTGGCAGCGGGAGATAAAATCTATGCAGAAAATCGTGGAAAGGCTATAGTCCTCTTTGTCATGGGGAGAGAAGACTTGGAATCAGGAATGAAAATCGTAGGAGCCCACCTGGATGCTCCAAGATTGGATTTAAAGGCTTTTCCCCTGTATGAAGAAGCAGGCTTAGCTATGTTAAAAACCCACTATTATGGTGGCGTTAAAAAGTATCAATGGGTTGCTATTCCTTTAGCATTACATGGGGTTATTATCAAACATGATGGGACTAAAATTGAAGTCACCATAGGTGAGGATGAAAATGATCCGATATTTTACATCTCAGATCTTCTTCCCCATTTAGCCGCTGATCAAATGGTCAAGAAAATGAGTGAAGGAATAGCAGGCGAAGACCTCAATGTTATTATTGGAAACATTCCCTATCAGGGTGAGGACATTGAAGAGGCTGTCAAGCTGAATGTACTGAAGCTATTAAATGAAAAGTATGGTGTAATAGAAGAGGATTTCACCGTTGCTGAGCTGGAGGTTGTCCCCGCTGGAAAATCAAGAGATGTGGGCATTGACAGAAGTATGATCGCTGCCCATGGCCATGATGATAGGGTATGCTCCTATTCTGCCCTAGAGGCAATTTTAGAGCTGGAGTCCCCAGAGAACACTGCTGTAGCCCTCTTTGTTGATAAAGAAGAGGTAGGCAGCATGGGGAATACCGGGATGGAATCCATGTTCTTTAAGCACTGCGTAGCAGAGCTATTGGCCCTACAAGGAAAAGAAAGCTATTTGGTGCTGCAAAGGACCATGAAAAATACCAAGGTCCTGTCGGGGGATGTAACAGCAGGCTTTGATCCTAATTATCCCGATGTACTTGACAAAAGAAATGCTTCCTATATCGGTAAAGGTGTCACCCTGACCAAATATACAGGCGTTAGGGGTAAAGGCGGATCTAATGATGCCAATGCAGAATTTTTAGGGGAGATTCGAGGTCTGTTTAATCACCATAGCGTCGCTTGGCAGGTGGGTGAGCTTGGTAAGGTTGACCAGGGTGGTGGTGGTACCATTGCCTATATTCTTGCCAATTATGGAGCAGAGGTAGTGGACTGTGGAACACCTATGCTAAGTATGCATGCACCCATGGAACTGGTTAGTAAAGTAGACTTATATATGACCTATCGGGCCTATCACGTTTTTCTACAATAGTATATTGACCTAAGAATCCAGCCAGTATATCTAGCACAGAGAGTAGATGTAATAATCTGACCTCTGTGCTTTTTGGTGTAATATCTTTTTTATGCTATAATTAAAAGAGGTGTAATTTTGATTACACCCTTGACAATATAATAGAAGCATCCCACTAGAAAAGGAAAGGACTAGGAATATTTTAGATAGTCCATTACAAATAATAGGTACAGGAATCATCTTGATTTATATAAGTGGCCTTCTGCCCGCTGGAAATAAAAGAAAATTGAAAAGATAAAAAGGAAAATTATAAATATATGTCGAATGTAGTGAGAAGCAAAATAAGGAGGTAGAAGCATGCAGATAATTACAGATAGTTCCTGCGATTTGCCAAAGGAGTATATTGACCGATACAATTTAATAGTTGTGCCGTTGAATATTGAGTTAGATGGAAAAAGCTATGTGGACGGTGAAGAATTGACCCACGAGGAATTTTATGAAAAAATGGCTGCGTCCCCAACGTTGCCTAAAACCTCACAACCCTCACCTCAACGATTTATAGACGCCTTTATGGAGGGTGCCAAGCGTACAAAGGATATATTAAGTATTCACCTTTCCTCAAAATTAAGCGGAACCTTTAGCTGTGCCCAGCTTTCAAAGGAGTTGGCAGAGGTCAAGGTAGAGGTTTTTGATTCCTTAAGCGGCTCCATGGGATTGGGACTACAGGTATTAAAAGCATGTCATTTAGTTGAGGAAGGCTTTGACTTAAATCATATAGTAGAAAAATTAAAAGAGTACCGAGAGCAAATGAAGGTACTGGTATATCTAGAAACCTTAGAAAATGCGGTTAGAGGCGGAAGGGTGAGCCGAGCAAAGGAAATGGTCTCTAACATTTTGAACCTAAAGTTTATCGTTCATGTAGAAGAAGGCTATGTTAGGGTATTGAAGGCAATCCGTGGTAAAAAACGAGCTATTAGCTTTATGATTGACAGTATTGCGGAAAAAAATATTGATTTAAAGGATAAAATTGTAGGAATCACCCATTGCAATCGAATTGAAGAAGCCCTGGCACTGAAAGAAGAAATCATCAAACGCTTTAATCCCCAGGAGGTAATCGTTACCACAATGGGTCCAGTCATTGGTACCTATTCTGCCCAGGGGGGACTTCTAATCTGCTATTAATTTAAAAAATTGGCTTACACATAATGTCAGCCTGTTGAAAAATCCCTTTCTCCATTCAGGGGAAATCCAGCCTAGGTATTTCGTATACACTGCCTTGCTGGCTTTCTTTACTCCTTGAAATTAGGGAACTTTGAACAGGTTGGCTTCTTATGTTATAGGAAAGGTTTACTTTGTTAGCAGATGCGCTACATCCCTACTTCCTGGTACAGGGATTTACATGGATTAACACATCCATTACCTCATCCATTTCCTGCATAATATGCTCCTTGGCCCTGGCAGCTGCCCCGTGGCCCTCCTCCACAGTAATGCTAGGATCTACACAGATTTTCATATCTACCATATATTTTGAGCCATATTGTCTCACTTTCACATCCTGTACCTCTTCAACTCCCTGGGCCTTGGCTGCTGCTTTTTTTATGGTCTCAAGTGTTTCCTTGTCGGGGGAAGCATCCATCAGTCCCTTAATCGCTTCAAGATAAATAGAAAAGGCGGTCCTTAAAATTAAAAGAGAAACAATGATTCCAGCGATGGGGTCCATAAAGGGATAACCAAAGATCGCACCAGAAATACCAATCAGGGTAGCCACGGAAGAAAAGGCATCGGAACGATGATGCCATGCATCTGCAATGACGGCAGAGCTCTTGATCTTTCTGCCGATCCTCACCGAATAGTGGTACAAACCTTCCTTTGCCAGAATAGAAAGAATGGCAACATATATAGCTGTAAATTTAGGTGCTGCAATATTACCAGAAAGCAAAATTTTAATGGCCTCATAGCCAATTCCCAGAGCAGTAACTATTAAAATTATTGCCAATATTTTAGCTGTAACCGGTTCAGCCTTATGATGGCCGTAGGGATGAGATTCATCAGGAGGAATGTGGGCAATTTTTAAGCCCTGTAAAAGAACTACAGTTCCAAACAAATCCGAAGCAGAATGAAAGGCATCCGCAATGAGGGCTGTACTTCCAGAGAAATAACCGATAACAACCTTTACTACAGTTAAGACAATATTTCCGATGATACTTACAAGGGAGACTTTTTTGACCTCTTGATAACGTTTTTCATCTTCCATATAACACCATCCTTTACAAAAAATTTTAAAAGACACTAAAAACCGCTCTTCATATTATCTGAATACATTTCTTGAGATATGCAAATACTTTTAAGGAAGTTTAAGGAGGTATGAAGATGGCACAAATCATAGATATAAATGATTATAAGCTCCTTAAGGAGCTTGAAAACAACAGTGATAAGATCATGCAGCAGCGGGAATTTTTTATTAATTTTTATGGGTTTCTGAACCGAAATCTAAACAATGAGTTTGATGAGATATTAATGGAATTTGATGACATGTTTACTGATTTAATCCTAAGACACAAAATAAATCGATTAGTAGTAAACTATTTCCATATACCCATGGTAACCTTTATGGTAACTGTCTTTATTAAAAACAGTGATTTGGCGGTACATTTTCCCGACCTGGCATCCATAGAAAATAATGAAAATCAATTGATGTTTAAAAATACCCTTATGAAAATTATTCAAGCCTACACCGAGGACGAAGTGGTTCCCTATGACAGTCTTGAGCTGGAACTTGACCTAAACAGGGTAATCAAGCGTTTTTATGTGAGTCTGCTGACCATCATACCACAGAAAATTGTATTAATCTAAGTCGCTGAGAGCCAAGAGGCTCTCTTTTCCTTTATTTTTTGCTCATTTGCATATATTTTATATGTTAACGCTCTTTGGAATCAGAAAAAATACCCTTAGGAGCAGAATTTTTAATTGTATTTCTATATAATTAAATGGAATTCTTTAGATAAGACTTTTCAATAATAGTTTTAAAATTGTATATTCTTACTAAATTACTATAAAGAGAGGTGTAGTCTATGAAATCCCTAGATGCTGCTTATTATCTGGCCGAAAGTATATATGTACCTAAGGGGCAAAAAAAGGATTATCAAAAATACCTGTATCGCTACTATCTGCCTATGCTTCAAGAATGGAAAAAGCGTGGACTAATTTATCATCACGAAGTTTACGATTATATTTTTACGAATGTAAAAAATGGCCAATTTCTATCATGGAACCATTTAAAGCTAATTCATTTAAAAGATCAAGCTTTTGCTGAGATAATTTTTAAGGGATTAAACTTATTGCCTGATTTCCAAGGGAAGAAGATTATTCGTCGAGAAATTTTAGTAAGTACGCCTAATTCCAATTACCCCGTCCCCCTACCCCAGGCAAAAAACAGAAGCTTGCCCTTGTTTTTTGCTGTGGAATATGTTGATGTCCATGAACCCAATCTGGAAGAATTTCGTCAGATTATGATTAAAAATAATGGCCCTGCCATGAAATATATTATGATGAACCAAAACTGGTGCTATAATTTTATTGCCCTTGAGACCATAGAGGTATTGGCCCATAGCCCAGAGATTCCCACTTGGAATCAGCTTCATATCATTGGACTGTATCCTGATGCAGTTCTACGATATAAAAAAGATTTCAATGAAGGATTGAGAAGGGCAAATAATACTAGCTTTAAGGAAAATTTTAAAAGATTAGAAGAGATCCGCACAATGCTCTATAAAACTGGAAATAAGCGAGTAGAGCTATAATTAAAGAATAAATAGGATGGTTTTTTTAAGGCCCCAATTAAATAAGATTAAGAAAAATAGAAATCGTCAACCACTTTAAAAAACTTTTTCAAAAATGATTAAATTATAAAATTAAATATTCTATTGTTGTAAATTGCTTCTACTTATGTTACCATGATTTTAAAGAAATGTCCCCAGGGGAAATTAAAATTTAATAAATATCGAAAAACACTGGGAGAGTTGGGAAGGCCAACTGAGAAAAAGACCCGATAATGTCTTTGATCCCCATATACCTGATCTGGATCATGCCAGCGTAGGAAAGTGTATTTGAGGAGCATATTTTATCATGCGTAATTAAGCACAAATCTTGCAATGGGATTTGTGCTTATTTTTGTTCTTTCATAGGAAAGTTCGTTTTTTCGGGGGTTGTTAAGGGGGGCACCCCTTATTAAAATAAGGAGGGTACAGCGAAGGGTCCTAGGGAACCCATGGGTTCCCTGGAAAACAAACGTGGCGATAGCCACTTTGTTCAAAATAAAGTAAAAGAGGTGAAGTATGAATATAAGAAAATTAACAACGGCTGCATTATTAAGCGCCATAGGGACAGCCACTGCTCACCTATTCTACATTCCTGTGGGAGTTGCTAAGTGCTTTCCGGTACAGCATACAATTAATCTTTTGGCAGCCACGCTCCTTGGGCCAGCTTATGGTGTTGGAATGGCCTTCAGCATCTCTATGCTACGTAATTTAATAGGGACGGGATCCTTGCTAGCCTTTCCTGGTAGTATGATTGGGGCATTACTTGCTGGTATCCTGTACGAAAAAAGTAAAAAGACATCCTTAGCTGCCCTTGGAGAACTGGTGGGAACAGGGATTTTGGGCGCTATGGTGGCCTATCCCCTGGCAAAGTATTTACTGGGGAGAGAGACGGCAATATTCATCTTTATAGGGCCATTTTTCATAAGTGCCATTGTTGGAGTAGTGATTGGCATGATTCTATTAAAGATACTATCGGGCCTAATGCCCGAAATTTCTATAAAATATAAGTAGGAGGGTAACCATGGATATACAACAAGAAGTAACCCAACTTTTAGAAGCTGTAAAGAAAAAAAAACCCCTTGTACATCATATCACTAACTATGTAACCGTTAATGATTGTGCTAACGTGGTTCTGGCCCTGGGGGGGGCTCCGGTAATGGCCGATGAGCCAAGGGAGGTTCAGGAAATGGTCTCCTTGGCCTCAGCCCTGGTGCTAAATGTGGGAACCTTGAACCAAAGGACTATAGAGTCATCGATTTTAGCAGGAAAAAAGGCCAATGAGCTGGGGATACCAGTGATATTAGACCCCGTTGGAGTAGGGGCCACCAGGCTGAGGGGAGAAGCCGTAAAGCGAATCACAGCGGAGGTACAGCTAACAGTCTTAAAGGGGAACATGTCAGAAATTAAGAACATATATGGAATTGAGGGCATTACCAGGGGGGTGGATTCATTGGATGACTCCAGAGAAGGGGGAAAAGAAATTGCCAAGGCCCTGGCAAGACAATTACATTGTATTGTGGCCATTACAGGGGCCGTAGATATTGTTTCCGATGGAGAGAAGGTCTATTGTATTGAAAATGGACATGAGATACTGTCAAAAATAACCGGGACAGGCTGTATGACTGCCTCTATAATTGGTACCTGCTTAGGAACGAAGGAGAGGCCCCTTTACGCAGCCTTGCTGGGAATTATGGTGATGGGGATTGCAGGGGAAATCGCCTACGATCAGTTGAATGATAAAGGAAGCCTGGGCAGCTTTAGGGTGAAACTAATAGACGCCCTAGGCAGCCTTACATCAGAAATAATGAACGAGAGGGGATTGCTCTATGAAGTATAATAAAAGCTATGGACTATACCTTGTAACGGATCGAAGCTTTGGGAGGGGAAGAAGCCTGATAACTATGGTAGAAGAGGCCATTATGGGGGGCGTCACCATGGTTCAGCTCAGAGAAAAGGAGGCAAGCTCCTTAGAATTCTATCAACTGGCCCGGGAGATCAGGGCCTTGACCATAAAATATAATGTTCCGTTAATTATCAATGATCGGGTAGATATTGCTCTGGCAGTTGATGCCGATGGTGTTCATGTGGGGCAAAGGGATCTGCCGGCACTCATTGTTCGAAGGCTCATCGGAAACCAAAAGCTTTTGGGGGTATCAGCCTCCACAATGGATGAGGCCTTAGCTGCCCAAGTTCAGGGAGCTGACTATTTAGGCGTAGGAGCCTTGTTTCCTACCAGTACAAAAACCGATGCCCAACAAGTATCCCTAAAGCAGTTAAAGGAGATTAAACAAGCAGCAGGAATCCCCGTAGTGGGAATTGGAGGAATTAATCAAGACAATGTAATGGCAGTAAAGGCCACAGGGATTGATGGAATTGCAGTGGTATCGGCCCTGCTGGCGGCCCCTTCTGTTAAGACAGCGGCACAGGAGCTAGGCAGTTACTTTTTGCCCTAAAATCAAGACATAAGCCAACTAAGGAGGTTTAAAATGCTTTCATCATTTGAGGTATTACTATTTATGATTATTACAGTGCTTGTATTTGCAGCCATTGGTATCGGCTACAGCAGGGGAAAGGTTGGGGCTATGGATGATTTTTTCACTGCCAGAGGCAGCACCGGAACCAAGATATTATCAGCCACATTAATGGCTTCCTTTATGGGAGTATTTCTGTTGTTTACCCCACCAGAGGCAGGGTTTCTGGGAGGGCTGCCTGCTATTATCGGATATGCCCTGGGGGTGGCAAGCCTATATTTTGCCTTTATGCTGCTGAGTCCTAAAATTAAGGGCTACTTACCCATGGGCAGCACGCTAACCGATTATGCCTGGAAGCGATACGGTAGAAAAATGCATGGACTAACGGTAACCCTATCATTGTTTTATATGTTGGTCCATCTAGTGGCTGAATTAACAGCCATAAGCCAAGTGGCCTATCAACTGGCAGAAATTCCAATGCTGTATACTGCCCTTTTAATCGGCGTAGGCACAATGATTTATACTGCCTATGGGGGGCTTAGGGCCTCTATGTTCACCGATATGCTACAAATGCTGCTTGTGGTAATACTATTATTGGGGGTTACCCTAGGAATACTATTTTATGGTGGGGGAGTTGAAGCGGTTATCAATCGAATCAATACCAACTCACCCCAATTAATGAGTCTTGGAAATTGGTCAGGAATACAATATGGGTTGACTCTTTTCATCGGTGTTTTTGCCTCGAATCTTTTTCATCAGGGCTATTGGCAAAGGATTTACGCAGGAAAGGACAATGGAATCCTGAAAAAATCATTAAAATTTTCCATTGTCCTAGTGCTTCCAGTCATGCTGTTAACGGGCTTTATCGGCATTGTAGCTGCAGGATTTAATGCCGCAGAAAATCCATCTGTAGCTTTATTTAACCTTGCCCATGGTTTATTTCCCAAGGAATTCATGATTGTACTCTTTGGCTTAGCCCTGATGCTGGTTATGAGTACCGTAGACACCCTGCTAAATGCCGTTGTAGCTACCTTGACAATAGACAGTCAAAAAATTATAAAGGGAATCAAAAAAGAAAATATACTGCCCATGGCCAGACTGATTACGGTACTCTTGATGATCCCCCTTTCCTTTATTGCCGCCAGGGGCTATAGTGTGCTTTACCTGTTTTTTGTTGCGGATTTAGTATGTGCAGGGGTATTTATTCCGCTGTTCTTGGGCCTTTATTCCAGCCATCTGACAGAGAAGGCTGCTCTGGGAGCCGCATTGCTGGGGGTTGCCTCGGGGATTCCCTTTTTTATCAATAATCAGCTGCTCTTAAGCTTTACTATTCCTGTTGTTGTTTCAGGCAGTATCTGCTTCATTGCTATTCAATATGAAAAAAGCAGAAAAAAGTCTGCTATCTCTTAATTATGGTATGAAGGCAGCAAATTGGACTGATTGCGTACTTATTGTCACAGTGTTATAATGGAGTAAAATAGAACCCCTTATAATATCAAAGGGAGAGAAATAAAATTGTACGGAGGTCTTCAATGAAGGGTTTTTTTCAGGAGGTTTATGGAATTGTTGCTCAAATACCAGGGGGGAAGGTAGCCACCTATGGACAAATTGCCATGATGCTGGGGCGGCCCCGGGGGGCTCGGATGGTGGGCTGGGCCATGGCCGGCGTGCCCCAGGAGCTAAACCTGCCCTGTCACCAGGTTGTCAATCAAATAGGAGAGCTATCACCAGCCCATGTCTTTGGCGGTGAGGGAAGACAGCGGGCCCTCCTTGAAGCCGAGGGGGTCACCTTCAATCAATCTGGAAAAATTAATATGAAAATGCACCTGTGGCAGCAGGATATTTAAGCCTAGGGCACATATTTCATGGGCTTTATATTTTGAAGTGACAACTAGTCATGCAAAGTAACTATGGACATATATGTGTTTCTTAGATAGAATAGGGGGAGGGAATATGATGAGAAAATTAGTCCTTTATATCGCAATGAGTCTAGACGGATATATAGCGGATTCCAAGGGGGGGATCGACTTTTTATATGAACTGCCCCAAAGCCAGGAGTCAGACCCAGGTTACGAGCTATTCTATGAAACCGTTGATACAATTATTATGGGAAATAGCACCTACAGGCAGGTGATTAACGAGCTACAAACTGAGGGGTGGGTATATCCCAATAAGAAGTGCTATGTCTATTCCAATACTATGGAAGGGAGCACAGTTGACATAGAATACACAAATATAGAACCTAAAAAGCTTCTTGAGAATATAAGGAAAACTGATGGTAAAGCCATATGGATCGTGGGGGGCGGAAAAATCATCAAAGCCTTCATGGAGAAAAACCTCATAGACAAGTACTATATCTATGTGATGCCCATAGTATTAGGTAAGGGAATTCCCCTGTTTCGGGAGGAGACTCCAAAAACCAATCTGAAGCTGGATGAGGTCAATAAAATTGGAGAAATAGTAGAGATTCAATATAGTAAGAAATAGCAGGTTAAAAGACTTTTTAATAGTAAAGAAACATGGAGGATCGTTTAAACCCATGTTTTTTCTTATGTTCTAGGAAAGTTTTGTAGTCATCCAATTTTTATTAACAATTTGACTAATTGGATGTTTACAATACGCTTATCGACTGATAAAGTATAATTATTATTATTTGAACCAAGGAAGGGGATAAGAAATGGAAGCAATAGGGTTTAAGGAACTTAAAGAGGGTGTAAAGGATACAATTCCCTTAATGGTTGGCGTTATCCCCTTTGGAATCACCTGCGGTGTTATGGGTATAACGGTGGGACTACAGCCCCTTGAGGTGATGATGATGTCAGCCTTTGTCTTTGCAGGCTCTTCTCAATTTACAGCCATTACGATGATGGGGGCAGGCGTGACAGCAGGGGGAGTCATTCTGCTTACAACCTTGCTATTAAATTTAAGACATTTACTGATGGGTTTCTCTCTGGCGCCCCATATGCAAAAGCTACCTATGCCATTACAATCATTACTGGCTTTTTTACTGACTGATGAAGCCTATGCTGTTACCAGTACCAGAATCATGAATAGCGGATACAGCAAGGAATATCATCTGGGGGTTAGCTTGAGTCTATATGTTATCTGGTTCTCTGCCACTGCTATAGGGGCATATTTAGGCAGCTATATTCCTGATCCCCTAGTGTGGGGGCTGGATTTTGCCATGCCAGCCACCTTCCTTGTGCTGCTATTGCCATTACTGTCAGATAAAAATAACAGAATTACCTGTCTTGTAGCTGCTGTAACATCCATTGTTACAGCCATTTATCTGCCAGGAAAGTGGTATATCATTATCACCTGTCTGTTTTCCAGTTTAGTGGGAGGACTATTGTCGAAGGGGGAGAAGGAAAATGCGCTTTAATGTAGTGATGATTATTTTAGGTATGTCCCTAATTACTTTTTTAACCCGGTTCGGAGCCTTTGCATTGTTTAAAATGACAGGGGTTCCCCCATGGCTTCATAGATGGCTGAAGCCTGTACCTATTGCTATTTTAACAGCCTTAATTGTTCCTGCCCTTTTACTTCCTCAGGGAAGGATAGACATCTCCTTAAGCAATCATTATTTGCTGGCTGGCATTGTGGCTACCTTGGCAGCTTACAAAACAAAAGATATTTTATGGACCCTGGGGCTGGGAATGACTACGATGCTTTTATTGAAAATGCTAGGGGTAAGCTAGTGTCCTGTTACCTCATAAATCATTAGTATTCCCTACTAAATCGATGTATTTTTATAATGGAGTAGCTGGTAGGAAAGGATTCAAAAGCTGTTATATAGAGCAATGGTAAGAGCTAGGTTATTAGACCTTACTTTAGCCCTGGCGCTAAAATTTGTTTTTAATATAAAATAGTAAGGGCACAGGGGAGTGGAATACCCTGTGCCTTTGATGGTATTGGCTGATAAGTAAAAAGTGTAAGCTTAACTTATTTACTTTAAAGCTCAACTGGATTTGGAGTACCTCCTAAGGTAGTGATACCACCAGTACTACAATTTGAGGATATGTCCGTAGAAATAACATTACTAGATTGGGTTATTTGAGTACCAATCAATACTAATAAGCAGATTATAATGGGAATAAATCTTTGCGTTGCTTTTTTCATAAAAAACCCTCCTTGACTTTAGGTTATAGACCAGTATTTCTAAAATCTCTTAATTTTGTTGTATAGACCATACATTTTTCTGTTTCGCCAGTTAGATTGCAAAGATCGATATGGTATGTGTAAATATAGAAAAGCATCTCTTTTAGATTATTCTCAGTTACGAAAACTTCCAATTGATCTAAAATCGTCCTTACTTTTCCATAACGATTAGTTTCTAGGAAAATCTCTATTAACAAGAAGTGTAAATCAAGAATGGTTTCTAATTTTGAGACCTTTTCTGCTAAGATCAAGCCCTTTTCCACCAGATTGACAGCATCTTCAACTTTGTCTAATTTCCAATGAATTTTCGCTTTATTTAAATATAGATAAGGAATATAATTAGCTTCTACTTCATCCTTATAACTAAAGGAAGTATTAATATAATGCAGACTTTGTTCATAGTCCTTGGTTAATTGGTATAGATCAGCATAGTTTTCAAATACAAGCATTCTTGTATCAACAGATAATTTTTCAGGGTGCTTTAGAAGTTTATTGTAAATTTTTATGGCCTTATCATAATTCTGTAAATCTCGATATGTATTTGCCTCTAATAACAATACCCTGTTGTAAAATTCGCCTTCATGGTTAGGTAGCTCTTTAAAACTAGCGATTTCTTTTAAGACTAGATCATATTTTTTCTGTCTATTATAGCAAAGCATTCTGTTATACATCAAAAGCATATTATCTCTATCACTTTTTTCAATAGAATTAGTATGAACAAGAGCATAGGCTCGGTCGTAATATAATAAAGCTTGATCATATAACATTAATTGAAAGTGACAATTTCCTATTCTAGAATATAAGGTGGTAGCCTTATCATAATTCTTTTTCTCAAGGTAATATTCTTGAGCATTAATTGAATCACTGATTGCCTCATTATATCTGTAGGTGTTGAAAAAAAACTGTCCCCTTGTCTCATGTAGCGCTGCAACTACAGAATCAAGCTTCCATTCTCTGGCAAACTCGATCAGCTTCTGAAAGCTTTCCATCACTTGATTTTCATTGCCTGGTGTAGGGTGGTCAATTAATTTCTGCATTTCATCCAATCGTTCCTTAATAAGCCGTTGGGCCTGTTCCACCTCTGATTCTAATAAATAATCTGGAGTAATCTCCCTCTCTAAGTTTGTATAGTATTGATTCAGGGAATCCGCTATAATTTTGGCAGCCCGATAGGTTAAATTCCGCTTATTGTTCTCAATCATGCTGATTAAGCTTCTGGTAATTTCATCGTTGGTTATATCATCTTGATTTAAGCCAATGGCTATTCGTAATTTTCTTATTTTTTCCCCCGTGCTGATAATTTCCATTTGATTGGTGTTCCCCCTCTATCATATTTTCAGAAAAGTTAAAACACTTCCATTTAATTCTAATATACCCATAAATAAACTGCTTGTCAATATTTCAGTAAAATTAGTATAATCCTTACATTTCTTTAGGTGGTCGAGAAATGGTTGAAATCACTTGTTTTTCGTAACAGTAAACCATTTTTATATGAATAAACATATTATATAGTCTAAAAACTGTTTAATCTATGTAACAAATCGTAATTTCATATTTGTTCCCTGGTAACTTTTTATTAATCCATTGTAATTCATGTATAGATATCAATTAAGATCATAATATGTGGATGGTAAGGGTTTCTAATTGGAAGATACGTGGTCTTTGTGCTATTTTACATGGATGAATATTGTTAATTACAGCAAAAAAAGACAAAATTACTCAGGTGCTTTAAATACAAAATCATTTTTTAGATAGTCATGTATTTTTAAAATCTATTCCCAGGAGGGTAATCCCAAAATTATGGAGAAAAATAATAAAAATATGAGAAATTCTTGAGTTATATATAGCATAATGAATATATGAAAGGAGGAATACCTATGGACAACAAAGTATTACTTGTGGATGATGAAAAAGGCATCGTTAAGATGATGAAAAACTATTTTGAAATGTCAGGTTATCAGGTCTATACTGCTTTTGATGGCAAAGAAGCACTTAAAAAGCTCTCCTGTAAGCCAGATATTATATTACTGGATATTAATATGCCACAACTGGACGGCCTCTCTGTTTGTCAGCGTATTCGTGAACATATTTCCTGCCCTATTCTTTTTCTCACGGCACGAATCGAAAGCCGCGATAAGATTATGGGGTTTCGAGCAGGAGCTGACGACTACATCCTAAAACCCTTTGATATAGATGAATTGGGTGCTAGAGTAGAAGCCCATTTACGCCGTGAGCAACGAAAACAGGGACAAGCAACAGTGGGCTTTTTTGGAGAGATTACCATTGACTATTCAAAGCATGAAATAACAATCAATCATAATCCCGTACAGCTTTCAAAGAGAGAGTTTGAAATTGTGGTGCTGCTTTCGGTGAATCCTGGTCAGGTCTTTGATCGTGAGCGTATTTATGAGACTATTTGGGGCCTCGACGGTGAGGGAAGTAGTGATACCATAATGGAGCATATCCGAAAAATCCGGGCAAAGTTTGCAGTATATACAACACACAGCTATATTGAAACGGTTTGGGGGGTGGGCTATAAATGGAACAGCTAAAACAAATGGGTTTGAAAAACGCTTTCTTTTATTTAACACTGCTCTTTTTATTGGCGGCAGTTGCTTTAAGTATTTTTGTGTTTTTAGGACTTTCAGCCATTATGCAAAGCATTACACCCAACTTAGTGATTGAGATCGGAGAAAAAATAATTCCATTGACAATAGAAAACAATGGTTATTCATATCCTTCTGGCTGGCTTCAGATATTGAGTATTCTCCAAATTCTGCTTCCGGTAATTTTCATTGCCTTGGCCCTATTAACAGCCGATTTAATCTTTTATAGAGTAAAATTAAAACAGCCCCTTGCAGTATTACAGGCAGGGTCCGAAAGAATTATTCAAAATGACTTGGATTTTACCATTAAATATTCATCCGAAGATGAGCTGGGTCAGCTATGTACTGCATTTGAGACCATGCGCTGTACGCTTTTGAAAAATAATAAAAAATTGTGGCATCAGATGGAGGAACGTAGGCGTCTTAATGCAGCTTTTTCACACGACTTACGCAATCCGGTTACTGTATTGAAGGGCTCGGCAAGGCTATTAAAAAAGGGGATTTCTAATGGGAATCTGTCATCTCAAAATACAAAAGATATTATTTTGTTAATAGAGGAATATTCAGGTAGAATTGAAAAGTATATTGAAGCCATGGCCAGTATCCAGGGCTTAGAAGAATTACAATGCTCCCCGAAAAAAACAGATTTTGAAACATTAACGAAAGCGCTATCTGATAGTATTCGCCTGCTCACCATGGCAACCGCACATACAGTACAAAAGAAATTTGAAAAACACCAGCAGTCCCTATGTATCGATAAATCAATCTTATTTAATGTAACAGAAAATTTGGTTGCTAATGCAGTGCGATATGCAAAGGAAACAATAATAGTTAGTCTTGCTATAGAAGCAGAAGAGATTGTCTTATCCGTGCAGGATGATGGAGCTGGCTTTCCCCAATCAATTCTGCAAAAAGGCCCGCAGCCATTTCTTAGGGGGGAAGAAAATAGTGAACAAAAGGTCCATTTTGGTATGGGACTGTATGTATGCGAATTATTATGTGAAAAACACGGTGGCTCATTAAAGCTTCAAAATACACCTGAAGGGGCTTTGGTAACGGCAAGGCTTAGGGCTTCAAAACCTTGAGGGTTTCTTGAGAATTGATTGGTACACTTTCCTTATCAAGTAAAAGAGGAGAGTGTTTTTTATGATTATTGAAGCCAAGGCGCTGACAAAGCTTTATGGACGTGGTGAGAATAAGGTTATTGCTTTAAATCAAGCAAATCTTACAATTACATCGAACCATTTTATTTCAATTATGGGACCCTCGGGAAGCGGAAAGAGTACGCTGCTGCATTTAATCAGCGGACTGGATACACCGAGCTCCGGCACCGTTACCTTTGACGGAAAAAACATTTACGAAACAGGAGATAAGGAGCTTTCAGCTTTTCGTCGTAGAAAAATCGGATTTATTTTTCAACAATTCAATCTGCTGCCCGTTCTGACGGCAAAGGAAAATATTATCATGCCCTTGCTTTTGGACAAACAACAACCAGATGAAGCCTATCTGAAAAAAATTACTGATTTTTTAGGAATCAGCAACCGCCTTTTCCATCTGCCCAGTGAGCTTTCAGGCGGTCAGCAGCAGCGTGTGGCCATTGCCCGTGCCCTAATTGCAAAGCCAGATATAGTCTTTGCAGATGAGCCTACGGGTAATTTAGATAGTAAGAGTGGCAATGAGGTGATGGAGATGCTAACGGAGGTTTGGAAGAAATTTGGAAAAGCCTTGGTCATCATCTCTCACGATACCCGTATAGCCCAAATGGCAGAACGTCAATTTGCCATTGTAGATGGGGTGCTTTCGGAGGTGACGGCATAATGAAATCCTATCATGGACTTTCATGGAGAGAATTGAAAGCTCAGAAAATTACATCAATCCTCATTTTGATAGCCATAGTGCTGTCAACGATGATGACAACGGCTATTGGACAATCCTGGGGGATTTTACAAGCCTTAAGGGAGCAGCAGGCCAGAACCCTTAACGGAAACCGATATGCCACATTTCATAATTTATCTGAAGAGCAAAAGGCCCTCATTGAGGGTGATAATCGTCTATCCTTTGTTGGGAGCAATACCATTCTTGGTACATCTAAGCTGAAAAACAGCGGTATCTCTTTACAGCTTAGGGAATATGACAAACAGGGCTTATCGGCATATCCAACTATTTCCCAGATTCAAGAAGGACGACTCCCTCAAAAAAGCGGAGAAATAGCCCTACCGGAGGACGCACTGAATTTCCTGGGATTCTCAGGCAGTATAGGTGAAAGGATTACACTGGATTTAAGCATCTCACTTCTTCAAGATACTGAAGCATCCTATGAATATCAAGCCGAATTTACCCTATGTGGGATATTGAAAAGCAATTATGTAGGATACAGCTCAGGAATCGTTACCGGCATTGCTGGACAGGGTAGTGCAGAACAATATTTGCCTGAAAAATATCTAGTGTATTCTACAGATTTTAGGACAGCAGATAAACAGAGCTTTCAGCAAACTGTTGATGATCTTGGGAATAGGGTTGAAATCGGAAAAAAACGGATCCAATATAATTGGATCTATTTAAAGGCATTGGGCATACCATATGATGTGGAAGGACAAGTGTTAGGCGAAAGCACCGGCTTTTCGTATATAACCCTGGCTGGAATCATGATTGGTGCACTGATCCTATTGGCCGCTGGGCTTGTGATATATAACATACTTAAAATTGCCGTGGGTAAAAGAATCAAGGAATATGGAACGTTGCGGGCTATCGGTGGACAGCAGGGGCAGCTTTATCGATTGGTTACAGAACAGCTAATATTACTCTGGATTATTGGAATTCCATTAGGAGCTGCCTTAGGTCTACTATCAGCCAGCGCTATGACAAAGGCTGCCGCCAGCTTGTTCTCCCCAAAAATTTTTATGGCACAGAACTCAGGGGAGCTTAGGGAATTAATTACTCAGAACAGCGCAGGTAAACTGTTTCCGCTCCTTATCAGTTCTTCAATTACTTTAATATCCGCTTTTATTGCCGCTATGCCTGCGGCACGATATGCTGCTAGGGTTTCCCCAACAGTCGCAATGGTAGGAACAAGAAGCAAGGTAAAACGTAAAAATCGTAAAGCCAAACAAGTTCGGCATTTTGAAGCATTTTATGCAAGACTGAATTTAAAACGAAATGCAGGTCGAACCCTTATCACGATACTTTCTTTGGTGATGAGTATTACCGTATTCGTGGCACTGCAGTCCTTTTCTGGTTTACTGGACGCCTCTCAGGACGTACAAAAGCTCCATTTGGGTGATTATTCCATTACAAATGATGTGACCGGCTTTGAGCCATCTGTTGTGGAGGATTTGAGAGCCCTGGCAGATGTATCATCTGTTTCCACTTTAAAATACAGTCTCTATTCTAGCGATAAAAGCGGTAAGCTACCAATTGAGATAGGTTTTACCTTGAAGCCTGGAGAGACATTTCACATTGTAGGGGTGGATGAAGAGCGTCTTAAATCCCTTGCTACTCCCCTCACAAGAGAGAAAATACAGGCATTGAAAAACGGTACAGCCTGCTTAATTACAAACCCTATCCCCATATCAGATCAAGATCAACCCGTGGCAGCAACCTCATTTTCTGCAGGGGATACGATTTCTGTTGCAAATACCAGCCTCCAGGTCTTGGGAAATTCCATTCCGGTGGGATTGGATAATGAAGGATTTGTCAATGGGGTGCAGGTGCTAGTTTTTGATACGGTTTATGACCGGTTGACTGGAAAAACCACCTATTCGGAGCTATATCCGATTTTGAATGATGAAGCAGATACCCAGGAATTTGAACAAAAAATAGAAGAAATCTGCAGCCAGGTAGCAGGCAGCCGCTGGCTTTCTTACCAGAATACTGACAAGCAACTTGAAGAAAGTTATCAACAAATTAAGCTGCTGGCCTGGGGGCTGATACTTTTTATCGGGTTAATCGGACTGTTAAATATTATTAATACGACCTATACCAACATTCATACTCGCATTAATGAAATAGGGATGCAGCGAGCAATTGGCATGAGTAATACTAGCCTGTACAAGACTTTTCTATGGGAGGGTGCTTACTATGGTATCATAGGGGCTGTGATTGGTACTGCAGGCGGATATATTTGCACCATCTTTATTCAGGCAGCTGCCATAGATCATCTTGTCCTTACTGCACCGCCAATAGGTCCCATCATACAGGCCACTGTGGTATCTATTGCCGCTTGTGTGATTGCAACCTACATTCCACTCAGCCAGATTGCAAAAATGAGCATTGTTGACTCGATTAAAGCGGTGGAATAGAAGGGCAAAGAAAAAGAGCGAGACAGAGTGTCGGGTAATTGCCTATCAGTTAATTTTCTTTTTACAGCTGATTTTCCTTTGCAGTGATGCTTTCATCAGTATTGATTTACGGGATTATCATGACCGTAAGGCCTTGTTTGATATGGAATGTAGACTATTCTTTAGAGGGGAAAAAATGAATCTGACGGAATATATGCGAATGCAGCAGGTGGTATAGAGCCCTGCTCCTTCTACCCTATTAAAGAAGATGAGGTAAAAAGCTAGTGAAGCCAAATCATTTTTTTATTGACAATCATAATCAATAATGATATATTCTAGTTAAATTTCATACTGAGGCTGTTGGTGTATACTTAGTAATAAGTCTGCTTAAAAGGGAAGCTCGGTGAAATACCGACACGGTCCCGCCACTGTGATGGATAGAGCCTTTACAAATACCACTGTGCCATGGGCATGGGAAGGTGTAAGGCTTGTTATTCCTAAGTCAGGAGACCTGCCAATAGTAACAATGCTGTTTATTACTCACGAGGATGAGGAGGTGTTATTTATCAGACGAACATAGACTTTGTTCTGTACTGGAAAGTGTTGTAGAACGTCGCCCCTAGCGGCCAATGAAACTTTCTTGTTACAAACAACTTGCTGTGCAAGAAGGGCGGAGTCGTTTTGTTCTACTGCAGTTAATAATGCCCTTTCTATGCCATAGAAGGGCTTTTTTAATGATGATAACCGATGGGTAATAGCTCAGCAAAAATGATGCTGGGTTATTTTTTATTTCATAGGAAAGTTCGTTTTTCCTATGAAATGGGGGGGTTGTTAAGGGGGGTGTCACCCCTTATTAAAATAAGGAGGGTACAGCGAAGCGTCCTAGGGAATCCATGGGTTCCCTGGAAAACAAACGTGGCGATAGCCACTTTGTTCTAAAAAAATTGGAGGTATGAAACTTGAACTTAATTGAATTATTATCTAATCCACTTTTTCTTATGTTTTCCAGCATTTTTATTGGTCAGCTAATCGGCAGAATTAATTACAAAAGCTTTAAGCTGGGAAGCTCGGGGGGATTGTTCGTAGGGATTATGATAAGCTACTTTGCCACGGTATATTTACAGGCAAAGGCAGGGGACGCAGTAATTTTGAAAGGAGCACTTATACCTTCAGAATTATTTCAGCTTAGTCTTATCGGTTTTATTGCATCGGTAGGACTACTGGCATCGCAAAACATTAGGGGTGTTATTAAAAACTATGGCTACAAATTTATGATTTTAGCATTTGTGATTACGGGAACAGGGGCATTGTCCATCAGGATTTTTATAAAATTATTTTTTAATGATTCTAAAGCAAGCATTATTGGAAGCTATGCAGGGGCATTAACAAGCTCACCGGCCCTGGCTACAGCTATTGAGGTAGCTAAGGGCTTCGGAGGAGATGCAGAGGCAATGGTTGGTCTGGGGTATTCCATTGCCTATATACCGGCGGTAATCTTTGTGATCCTCTTTGTACAATTTTTAGGAAAACGTCATCAAAATAAGAATGGTACGCTGGAAAAACCTCTAGGGAAAGATCATCAGGAGAATGTAGATAAAGCAGAATTTAATATTATTTCCTTTTCGATCGTTTGTCTGCTGGGCATGCTGGTGGGCAAAATTAATATTAATCTGGGAGAGTACCTGGGTAGCTTTTCTCTGGGAGCAACGGGAGGCGTATTGATCACTGCCTTACTTTTGGGTGATAGAAAGAAAATTGGGTCTCTCAATTTTAATATGAATAGTCAACAATTGGTTGTGGTTAGAGATATTTCACTCAATATGTTTCTTTCAATTGTTGGGCTGAATTATGGCTATAGCGCACTTAATCTAATCAGGGTATCGGGGATGCAGCTCTTAGTCATAGGAATAACCACATCAGTCTCTAGTATTGTAACAGGGTACCTGGTTGGGAAGAAATTGCTAAAACTCCATACAATTAACCTGATTGGAGGTATTTGCGGTGGAATGACAAGTACACCGGGATTATCTGCCTCCATTGAAGCCTTTAACAGTGATGAGGTAACAGCTGGATATGGTGCAACTTATCCCTTTGGATTGTTTTTTAAGATTTTGTTTATCAATATATTATTTAAACTATAGGATTGGAGGAAAAAGGATGAATATACATGAATATCAGGCAAAGGAGCTATTAAAGAAGTATGGAATTGCCGTTCCCAATGGTAGGGTGATTCATGAGCTAGAAGAGGTGGAAGCAGCTGCCAGAAGAATTGAGACTGATATAGCTGTTGTAAAGGCTCAAATCCATGCTGGAGGAAGGGGAAAGGCAGGGGGCGTTAAAATAGCCAAAAGTATAGATGAAGTAAAGGCCTTTTCCAGAGATCTCCTGGGAAAAACATTAGTCACCCATCAGACAGGGCCTGCAGGAAGAGCGGTTAGGGCCCTTTTACTTGAGGAAGGCTGTAATATAGACAGGGAATATTATTTAGCCCTCACCCTGGACAGAGACACATCAAGAATAACTGTGATTGCTTCAGAGGAGGGAGGAACCGATATTGAAGAGGTGGCCTTGAAAAATCCACATAAAATTTTCAAGGCAGCCATTGATCCATTGGTAGGATTAACGGAATTTCAAGCCCGGGAAATATGCTTTCAAATTCATATCCCCATAGAAGCCATTAATGATACGGTGAAATTAATGATGAACCTATATAGATGCTTTACTGAAAAGGATTGTAGCTTGGCAGAGATAAATCCTTTGGTGGTAACAACAGATAAAAGGGTAATGGCCCTGGATGCGAAGCTGAACTTTGACGAAAACAGCCTGTTCAGAAACAAAGATATACTTAATTACAGAGATATAAATGAAGAGGATGAAAAGGAAATAGAAGCTTCAAAGTATGGCCTATCCTATATTTCCCTGGATGGGAATATAGGCTGTATGGTCAACGGAGCAGGGCTGGCAATGGCTACGATGGACATTATTAAATTCTATGGAGGAGAACCGGCTAACTTTTTAGACGTTGGCGGTGGGGCATCGGAAGAAAAGGTTACAAATGCCTTTAAAATCATTTTATCTGATCAGCGGGTCGCAGGGATTTTTGTCAATATATTTGGCGGTATTATGAAATGCGATGTAATTGCAAGGGGCATTATTAAGGGAGCAGCAGAGGCAAACTTGACTGTTCCATTGGTGGTAAGACTTGAGGGAACAAATGTGGCCTTAGGCAGGGAAATACTTGAGCATTCAGGACTGAATATTGTTACGGCAGGAACCATGGATGAGGGTGCTCAAAAAATAGTTGCATTAATTCAATAGAAGGGAAGGGATCAGTTATGGGCATATGGGTAAATGGGGCTACAAAGGTGATTGTTCAGGGAATCACAGGGAAAACAGCCCTCTATCATACAAAGCAAATGCTGGAATATGGCACTAAAATAGTTGCAGGTGTTACCCCGGGAAAAGGAGGTACTAGGGTTGAGGGAGTACCAGTCTTCAATACGGTAAGGGAGGCTAAAGCTGAAACAGGAGGGAATATATCTGTCATCTATGTGCCTGCAAAATTTGCAGCAGATGCAATTTTAGAAGCTGCTGATGCACAGCTGGATATGGCCGTATGTATCACAGAGCATATCCCGATAAAAGACATGATTACGGTAAAAAGATATTTGGAGGGTAAAAAAACCCGATTAATTGGGCCTAATTGCCCGGGAATTATCACACCAGATCAATGTAAAATCGGGATTATGCCAGGGTACATACATCAAAAGGGAAGAATAGGGGTTGTATCCCGTTCAGGAACGCTGACCTATGAAGCTGTTCATCAATTGTCCCAAAGGGGAATAGGACAATCAACGGCGGTGGGAATCGGGGGAGACCCTGTTAATGGAACTGACTTTATTGATGTACTAAGGGCCTTTAATGAAGATGATGAAACCGATGCTGTAATCATGATCGGGGAAATTGGAGGAAATGCTGAAGAAAAGGCGGCTCTGTGGGTGAAGGAAAATATGAAGAAGCCAGTAGTGGGCTTTATCAGCGGAAGAACAGCCCCCACAGGAAAGCGAATGGGTCATGCCGGGGCAATCATTTCGGCAGGAAAAGGGACAGCCGATGAAAAGATAAGGGTAATGGAAAGCTGTGGAATACATGTGGCAGAGGTTCCTACTGCCATTGGCGACACCTTAATAGGGGTATTAAAGGCCCAAGGGCTATGGAGAAGGGAATATGGGGCGTAGCATCAGCCGATTTTTTCAGATTACCCTTGGTGTTTTAATTATGGCTGCTGGTCTCTATTACTTTTTAATCCCCTCCAATTTAGCAGTGGGGGGAGTAACGGGTTTGGCTATGGTAATCAATAAAGTGTTCCCCGCTGTATCAATCGGAATAATCATGACTGTATCTAATATTATCCTCTTTGTATTGGCGTTTTTAATCATAGGGAAGGATTTTGGCGGTTACACCATATATTCAAGCCTTTTACTATCTATAGTAATCTATCTGTTTGAAATGCTAACGCCTATGGAAAAGCCCATTATTGACGACCTTATGATTAACCTGATCTATGGTATCCTTATTCAAGGAATAGGCATGGCGTTTATTTTCTATCAAAATGCTTCAACGGGGGGCACTGATATTGTAGCCAAAATAATCAATCGGTTTACCCATTTAGAAATTGGAAAGGCATTGCTTTTAGCTGACTTTATCATTACTCTGCTGGCAGGTATAACCTTCGGGGCTAAGCTGGGGCTATATGCACTTCTGGGAGTGATGATGAATGCCTTTGTTATTGATAATGTAATAGCGGGATTGAATATAAAGATGAATATGGTTATTATCAGTCATAGGAGCGAAGAAATAAATCACTTTATTATAAATGACATCGGTCGGGGCACAACCCTTTATTTTGCCGACGGAGGCTTTTCAAGAAGTGAAAAAATCATTATTAATACCGTTGTAGGAAAGAAGCAATATATTAAAATTAAGGGTTATGTTCAGGCCCTGGACCCAAAGGCCTTTATCACGGTGGGCTTTGTACATGAGGTATTGGGTGAAGGCTTCAATCTTAACCCATCTGTCAAGGAAACAATGTAAGGAAGTTTATCATTGGCAAGAATCCTGTCGTGTACTTTCATTTGTCATAGCAGAATTTATATGCTAATATAGTGGCATATACCATATTAAGAAAAAGAAGGTTATAAATTATTATGAAGGAAGATATTGTACGACAAATCAGAGAAATTGCAATCAAATATAGGGTGGAGAGAATTCTGTTGTTTGGCTCCCGGGCAAGAGGAGACCATTCTTCAGACAGCGATTATGATATTGCGGTCTTTGGGGATAATCTATCTGATATTGACAGGGCGTTGTTCTGTGCTGATATAGAAGTAATTAATACATTGAAAAAAATAGATGTTGTATTTATAAGAGAGAATACAGATAAATTATTGGTAAGAAGTATTCAGGAAGAGGGTGTTACGATCTATGAATAAGTTAGACAATAAATTGTTTAATTTTAAGAATGCTGTGGCAAGCTTAAAGGAAGCCGTCGACCAATATAGGCTCCATAACAGCAGCATTATTCGTGACGGGCTTATACAACGTTTTGAATTTACCTATGAGCTTTCCTGGAAAACCACTAAGGTATATCTTGAAAATTTAGGGATTGTAGATAAAAATTCACCCAAAGCAGTTATTAAAGAGGCCTATGCCCAGGGGCTCATTAGTAATGAAGAAAACTGGCTCCTTATGTTACATGATAGAAACATGACTTCTCATATTTATCAAGAAACCTTGGCTGTGGAGATCGCTAAAAGAATCGTAGATATCTATGTTATTGAATTTCAAATGCTTTTAATTAAAATTCAATAGAAATTACAAAACAACCTTTGGTGAATTCTTTAAAGAAATTTTTCTAGGGGTTGTTTTTGATTAGAATAAACATTTTCTAAATGATTATTTACCCTAAATTCTCTCATCTAAAATATGAATAAGTCTAAAATCATAATAAAAATTCTCAAAAATTGGTTGATTTGGAAAAAAGAGCATGATATCCTAATGTTGAAAGATATGGTAGAATCATTACGGATTTTATAAAGCAAAATATAACGAAATAAAAAGCATGTAGAAATAAAATAACTAATTATGTCTGAAGTAAATAATACTAAAGATGATAGATGGGAGGAGGTAGTATATTTAGTTAATTAGTTTAGCAGTATTACAAAATATTATGGAAAGGAGAATAAAAAAATGACTAAAAGGATAGCCATAATGTTGTTAGCAGGTGCAATAGCTTTATCTGGAATAACCTATGCAAGTTCAAGTGAACAGGGATTTACCATCGACATTGATAAAATAGATATTATTAAGCTAAGTGAAGAAAATATTTATCGTGATGGAGAGGAACCTAAAGTGCAAATTATTGTATCAGAACAAAAAGTACAAAAAGCAGAATCAGATATATCGAAAATAACCTTCATGCTGGAACAAGAAATTAAAGCCAATAAAAAAATGAGTACATTAGGTATTAATGTAAATGTTGTAGTGCATTTTGATTATTCTTCGGAAGATTTTGAAAAAGCTTTTAAAGAAATTTTTGGTGATTCTTTAACTATAATAAAAGAAAAGCACGGTCTATATCTCGTTGAAAATATTACGAGTGAGCAATTAAGTAAGCTAGAAAAAATGGATGAAGTTCTGTATATTGCCTCAACTAATAATTTTTCTCTTCCAGATGAACCAGCTTCATGGAATGAGAATGAAGATAATGAGATCGGTATTAACCTTAATGCAGCAACGGATATGATAGGTGTAAAAAAAGCTAGGAAGGATTTTAAAGTTACTGGTGATTTAGATGGAAGAGAGAATTCTTACTCTAAGAATGATGTTGTAATTGCTGTTATGGACACAGGAATTGATGCTGAACACGTTGACTTAGATGGAGGCAAAGTAATTGGTTGGTATGATGCTGTTAACGGTGAACTTGATCCTTATGATGATCATGGACATGGTACCCACGTTGCTAGTATTGCAGCTGGCACTGGAGAAGGAGATCCAGGAATTCAGGAAGGAGTTGCCCCGGGGGCAGCCCTTGTAGGAATAAAAACTTTGCCTGAGGCTGGGAAGAAGGGAAATCCTGCAGATACATTAAGAGGATTAAGATGGATTCTTCAAAATTTAGATACATATGGTATTAATGTTGTTAATATGAGTATTGGGACTAGTGCTTCCTACGAAGCGAGAAAAGAGATAATTGAGGTGATTAATGAAATCGATGCCCAAGGAGTTCCAGTCTTTGTTTCAGCAGGTAATGATGGTAATAAACCACCATATTATGACACTTTATCGACTTACGCTAAATATACTTCTACTTCTGTGGGGAATATTAAAGACCCTTATGAAGGGGGATGGGGCTTATCAGAAAGTTCCTCCCGTGGGACTGATAGAAATGTATCCTATAACAACGGTCCTTACGTTGTACTTCCAGGGTATAATATAAGGGCGGCAGCAGCTAACACAGGTAGTGAGTATACAGTAAAATCAGGTACTTCAATGTCTGCGCCTATGCTTTCAGGCGTTTATGCACTTATGTATGATGCAGCATATTCTCTGGGACAATCAACTACAATAAGGTTTAGTGGAACAGATATGGGTGAAATAGGTTACGATAAGAACTATGGCAATGGAAGAATACTGGCATATGATTCCATTAAGAATGCAGCCCAAGGCTCAGGCTCTTTCAATACTTATCGAACATATATATGTATACCTGATGGATACGTTTCGTACGGAAAGGTAGTTTTGTACCCTATAGGTGTTAATTCTGGAGAAGCAGATTTGAATGTCACCATGATAGTATTAGATGAAAATGAAGAAAATCTTGACATAGTTATATGGGCACCAGGCGATGACCCTTATCAAGGGGCGCCATCAACCTATTGGATAAAAGAAAATAAAGCTATACCCCAAGAACACTTTAGCCTATCTAATCCACCTACCGGTACTTATTATATAGGCGTTTATGGAGCAGATGATTCAGCCAATTACTCACTAGAAATTACAGGGCATCAATTATCAATTAATTAGTAATAAAATATAAACTTAACTTAGTTTATATTTTTATAATGAAAAGAAGCTATCTCTATCTCTCTGAAAAAGCCTTAGTTAATTCCTAAGAAAGAATTAATCTAAGGCTTTTTTATTGACTGTATTAAAGAATAGCCCTTAAAAGGAAATTTTTACATGACAAGTCATATTTTATAAGATATAATGTATGTGAAAACTGAATAGCTGAAACAGGTGCCAATTATGGTTTTTTATGGGAAGTAATTATTAATTGGTGAAAAGGGAAGTTGGGTGAAAATCCCACGTGGTCCCGCCGCTGTAAAAGAGGAGTCCTTACAGAATACCACTGGTAACATGGGAAGGTTGTAAGGATGATGACGCTTGAGCCAGAAGACCTGCCTGTTTTGTATGCACCATTTTACTCTACGGTCGATGGGGGGTGTTTTAAGATGCATGCTGCAATGTATGGTTTACATATTGACAGGCATGACATAAGGATTAAAAATGCTAAAAAACCTCTTAATGATTCAAGTTGAGAGGTTTTATTTTGTTAAAATTTAATAGGATTCGATCAATAAAGCAATTTTATTTGCCCCTGAAGGATACAAAATTCTTATGTGAGGTGGTTAATAATGAGAAGATCGATTAAAAAATTATCAATTATAGTAACCCTAGTGATGATTATATCTATGATGTTTTCAGCTACAGCCTTTGCAGCTTCTAAAACTGTCACAATTAGAATACAAGGCTATCATGACGGGAACGGAGAAATTTTAGATGAATATGAGGTTGTGCTAACTGATACAACAGGATTCACAGTAATGGATGCCTTTGAAGAAGCAGCCACAGACAATTCAATCAGCTATACGGAATCCGGTGGCTATGTAAGCGCCGTTGCAGGACAAACTGATCAGGATTATCCCAGTTCATTCTTCGGAGGCTGGATGTATAGAGTATGGGATACAAATGATCAATCGGCTTCTCCTACATTAGATGAGTTGCCAAGTGTTGGGGCAGCAAGCTATACCCTAAATGATGGGGATAAAATAAGTTGGTATTATGCCCTGCCTGAGTATACCTATTATACCTGCTTAAGCAATTACAGCAGCATTAATTCAACCTATAACGAAAACAGCTCCTTTGATGTTACTGTAAAGGGACAAATCTTTACTGACCTATGGAATTGGACAATAAGCCCCTTTGAAGAATTAGGCAGTGCCACCGTTGTGGTTGAGCGGGTATCCGATGGAGCAATCCTTGCTTCAAGCACAACAGCCACAAGCGGAGCCAATAAAGGGAAGGCAACAATCACCCTGCCCAGCGTTACGGCAGATACGGAATGCTACGTATATGTACAGGACAGCTATTATACCTCAGGCAGTGAAGCCGATGGAATACAACATGTCAAATCATGGAGAAAGCCAATCACAATATTAAATAATTAAAGTCGTTTTAATTCAGTTGTAAAGTAACAAAATTCAGGGGCAAATAAATTTGCTCATATTATCAATAAGCTAGGAGATGAGTTTGTAATGAGAATAAGGCATAAAAGAACGATTTCCTTTTTAATCATGTTGGCCATGGTGTTGGGAAATCTATTTATACCCCAGGGCTTGAATATCTTTGGCAATGGCCCCCTGACAGCCTACGCCGATACTGCCCTCAGCAATGTAACCCTTGAACTAAGCACAGTGACAGTCTATCCTGGGGATACCGTAACGGCCAGTGTTTACGGAAACCCCAATGAGGATTACGGATTAGGAATTTTCCTCCCCGACACCAGTGATATTTATGAAACTCCATCAGATCGCTGGATAGACATTCCCGTAACAACCGATCTGGAGGGAAAGGTCGATCATGAAATATCGATTCCCGAGGATATGGCTCCCGGAGAATACGATCTAGGGATTTATGACACAAATGACCCCCAAACCCCCAGGTTTCAGACGGTTAGATTTACAGTAGAGGCCAAGCCCCTGGAAAATTTGAGGGAAAGGGTAGCGTCTGCCATAGAAGGGGCCAGCAATGTTGTTGTTACCAACCATTACAGTATGGACTGGGCGGCAATTGGTCTGGCAAGGGCAGGTAAAGGCCAGCTGATTCCAGCAGATTACCTTAAGGAAATAGAGGCTAATTTAAAAAATCCTGATAATAATAATACTTATTATAATAAACCCACAGAATTTCAGCGAATGACCTTAGGAATACTGGCTGCAGGGGGAGACCCCACCAATATTGCAGGGTATAATTTAATCAAACAAATCTACACTGCTGATTTAGAGAGTCAAGGATTAAATGCTATCGTTTTCGGCTTGCTTGCCTACGATTCAGGGGAATATCAAATTCCTGCCGATGCAAGATGGACCAGAGAAAAGCTGATTAACCGTCTGGTGGATGCCCAATGCACCGAAGGCGGAGGATGGAATTTAAGTGGGGATGGCTCAGGTAATGCAGACCCCGATATGACAGGAATGGCAATGACGGCCCTTGCCCCATACAATAACTCCGATTATCCAGCTGTGCAGGCGGCTATTTCAAAGGCTGCAGATCGGCTTTCAGAGATACAGGAGCCTGGGGGAGGATATAATTCCTGGGGTACAATCAATTCAGAAAGCTGTGCCCAGGTAATTATGGGGCTGGCTTCCAATGGGATTGACCCCACAGGTGAAAGGTTTAGTAAGGATGGGAAAAATGTTGTTGATGCCCTATTAACCTTTGAGGTTCCCGGCGGAGGCTTTGCCCATGCTGAATTTAGAGGGAACCTAACCCTCAATGGGATGGCCACTGAGCAGGCCCTCTATGCCCTGGATCAATATATTTACTTTTTAGAGGGAAAGGGCTCTATCTATCATTGGGGAAAACAAGCACCCATAGAAAATGGACAGGCCATTGTAAGGATTGAAGGCAAGGATCAGGTGATTTTAACTGATGCTGTCGTTCCCCTTAAAAAAGGAAAGCACACCGTTAAGGACGTTGTCAAGGAAGCCCTGGACGCAAAAGGAATCAGCTATACCGAAAATGCCAGGGGCTTTAGTATGATTAATCAAGAGATGGCAGATCCAGCTAAGGAAGAGGCCTGGCTATCCTCTGTAGAAAACGGACGAACCATCAGGGATTTATCTTCAAGATATGTAAGCAATGGGGAATCCATTATTATCTATTTAGGAAAAGATACTGGGGACTTTTACTATACCTGGCTGGGAATTCCCTTTAGCTCTAGGGGAACGAATCCCTCTATCTTCACGCCACAGGAAATCACCATCTATTCGGGGGCAGACCTCACCCTGACTGCCCAGGGATATAGCCTTGGTGAAGAGGATGAAATCAACACAGTTGCCAATGCCGCCGTATATGTTAATGGTAAGTCCGATCAGGGACTATTAACTAACGAATCGGGGGAAGTAACCGTTAATTTCAGTCAGGCGGGAAGCTATGAGGTGACCATAAAAGGGGATAATATTCGATCGGCCCATTTTCTCATAAAGACCGTGGCCGATACAGAGCCTCCAACAGCAAATATAACAGTTAAGGATTTCATTACCACCGATGTGATTGAGCGCTTCTATATTACTCCTGCAGACAATAAGGATGAGGCTGTAGACATTATAATGGTTGTTAAGCTTAATGGAAAGGTGCTAACAGCTAAATCTGTCAACACCAGAGGGCGACATGAGTTTAGGGACACCAGCTTTGACAAGCATATTAATATATTAGAGGTAATCGTAACCGATACCGCAGGAAACACCGCAACCATAAGACGAGAAGTAACTAATTCCAATAAACCTGTTGATCCGGAGCCTGAACCAGAGCCGGAGCCGGAGATCATAGATATTCCTGTTAATGAAGATTTCAAATATAAGATACCGGTAGATGATAGCAATAAGGTCTTCTTGCTTCAGATTCCTGAGAATAATAGTGCCAGGGTGATGGTTGAGCTGCCCCACAACAGCAGCTTACCTGAAATTAAGGCAGAAAAGGGCATTATCTCTGCTGTGATTCCCAAAGGGGCCATGGTCACCAGTGGGGATTCCTCAGCTATAGAATTGATGACCACAAAGGATACTGGAGATACAGCTATAAAAGCTAAGGTTAATACAGTGGTGCCAGCCGGTAGAAAGCTTGATAAAATCCATTCTGTTTCCACCATGGGGGGCAATGGCAGAGTAGAATTTAGTGATTACGTTACGATCGACTTTGCTGGAATGAAGGGAATGGAAGCGGCTTATATTGAAAATGGCAAGCTGTATCCTATTCAAAAATATGCCAGTGATTCCGAAGGAAAAAATGGTGGAAAAACAGATTATTTCTATTACAATGGCAACAATCTGATTATTAAAACCAAACACTTTACTGATTTTGTAATCTACTCCACAAGCACAGAGGGTACCCCCGGAGGTGGAACAGATCCTGATACCAAGGAGTATGTCACCTTATCTGTAGATAAAAAGACCATTAATAAGGGCTATGTTATTTCTTCTAGAAAAGTAGAATTAGAGGAGGGAGACAACGCCTGGACAGTATTGAAAAGGGTATTGGACGATGAAGGAATAGATTGTGATTATAAGTATTACAAAGAATTTGACAGTATTTATGTACAATCCATCGATGGGGATGGTGAATTCGACCACGGCAGCGGCAGCGGCTGGATGTATAATGTAAATGGCTGGTATCCTAACTATGGAGCAAGTAAATATGAGCTGGAGGATGGGGACAGGCTTGAATGGCGGTATACCACTAATTTAGGAAAGGATCTGGGAGAAGATCTTAGTGAATGGGATCCCGATGATAAGGATGATTCCTCCAAGGGCCATGTGGTTAATTCAGAGGATGGCAAATCTGTGGTGGAGGTTCCTAAGGATATTGATAAGGATTTCATCATAAGGATTTCAAAGAATATAGCGAAAGATCAAGACATAACAATTAATGTTCCTAAGGTTCAGTCAAAGGTAGTTCTTGATATAAACGAAGTAAAATCCAATATTCCTAAAACGATCATTAACAAAGAAAACTTATCATTTGTTATTGAAAAGGGAACAAAGCTGAAATTTGGGTCCAGTCAAATAGAGCTCTTTACAGAGATTGGCTCAGAAGATGAAAAAATTCAAATGCTGGTAGAAGCAGGTTTGGGTAATAGCATTAATAAAAATTCAATTGATATCTTCTTTATGGGTCATAGGCAGTATCCACAAATATTTGACAAGCCGGTAACCTTCATCATTGAAGGAGGAAAAGAACGATTAGCAGGCTTTATTGAAGAGGATGGCTATAAAGCGATTCAGCTCTATAAGACTGAGGAAGCAGGGGCACAAGCAACTCAAGATCAGGAATTGAAGGTCTACGGTTACCTCAAGGGAGAGAATTTGATCGTCAAGACAAATTACCTTACTACCTTTGTACTATATAGTATTGAGAAGGAACCCCAGGGTAGTCAGAAGGGGCTAGAGAAATACTACAAGGATGCAAATACCATTTCATCTTGGGCCTACGAAGCGATTGATGAGGCAACCCAAAAAGGTTTGATCCAGGGAAACAATGGACAATTCAGTCCCAAGGCCGATATTACCAGAGCGGAATTTGCTAAACTAATGGTCTCTGCCCTAGGACTTGAGGTTAATGTAGACAAGGCCATTGATTTTTCCGATGTTGGAGTAAATGATTGGTTCTATTCCTATATCAATGCCGCCTATGGGGCGGGAATTGTATCGGGAGACGGCAACCGCTTCTATCCCCATCAAAATATCACCCGTGAAGAGATGGCAGTGATCCTGGTAAGGGCCTTGAATATGGAGGCAGCCAAGCCGGATACAGCTATTAAGGATATGAATCGGGTATCAAGCTGGGCTAAGGATGCAGTGGAATCCATTGTTGCCCAGGGTTTAATGGTGGGTCATAATGATGAATTTAATCCTAAGGATTTTGCCACAAGGGAAATGGCCACGGTTGTCGCCATGAGGGCCCACAGCTTTCAAGGGGCAGAAAAACCCGCAGCTGTCGAAGAAATTCAGGCCATAAAGGAAGAAAAGCCAGAGAACAATGAGGTTAAGCAATACATTGAGGAAACAGGGGCATTAATGCAGCGGACCATCACCAATCCAGTTGTGGCAAGCGTTGGGGGAGAATGGACAGTTCTTTCCCTGGCCCGTTCCCATGTTGAGGTGCCCGAGGGCTATTTTGTAAAATACTATACAAATGTAGAGAAAAAGCTTAAGGAGACCGACGGAAAGCTGCACCGCATTAAATATACCGAGTATGACAGGGTGATTCTAGCCCTGACCTCCATCGACAAAGGGGTTACCGATGTAGCAGGCTATGACCTGACCAAGCCCCTGGCGGATTTCAACACCTTAATTAAGCAGGGCTTAAATGGACCTATCTGGGCCTTGATCGCTCTGGACAGTAAGGGCTATGAAATTCCCATTGATCCAGAGGTTGAAGTGCAAACCACAAGACAGATGTTAATTGATTACATTCTAGCTAAGGAAATTCCAGGTGGAGGATGGTCCTTAACCTCAGAGGTTCCGGCAGATACAGACATTACTGCCATGGCACTGCAGGCTCTATCTAAATATCAGGACCAGGAAAAGATAAGGGCTGCCACCGGTCGGGCTTTACATTTTCTATCCACCACACAGCAGGACGATGGCAGCTTTATGAGCAGCTGGGGAGATGAAAAAAGCAGTGAAAGTATTGCCCAGGTAATCGTTGCCCTTACTTCCTTGAATATTGACCCCAAAAAGGACAAGCGGTTTATCAAAAATGGAAGAGACGCCATAACAGCCCTGCTGGAGTTTTATGTAGAGGGTGGGGGATTTAAACATATTTTATCAGGAGAGCTGGACCCCATGGCTACGGATCAGGGAATGTATGCCCTTATTGCCTATGACAGATTTATCAATGGTGAAAATCAGCTTTATGATATGGGCAGTGAAAGGGATTAATGTATTACGCCATATCTGAAACAATTATCTGAAAAAGCTAAGCAAGGGTAGCGTTATTACCCTTGCTTAGAAATTTGAGGTGAAAAATAGCGATATGAAGAAGAAAAAATGGTTGGTAGGAATTTTAATCATTAGTCTATTGTCCCTTGCCTACTTTTGGGACGAAATCCATTTAAAAAGAGGAGAAGATTCAGGGGAAAGTATTTCGGCGGCCCAAGCAGCTGGTGACCTGGATGCTAATAAATCCTTGAAAACAGAGGAAGAAATAGATCAACAGAACGAAGGGGAGAAGTCTATAGAGGAGGCTGAGGAGCCTGAGGTACAGGCTAATGAAAGGGCAAAGGCTCATCTGGAATCCCAGGAATGGCTTCCCCTGGAAAAAGAGCAGAAAAAGGAAAAAGAAACAACGGAAAGGCCAAGGTCTGCCCCTGAAGAGGTAAAGGAAGCTGACTCTAATCCTGAGGGAGGAAAGGACCAATATCTTACTGACCCTGTACCCGAGGGAAAGCCTAAACCTGTGGAATGGCAGAATACTGTCGTTAACAAAGAAGAGAAATTAACCGTTACCCTATCCGTAACCTGCAAAACCATTTTAGACAATTTAGACATATTTGATAAGGATAAGCTTGAGGTGCTGCCCCAGGACGGTGTAATTTATCCTGCCCAATCTGTAACCTTCTATGAGGGAGAATCTGTCTTTGATGTTTTGTTGAGGGAGATGCAGAATAATAAAATCCACATGGAATTTGTCATGACACCAATTTATAACAGTAACTACGTGGAGGGGATTAATAATCTCTATGAATTTGACTGCGGAGAGCTTAGCGGCTGGATGTATAAAGTAAATGGCTGGTTCCCTAACTATGGCAGCAGTCGATACCTGCTACAGGATGGAGATGTGGTGGAATGGATATATACCTGTGATTTAGGCCGTGATATCGGCGGCTGGACGGCAGTGGGAGGGACGGAATAATGAAGGACACCTTTTCTACCTATCATCCCATTGTCAATTTTACCTATTTCACAGCCGTCATCATTTTCGCCATGTTTTTTATGCATCCAGTATTACAGGGAATTGCCTTTTTCAGTGCCTTTCTCTATTCATTGATGTTAAAAGGGGTAAAGGCATTGAAATTCAATGTATTATATCTGCTGCCTATGCTGTTATTGATGGCATTATTTAATCCAGCCTTTAATCATCGGGGAGTAACAATTCTGTTCTATTTAAAGGACGGTAATCCCATCACCCTAGAATCCATTGTCTATGGGGGGGCGGCTGCGGTCATGCTGGTTACCGTAATATTATGGTTTTCCTGCTATAATGCGGTGATGACCTCTGACAAATTTATTTATTTGTTTGGAAAAATCATTCCCGGTCTATCATTGATTTTTTCTATGGTTCTTCGCTTTGTCCCTAGGTACAAGGCTCAAATTAAGGTGATTTCCCATGCTCAAAAATGTATCGGCAGAGATGCTTCCCAGGGGAATATTTTCAAAAGGGCCCAGAACGGAATTAAAATTCTATCGATTATGACCACCTGGGCCTTGGAAAATGCCATTGAAACAGCAGATTCCATGAAGGCAAGGGGCTACGGCTTACCTAATCGAAGCAGCTTTTCCCTGTTTCGATTTGATCATCGGGATTGGATTGTCTTTACAGCAATGATGCTATTAATTGCCGTTGTACTGACTGGGGCTGCCATGGGTCAAACCACCATAAGATTTTTTCCCTCTATTAGGTGGAGCAGAGTTACTCCCCTTAGTGTCATATTTTATGCAGCATACTTCTTGCTTACAATGATGCCAACCTTGATCAATATTTTGGAGGAAATAAAATGGAAATCTATCGAATCGAAGGCTTAAGCTTTGCCTATCCACAAAAAGAAAAAAGCGCTGTGTCTAATATGAACTTAACTGTTGAAGCCGGGGATTTCATTACAATTTGTGGGAAGTCTGGCTGCGGAAAAACTACCCTGCTAAGGCATTTGAAAACCGTTCTGACGCCCCATGGGAAAAGGGAAGGGGAAATCTATTTTTGTGGCCAGGCCCTGGAACAGGTGGACCAGCTTACCCAAGCTGCTGAAATTGGCTATGTGCTCCAAAGTCCGGATAATCAAATTGTTACAGACAAGGTATGGCATGAGCTGGCCTTCGGTTTGGAAAGCCTTGGACATTCTAATCAAACCATCCGCCTACGAGTAGCTGAAATGGCCAGTTTTTTTGGAATTCAATCCTGGTTCCATCGGGATGTGGCTGCCCTTTCCGGGGGACAAAAGCAGCTGTTGAATCTGGCTTCCATTATGGCCATGCAGCCTTCGGTGCTGATTCTGGATGAACCTACTTCCCAATTGGACCCTATTGCAGCCTCGGAATTTATTCAAACCGTGAAAAAAATTAATCAAGAGCTGGGAACAACCATCATTACCACGGCCCATCGCCTGGAGGAGATTCTTCCCCTGTCAGATCGGGTGATTGTGTTGGAAGAAGGACGTATCATAGCTGATGACTCGCCTAAAAATATAGGGGCAAGGCTGCGGGAGATAAATCATCCCATGTTTGACGCAATGACTACGCCCATAAGAATTCATTCGGCAGTAAATAGCAGTTTGCCCTGTCCTGTCACAGTAAAGGAGGGACGAAAATGGCTTGATACTTTCCTTGGGAAAGGGGTCCTAAAGCAATGGGAAAAAGAGGTTGAAAATAACTTCGTTTCTAAGGAACCCATAATCGAGCTTAAGGATGTATGGTTTCGATACGAAAAAAACATGCCCGATGTAATTAAGGATTTGTCATTGAAGGTTAGAAGAGGAGAATTTTACTGCATTGTAGGGGGAAATGGAACAGGTAAAACCACTACCCTTTCCTTGATTGGCGGGATATACAGGCCCTATCGTGGGAAGGTGCTGATTGCCGGACAAAACCTTACAGAAATTAAAGCAAAGGAAAGGTTCAGGAATAATTTAGGGGTGCTGCCTCAAAATCCTCAAAGCCTGTTCGTGAAAAAAACTGTAGAGCTGGACTTATACGAAATGCTCTCTGATACTAAGATGACCAGGGAAGAGAAGGATAGAAAAATAGAAGCGGTCATTGAGCTTGCAGAACTTCGACAGCTGCTTTCCATGCATCCCTATGATCTGAGCGGCGGAGAGCAGCAGCGGGTGGCCCTGGCAAAGGTACTGCTGCTGGAGCCTCAAATATTGCTTCTCGATGAGCCCACAAAGGGACTGGATGAATTGTTCAAGGGAAGGCTTGCCCAGATCCTTAAAAGACTGACAGCAGAAGGAGTAACGGTAGTTATGGTATCCCATGATATCGAGTTTTGTGCAAGGCATGGGGAAATATGCTCGTTATTTTTCGATGGGGGTATCATTACCACCAATAGAACCAGGGAATTCTTTTCTGGAAACAGCTTTTATACCACTGCAGCCAACCGAATGGTACGGCATCTATATCCTGGAGCAATAACTGTAGAGGAAGTGATTGATCTATGTCAGAAAAAGGCTTAGTTAAGAATACTGTCAGCAGGCGCACATTATTGGCAGCCCTATTGATTCTAGTGGTCATCCCTGCCACCATACTCGTTGGAGTATTTTTCTTAGAAGACCGTAAATACTATTTTATCAGCCTTTTAATTATCTTCTATACCTTAATTCCCTTTGCCCTGGTGTTTGAAAAAAGAGGGCCCCAGGCAAGGGAGCTGATGGTCATTGCAGTATTGGCCGCCATTGCGGTGGCAGGGAGGGCTGCCTTTTTCATGCTGCCCCAGTTTAAGCCAGTTGTAGCCATAGTCATTATAGCAGGGGTATGCTTAGGGCCAGAGTCAGGGTTTTTGGTGGGGGCTGTGGCAGGGTTTGTTTCTAACTTTTTCTTTGCTCAGGGACCCTGGACCCCCTGGCAGATGTTTTGCTTTGGTATCATTGGTTTTTTAGCAGGAATTCTGTACCAAAGGGGGAACTTGAAAAAAACGAGACTGTCCCTATGCATCTTCGGTGGAGTGACTACTTTTTTTATCTATGGTGGTATCATTAATCTTGGCTCCCTGCTCATCTTTACCGCTCATTTTTCCTGGAAGGCTCTCTTAGCCACCTATATCTCAGGATTTTGGTTTGATATGGTCCATGGAATCGCTACAGTATTTTTTCTATATTTTACTTCTCAGCCAATGATTGAAAAACTAGATCGTATTAAAATTAAGTATGGATTGATTGAAGAATAAAGTACAATAAAAAGCAATGGGGTAAGGCCAGGCCTTGTCCCATTGCTTTAATGTTCTTATTCTAAGCTTATAGCTTTTATTTTTGAATCCACTCGTTTACTTTATCTTGATTGTTATCTACCCATTCTCTTGCAGCGTCCTCAGGAGAGGCACCGTCTGCAATTTTGACCATGACCTCGGCCATATCGTCAGGAGTCCAGGAGAATTTATCTAATACCTCGTAGACCTCAGGTAAATCCTTGTCCAAATCGGTTCTTGCCAAAGTATGGATAGCCTCTTCGCCCCCATAGACATTTAATGGGTCCTCTAGGAATTTTAGTTCCCATCGTGCAAATTTCCAGTGGGGTGTCCAGCCGGTAACGATAACTTCTTCTTCGTTATCAATGGCATCAGACAGCGCTGCTGCCATTGTGGGGTCACTACCCTCTAATAATTGATAATCTAGGGCATATTCCTGAAGAGCTGTTTCGGTTGTCATCATGATTCCTGCCCCTGGATCAATTCCTGTAATGGTGGTGTCTGCATAGTCCCCTGATTTTAGGTCTTCTATAGAGTTAATGTCCATATAGGCTGGTACCACTAGACCAATACGGGTTCCTTCTAAATTAGGGCCTAAATCAACCAGCTTATCTCCATGCTGATCCATATAGTCTGCATGGGTAGTTGGCAGCCAGGCTGCTACAGTAGCGTCAAAATCACCCTGGGCAACCCCCTGGAACAGTAGGGATGCACTAACATCAACAATGTCTACATTATAACCAAGGTCCTCAAGAACGACCTTTAAAATGTTTGTACTGGCAACTTCAGAATCCCAAGCAACATAACCGATTTTTACGGTATCTCCCTCTGACGAACTGCCACCTGTTCCTGAGCAAGCAACAGAAAAGACCATGATAGCTGCTAATAATAGTAAAAGTAGACTTTTCTTTTTCATAGTAGATCAACTCCTTATATCTTTTTATTTTTTTTAGCAATGTTCTGGGTAATTCTATCCAGGATAATGGCCAGAATAACCACTGCAATACCAGCCTCAAAGGCTGAACCAAGCTGTAGTCTCTGAATTCCATACCACACATTTCGACCCAGGCCGCCGGCACCAATCATAGCTGAAATAACCACCATTGATAGGGCTAGCATGATTGTCTGATTAATTCCTGCCATAATGGTTGACAGAGCCAGAGGAAGCTGTACCTTTAAAAGCTTTTGTATAGCCGTTGACCCAAAGGCATCAGAGGCCTCGACCAATTCATGGGGCACTTGACGAATCCCAAGGCTGGTTAATCGAATGGAAGGCGGAATTGAGAAAATAACAGTGGCAAAGACCCCAGGAACCTTACCAATATTGAATAAAGAAACTGCCGGTATCAAATAGACAAAGGCAGGCATCGTCTGCATAAAGTCCATTAAGGGCATGACAATCTTGTGTAATAGGGTATTTCTAGCACTAAGAATACCTAAGGGAATCCCAATAATAATCGAAATTAAAGTGGAGATCAACACCAGGACTGTGGTGGAAATCGTGGGCTCCCAAAGCTGAAGATTATAGATCACATACAGACCCAACAGGGATAAAATTCCCACGGATTTCTTTTTTCCTGAAAGCCAGTAGCCCAGCAATGCCACAAGAACCATCAATAAAATTGGTGGAATAAATAATAACTTTGATTCCAGAAAGCTTAGTATGGTATCCAGTCGATCGGAAAGGGTTCTAAAAAATCCACGGAAATTGGTGGTTAAAAACTCTATAAAGGCTTCGATCCCTTCGCCGATCGGTAGTTTTTGATTAAAAAAGCCATAGATAAGATAATTAATTGTCTCCATTTTCATTTTCCTCCCCTCTAGCAAGGGCAGCCAGTACAGCACCCCGAATAATAACACCTTTAAGGCGCTGTTGTTCATCTATTACAGCCACGGGGGTTCTAGCCTCGGCCATAATAGAAAATAAATTCACCAATTTTGTATCCGGCAGCACGGTTGGTATGTCTGTTTCAATGGCTGAATCCAAGCTGCTCTTATTTTCCTTTATCAATTGTGCGACTGTATCGGCACTTAAAAAGCCCTTGAGAGTACGATGCTTATCAATTACAAAGACTCCTGAAACCTCTTCCTTTTCCATATGTCTCAGGGCAACCCGGGGGCCATCCTTTTGGTAATCGATGGTAACGGGCTTAATCATAATATCCCTGGCGGTTAAGACCTTGGTCTTGTCTACGTCCTCGACAAATTTGGCAACATAATCATTGGCAGGATTAATTAGAATATCCTCGGGGGTACCAATTTGAACAATATGCCCGTCCTTCATCAGGGCAATTCGATCACCAATTTTTAGTGCTTCATCTAAGTCGTGGGTGATGAAAATAATGGTCTTATTCATGGCACTTTGAAGCTCTAAAAGCTCATCCTGCATCTCTTTACGGATTAGGGGGTCAAGGGCACTAAAGGCCTCATCCATAAGCAAAATATCGGGCTCAATGGCTAAAGCCCTGGCTAGGCCAACTCTTTGCTGCATTCCCCCACTTAGCTGATTTGGGTAACTGTCTGCCCAGCCTGCTAGTCCAACTAGCTTTAAAGCTTCCAGTGCCTTTTGATTCCGCTGATCTTTGTCAATTCCCTGGACCTCCAGGCCATATTCAACATTTTCGACCACGGTTTTGTGAGGAAATAAAGCAAAGCGTTGGAAGACCATACCTAGCTTCTTTCTTCTTACTTCCCTTAGCTGCTCTTTATTCATGCGTGTAATGTCTTCCCCATCTAAAAAGATGTGGCCGGCAGTTGAATCAATTAGACGATTTAAGCATCGTATCAAGGTGGATTTCCCGCTGCCAGAAAGACCCATGACAACAAAGATTTCTCCCTCTTCAACGGTAAAGGAAACACCTCCAACCCCTACAGCTTGCCTTGTTTCCTTTAGGATTTTATCTTTTGAAACTCCTTTGCTAAGGAGTTCTAAGGCCTTTTCTGGTTTGTTTCCAAAAACCTTTACTAAATTTTCTACTCTAATTTTAGACATGCTCTGTACCTCATTTCTAATTCCATATTTAGAAAAACATAAACCCCCACTATAGTTTACAATCGTAACATAAAATTTACATATTTGCAAAAAATAATTGGTATTTTATAGGGTAAAAATGTGTCTCAAGCCTAATGGTTTCAAGGGGAAGAAAAAAATATAATTTTTTTATTTCTGGCACTTATATTTTTGAAAATTTCAATTGGCAGGAATATAATTTTATCAATAATCTTTAAAAATTATCATACCCGTAACGATGACCTCTGAAACAAATGCAAGACAATTAAATTTAAAAATCAATTTTCTCAAAAACCAAAATTTTACTTATATGGAGGCCGCCCTAAAGAGAATAAAGTTAAGGAAACAATTCAATGAAGGAAGCACAAATTATGTTTATTTTGCTTATAATATAATGAATCTTAATTGAAGTTTTATAGTTTGCCTATTACAATTTTCAGCAGGAAATGGCCGAGGTTTACTGACATGATTACCAGAAAGGAGGAATCAAAATGGAAGATCTATTAGTAAAAAATATTAAAAGTCAACTATCCAAAAAAGCCCTTGATGCAATTACCATTGACTATGACAATGTGTGTAATTGCTGCAGCTCCTATAGAACCCCCAGGGCTACATTGGGAAAACCTGAGTATGATAATGATTTTAATACTTATGTCTACGAAGATATTCTAATTTATGTAAATAAGCAGCTTCCCTTTAACAGGGAGCTGGTTACCACTCAATTGAACAGCTTACTAAATGAAGAATATTCTAATTAAGTGAACTGCCTTATTTGTATTCGAGTTTCAAAAGACCAGGATATGCATATTATCAGATACGCATATCCTGGTTTTTTTTTATTTCAGTAGGAGCGTTCAGTTTTTTCTATGAAATAGGGGATTAAGGGGGGCGTCACCCCTTATTAAACTTTTTGTTCTCTTATAGGCTAAGGGATTTTGATTGGCAAATATACCCAAAATTTAGAAAATTACAAAGATATGAAAATGGCTTGCTTTTATTAAGCTACATGTTATAATTATCGCGAAAGGTTAAAAATTTAACGCAATCATCTCTAAAGTAGTTGAGAATTATAATTAATCAGAAGATGAAGCCTATGGCTGGATAGAGACTATAATGCCTGAAATACAGGCATTTATCCATTGGTTTTATAAGTTTATCAGTGTACAGCTATGGCCTAATCTGACCCTGGACGATATGTTAACTTTATAACAATACCTAAGTTTTGTCTTTCAAAGGTTTATCACTTTTAGCCATTGGCTAAGAGAAAAAATAGGAGGATGGTTTATATGTTAGAAAACACAAAAAATTACTTGTTAAAGCACAAGATATTTAAGTCTAGTTATCCAATGGGACTTAAACGTGTCAAGTCTCTTCGTACCGTCCCACAATTTAACAAAACCAGGGTAGAATCAGATTCCCTAGGGACATTAGAAATACCAGCCAATGCCTACTACGGCATCCAGTCTAAAAGAGCCCAACAGAACTTTCCCCTATCGGGCCATAAAATACATAGGCAATTGGTGCGAGCAATGGGATTAGTTAAGTATGCTTGTATCGAAGCTAACCTTCGTACCGAAGTCATGCCACAGCAAATTGGTCAGGCCATCAAAATAGCCTGTACAGAATTTATCGCTGGTCAGTATGACGACCAGATCATTGTGGAACCCATTCAAGGAGGTGCAGGCACCTCTATTAATATGAATGTAAACGAAATTTTAGCTAATCGTGCCATAGAAATCCTTGGGGGTGAAAAAGGTCATTATGATATTGTATCTCCCAATACCCATGTGAATATGGCCCAATCCACCAACGACGTAGTGCCAACAGCCTTTAAGGTAGCAGTTCTTATGATGAAAGAAAAACTAATAGACAGCTTAGAAAAGCTACACAAAGCCCTTGTAGAAAAAGAACTGGAGTTTGACGAAATAGTTACCATAGGAAGAACCCATTTACAAGATGCGATTCCCATTCGATTAGGACAGGAATTCGGCGCCTATGCCCGACTGATTAAACGAGATATCGGACGGATTAATGAAGCAATGGAGGCCCTGTATACGGTTAATCTAGGGGCCACTGCCGTAGGAACTGGTCTTAATGCTGATCCCGTATATATTCAAGCTGCTATTGAAGAGTTAAGGAAAATTACTGGCATGAATATTCAGCTGGCAGAGCACCTGGTAGACTCCACTCAAAATACAGATTGCTACGTTTATGTGTCAGGGGCTATTCGGACCTGTGCCTTAAATCTTTCTAAGATGTGTAATGACCTAAGGCTACTGGCTTCAGGCCCAATATGCGGCTTGATGGAGATTAAGCTGCCGGCGGTTCAGCCTGGTTCCTCTATTATGCCAGGAAAGGTTAATCCCGTCATGGTGGAAATGATCAACCAAATTTGCTTTCAAATTCAAGGTAATGATCATGCCATCGCCATGGCTTCTGAAGCAGGGCAGTTTCAATTAAATGTAATGGCTCCAGTGATTTTTAAAAACATGTTTGAAGCCATCGAGATTTTAACCAATGGCGTTGATGTCTTGACAGAACGTTGTATCCGTGGTATTGAAGCCAATAAGGAGCATTGCAATGAGCTGGTTAATAACAGTGTTGGGGTGGTAACTGCTTTAAATCCCCATATTGGTTATGAAAAAAGCTCCGAAATTGCTAAAGAAGTATTGGCCACCAGACAAAGTGTTCGAGAGGTGGTCCTTAGACAAGGTTTATTAACTGAAGCCCAGCTAGATGTCATCTTGAAGCCTAAAGAAATGACAGAACCAGGTATTCCAGGGGCCAAAAAATAATTGCATGAACTGAATCACGGTATGATGACTTTTGATAGTGGTAAGAGTCGGTGTTAGCACCTTAATCAATAGTAAAAAACTACTTGAAGGGGGTAATTAGGTGTTAAAGGATAGCGCATTAGCAATTGAAGAAAACAACTTAATTCAAGATCAGGAAATGGTAGATATCTACATTATGGGCAAAAAGTATACGGTGCCCAGTTCCCTGACTATTATGAAGGGCTTTGAGTATGCCGGATATACGCTGCTAAGGGGTTGTGGCTGTAGAGCGGGCTTTTGCGGAGCCTGTTCCACCGTTTATCGAATAGGGAAAAATCATGAGCTGAAGGTGGGGCTGGCATGTCAAACTAAGGTAGAAAATGAGATGTACTTGACCCAAATTCCTTTTTATCCCTATCATAAGGTGCAATATAATGTAGAAGAACTAAAGGCTAATGGAGAACAAATAATAGAATTATATCCGGAAATCACTAAATGTCTGGGATGCAATTCATGCACCAACGTTTGCCCCCAGAATTTAAAGGTAATGAAATACATCTCCCATGCCATACGAGGAGAAATCTCTAAGGTGGCGGATGAATCCTTTGACTGTCTGATGTGTGGCCTATGTTCCTCCAGATGTCCGGCTAATATTGTTCAGTATAGGGTGGGTCTTTTATGTAGGCGTCTCCATGGAAAGTACCTGGCCCCGAATGCCGGTCATTTAAAGGAAAGAATCAGAGAAATTGAAGACGGAGCCTTTGAACAGCAGCTAGGGCAGCTGGTAAAAGCTAATAAGGAAACCCTGGCTAAAAAATATAATAATCGTGAAATCGAATAAGGGGGCCTAATACCATGAGCTATACTCCTGCAATGAGAGAATCAATCAAAAAAGTTGAGCAAACCAGGGATAGGCGTTTACAAGGCTATTATCCTAGAATGACTCCCGAAGAAAAGCAAGGGGTGTTGAGGAATCATCATCCCGATTATATCGAAGGTCAGTTTCGTCAGGCTAAAATAGGACCCAATAAGGGTGACCGATTTCCCCATGAACTGTGTGATGTACTAGAGGCCTATCCCCAAATAGATTGGAAGGGCTTTACTACTGAAAAACCTGATTATCAAGTGGATGTACTGGTAATTGGAGGGGGCGGTGCCGGGGCTTCAGCTGCCCTACTGGCCCATGAATGCGGGGCTAAGGTGCTTATGGCCACTAAGCTTCGATTCGGAGATTCCAATACAGTAATGGCCCAGGGAGGCATTCAAGCAGCTGATCAATCTCAGGACTCTCCCCCGATACATTACATAGATGTGATGGGAGGAGGTCACTATCACAACATTCCAGAGCTGGTAAAGGCCCTGGTATCTGATGCCCCCTCTGTCATTAAGTGGCTGGAAAATTTGGGGTGTATGTTTGACAAGGATACTGAAGGCAGTATGATCACTAACCACGGCGGGGGAACATCCCGAAAAAGAATGCATTCTGCCCGGGACTATACTGGAGCAGAAATTATGCGTACCCTAAAGGACGAGGTTTTATGCCGGGGGATTAACGTAGTTGAATTCAGCCCTGCTGTTGAGCTGTTGCTGGATGGAGATGGAAGGGCAGCCGGCACGATACTATATAATATGGAAACCAATGAATACCAGGTAGTGCAGGCAAAAACAGTTATTATGGCCACAGGAGGACTGGGAAGACTTCACACCCAGAATTTTCCCACTTCCAATCATTATGGGGCAACAGCCGATGGGCTGGTGATGGCTTATCGAGCAGGGGCAAAGCTCATCTTTATGGATACAGTTCAGTACCACCCTACAGGAGCTTCCTTCCCAGAGCAGGTAGAAGGATTATTGATTACTGAAAAGGTAAGGGGGCTGGGGGCGGAGCCAGTTAACATTGATGGAGAGCAGTTTGTATATCCACTGGAAACCCGTGATGTAGCGGCTTCTGCCATTATTAGAGAATGTGCCAGGGGAAAGGGGATAACTGCACCCTCAGGGATGAAGGGAGTATGGCTGGATGCTCCTATGATTGAGAGAATCCATGGAGAAGGTACCATTGAAAGGGAATTGCCTGCCATGCTTAGACAATTAGCCCGCTTTAATGTAGATATCCGTAAAGATCCTATTCTGGTGTACCCAACGCTACACTACCAGAACGGAGGAGTTTTAATTAATCAAATGGGTGAAACCTCTGTTGAAAACCTCTTTGTGGTAGGAGAAGCCGCCGGTGGGATCCATGGTAGAAACCGTCTTATGGGTAACTCTTTATTAGACATTCTGGTTTTCGGCAGAAGAGCAGGACTTAACGCTGCCCAAAGGGCCTTGGACATGAAGAATTTCGAGCCTCGTCTGCATATCGACCATGTAAAGGGTTTTGTTAAGGAGCTGGAAACCCAGAAAATTGAAAAGACCTTCACTTCGCCTATTTTGATTCCATTTAAGCACCGACTTAATCCCAACCTATAGGAATAGTAGAAAATTAAAAGCTAAAGGGGAGTGAAAGCTATGCTAGGATATTATCCCGGTTGTACCGTTAGGGCACAAAATGATGATGGGTTTGAAAAAGAATCAATGGCTATATTACAAGCCTTTGGCATTGACGCTCGAGAGCTTGCGGAATGGGAATGCTGTGGTGCGGTGTACCCATTAACAGCAGACGAATATGTGCCGCTGCTATCCTCGGTAAGAGCATTACAAAGGTCTAAAGAAGAAGAGCGGGAAGGACTATTGACACTATGTAGCGCCTGTTACCATGTGTTTAAGCGTGTCAACTATCGAATGAAGCATGACCAAGAAGCTAAAAATCGTGTAGAAAACTACCTTCAATCAGCATACGACGGAAGTACACAGGTATATCACTTAATTGAGGTGTTACGGGATTTTGTGGGATACGATAAATTAAAAGAGAAAACAGTAGCCCCCTTAAAAGGAGAAAAAATTGCCTGCTATTATGGCTGCCTGTTTTTAAGACCAAAGGAAGAAATAAATCTGGTAGATGTTGAAAATCCTCAGCTAATGGATCAGATTGTAGAAGCCCTAGGGGCTCAAACAGTGGCATTCTCCTATCGCACCGATTGCTGCGGTGCTTATCATGCTTATCAAAGGGAAGTCATCAGCCATAGCATAAGTGAAAGGATTGTCACTTCAGCGAAAAAAGCGGGAGCGACACAGATGGTAACCGCCTGTCCATTGTGTAAACACAATCTAGATAACTGCCAAAAAGACTGGGAAGATAAGGATAAGCTGCCCGTTAACTATATTACTGTTCCAATTGTTCAAGCCTTGGGCCTCTAGGCCTGTAGAAAGGAGAGACCCTATGCGTTTTCCTAAGAAAACAGCCAGCAGAAATGAAAAGGAATCATTGTTTTATATTACTCAAAAAGAGGTAGAAGACTGCTATCAGTGTATGAAATGCAGCTCTGGTTGTCCTTTTATTGCCCAAATGGATTACAAGCCTCATCAAATGATGCTACTGACCAAGCTCGGTTTATTTGATCAAGTGCTTCAAAGTGAAAGCCTATGGGTTTGTGCTTCGTGCATGACCTGTTCCAGTCGATGTCCCCGGGATATTGAGCCAGCCAAAATTATTGAAGGCTTTCGGGCTATTGTGCTGCGGGAAAAGGATCATAGTAAGGTACAGCCGATTCACAAAACAGGTATGCCGCGACAGGCCCTTATTGCTTCAATGAGAAAATTTAGACGCTAAAGCCATCTTACGAAATGGGAGGTAAATAATGAAAATTGGAGTCTTCATATGCTGGTGTGGAAGTAATATTAAAAATACAGTGGACGTGGAATGGGTTGCTGAAGAAATGAAGAAAGTACCCTATGTTGTCTGCTCCTATGACGTGCAATATCTCTGTTCAGAAGTAGGTCAATCGGAGATTGCAAGAAAAATTGATGAATATAACCTCGATCGAGTAGTTATTGGGGCCTGTTCACCGAGAATGCACGAGTCCACCTTTCAGCAGCTCATGATTAATAAAGGGCTAAACCCTTATTACGTTGAGATTGCCAATATCAGAGAGCATTGTTCCTGGGTCCATACCAATAAAGAAAAAGCAACGGTAAAAGCCTTAGATTTAGTCAAAAAGGCCGTAGCTAAAACCACCTATGCCATACCCCTTCATTCCGAGGAGTTAGGGATTACAAAAAGGGCTTTAGTCATCGGTGGAGGCATTGCTGGAATTCAGGCAGCCCTTGATATTGCCGATGCCGGATACCCAGTAGATATCGTAGAAAGAGAATCCTCCATCGGAGGGAAAATGGCTCAATTTGATAAAACCTTTCCGACGCTGGACTGTTCTGCCTGTATCCTGACCCCTAAGATGGTGGAGGCGGCTGCTCATAAAAACATTACATTATATACTTATTCTGAAATCGAAGGGGTTTCGGGCTATGTGGGAAACTTTACAGTAACCATCCGAAGCCGGGCAAAAAGTGTAGATACTGATCTTTGTAACGGATGTGGAGATTGTATTGCCAAGTGCCCTAAAAGAGTAGACAATGAGTTTGACCAGGGCCAAAGCAAAAGAAAGGCTATCTATACCCTATTTCCCCAGGCTGTCCCCAACAAGCCTGTATTAGATAGAGATAACTGTACCTATTTTAAAACAGGTAAATGTGGCCTTTGTAAAAAGGTCTGTACGCGGGGGGCCATCAATTATGAAATACAGGATATAATTCTTGAAAAGGAATACGGGGCCATTATTGTTGCCACCGGCTTTGATTTAAACAGACCCAGTCATCTGGGGGAATATGGCTATGGAGCCCATCCAGATGTGGTAACTAGTCTGGATCTAGAAAGGATGCTTAATGCTTCAGGGCCTACCAATGGGAAAATCATTAGACCTTCCAATGGGAAGCAGCCTAAAAATATTGTCTTTATTCAATGTGTAGGATCAAGGGATAGACATAGGGGAAATCCTTATTGTTCTAAGGTTTGCTGCCTTTATACAGCAAAGCATGCCCTACTGTTAGGTGAGAAATTTCCAGATATTGAAAGCTATATCTTTTATATTGATATTCGAACGGCCGGCAAAAATTATGAAGAATTTTATGAAAAGGCCAGACAACAGGGAGCCACCTATCTAAGGGGGCAGGTGTCAAAGGTTGAACCCATGGGCGACAGTGAAAATCGTCTATTGGTCAGGGGTTATGATGGGTCCCTGGGAGAACAGGTGGAAATTGAAGCAGATCTGGTGGTCCTTGCCACCAGTATGGAAGCTAAGAAGGATGCTAAAAAAATCGGAAGTTTACTGGGCATATCTTCCGATTCCAATGGATTTTTTACCGAGGCCCATGCCAAGCTTCGTCCCGTTGAAACCCAGGCCCAGGGGGTATTTTTAGCAGGAGCCTGTCAAGGCCCCAAGGATATTCCAGATACAGTAACCCAGGCCAGTGGTGCTTCGGCTAAAACCGTTATTATGTTTAATAAAGGAAAGGTAAAAAGTGTTCCTACCACTGCCATTGTTAATAAAGACCTTTGCAGTGGCTGTATGCAATGTAAACCAGTATGTCCCTATGAAGCCATCGGCAAAGACTTTGTTACCGAAAAAATAGAGGGTAAAATCATAGAGAGACCAGTGGCCATAGTCAATAGAGCCCTTTGCCAGGGCTGTGGTGCTTGTGCTGGATTATGCCGCAGTGGAGCCATGGATATTGGCGGTTTCACCAGCAGACAACTACTAGCGGAGGTGGATAGCATATGATACAAGAAAATTTTGAGCCTAAGATAATTGCCTTTTGCTGTAACTGGTGCAGCTATGCCGGGGCAGACCTGGCCGGAACCGGGCGATTAAAATATCCTGAAAACATTAGAATTATCCGGGTCCCCTGCTCTAGTAGGGTTGATGTGGGCCTGGTCCTTAGGGCCTTTCAAAATGGTGCCGATGGCGTTATGATTGCTGGGTGTCATCCCGGAGACTGTCATTACGATACCGGCAATTATCATACTAGAAAACGGATGGCCCTGTTGAAAAGCCTGATGGAGTTTATGGGCCTTCCTCCGGAGCGCCTATTGGTAAAATGGATCTCTGGGAATGAAGCAGAACGATTTAAAAGTACGGTAGATAACTTCACAGAAAAGCTTAGACATATGGGAGTTTATGACAAAGTGAGGGATCTAAGATGTTCAAGATAACGGAAAGACTACAACAAATTGGGGCTGAGCTCCTCAAATCTGGCCAGGTAGATATGGTATTAGGGTATACAAAGGGCAGAAAATCAGATCAATCCATTCCCTATATAGCCGCCTCCCATGAGGAGATTAATAAGCTTATATTTGATGCCTACAGCGAAAAGGCCCTATCTAAATACCTGCTGCAGGATGAATTTCGCAATAAAAAGACGGCCATTGTGGCAAAGGGCTGCGATTATCGGGCCATTAAGCTGATGCTGGATGAAGGGCGTGTTCACAGAGATCAAATCTATCTGATCGGCGTCCAATGTCCAGGTATGTTGAGAAAGGCTCAATCTCAGCAGGAAGAGCTTTCTCCCTATTGCCTTAGCTGTAAGCATGTCACGCCTCCTGAGCAAGAGGTGGACGTACTCCTGACAGAGGAAGCTATATCTGATAAAAAAATCCTTACCCATAGCGAAAGCTTTAGGGAGATTAATGAAATTGAGCAAATGTCTGAAGCAGAAAGGTTTGAGTTTTGGAAACGCCAATTAAATCGCTGTAAGCGGTGTTACAGCTGTCGAAATGGGTGTCCCGTATGTACCTGCCGAGTTTGTATTTTTGATCGGGAAAACCCAGATTATATTGATGCCGCCAAGGACCAGTTGGCCCAACATCAATTTTATCATATCATACGGGCCTTTCATGTTTCTGACCGCTGTGTAGGCTGTGGTGAATGCTCCCGTGTATGTCCCGAGCATATCCCATTGCACCTTCTCAATCAAAAGCTTCAAAGGGAACTGGATAAATTCTATGGCAGCTATCAACCCGGGGTAGATCAATTACCAACGCCCTTGTCCCATGCCAATGCTGATGAGCCAGATTTCTTTGGAAAGGGGGATCAATAATGGAGCTAATCGTTAAAGCCACTTCCTTCTCTACTCTTTTGTTCGCCTGTAATCAGCTGGAAGCCCAATATCAAACCTTTTGTCCTACCCTGGAGGATGGGGTGGAGCACTATAGACCATTGGATCAAATGAATATTAAAGAGATTCAGTTGAGTGAGGAAATTGTTTTCTGTAATAAGCCACCCTTGGGTTCAATTAAATCCTTTTTATTTCCCGACTCAGAAATCTATATTAAGTTTGCCAGAAAAGGGAGTGCAGTAGAGGTTGACGAGCATGAACCCACAGGGTCCCAGATTATTTTAGGAGTAAAGTCCTGTGACATAAAGAGTATCGAATTGATTGACAAGGTATTTCTAGCAGACCCGGTGGATACCTTGTATCGGGAAAAAAGAGAAAAGACATTAATTATCGCGGCAATATGTTGTGAAATGGGAGATAACTGTAATTGTGAAGAATTTGGTATTTGCCCCCTTACACCCAATGCAGATATTTTAATGGCTAAGGATGGTAAAAATCAAAAAGAAATCTATTTGCAGTCCAACACTGAAAAAGGGCGGCAATTGGTGGAGCAATTTTTGACAATGGAAGGCTTTAGAGTTTCTAATACCTTCCCGGTATCTCAGGAAAAAGAATCTGCTAAGCAGCTATCGCCAGAAGAAATTCGGAATAGGATGGATGATTTTTTTGAATCGCCCCTATGGGAAAGCCTAGCAAGCCTATGTGTAGGCTGTGGTACCTGTACCTATTATTGCCCTACCTGTCATTGCTACGATATTAGGGATTTCAATCGTAAAGAGCAGGGGGTACGCTATCGTACCTGGGATTCCTGTATGTTTTCAAGCTTTACCAGCATGGCAGGGGGCCATAATCCCAGACCAGAAAAAAAGGATCGTATTAAAAATCGGTTTTATCATAAACTCAATTATTTTGTCAAAAAACAAGGGGCTTTAGCCTGTGTAGGATGTGGTCGGTGTGCAGCGTTGTGTCCAGTAGGCATATCCATTGATACTGTACTGAAAAAGATTGGAGTGGAACTATGAAGCATAATCCATTAATCCCTATGAAGGGTAAAGTGATTAATATCGTTACCGAAAGCAGTGATGTGAAAACTTTTCAAATAGACCCAGAGATACCGCTGAATCATATGCCTGGTCAATGTGCCATGCTTTCGCTATTGGGAATTGGAGAGGCCCTTTTCTCCATCACCTCGCCGCCTGGCCGTGATTATGTAGAATTTAGCATCAAAAAGATAGGGAAGTTGACAGAAGTGTTGCATCAGCTGGAAATAGGAGATGAAATCGGGATTAGAGGCCCCTATGGTAATGGTTTTCCTGTGGAAAGCCTAAGGGGTAAAAATCTGCTCTTTATCGGTGGTGGTATTGGCCTGGCTCCGCTGCGATCTTTAATCCAATATGCCTTAGATTATAGGAAACAATACTCAGGTAAATTTCAACTGGTTTATGGGGCCCGTTCCGTAGAAGATCTTATTTTTTACGAAGATATTTTTGAAAGCTGGCCTGGGACAAAGAATTTTGAAGTTAACCCAGCTGTAGATACAGCAGACCCTAATTGGACGGGGTTTGTAGGTTATGTTCCTCAGTATTTAGAACAGCTGGTTCCAAACCCTCAAAATACAGTTGCTATTACCTGTGGCCCCCCCGTCATGATTAAATATGTTTTGAAAACCTTAGAAAAACTGGGATTTAAGCCAGATCAAATCATTACAACCCTGGAATACAAGATGAAGTGTGGCATAGGAAAATGCGGCCGGTGTAATTTAGATGAACATTATCTTTGCAAGGATGGCCCCGTGTTTTACCTAGATGACCTGCAAAAAATTAAAAATGATTTTTGCTAAAGAATGTACTACAATAATGTGGTAAGGTTTTTTCAAGTATTGTATCTATAGCAAGGGGAACGATCAGATAGATTGTTACTTTGTCGATAAAGTTGATAATTTTTTAACGATTGTTTTTAGAAATTAGTGTAGTAGTTTTATCCTTGAAAGGGGTAGGCCTATGATAGAAATCCATGTTTGCATTGGCAGTGCATGTCACTTAAAAGGAGCCTATAATGTTTTGGAAAAACTCCAGAGACTTATCAAGAGCAAGGGCCTGGAAAACAAAGTTATCTTGAAGGCAGCCTTCTGCCTGAAGGAGTGTACTAAAGCAGTATCAGTCAGAATAAACGATGAAAAAGTAGTATCACTAAGTGAAGATGATGTTGATGAGTTTTTTCAGCATAGCATTATTGGGAGGTTATGAATTTGAGCTTTTTTGATTTTTCAAGGGCCAATTGTAAAAACTGTTATAAGTGCCTGCGTTCCTGTGCAGTAAAGGCCATAAAAATGAAGGATGGAAAGGCAGAAATTGTTAAGGACAGATGTATTGCCTGCGGCCAGTGTTTTTTAGTGTGTCCTCAAGATTGCAGAGAGGCGAAGCCCCACTTGGAAAATATTAAAATGGCCATTAAGGGTGGTAAAAAAATGATTGCAAGTATAGCACCGTCCTTTCCGGGGGCCTTTGAGCTGGATGACTACAGTAAATTAGCTTCAGCCCTTCAATTACTGGGCTTCAGTATCATTGAAGAAACAGCAGTAGGGGCCACACTCATAGCCGATCTATACAGGGCCCATATACAAAAAGCCTATCACAGAAATATCATTACCACCTGCTGTCCCGCTGCCAATTATTTAATTCAACACTACTATCCGACGCTTATACAATATATGATACCGATGGTTTCCCCCATGGTTGCCCATGGGAAGCTGTTGAAAAGCCTTTACGGGATGGAAAGCTATGTGGTTTTCATAGGCCCCTGCATTGCCAAAAAAGTAGAATCCACAGATTTTCAGCATGAAGGAATTATAGATGGGGTATTAACCTTTGAGGAGCTTCAAAAATGGTTGGATTCAGAAGGGATTGACCTTGGCCTTCTCGATGGGCGCCCCTTTGATAATGTATCTTCCAATCGGGGAAAGGCGTTTCCTATAGGAGGAGGGATATTAAAGAGTGCCTTGAAGGATATCACTTCAAATTATGATGCCATATCAGTAAATGGTATTAGCGAATCCATAGAGATACTTGACAGTCTAAAGAATGAAACCGTAGAAAATGCCTTAGTAGAGATCAGTATATGTAAGGGAAGCTGCATTGGTGGGCCAGCTATGCCAAGGGCCACAAGAAACTTTTTCAAGAGCCAAAAAAAGGTTATAGATTATGTGAATTCAAGGGCTACGGGAGAACGTCATTCTACTATCATTATTAATGACCTGGATTTCTCTAAATATTTTTATCACAAGGTCATTGAAAAATCCATCGCCAGTGAAGCAGAATTAAATAATATTTTGAAAAAAATAGGGAAAATTCATCAGGATGACCAGCTTAACTGCGGCAGTTGTGGATATAATACCTGTTTAGAAAAGGCCCAGGCAATCCATGAAGGTATGGCAGAGCCTGATATGTGCATTCCCTTTATGAGAAGTAAGGCTGAAAAAGTTACGGATCTAATATTTGACAATTCACCTAATGCTATTTTTCTTTTAGACGAGGAGTTAACGGTTAAGGAATTCAATGGCTCCTCAGAAAGGATATTTAAGATTAAAGCTGAGGATATAAAAAATAAGGAAATAGGTACGATCCTTGATGACAGCAGCTTTTTTAATGTAAAGCTTACAAAGAAGAACATCATAGGGAAAAAGATAAGCTACCCTAAGTATGGTGTAGTGCTTATCCATAATATCCTATATATAGAAAAGGAGAATCTTATTCTTGCTATTATGAGTGATATAACTGAAGAGGAAAGACATAAAAAGGAGTTAACCAGAGTGAAAGAAAATACCATAAACGCTGCTCAAAAGGTGATAGAAAAGCAGATGAGGGTTGCTCAAGAAATTGCAAGCTTGTTAGGTGAAACCACTGCAGAAACTAAGGTGATACTAACTAAATTAAAGGAACTTACCTTAGAGGAGGCAGGTAAATCATAATGGAATATTTTATAGACGTGGCCTTCGATAAATTAAATAAGCAGGGAGAAGAGCTATGTGGAGACAAGGTAGAGGTAATTTATACAGAGGATAGTGTAATTGTTGTAATGGCCGATGGCCTGGGCAGTGGCGTAAAGGCAAACATTCTTTCAACCCTAACTTCAAAAATTGCAGCTACTATGCTGGTTAACGGAGCCAGTATCTATGAAACAATAGATACGATTGTAAATACCCTTCCGGTCTGTAATGTGAGAAAACTTGCATACTCTACCTTTACCATCCTTCAAGTCCATAGGGATGGGAGGGCTTATATAGCAGAGTATGATAATCCACCTATGTTTTTTATCCGAGACGGAAAAAGCATTAGCATTGAGAAAAGACATAGTATTATTGACGGCAGGGTGGTCAAGGAAGGAAACTTTCAGCTCCAGGAAGGGGATGTCCTTACAGTAGTCAGCGACGGCGTGATTCATGCCGGTGTAGGAGGTGTGCTAAACCTGGGCTGGCAGTGGAATAATGTATTAGAATATATAGAGGGATTGGTCTTAAAGGAAAAGTGTGCAAAGAACATATCCAAAGGCTTAATAGAAGCATGTAAAAAACTGTATTTAGGTGAACCTGGAGATGATACCACCGTTGTAAGCATTAAATTAAGGAAACCAGAGGTAGTGGATCTCTTTACGGGACCTCCTCAGGATTGGGAAAAGGATAGCTGGATAGTAAATCAACTGATGAAGAGCAAAGGAAAGAAAGTGGTATGTGGAGGGACAGCTGCCAACATAGTAGCGAGGGAAACCAAGAGGGAGATTGAAGTTAACCTGGATTTTGAAGATAGAAGTGTGCCCCCAACGGCAAATATTAAAGGAATTGATTTAGTCACTGAAGGGGTTTTAACTTTAAGCAGGGCAGTAGAAATTATAAAAAACTATATCTATACCTCATTAAAGGATGATATTCAGAGCATACAGGGAAAAGACGGAGCCTCAAGGCTTGCCAGACTCTTGATTGAAGATTGTACTAATTTAAATCTATGGGTAGGAAAAGCAGTAAATCCCGTTCACCAAAACCCTGACCTTCCTATTGATTTAAGTATAAAGCTGAAGGTCGTTAATGAATTAGCTGCCCATATGGAGTACTTGGGTAAAACGGTTAGTAAAAAATATGTCTAGCTGAAGGTTAAAAAATCACCAGTCCCATGGGCTGGTTTTTTCTTTTACAGGAGTTCACAGTTCTGCTTCTATCAAGTGTGTAGAAGCATCGTCACTAGCGGTTAAAAAACCATCTAAAAAAATAAAACAAATATATGAACAATTATTCATATAAAATGATTGACAACAGAAATAATAGAGAATATAATAAATACAAACGAATGAATAACTGTTCATATATTCAAATGGAAGAGGTGTTTACATGATTGATCAAAATAATGAATCTCCAAGGTGTGACTGTAATGTAATACATCAGGAGGTGGTTGATTCCGTTAAAGAAAATATGCCTGCCGAAGAAAACTTATATGATTTGGCTGAGCTGTTTAAGGTCTTTGGAGATACCACTAGAATTAAAATAATTTATGCTTTATTTGCTTCAGAAATGTGTGTGTGTGATATTGCTACCCTGCTGAATATGACCCAATCTGCCATTTCCCATCAACTGAGAGTACTAAAACAGGCCAGGCTGGTGAAGTTCAGAAAGGAAGGCAAGGTAGTGTATTATTCCTTGGATGATGAACATATCAAGCATATATTTGATCAAGGTTTAAGTCATATCAATGAATAACTTGAAGGAAGGGACCGAGATGAGGGAAAAAATAATAAAGGAGTTTAGATTAGAAGGATTAGATTGTGCCAATTGTGCTATGAAAATCGAACAGAAGGTAGCTAAGGTAAAGGGGGTAAGTGAAGTAACCGTCAGCTTTGCCACAAAGGCCTTACGAATGAATATTGATGAAGAGCGTAATGAGCATGAGATTGTAGAAAATGTTAAAGGAATTATAAAGAAGCTGGAACCCCATATATTAGTACAGGAAAAAGAAAAGGAAAAGCAGCAATGTTGCCCAGGGCATGGTCACCACCACGGACACGATCACGGGGACCATAGACATTACCATGATCATGGAAACCTCGGGCACCATCATGATCATGGGGATTCCCTTGGGAATGAATCGACCCTATTATTAAAAGGATTAGGTTGTGCCAATTGTGCCCTTAAAATTGAAGAACAAACTAGGAAAATTCCAGGGATCAAGGCCGTTAATATTGATTTAGTTTCTCAAAAACTTAGGATGGAAATGGAGCAATCCGAAAGAAAAGACGAGATTTTTAAGGAAATCAAGGGAATTGTTAAACGACTGGAGCCCGAGGTAGAGGTAATCAGCCTGGAGGCAGGGGCTTCAGGCCTTGGAGGGCAAGGTCAATTTGATCTTGATGCTGGGATGAAAAAGAAAATAATGCGATTTGGAGCAGCAGCAGTGCTTTTTGCTACAGCCATACTATTTGAGCTTCCCCCATGGGCTGAATTTTCCCTATTCTTCTTGAGCTACTGCCTATCCGGTGGGGATGTGGTGATTCAGGCCTTTAGAAATATTGCCAGGGGAGAAATATTTGATGAAAACTTTTTGATGACCATTGCCACTATTGGAGCATTCATCATTGGTGAATATGCAGAAGGGGTGGCGGTAATGCTCTTCTACCAGGCCGGGGAATTCTTCCAAAGTCTGGCAGTCAACCGCTCAAGGAAATCTATTGCAACCTTAATGGACATCAGACCTGACTATGCCAATCTGAAAACCACTGGGGGAGAAAAGCGTGTTTCACCAAAGGATGTGGCTGTAGGGCAACTGATTGTTGTTAAGCCGGGAGAAAAGGTTCCTTTAGACGGAATCGTAGTAGAGGGTAATTCAATGGTAGATACCACTGCGCTAACCGGGGAATCAGTGCTGCGGGAGGTTGAAGAAGGAAGTAATATTTTAGGTGGCTTTATCAATAAAAACGGATTGCTAGTGGTGGAGGTAACAAAGGCCTTTACGGAATCTACAGTCTCAAAAATTCTGGAACTGGTGGAAAATGCCAGTAGCAGGAAGGCACCTACAGAAAACTTCATTACAAAATTTGCACGATATTATACGCCTGCGGTAACAGGGGTGGCTGCCCTTTTGGCAATTGTCCCGCCATTGGTAATCGACGGAGCAGTCTTTTCTGACTGGTTCTATCGGGCATTGATTTTCTTGGTGATTTCATGCCCCTGCGCCCTGGTTATCTCCATTCCCCTTAGCTTCTTCGGAGGAATTGGAGGGGCTTCGAAAAATGGAATTCTGGTAAAGGGAAGCAACTATCTGGAAGCTATGAATCATGTGGAAACAGTAATCTTTGATAAAACAGGGACCTTGACCAAGGGCGTCTTTAAAGTAACTGAAATTAAGCCTGTTGCAGGTATCAGTCAAGAAGGACTGCTGGAATACGCTGCCTTTGCCGAAAGCTATTCCAATCACCCCATTGCTGAATCGATTTTGAAGAGATACGGTAAATCTGTTAACAAGGATGCCATTGAAAAATATGAAGAGTTCATGGGTAAGGGAATTAAAGTACTATTTAGAGGGAAAACCATCTTGGCAGGAAACCCAAGGCTCATGGAACAGGAAGGTATTATATATAATCAGCCCCAGGACCCAGGTACCATCGTTCATGTGGCTGTGGATGGTAAGTATGCAGGCCATCTTATCATTGCCGATGAAGTGAAGCCCGATGCAGCAAGGGCCATCGAAGGATTAAAGAAGATTGGCGTGAATAAGCTGGTGATGTTGACAGGAGACAGTAGGGCAGTAGGAGAAAAAATTGCTGGGGAGCTGGGTCTTCATGAGGTTTATACTGAATTACTGCCTGATCAAAAAGTAGAACAAATGGAACGGATTGAAAAGCAAAAATCAAGTAAGGGAAAGATTCTCTTCGTGGGAGATGGAATAAACGACGCACCTGTGCTGGCCAGAGCCGACGTAGGAGTGGCCATGGGAGGTCTTGGATCTGATGCGGCCATTGAGGCCGCCGACGTAGTTCTGATGACCGATGAACCCACTAAACTATTAACAGCTATCAGGGTTGCTAAAAAGACCCGAAGAATTGTGTGGCAGAATATTACCTTAGCTCTAGGGGTGAAGCTAATTGTCTTGGCCCTGGGGGCAGGGGGAATCGCCACCATGTGGGAGGCCGTATTTGCTGATGTAGGGGTGGCCCTGCTGGCAGTGCTCAATGCGATCCGAGTTATGAAGATTGATTAATAGGAATAAAAGTAATCACTCTGTGTGTATGAGCAGGGTGATTACTTTTTTAGCAAAAATTAGCTGAGTATGCCATGGGGATTATTATGAGACATTGAAATTTTTGGTTTTTTTATTATAATGTAAATAAGAGACAAACCTGAAGAATTTATTTAAAATGTAATACATAGAAATGGAAGAAACTGATATTTGGAGGGATAGCACATGAAAAAAACGTTGAACTTTCCTGTGGCAGAAGCCTTGCTGGCTGCATTGCTTTTTGGGTTGAATGCACCCTTTTCTAAGTTGCTGCTAAGGGAAGTGCCTCCCATGTTTATGACAGGCTTTTTATACCTGGGGGCAGGGGCTGGGATGCTGATAATAAGGAAGCTGGGAACTAAAATATTGGACAGTAAGGAAGAGGCGCTGCTGGATAAAGAAGATCGCCCCTGGGTAATATTGATGATTCTACTGGATGTAATAGCCCCCTTTTTGCTGATGCTGGGCCTTACCTTTACTACTGCCGCCAATGCCTCCCTATTGTTTAATTTTGAAATGGTGGCTACCACCCTGGTGGCAAGGCACTTCTTTAAAGAGGCCATCGGTAAGCGAATGGGTTTTGCTATTGGCATCATCACGATTTCTAGTATTTTATTAAGCGTGGATCTAGGCCAGGGCAGTATTTTCAGCTTTTCTATCGGCTCATTATTAATTCTGGCCGCGTGTACCTGCTGGGGGTTAGAAAATAACTGTACTCGGAACATGTCAGCCAAGGATCCGGCTCAAATTGTGGTACTAAAGGGCTTTGGCTCTGGTACCACTGCCCTTTTGATAGCTCTGTTTACAGAAGGACCTATGACATTCTCCTGGGTAAAGGTGCTATTAGCCTTATTGCTTGGATTTACTGCCTATGGATTAAGTATTTTCTTCTACGTAAGAGCCCAAAGATGGCTTGGGGCCTCAAGAACCAGTGCCTATTATGGGGCTGCCCCCTTTATGGGCGTACTATTATCCTTTATTATTTTAGGCGAGAGGCCTGGTACGCTTTTTGGAATAGCTACACTTCTGATGATTGGAGGGGTATTGCTTACAATTAACGAGGAACATGACCATACCCATATCCACGAAGCACTGGTTCATGACCATAGGCATAGACATGATGATCAACATCATAACCATAGCCATAATTGCCCCATAACAGATGAATTTGAACACAGTCATTTCCATGTGCATGAAGTTATAGAGCATTGCCATGATCATAGACCTGATATTCACCATCGACATGCCCACTAAGAGCCTTAGAAAAAAGATATAGAGATTAATCTTATATGGGGATTAAATAGAATTTTAAAATAGGGTGCAAGGGGGATAATTAAGTGAATGAGATAAAAAGGCGAGAAGCCAAGGGAGCAAAGATAATAAGTATAGGCAGATTAACTGTACTGTGGATTTTATCTTTATTTTTTTTAATCAGTGCCTACGGTCATCTGTTTGTTTTAAAGGGGTATGGAGCCTTAAGCACCCGGGTAACCCTAGCAGGGATTTTATTTGCTTTTATAGGAATACTATTCAATCCCTTTCTTAGTAAAATTATAGGAGACAGAATAGCCTTTTATCCTAAAGGTAAGCTAAAAACTGGTATATTAGTAATGTTGCTTATGGTGGTATATTTTGTCCTCCCATAGTGTTTTTTTTCATTCTTAAATGTTACTACGAATTAAATACAGAAGAGCTGGTCAGATTCGACTCGTTATTTAGCCCCCGATTGTAGACTATAGAACTATTGGATGTGAACTAGAATAATATGATATTATATTTATGTAAAAATAAAAAAATGTGAGGGCGATTAAATGAGAGAACGTGGATTTAATAAGTTATTTTGGGGTTTTTTCTTTATTATGTTGAGCTTTAGGATTCAAGGGTTTGATATCTTACCCGATATAGTAGGATATGTTTTTTTTGCATTGGGCTTTGCAGATCTGGCTTCGAGCAGTCAGTATTTCAAAGAAGCCTCCAAATATAACATACCAATGTTAATGTTATCTCTATTTGCAATCTATGAAAAGCCAGCTCAAGCTGGAGGGGTCACCTTTGGGCAATTTGGGGTATTAAGCTTTATTATTGGTATTGCGTCAATTATACTAAACCTGTTGGTTATCTATAATCTATTTATGGGAATAAAGGAAATAGCACTGGAGGAAGAACATACTGAATTAGCAAATGAGGCCGATGAAAGATGGAATCAATATAAAATTCTTCAAATTGCAATGGTATTTTCAATTGCCTTGATGTTTATACCACTATTGACCTTGATTTATGTTATTGTTTTATTTATTGCCTCCATCTTACTAACCATCAAAATACTTAGCTTTATAAACAAATGTAAAATGGGTTTAAGTCCAAAGGAAGGTCTATAGCTAAATAGATGTGTTTCTGGAAAAACACTGAACAAAACAAAAAATCAAATATTATGGAGAAACGGAGGCTAGACGTAGTGTACACCAAATGTTAGAAAGAGAAGCTAACATTTAGAAAAATACTTCACATAAAGCCTCCTTTTTTCATAGGTTATTTATTGTCAATTATGTCGAATTATGTCGGGATAAAAGGGTAGGGTTTTTTGTTATTTTATAGAATAGTATAAAAAATAGAATTCGTACTTGATTTTGAGAAAGGAACTTAAATAATTATATTTTTTTCTATGGGCGGACCAGGATTCAGGAAAACACACAGATAATTTTGGGTTAAAATGTTAATTTAAATTGTTTAGAAGAAATCAGCTATAGTGATATTTTTAACATACTAGAAAAGCAGTAGATGAAATAACTTGATGATTTAACTCTTTTTACCCAAAGAAGATTAAAATTAAATCCTTTAATTATAACTGATATCAGTTTTTAATTATATATGGGATAATTAATATGTACTTTTTTTATAGTATGAATGTGCAATAGGGTACTAATATATGGTATATGCAGTAATTAAAGGGGAGTTAAAAATGGGGTTTTGGATTTTTATGATGGTTATCAACTTACTAATTCCATTAACAATGGTTGGATTTGGTAAATATTGTACAAAGAATGCACAAAGGAGTAAATATTGTTTTTTTTACTATTAAACTAAGCAAGTCGAAAGAGCAGATGTTAAGATGTTAGCCATTATAAGTCATGCAAAAGGTTTCTATACCGACTAAAACTTAATCAATGTTTCAAGGGGGATAAATGAAAATTATAAAAAGGGTGAGTATATTAGCAATACTTGTATTAATAAGTTTTTTATTAGTATACTGTGATAATAAGGATGAGGGAATAAGTAAATTTAAAACCTATTCTAATGGTAATTATACTATACAATATCCGTCAAATTGGCTAGAACCTGAATTACTCATGAATCAAGATGGTACAAATTCAGTAGTTTTTTCAAAGGAGGATAATCAAATTTCATTGAGAGTAAAAGCAACTCGTTTCTATGAGAATTATCTTGAAGAAAGTGTAAAAGAAATTGAAGAAGAGTTTGAAGAATGTATTGTTGGTGGAAATAAAGGATATAAAATTAATCCTAAAGAGAATGATGAGATAATGAATACTTTTTATTATGTTCAAGAAAAAGATATGCTTTTTGAAATGAATTTTGAATGTCATGCTGATGACTATAATAATTTACAATCTTTAATAGATCAAATAAAAAACACCTTTAAGTTTAATGACTTTGGTTCTTTGAGTGAATTAGAATATAGCAACAAATATACAAGCAGTGCAGAAGTTAATGGTGATGATAGAGAAGCTAAGTGGTTAGCGGATATTGAATTTATTTCAAAACAATTACCTATAAATCATAAGAATTTATTCTTTAAAGTAGAAAAAGAAGATTTTTTAACTAATGTAGAGAGTATAAAAGAAAAAATACCTTTATTAACGGATGATGAAATAATTGTTGAAGTGAGTAAATTGATAGCATCTGTAGGTGATGCACATACACGATTTGAGCATAATCCCATAAAAGAATACCCTTTTTTGTTTTACTATTTTCATGATGGAATTTACTTATTAGAGACTGTACCTGAATATGGTGAATTCATTGGCCTTAAACTAAAAAGTATAAATGGTAAAAGTGTTGAAGAAATTGTAAAATTGTTTCGACCCATAATTTCTTATGAAAATGAATATCTGTTTAAATACTTAATTACTAAAAATATGATTATTCCAGAACTTTTAAATGGTTTAAAGATCACAAATTCAGAAACAGCAAAATATATTTTTATAGACAAAAATGGAAAGGAACACAGTGTTGAAGTCAGCCCTAGCATATTTAATAAGATGGAATTACAAAATAGCAATATAGATAAACCTGAAAGAATGCTGTATTTGAAGAATAGTGATAAAAATTATTGGTACGAATTTCTTGAAGAAGAAAAATTATTGTATTTTCAATATAATTCTTGTGTAAATATGAAGGATAAATCTTTTTCAGATTTTAACAAGGAGCTTTTTGATTTTATTGATAAAAATTCTATAAAGAAACTTGTAATTGATTTAAGGAATAATGGAGGAGGATCTTCTCCTCTATTAGATCCATTTTTTGCTGAACTCAAAAAAAGAGAGAGCCTAGACCAATTCAAAAAACTGTTTGTAATAGTTGGAAGACAAACATTTTCATCTGCAATGTTAAATGCTCTAACATTTAAAAATGTAACTAATGCAACTATCATTGGAGAACCTACAGGGGGTAAACCAAACCATTATGGAGAAGTTAAGAAATTGAACTTAATTAACACTCATACTAAAATTAGCTATTCAACAAAATATTTTACCCACTCAGATGAAGATATAGATACATTTGTTCCAGATCTAATTGTTGAGCCAAATGCCGATGACTATTTTAACAATATAGATCCAGTAATGCAAAGAATATTAGAAATTAATTAGCATCATAAAATTATTTAAGATTTCCAAATTCAAGGATTTAAGGAGGAAGGGAAGGATATTGTGAAAGTCAAATTAACTGTTTTAGAAAGCAAGTGTCGAGGAAATTATCATAAGGCCGGAGATGTTTATGAAGTGACGGATATCTGTCCTCCAATTTGTCATGAATTATGGCAGAATATATATCCTAGCATTTATACATTATTAAATAATGGTGATTTGGATTATGGAAACATCAGGATGAAGAAATTTAAAATGAGGTGTCCAGATAATGGGAAAGTTTTAATACTTGGAGAAGTAGTTGATGGTTAGTAAGCACTAGTACCCTGGGGCAACTAAAATAACGGATTATCCCTAGTTATATACCCTATAGCGGCGTTGTCGTCAGTCTCCATATTGACCGATATAGCTTCTTCAGCCGCCTTGCTCTTGGGAAATTAAACTATAATACATCTTAATGAAGTCGAACGCTGGGAATTACTATAGATTGATGATGGTGTAATATAAGATAACTTGGTGAGGAGCGTAATAGGTATGGAAATAGTAAGATTAAGTAAGCATAATTTAAATTTAGCAGAAGAAGCCGCTCGTTTGTTTTACTGGAATAATAGAAATAAAAGTTGCATTAATAATAGTTTTTTTGAAAATGACAGAAATATCATGTATGTTGCATTACTTCAAGGAAAAGTTGTTGGCAATATTTATGGTTATATTATTGAACGGTTTGATATTCCTAAAAAGCAGTTGTTCCTATACTCTGTTGATGTATTAGAATCATTTCAGAAAAGAGGAATTGGAAAAGCTCTAGTTCATGAGTTTTTAAAACATTTAAATACAGAAGAATTCCATAATGCTTTTGTATTGACGAACAGAGAAAATATTTCAGCGATGAATCTTTATAAATCAACAGGGGCAAAAATAGTCATTTCGGAAGAAGGAGAAAATATTTTGTTTAGATGGATATCATAATTAGTTCACCCTTGAAAGGCATTTCGAATTATGTTACCCTATGGTTAGTTGTTGCTAACCCGAGGTTTATATGCCTATTAAGGTTCATAAACTGAGAAGATAACTTTGGAGTGATAAAAAATGAAATTTGATATCAACAAATTGGCAGAGCATTTGGCAGACTAAATCAGGCTATACTTAATGATTTTGGAAAATAGCAGTGTTTGAAACTTACTTATCCAAACGTAAGCGTAAAAGATTTCCCGATAGAGTTTTACGAAGATGAGGAGATGTAGGAAATAAAAAAGCTCTTTAGTTTAAACTAAAGAGCTGAATTTGCTGGTGCCGATGGTGGGACTCGAACCCACACGCCATTACAGCACACGATTTTGAGTCGCGGTCGTCTGCCAATTCCGACACATCGGCTTATCAGTTCCGCCACCAGGGCCTGTGAACTTGACGAATTTAATATTAACATATTATTCAAAGGCTGTCAACATCTAATTAATAGAAAATAATACAACTATATTTTAGGGGGCTCCCTTGTTATAATGTAGAGGACATATATTGATAAGGAAGGGGGAGGGAGCATGGACCCATTGAGCCATGGACTAATTGGTTTAGCAGTATTTGCCAGTCAAAATCCTTCAGGCTTCACCAGTCCTGCCTGTATTGGAGCAGTGCTTGGTGCAATGGCCCCGGATTTAGATATTATCGCTAAGATAAAGGGAGATTACGCCTACTATAATCACCATAGGGTAGAAAGTCACTCTGTTCCAGGAATCATTGGATTATCCGCTTTAATTACCCTTGGATTATATCTGTTCTTTCCAGGAATGATTCTGACACAGGTTTTTATTTGGTCGTTAATTGGGGGGCTGACCCATATCCTTTTTGACTTATTAAATTCCTATGGAGTTGCCTTGTTATATCCATTTAATAGGAAAAAATATACTTTAAGTCTATTGATGATCTATGATCCTGCATTAATTATACTTTGTATATCTCTAGTATATAGGCGGAAAGCCAACTATAAAGAAAGCTTTGTTTTTTCTCTACTCTTTATTTTGTACCTTTTGATCAGAGCCTATGATAGGTATCGTTTGAAAGGAAGGCTAAAGGGGCTGCTGGCTGGGGAAGGGATTGAACAGATCAAGGTAATGCCTTCGACTTTTAACCCGTTAAAATGGGATTTTGTTGTGGAAACCAAGAACTTCTTCCATGTAGGAGAAGTTGGGAGCCTATATAGGAAAACAAACTTTTTAAGAAGATTGAAGAAAATGCGGGATGCATTGATTCAAGAATCCCTCAAGGAAGAGTTGGGGATTTATTTTTCCAGCTTTACACCCCTCATGCATATTGATATGATAGAACGTGAGAAGGACAAAATATTAGTTCGCATGACTGACCTGAGATATCGAATAAAAAACCAATTTATGCATCATGCTTGGTTCTACTATGGTAAAGAGGATGGCAAATTGCTTGACAGCTATTTTTATCCTTTTCAATTAGAGCAGCGTGTCAATTTGCCTAAAAATAATCAGTGATTGAAGCTGATTATTTTTATATGCAATAATTTTAAAATTAAAGGAACTATTTTCTAATTGCCCCGTCTAATTTGTTAAAGGGGCAGATGAAAGGAGTGAAGCACTTGAATCAACAAGAAATCTCCTTAATAGAAAAGGTAAAAAAGGGAGATATCGCAAGCTTTGAAGTACTTATAGAACCTTATCAGAAAAAAGCTTTTAATATCGCCTACCGAATGCTAGGGAATTTAGAGGATGCAAATGATGTTACCCAGGAGGCTATGATTAAAATTTACAAGTCTATCAGTGGATTCCAGGGGAAGAGTAGCTTTTCAACTTGGCTTTATTCAGTGGTAAGCAACTCATGTATTGATTATATCCGTAAGAATAGAAGGGCAGTTGTTGTTTCGCTGGATCGGGAATACGATACCGGTGAAAGTATGTATAAATTTGAAGTTGCTGATGAAATGAATACTCCGGAGTATTTATTTGAAAGAAATGAGACAAAGAGAATAATTCATGATGCCATTAATCAATTAAATGTTGATCAAAGAGAAATTATTATATTAAGAGATATAAATGGATTTAGTTATAATGAAATTGCAGAGATATTGAAGTGTTCAGAGGGGACGGTTAAATCAAGAATCAGCCGTGCCAGAAGCAATCTAAAGACATTATTAACCAAGAAATTACAACGGGCTTGAAAGGAGGGGTAAAATGGATTGTAGGAACTTTGAAGAGCTTAGCTCTTTATATATTGATAATATGTTATCTAAGGAAGAAGCAGTCAGCTTCGAAGCTCATCTCGAAAATTGTGAGGAGTGTAATATGAAATTAAAGAATCTACAATTGATTGTTGAGTCTATGAATGAAATAGATGAAATTGATTTACCTGACAACTTTACCGCTTCCCTCCGTGAAAAGCTTCAGGAGATTGAAGTAAAGCCGAAAAAGAAAAAATGGCAAAATTGGAAGGTATTTAGTGCTGTAGCAGCGGGATTATTGGTTACGGTATTGACAGCTTCACTGTTAAATCAAGATGACTTCAAAATAAGGAATGATGAGCCTAGTACCCAAAACTACTCCCTTAATCAGCATGATGACTCAGCTCGGGTGAGGGGCGAAGAAGCAGAAATGGCTGAGGATGTTGCCCCTCAGGAGTCAGCAGAAGAAAAGGCGCTTACCTTTAATAAGAATGCTGACTCATCTGGAGGCTCCCCTGAATCGCAGGAAATGACAATTATGAAAAACACTGCTGATTCAAGAAAGCTTATTGAACAGGGAAATATTCTTTTAGAGACTGAAAACTTTGACCAGATATACAAAAGCATTACAGAGTTGGTGTCAGCAAGCAATGGTTATATTCAACGGTCTGATAGCTACTATCGTCTGTTGAATCGAGAAAAGCCCGATGAATCCTTAAAAAATGCCTATCTGTCTATTCGTGTTCCGAATGACCGCTTTAAGGATGTATTTGAGCAGTTAAAGGCCTTGGGAGTTGTGATAAATCAAAACATCAACGTTGAGGATGTGACAATCACCTATCATGACATGGAAAATGAGGCCCTTAACCTTGAGGTGCAAGAGGAAAGATTAAGGGAAATTCTGCAAAAAGCTGACAAGGTAGAGGATGTTTTACAAATTGAAAATGAATTAAATCGGATTCGAACGCAAATTAACAATAATAAAACGGCCCTCAGAAACTATGATCAGCTCGTTGCACTTTCAACTATTGATGTACAAATAGAAGAGGTACAGGAATCCTCAGCTAAAATCCAAGCAAGCAATAGTGGGCTTTGGAGTATGGCTCGGAACAACTTTATTCAATCAATTAATCAAATTATCTATTTCGGAGAAATTTTGTTTATCAAGCTATTTGGAATGATTCCAGTGATGTTGGTTATCACCATTGTGGGCGTTCCAATAGGTTTAATAATATATAAAATAAGAAGAAGGAGGAATTAACATGAAAAAAACATTGCTTCATAAGGGATTATTGGTTTCAGTTTTGACATTGGCTATGGTAGGATTTTTCTTCATGGGTGGCTTATATACCTCAACGGTTGAAGCCGATTCAACAGCCAAAGACATTTCAGTTAACGGGGTAGGCGTAGTAATGGCAAAGCCAGACATTGCAGTAGTAAACATTGGTGTAGAAACCAGCAATAAGGATTCTAAGACAGCCCAGGAAGAAAACACAAAGTCAAGCAATCAATTATTAGAAACGCTTAAAAAATTGAACATTAAGGAAGAGGATATCAAGACAGCCTCCTATAACATGTATAGAGAGCGTCTCTATAATACTCCTGATGGAAAACCAATCGACGGTGAGTTTAAAGTTACCCATATTTATGAAGTAACCATCCGAAAGATTGACAATGTGGGATCAATCATCGATACAGCCAGCAAAAACGGGGCAAATCAAATTAATGGTGTTCGATTTACCGTATCAGATTCTAGCAAATACTATAATCAGGCCTTAAAAAGTGCCATCGGAAACGCTGGGGGCAAGGCTGAAACCATAGCCAGTGCCCTTGGAGTTAAAATTGGAAAACCCGCAAAGGTAGTAGAAAACAGCTACAATGAACCAATCTATGGTCGTTATATGGATGTAAAGCAAGAATCCCTAGCAAATGATACAGCCATTTCTTCAGGGGAGTTGGAAATTAGAGCCCAAGTTCAAGTGACCTATAACTACTAATGTTTATATTATTGGAATGACTAAGGGGTAGGTTAATGGCTTGCTCCTTGCTTCCATATCTTATATAATTGAAGAAATCACTGTAAAAAATACGATTGAGCAGATAGCTTAGTCGTATTTTTTATTTCTCATTTGGGAATTAAAAAACAAAAAAAGGCCTATGTCATAGCAAAAAAAGAAATGATGTTTCTAGAAATATCGTATATAATACGATGAATGTTATCCGGAACTTTTGTATAAAGAGACCTTAATCATAATAAAATTGCTGAGGATAGTATGGCTGTAATCCATGGGATTATAAAGAAAGGTGAGGAAATGAATATCAGTCAAAAACTCATAAAGAAGCTGATGCAGCAAAAGGACGAGCAGTTTAGTAACCTGATGAAGTATTGCTTACATGGTAAAGATGAGCAGTTAAATGATATAGAAAATTTTCTGGGCATATTAAATGAGGCTAGCCAGGTATTAGAAAACAAAGCTCTTGTAAATTTTAGCAATAAGCTGCATTCATCCTTAGCATTATATGGTGATGGAGCAAAGAAAAATCAGGATTTATTAATGAAGATATTAAATCCATACATTAGTATTTATTTAGAAATAGAAAGGCTGGACAGGGTTTTATTTTGTGATGATACGACTGGAGAGGGCTGTTGTCAGGAAAACGAGCATAATCGTACCGGGCATCTTGGTACAATCCTTGTAGTTGATGACGATGTGCTAATATTACAATCACTTAAGAAGCTGTTTACTACCAGGGGATATGAAGTAATTCTTTCCCCAAATCCCTTTGAGATTATAAAAAAAACAAAAGATAACAAAATAGACCTTGTTATCTTGGATTTGATGCTGCCTGAAATAGATGGCTTCGAGGTAATAGAGTTAATTAGAAGAACAGAGCCGGAGCTGCCAATTATTATGTTATCAGGAGACACGAATATTGTAAGTAAAACCAGCGCATTAATGATGGGGGCCGATGATTATATTACAAAGCCCTTTGAAGCTGAGGAGCTAATTGCTAGAGTGGAAAGAACATTGACCAGGGCCTTTTGCTTTAAGGCAACATCTATCGAAGATGGATTAACAGGTGCATATACTAAGAGTTATTTTTGGGAAAAGATGAAGGAAGCTACAAATATATACAGAAGAGATGAAAGGGCATTTTCCATCGCCTTTGTCGATATGGATTATTTTAAAGATATCAATGACACCTATGGCCATCTGACGGGGGATGAGGTTCTAAAGTGCTTTACTTGTACGTTGAGGTCCAGCCTAAGACTTTCAGATCATGTATTTAGGTTTGGGGGAGACGAATTCGTGATTTATTTTCCTGAAACAAATGAAAAAGCAGCTTACGATGCGCTGGAGCGATTTAGAAACAGTATTAACTATAAGGAGTGCATAAAAAATAATACAGGGATCGTATTTGAAGGATCATTTAGTGCTGGCATTACAGAAATAAAAGGCATAAATGATGGAATTGAAAATATTATTGAAAGAGCAGATATAGCCTTATATGAGGCCAAGACCCAGGGAAAAAATAAAACCTGTATATACGGAGCTGCAATAAATTCAGAAGAGAACTAATAATTATCTTTTAGGCTGATGAAATGGGGGTATAGAGTATAGCAGTAATATTTATCAATCAGGGAGAAGGGGTCTTATGGAATGTAGATATGAGATAGTAAAAAGTCAGGAAGGATTACCAATAAAGGCATTTATACATAGTATCAACGGTTTTGAAATGCACTGGCACAATGAATTGGAGATACTATTGGTTCTTCAGGGATCAGTAAATATCAGGGTGGGGAATGAGCGATTTTTTCTGAAGGAAAATGATTTGATATTGATAAACATGAATGAACTCCACAATATCAATAAAACCAGCGAAGATAATGTTCTGTTGGCGCTGCAAATTAATCCGAAATATTTCTTTGCCTATTATCCAAAACTCAGGGAAATGGCATTTGAATGTAAATCTTTTCTTTATGGAAGGGATGAACAGAAAAAGTACGATATGATTAGAAATTATTTAGCTCAAATAGTATGGGAGCTTAACAAAAAAAGAAAGGGCTATCAGTTAACAATAGGAAGTATTGTATACATGCTTGCGGCCTATTTAGTAGAAAACTTTGACTATACATTAATGGAAGATACGAAGGTAGCAAGTATAAGTAAGGATATTATCCGTATTCAAGGGATTATCAGTTATATTAACGATAATGTAGACAAAAAAATTACCCTTAAGGAGATAGCCGATCGAGAGCATCTCAGCGTCTATTATCTGTCACATTTCATCAAGAAGAATATGGGCATGTCCTTTCAAGAGTACCTAAGTAATATAAGACTAGACAGAGCTGTTAACTTATTATCGACAACAAACAAAACCATAACAGATATATCCTACGAAAGCGGGTTTCCCAGTACTAAAGCCTTTAATAAGCTCTTTAAGGATATATATAACTGTACGCCTACAGCATATCGGAAAAAAAACGAAGATAAAACCTATATTAATAATAATCGGGAGAATAAAAAGAGCAGAACATACTTTGATGTAGATAGAACAGAAGCATTTAAAAAGCTGTTCAGCTATCTGAAACCAGTTGAAGATAATACGCTGAACGATAATATGTCAACTATCGGTGAATGTATATCGGCAGATGCTAACGATGAAGGAAGGGACTATAAACCCTATTGGAAAAAATTAATCACCTATAGCAACGCATCAGAAGGCTTAAGAAAAGGATGGCAAAGCCAGCTTAAGGAATTACAGCATGAAATAGGATTTGAATATATAAGATTTCATGGAATCTTTTCTGATCATATGATGGTGTATAATTTGGAGGATGATGGTAACGTAATTTATAACTGGTCTCATGTTGACGAACTCTTTGATTTTTTCAAAGAAGTGAATATAAAGCCATTTATTGAGCTGGGATTTATGCCGTCTGAGATTAAAAGCTCAAATGAAGTCATCTTTTGGTGGAAGGCAAATGTTTCTCAACCAAAGGATATTAAATTGTGGACTAATTTAGTCCAGGAATTTATCAAGCATTGCATAAACAGATACGGGCTAGAAGAAGTAGAAACCTGGTATTTTGAAGTGTGGAACGAGCCAGACTTAGAATACGTTTTTTGGATTGGCGATAGAGGGAGCTACTTTGAATTCTATAGGGAAACTGCTTTGGCAATCAAGTCCATTTCCCCTGGTTTGAGAGTAGGAGGACCATCGATTACCTATCAAATCCTTAAGGATGGAACCTGGTTTGAAGATTTTTTAACCTACTGTAATAACAATCAGATACAGTTAGATTTTGTGTCATTGCATATTTATCCAGAAGACTTTTCCTCCAAGGAAAAGGTTCAAGAGCTAGCCCTTAAGGCCATAGAAAGAGAAGACAATTCAGAATTATTTTCTGAATGGCAATGCCTAAAAAGAATATATTATGGCAAGCATCATACCTATGATACGCTAAACTCAGTTAATGACAAAATGAGCAAATGCTTACAATATAGACCTGACCTTTATATAACGGAGTGGAATGCTTCCTCATATTGTCGTAATCTAATTAATGATACCTGCTTTGCTGCCACATTTATCATAAGCAATATTGTAAAGTCCATAGGAAAAACTGATGCTATGGGATATTGGACATTTACCGATATCATTGAAGAAGCAAAGCTTGGAATTTCTTCATTTCATGGAGGCTTTGGGTTAATTAATAAAGAAGGATTAAAGAAGCCATCATATTTTGCATACTATCTTTTATCCAAATTAGGGAATAAAATAATTGAACAGAGTGAGGAGCATATCATCACTAAAAAGGATGAAAATATTCAGGTGCTGGTCTATAACTATGCCTACTTTGATAGCCTATTTTCAAGCGGTGATACCTCGGCCCTTACAAATACTGAAAGGTACGCTGTATTTGAAGAAAAGCCTGTAAAGAAAGCAGCGTTACATATAGGGGGGCTACTGGGCTATTACAAAATAACCCGATATCAGCTAAATAAAGAGCATGGTTCCGTGGTTGACACATGGATAGACATGGGTGCGCCGGAAAATATGACTAAAGAGGAGATAACTTACCTACAGGGAAGGGCCTATCCAAAGGTTACAGTAGAATACCAAGAGCTTGCGGGTGAATATAAGGAAGAACTATACGTGCCAGTCCATGGTGCAGAGCTAATCGTACTAGAGAAAAAGCTTAAATAGCCAGCAGCAAAAATGGCTTTGTTAATAAGTATGAAGCTGTTTTTTTATGTGATGCGAAATGTTTTGTTCAAATATCTACCTAAATGACAAAAAAAAGGATGGATATCAGCAAAAGAAGCATATCATGAGAAATGAAAATCACGGATAATAGAAAAATAAGCCTTTTGACCTATTGCAAAATGCTTATTGGTATTTCAATAACAAATTATATGAAAGGAGGATAATTATTGCGGATTTTTTTAGGCAAAAAGAAGCATCAAATAAGTATCATAATCATGATCGCTTTATTGCTTCCAATGATAGTACCCGGAGCATCATTTTTTTCCTTTGCCAATGGGGATGGGACTGAGGGATTAATAGATATTGAAGGAGTACTGTCAACGGAAAGCGAGGATAAGACGGTTACAGAGGCAGTCTACTCAGGGCCGGATGATTTTCAATTTCTCACAAACATAGAGCTCACGGATGAAGACGGCCAGCCATTAGAGGATGACGTAGACAAGAGCGCTAAAGTACGGATCACTTACTATTATGAAATTGAAGATGAATTCGTGGTAGATGTAGAAAAACCCTATACACTGACTATCCCTGAGGAGATCAAAATAGTAGAGGATATGGAAATCGAGCTGAACTCTGGGGATTTAATGGCTACTGTTAACATCTATACCGACAACAGTGTAACGATTAAGTTTGCGGAGGGTATAAATGATCTTTACGATAGACACGGATACTTTTATGTTTATACCGAGTTTAACGAAGAGACAATAGGCGATGGTGGTGAAACAGATATAGTTTTTGACCTGGGGGGAGAAAGTACCCATACCATCACAGTAAAATTTGAGGAGGAGCCTGAGACGGTTGATGTTATACTCAATAAAACAGGAGATTACGACAAGGAGAACAATCTAATCACCTGGAACATTAAGGTTACACCCGAGACATCCCCAAATTTAAAACCCATTCATGATGTAGTCATCAAAGATATTATTCAAGAGGGTCATAATTACGTAGAAGATTCCGCCCAAATTACACCTGCTGTAGCCGGTGAATTTACATGGGATAATGACAAAACCCTTACTTATCAATTTAATGAGCCTATCAATACCACTGAGGGAGAAGAATATACCATCACATTCAACACCAGGCCAGAGCTTTCAGCCTTCGATTCTGAAGGAAAAGTGCTTTCATTTAGGAACGAGGTTGAGGGAACCTTTGAGGGTGGTGAGTCTCAGCCCGATGACGCTGTAGTGAAAACAACAGTCGATTTTATCAGTAAAAGTGGGAAATACAATCCTGGAACGAAATCAATTGATTGGACAGTGACCATTAACAGCAATAACCTAAAGCTGAGCAATGCAATAATTAGGGATGAATTGCCCAATAGTGGAGATGATTTTCCATTAAAATTGATCACTGATTCTATCGAGCTTGATGGTAATCCAATATCTATATCTGGTCCATTGACCTACGATGGATATACAATTGAATATGTCTTTGACGAAGAAATCAATGAAAAGCACACCTTAACCTATTCAACTGAGGTTGTTGATCCAGATGCCTTTAACTCAAATACTCAAAAAAAATATAAGAACAACGTAACCCTAGTAGGGGATGGCGTTCCTGGAGATGCAACAGATGGTAAAGAAGTGGGGGTGCCCACCAGTGTAATTAAAAAAGTAGGTTCGGGCTATAATCCTTCAACCCACGAGATTACCTGGAAGGTTACGGTAAATAGCAATAAAATTGAAATAATCAACCCTGTGGTTACTGATGATATCCCTACAGGGCTAGAATATGTTCCAGGCTCCTTTAGGGTAGCGGAAACACCAGTCAGTGAGGGATTTACCTATACTCCCCTGGGAGGAGAACCAAATAAAACAGGAACAATTTCCTATAATTTTGAAGGATATAAAAATGACGACAAGATTAACGATACCTATATCCTAGAATTTGAAACAAAAGTACTGGATAATAATCTCTGGGCCAATAATGCCAGCAAAACCTTCAGGAATACCGCAAAATTGGATGGAGATAATATTACTGAATCCACTTCAGAAGGCAGCCAGAAGGTCACCAGTGAGGTCATCAAAAAAACAGGGATAGATTATAATTACCTCACCCGGGAAGCCACCTGGAAAATTGTTGTCAATCAAAACGAGATGACCATAACTAACGCCTATGTAGTAGATCCAATAGGGGAGTATCAAGAGTTTGTACCCGGGTCAGTTACCATTAATGGAAATCCAGCCCAAGGGGGAGCAGAGGAAGAAAAGGGTAAATACTTTTTTGATGAAGCTACCAAAACCCTTAGGTACAACTTTGAAGAGGTAATTGATAAGGAACAAACCATCACCTTTAAAACCAAGATTCCAGAGGATAAACTCGATATTTTCTATGAAAATGGAGCAAAGCTCTTAGAAAACAAGGCAACCCTATATGGGGAAGAAATACCAGACAGTGGTGTTTCCTCAGAAGGAAACAACAAAGTTAACAATACAGTTGTTAGTAAAAAGGGCCTCTATACCAATGGCAATGCCTTCATCGATTGGGAAGTGGTGATTAATCAAAATCAAATCCCTATCGAAAATGTCATTCTTGAGGATACCTTGCAGGAAGGACTAGAGCTGGATACATCCTCAGTCAAGCTATTCAAATTAGAGGTTGATACAGATGGAAAGTACTCAATAGGTGAAGAAATACACTTAACCGCTTCTAATATTAAGTACAATAGTGAAACCAGAAAATTTGAATTCCATTTTACAGAAAATATAGAAGAAGCCTATATGTTGAGATTTACAACGGATATTGCAGATACCCACAAGGACGCCACTTTCAAGAATACAATTCATTTTAAAGGAAGTACAGGAAGTGAAAGCGGCACCAGTGATAATGTAAAGGTTAAATTTCAAACTGGCGGCGGCGGTGCAGGGGGAACCACCAGAGGCAGTATTACCCTTATCAAGGTAGATCAGGATTATCCCAATAAAACCCTTAAGGGAGCAATCTTTGAACTGCTTGATCAGTACCAAAATGTTCTAAAGACCTCTGAACCCACAGGAGAAAATGGTGAAGTGGTATTTAAGGGATTAAAATTTGATACAACATACTATGTACGGGAAAAGGCCTCTCCTGATGGATATGTATTAGATGATACGCCCTATGAATTTCAGGTTGTCGACGAAGCGGGCAAAAAAGATATTGAACGCAACTTTGAAAACACCATTATCAAAGGCAATATGGAATTTACAAAGCTTGATGAAAGCAACGAACCCCTGGCAGGGGCAGAATTTAGCCTATATAGGGCTTTGGATGAAACCTTTGTGGCAAAAGCTGAAAGTGATGCCAGTGGCAAGGTAGTATTTAAGGACATTGCCTTCGGAAGCTATGTAATCAAAGAGACAAGGGCTCCAGAGAGTTATCTGTTATCGGATGTGGTACTAAAAGCAACCATAAGTGAAAATGGTGCTACAATTAAGGCTAACCCTGAAAGTGTTTCCAATACTAAAATCAAAGGAAACATTGAGTTTACAAAGCTAGGTGAAGGGGAAGAGCCCTTGGCAGGAGCAGAATTTAGTCTATATAGGGCTGAGGAGGAGACATCAACTCCATTGGCTAAGGCCATCAGCGACGCCAATGGAAAAGTTCTCTTTACAAACATTGACTATGGTAACTATGTAATTAAAGAAACCCAGGCTCCAGCGGGCTATCAGTTATCAGACATAGTCCTAAAGGCCTCCATAGTGGAAAATGGTGTTACCGTTAAGGCCGATCCTAATCGTATCTCCAATCATAAAATCAAGGGAAATATCGAATTCACTAAATTAGGTGAAGGAGAAGAACTCTTGGCAGGAGCAGAGTTTACGCTTTACAGGGCAGACGATGAAGCATCTCCCGTGGCAGAAGCCCTAAGCGACGCCGATGGCAAGGTGGTATTTAAAGACATTGCAATCGGAAGCTATGTAATCAAAGAAACTAAAGCTCCAGAGGGTTATCTATTATCAGACCTGATACTAAAGGCTGTTATAAACGAAAATGGGACTACAGTTAAGGCTAACCCTGCAAGTATTTCTAATGCTAAAATAAGAGGTAATATCGAGTTTACAAAGCAGGGTGAAAGCAACGAACCCCTGACAGGGGCAGAATTTAGCCTATATAGGGCCTTAGATGAAACCTTTGTGGCAAAAGCTGAAAGTGATGCCAGTGGCAAGGTAGTATTTGAAAGTATCGCCTATGGAAGCTATCTAATCAAAGAGACAAGGGCCCCTGAGGGGTATCTGTTATCGGATGTGGTACTAAAAGCAACCATAAGTGAAAATGGTGCTACAGTTAAGGCTAATCCAGAAAGCATTGCTAATACAATAATTAGAGGAAGCCTTGAGGTATTAAAAGTAGATAGATATACCTCAAGACCATTGGCAAATGCCAAGATTGCAATCTATACTGAAGGCGATGTTTTAGTAGCGGAAAAAATAACTGACAATAATGGAATTGCACGATTTGAGAATCTAGCCTATGGTAAATACTATTTTAAGGAAACCCTAGCACCAGCAGGGTATGTGAGAAATAGTGAAGCGCATCTGTTTGAAATCAGGGAAAATGAAGTAACAGTAAAGGTTACGCTGGAGAATAGAAAGAAATCAGATCCTGATCCTGATCCCGATGACCCAGATCCAGATCCTAAGGATCCAGAACCTAAGGATCCAGACCCTAAAGACCCAGAACCTAAGGATCCAGATCCTAAAGATCCAGAACCTAAGGATCCAGATCCCAAAGATCCAGAGCCTAAGGACCCAGATCCCAAAGATCCAGAACCTAAGGATCCAATTGAAGAAACCACTCCTAAGGAAACCCCTAAGGAGGGTGAAGTAGATGTACCGGAGGATGGTACTCCTGAGATTGTTACTCCTCCTGATAATGGTACAGTAATCGTAGATGAAAACGGGAAGTGGACCTATACCCCAAATCCAGGCTTTGTAGGAAAAGACAAATTTGCTATTAAAATTATCCATCCAGATGGCACAGAAGAAGAAATACTTGTGGAAATAGATGTAGAGGATATACCACTTGGAGGCATAGATGTGCTTCCTAAAACTGGAGAAGGCAGTTCAATAGCATACTACATTGCAGGATTAATACTGGTACTTTTGGGAGTATTCCTAAGAAGAAAATTTGTACAAAAAGTATAGCTGCAGTAAGAAAAAAGGCAGAGGGTTAAATCTCTGCCTTTTTAAAAATTAGTTATTATTTAGAGTGATAAACAAAGAATCTAAGGCAGGATTGGCAAAATGAAAAAAATATCAACAATAATTATTATAATGGGACTCTTAATAGCAGCATATCCCAAGGCCTCAGAATTATATGCAGACTATCAACAGAAAAAATTGATAGACCAATGGCAACAAAGTCTGTCTATAATCGATATTGGTGAAATTGCAGAAGTGGAGTCTGAACAAATACAAAACCATGAGCAAGAAGAGAATTTACCCGAAAGCATAAATGAAAATGAAGAAAATAAGGAAGAAGATAAGAAAAGGATAGCAGAAAGAAGAGCGAAGGAAAAAGAAGCCTATATCAAGAAACATATGGAGGGTATGTTAAAAATAGATAAAATTAAATTCAGTCAGCCTATACTCAAGGGGGCTACAGAAAATAATCTAAAAATATCAGTAGCCAGTGTAGCAAACTCGGGAGAACCAGGGGAAGTAGGTAACTATGCCATAGCAGGCCATAGAAGCCGTGGCTTTGGAAGAAACTTTAATCGGTTAGAGGAGGTTGAGGCTGGCGACATTGTATCCGTAGATACTGGCGAGAGCCAATACGAGTACACTGTAACAGAGATACTATATGTTAAACCAGAAGAAGTGTGGGTGTTGAATAACAATAATGAGGATAGGGAAATAACCTTAATTACCTGTCATCCTATGGTTAATCCTACCCATAGATTAATTATTAAAGGTATGATTTTAGATTAACAGACTATTTTATCCATCATTCCTATTGCTCTCCTTGTTTATCTGCCAGGAGACTAAATTAAGATAACAACTGATTAATTGCCAAGATTATAGGGTAATAATACCTTAAATCCTGGCTTTTCTTTTTGGTATTATTCATTATTGTAAGGAATGTATACCATATTTTTAAAAAAGGACCTATGGGCTATTTATTTAAAGTGCAAACTATGGTAATATGAAAAAAAATATATTTTTGTCAGTGAGCTTTTCACCGATAAAGGCAAACCTAGCGAAAGCTAGGGACGCAAAGCTAATGGGCCTTCCTTAGAAATAAGATGGCAGCCAAGCTACCGAAAGGAGAGTTTTTTATGTTAAAGCGTGTACTCTTCCCATTGCTGATTATATTATTATTCTCATCTACATTATCCTTTGCTTCTACCTCAAGCATTGATAAAAGTCAAATTGATAATGGAATAGTAAGTATTGATTATACGCCTGAAAAGGGTGCGATCACAAAAGTAATGATCGTTAAGGGCAATATAAAATATACTTACGATTTGAAATCTAGCAACAGCTTTCCATTACAGCTTGGGGACGGAAGATATTCAGTTTCTATTTTAGAGAATGTATCTGGCAGCAAATATAAACAGGTGGAAAGGGAAGAAATAGATGTAAAGCTAACAAATGTCAATAAAGTCTTTTTACAATCGATACAGATAGTTAACTGGAATGATAATATGGAAGCGATCAAGCTGGCTAAGGAGCTAACTAAGGATGCAACAAACGATAATGAAAAGGTAGCGGCTATATACAATTACATTGTAAATAATATAAGCTATGATTATCATAAGGCCAGCAATGTGAAAGCAGGTTATTTACCTGTAATAGACGATACATTAAAAGAATTAAAGGGAATATGCTATGACTACTCAGCCCTATTTGCAGCAATGCTTAGAAGCGTAGACGTACCTGTAAAATTAGTAATGGGAAATAAAAATGATATTGCTACGTATCACGCATGGAATCAAGTTTATTTAAGAGATAGCAATGAATGGGTAATAATAGATACAACCTATGATGCCGGTATGAAAAAAGGCCCTGGGCCTGTCTCCATGATAAAGAATGATAAAGACTATTTTATAGAAAGAGTGTATTAATCTGTATTATGGAATCGAAATAGAGATAGTTAAGTAAGAGCAACCAGATATGATAAGCTGGTTGCTTTACTCATAAGGCCCTTTATATAAGAAGCGTTTTATTCATTAGACTAAAATACTGATTCAAGGATCTAGGTGGAATAGGATTATATCCTAAGCGCAGCCGCTCTGCCAAATCCTTCGTACTCTCGGGTAGCTCCCCGGCGTTACCCATTCTGTAGAAGAGTAAATTACAATTTAACAAATTATAACCTTAATAGAAGGTAAGACACTAAACAACTGTTTTGCTATGTACTTCTTCTTGTTCTTTTTTTGGGAACGGCTTCTCTGTCTTTGCGTACGAGATGACGCCGAACCTTTTCATTTTCTGCTTTTAATTCGGATACACATTGTTTTTGTAAAATAAGCCTTTCCTTTAAATCATCAAGTATTCCATACAAGAACTCATAATGCTGCTGTGGCGTCAAATCATTTTTTTCTTTAGGGGGTTCCTCACAAGCATCTTGATTGATGTAATCTACATTAGACTGATCAGTGTGAATGACAACGTCACATAATAAAAGCTTTAGATTTTTATTTTTCGTACGGATACTGCATTTTCCCTCATGTATGACAATCTCATCGTCACTGTCTAATAAAAGGCTCCCTAATTTTTGTTTATTTAGCTCATCCAAAACACCATTCTTTGGCTTTTTTGTTTTATCCTCTTTTTCCACAGGCTCCACTCCCTTTCTGATTTACTTCATCTTTATATCATATGTCGTAGGAAAAAAATGGTGTTGATTACATTGTTAATTTAATAGGCCTTCTTAATATAATAATATTGGGATGCCCAAGGGCATCCCAATATTGAAAAATTAATATTTCTTACATTCAGCATTTTTATTTTCAATCCAAACATTGCTGAATAAAATCTTAAATTTAATCAGCTTAGGACAACAGCACTTATCACAGTCATTATTTTCGATTGCGGCAGCTTCGTCACCAGAGCTAAGAACACTCTTTAATACATCAGCATTTTCTACTAAAGTCTTAATGTTTTCAGGATTTAGTATATTATATTTTCCATCCATCCTTCTTACCCCCTCTCTCGGTCTACTAAAATATATGAAAATGGTCCCTAAATTGCCACTGCTCTAGTAGATAAAATTCAATGCCAAATAATCAGTATTTTCGACATTGCTGCTGCTCAGAGCTGTTATTAGAAAATTTCATCAGATATTCTATCATTTGAGGTAGGGCTATAGGAGGGAAGGAAATTGGGTATTTTACTATAGAATGAATACGTGTTAAAATATTCATAATACTGTTATGAAGGGATGATAATAAATGAAGAGAGAACGAATGATTATAATAGATGGAAACAGCTTGATTAATAGAGCCTTTTACGCCCTTCCCCCCCTTGTTACGAAAGAAGGTCAGTATACCAATGCCATTTACGGCTTTACGACAATGCTTTTAAAGGTAATCGATGAATATAATCCCCAATACATAGGAGTGGCCTTCGATTTAAAGGCCCCCACCTTTAGACATAAGGAATTTAGCGGATATAAGCTCGGAAGAAAGGGAATGCCCGATGAACTAAGGCAGCAAATTCAGCCTCTAAAGGAGTTATTGGATGCCATGAACATCTTTAGAATTGAGCTGGAGGGCTTCGAGGCGGATGATTTGATTGGTACCCTGGGCAGGTATTGTGAAAGGAATGATATTGAAAGCCTAATCGTAACAGGGGATCGTGATGCTTTACAGTTAGCCTCTGATAAGATAAAAATATTGATAACAAAAAAAGGAATATCTAGCCTGGAAATTTACGATGATAAAAAGATGCTGGAGGAATACGAAGTAACTCCCCTACAGTTTATTGATGTGAAGGCATTAATGGGAGATAAATCAGACAATATACCAGGGGTACCCGGGGTAGGGGAAAAAACAGCCATCAAATTAATTAAGGAATATGGTTCAGCAGAGAATCTAATTGAAAATTATGAGAAAATTTCTGCTGCTAAGCTAAGGGAAAAAATAGAAAATCATATTGAAGATATTATATTAAGTAAACGACTGGCTACCATAATTACCGATATTCCTGTTGAGTTTAATCTGGATAAATTAAGAAGAGATGAGGCAAATTATGAAGAGCTGGTTGCTCTGCTAAGGCGTTTTGAATTTAATAGTTTAGTAGGCCGTTTTTCTAAGGAAAGAAGGACCGAGGCGGCACCACAGGAAGGAAAGGTTACGACAATTGAGAACATAGAAGCCCTGAGTGATGCCCTTTCAAAGATGAAAAAGGCTGGATTAATGGCCTTTAAAACCGTTACAGCAGAAGAAAATATGATAACGGACCAAATTGTTGCCATAGGCTTCGGAGTAGTCCCCGAGGAAATCTATACTTTATCCTTTGAAGCATTGGATTCCAAGGCTGTATTAAAGGAATTAAAACAGGTGCTTGAAGACGAAAAAATAAAGAAGCTAGGACATGATATGAAACGGGAGATGCTACACTTCTTAACCCAGGGAATAGAAATAAAAAATGTTGATTTTGATACCATGATTGGAGAGTATTTAATTGATTCCTCTAAATCCTCCTATCACCTAAAGGAACTTTCAGCCTTTTATTTAAACGAAAATATTTCAGACGAAGATGAGCTTCTAGGCAAGGGAAAAAATCGAAAATCCTATCAGGCTGTTGAACACCTCGGGCTTCACAGGTTTTTAGGCCATCAGGTAAAAGCTATTCTGCAATTAACCTCTCCCATAAAAGAGAAGCTGAAGGCCCTGGAGGTAGAGGATTTATATTATCAGGTTGAACTACCCTTAACAGAGGTATTGGCTACCATGGAATACTATGGAATTAAGGTTGATAAGCATATGCTGATGAAGCTGGAAATAGAATTTAGTAATATGATAAATCAGCTTACAGAGGAAATTTATCAATTGGCAGGAGAACCCTTTAATATTAATTCGCCAAAGCAGCTGGGGGAGATTCTTTTTGAAAGACTATCCCTTCCACCCATTAAAAAAACGAAAACAGGCTTTTCCACCAATGCTGAGGTGTTAGAAAAGCTACAGGGACGTCATGAGATTATTCCTAAAATACTGGAATACCGTCAGGTAACTAAGCTGAAGAGTACCTATGTGGATGGTCTATTGAATATCATTAATCCAGTAACAGGTCGTATTCATTCCAGCTTCAATCAAACCGTCACCACCACTGGCAGAATATCCAGCACTGAGCCTAATCTGCAGAACATTCCTGTAAAACTGGAGATGGGCAAACAACTAAGAAAGGTTTTTGTTGCAGAAAGGGGCTGTCAATTTATTGATGCCGACTATTCTCAAATTGAGCTTAGGGTTTTAGCCCATATTTCAGGTGACGAGAACTTATTGGATGCCTTTGAAAAAAATCAAGATATTCATACCCGTACCGCCTCCGAAATTTTTGATGTACCCATGGAGGAGGTCACCTCGATCATGAGAAGCAGTGCCAAGGCCGTGAATTTTGGAATTGTTTATGGAATTAGTGATTTTGGTCTGGGAGAAAACTTGAAAATCTCTCGAGTTGAGGCGAAAAAGTATATTGACAGCTATTTAGATAAATACCCTGCAGTAAGAAGGTATATGAAAGAAATTGTAGAAAACGCCAAGGAGCAGGGTTACGTGTTGACCATGCTCCATCGAAGAAGGTATCTTCCAGAGCTGAAATCGAGTAATTTTAATATCCGGAGCTTTGGTGAAAGAATGGCCATGAATACACCCATCCAAGGGAGTGCCGCAGACATTATAAAGATTGCCATGGTAGAAGTTTATCGACAGCTGAAGCAACAAAAATATGAGGCAAAATTAATTTTACAGGTCCATGACGAATTAATTGTAGAAGTGCCCAATGAAGAAAGGGAAGAGGTTGCAGAAATTGTTCGCAGCGCCATGGAAAAGGCTGTGGCTTTAAAGGCAGCCCTCAAGGTAGACTTATCTATAGGAAATAATTGGTACGAAGCGAAATAAGGAGATGCACGGCTATGAAAAAGGTAGTTGGATTAACAGGCGGAATAGCCAGCGGAAAAAGTACCGTATCCAGTCTATTAAAGGACCTTGGTGTGGTAATCATAGATGCCGATGACATTGCCAGGAGCATCGTCAGGGTTGGTTCAGATGCGCTAAAGGAAATCAGAGCATATTTTGGTCAGGAGTATTTTTTTTCAAATGGAGAATTGAATCGTAAGAAGCTCGGGGAGCATGTATTCAACCAGGAGGAAGCCCTAGATAAACTTAATGAAATTACCCACCCAAGGATCATAGAAAAAATAAAAAATGAAATAAATTGGCATAAGCAAAATTCACCAAATCCTGTTATAATAGTAGATGCAGCCCTATTAATTGAAATGGGGCTGGTGGATTTGGTAGATGAGGTCTGGCTGGTGGCTGTTCCCTATGGTACCCAGTTGAAACGACTGATGGAAAGGGAAAATTTGACAGTGGAAGGAGCGGAAAATCGCATCTCTTCTCAAATGTCCCTTGAGGAAAAAAAACACTTTGCCGATAAAATTATTGATAACTCCGGTGATGTAGTAGCATTGGAAGAACAAGTGAGAAAAATATGGCAGGATATGACTAGGGAATGATCTTTCGGAGGGATAGACATTGATTACTAAACTGGGTAGGCGGATTCGATTTTTACTTTTTTTACTGTTGGTGCTGTATGGCTTGGTAAGTAGTGCCAAGTGGGTGCTTAATACGGCATATCCATTTCACTATCGGGACTTGGTAGATAAATATGCAGCGGTTTATGAGGTTGATCCATACCTTGTGGCAGCGATTATTCGAAACGAAAGCAAGTTTAATCCTGAAGCTATCTCAAGGCGAGAGGCCAGAGGATTAATGCAAATTGCGCCTATTACAGGGGACTGGGCTACAGAAAAGCTTGAAATTCAAGATTACACTGTGGAAAGGCTCTATGAGCCAGAGCTGAACATTAAAATTGGCTGCTGGTATTTAAACACTCTGAAAAATCAATTTGATGGAAATTTAGAACTGATGATTTCCGCCTATAATGCAGGAAATGGGAATGTTTCCAAATGGCTGGAGAACCCTGAATATAGCAAGGATGGAAAAGGATTGGATTATATACCCTTCCCTGAAACTAGATCCTATTTACATAAGGTAACTCGGGACTATGAGCGGTATCAGGTGATCTACGGGCAAGGGCTTGGGGCCTTTATTAAACTGATCCTTAAGCAATACTTAAATTTATAAACTCACACGTAGACATACTAAAATCGTTTATGTAATGGTGCAATGTAATTTGACTCAACTGCAGATAAGCATCTTTACAAGAGGGGGAACCAATGATGAATAAGAAACGATTCATACTATTTATGATTTTTATCATGCTTTTTTTCACCGCCTGTACTAAAGAGATGAATCAGGAGGGGGAGGCCCCCCCTGAAGAGGTAGCAGAGGAGAATCTGGAACCTATAGAGGGTGGCAGCTTTAAGCTGTCGGTAACAAGATTTAACACGATTAATCCTCTTTTTAACAATGAGCCAAGCCTTAAGCAGGTCCATCAGCTGATTTATGAGGGCCTGGTGGCCTTTGATCAAGAGCTGAATATTAAACCCATGCTGGCCCAGGGATGGACAATTTCTGACGATGGACAAAGTATTGATTTTGTCCTGAGAAAGGATGTAAAGTGGCATGATGGAGAAGCCTTTACGGCAGAAGACGTAATCTTTACTTATCAAGTCATTAAAGGAAATATGCAGCAGATTAAAAATACCTCTATCTACCAAATGAGTCTACAACATATTTCAGATATGCGGGCAGTGGGTGATGGGGTTGTCAGGGTCACCTTTACCCGACCCTTTAGCAATGGCCTTGAGGTGATGACCTTTCCTATTTTACCCAAGCATCTCTTTGAAGGGGCCAATCGTAGTAAGCTGGCCGATGATAGTTTCCCAATAATAGGGACTGGACCCTTTCAATTGGCTGAGCATCAACGGATGAAGGAGCTTAAGCTCACAAGAAACAGTCAATATTGGGCCAAGAAGCCATATATTGAAGCAGTTGAGGTAGTGATTGTTCCCGATCGTGAAGCTCAAATCTCCCTATTTGACAATGGAGATATTGATTTTGCTCAGCCCCTTTCAATAGACTGGGCTAGATTTGCAGACAACAAGAATAGTAATGTCTATGAATATGTCAGTAACAATTTAGAATTCCTGGGCTTTAATTTTAAAAATCAGCTGCTGCAGGACAAGAATATACGAAAAGCCATTGCCTTCGGCGTTGATAGGCATAAGATAGTAAAAAATATCTATTTAAATCATGGAACCGTAACAGACGTTCCAATTAATCCCCATTCCTGGTTATACAACCAAGAAAGTCTGCAACATGGCTACGACATTGAAAAGGCTCAGGAAATTTTAGAATCCCAGGGTTATCAGCGAAGCAGTACAACGGAATGGAGAACCGGTGAAGATAATAAACCTTTACACTTTAAACTCATTACTAACAGCAATAACCTGCTAAGGGAAAAAACTGCTTATTTTATACAAGAGGAATTGGCGGCCCTGGGAATTGAGATTGAAGTGGTGCTCCTGGAGTGGGAGGAATTTAATAAGGCTATTGATAAAAGAGATTTTGATATGATTCTAGGGGGCTGGGAGCTTTCCCATGTGCCTGATTTGTCCTTTGCCTTCCATTCATCCCAAACGGATAGAACGAACTTCATCTCTTATCAAGATGAGAAAATGGATGAATTGCTGGTAAAAGCCTTTAGTGCCCCCAGCAGAGAGGAAAAATATGAATGTTATCAGGAGCTGCAGCAACACATAGCAGAAGAATTACCTTACTTTAATATATTGTTTCAAAACGGTGCTGTCATGGCAAAGGATAAAATTAAAGGGGATCTTGTACCCCATCATCAAAACCATTTCAACAATGTATCAGAATGGTTCATTAATACAAAATAAAATTAAATTTGAAAGGGAGCCATGGCATTGATTTTTGGCTCCTTTTTAGAATACTATACTAACCTTTTTATAAGATTTTATATTAACAATTGACTTTCTGGCATTAGGGTATTATAATATTAAAGTATGATTTATGTTATGCGGATGTGGTGGAATCGGCAGACACGCTATCTTGAGGGGGTAGTGGGCATCGCCCGTGGGGGTTCAAGTCCCCCCATCCGCACCATAACATTAGGTCAAAATAGATACAGGGCTGAAAAAGCCAGTGTTTATGCGGCCTGACGAGGGTTTTGAATGATAAATTCAAGACCCTCGTTTTTCATAGAAACACCCTGCTTTTTAACAAGAAAGCGGGGTGTGTCTCGTTTTAGGCAGGAATCAGTCCGGCAGACAAATATATAAATCCAATACCCAATGAGATTATAAAGGTAATGTATTTACTAGTCATGAATAACACATTCTCTTTTTTGCGACTCGAAATCAAATGACAACTGCACCATGTCCACATGAGCAAGTAAATTATAAAGGGACGTGGGGTAAAGGCACCCAGTGCAAAACAACGGATAGACAGCAGACAAACAAATATTGATAATACTTCAAAAAAGTATTGACTCTTACGTTACGTGATAGGTTATTCTATAAACAGAGATAAGAAGCCTTATCTTATAGCACCTGAAAGGAGAATGATTATGAGAACTGTAAAACAGGTTTCCGTGTTAACTGGCGTTAGCGTTAGAACGCTCCAATTTTATGATGAGATTGGGTTATTCAAACCAACGCAAGTGACCGATGCAGGCTATAGATTATATGACAATACTTCGTTGGAAACCTTGCAGCAGGTATTGTTTTTTAAAGAGCTTGATTTCACTTTAAAAAACATAAAAGAAATTATGGGTAATCCCCAGTTTGATAAAGTTGAAGCTTTTAAAAAACAGAAAGAATTAGTTCAGATGAAGCGGGATAGGTTGAATGGATTACTTAGCCTATTGGAAAAACTGGAAAAAGGAGAAAAAATTATGAGCTTTCATGAGTTTGGTATGCAGGATTATTTTCGGGCTTTGGAGGAGTTTCAGAAAACGCACACGGATGCGATTGTCAAAAAATTTGGAGGAACCGATGAGTTCGATGAAATGGTAAGAGAACTGAAAACGAATGAATCGGATATTGCCGAACTCGCTGTCAAGCAGTATGGCAGCATCGAAAATTTTATGAGAGTCTCGGAAGCGAACTTGGAAAAATTCTTAGAGGGTGATACAGAAACAACCGATGTAGGACAATCTATTGAGAAGACAGATTGCCTTACCAGAAAACTTACAGCGGATTTAAGTAAAGATATTTCTACTGGAGAAATCCAAGAATTGGTTCGGGAACTTATCGACTGGTGTATTCAAAGTAACAATGGTCTTGATATGGGAGAAAGTTACTGGACTTTTATGATCGGAAACTACCTTACAAATCCTGTATTTATCAATGCTACCGACAAAAAATATGGAAAAGGTTCATCCGAGTTTATTGGCAAAGCATTGAAGCACTATTTTAAATAAGTACTACCAGAAAGCCAGCGTTTATACAGCGTGATGAGGGTTTTGAATGAAAAATTCAAGACCCTCGTTTTTCATAGATGCGCCCTGCTTTTTTAGGGAAAGCGGGGTGTTTCACGTTTTTGGCAGGAATCAGTCCGGTAAACAATTTAATAAAGCCAATACCCTACAGGGCAATTTTGAAGCGGCTGTGTTCTTCGTAACTAAAAAACACAGCCGTCTTTCTCGCCGCTAAGCCAAAATGAAAGAATGGATGCACCATGAAAAATGAACTGCAACCCCTGCGGTTATTCAGCCCTCTCTTCCCTCATATCTACCGAAAAAACGAATGGGGCGATCTTGACGATTATCGGGAGGATTTATGTGCCGGTGAAGTTTTGGAATATGAGGACAAAATTCTCGCTCTCATTCAGAAAGAAAAGCTCCCCAGCGAGGGCGAGCTGTGGGGTGTGACCGAAGTGCAAACCTACGGTACGCTTTCTCCCTCTGAGCTTGCGGAGCTTACCGATTGGCTTTCTTCACAATTTTCCGATGGCTGGGGCGAGGGCAGAGTTACCAACTCCGTGGTACATACCCTCACCCGCAACAGCGAGAATGAGCTGTACCGCATTGAGCAGATCGATCTTGTGGACATTTCTCTGCGCTTCAATGCGGATATTGTTGTAAGCTTACTGCTGTGCCTGATGTTCAGTACAACGGCCTCCCAACAGATCAAAACCGTGGTCAACAAGGCGGTATTCCCCGCCATTGACCTGATTCTGGCAGTGTTTTTCTTTGCTAAGTTAGGCACATGTTATTTTGAATATCGCAAGCATGGCCAGATGGAATGGGCGGCTCCGGCAATCCTGTTTGCCTGCTTGGTGTTCACATTAACAGCCCCGTTATACATCTGGACGATACTCGGGATGTAAAGTGGCAAGAGAGCCGCTACATCAGAACGTGCAGCGGCTCTCCACCTATTAGAACAGGCATAATTGAGTTTGCGGCAATTCCCACTGCGTGACATACTCAAACACCGCTCGTGTGTCACATAAAATACCATGTACTTTGCAGAAATCCGTCACAATGCCGTCAAGGGCTTTGCTGTTGGGGCTTTGAATGCCATAGGACGAGCCAAAGCTGCGGATATACTGCTGCTTTAGCCCGGGAAAATGCTCATCAAGCTTTTTGTAAAAATACTCCCGATTGCCGCTGCGTAGCGTCATGCCAATGCCAAAGGTAAGGATGCCCTTTACGCCTGCGTCGCCACAGTAATTCAGCAGACCACGGATATTTTCCTCGGTGTCGTTGATGAAGGGCAAGATGGGCGTCAGCCAAACGATTGTGGGTATGCCCGCTTTTTGTAATTCTTTCAGCACCTGAAAACGGCGGCTTGTCACCGCAACATTCGGCTCTAAAATTTGGCAGAGTCTATCGTCATAGGTGGTGAGCGTCATCTGAACCACGCACTTTGCCTTGTGATTAATCGATTGAAGCAAATCCAAATCACGCAAAATAAAATCGGATTTGGTGATGGTGGAAAACCCGAACTCGTACCGGTCGATCAGCTTCAGGCAAGTGCGGGTCAGCCGCTCCGTTTTCTCAAGTGGCATATATGGGTCGCTCATAGATCCGGTACCGATCATGCAGACAGCTTTCTTTTTGCGCAACGCCATCTCCAAAAGCTGCGGGCCGTTTCGCTTGACGGCGATATCTTCAAAAGCGTGGTCCATTTTGTAACATTCGCTGCGGGAGTCGCAGTAAATACAGCCATGGGTACAGCCGCGATAGAGGTTCATCCCATTTTTAACGGATAAAATTGACTTTGCGTAAATATCGTGCACAGGAAAACCTCCTTGCCTTTTTTATGCGTTTTTCCAGCGTTTTAGCGTGGGGTAAAACTCCTTCATCATTGCTCTTGCCTTGTCCGCTGTCATATCCGGGTTTGCATTAACCATCGGCGGCACACAAATTTCAATCATTTCCTCCATACTGCCGTGAAAGGTGAAAGCTCCCTTTTCGTAACAGTATTTGCAGTAATCGGGATTTTTGCCGCCATCGGCATTTGTCCCGTACAGCTCCTCGCTATCCATTGGCATACCACAGCTTTGACAAAATTTTCTCTCCATAGATGATTTCCTCCTTCATTTTAATAATCTCATTTTAACACACAAAGGCTGACAACTGTCTGTCATGGTTTATAATGAGCTGCAATTTTTTCTGCGTACTCCCAAAGTTGATTTTTTAGTTCCGGTGGCTGCAAAATTTCCACATCGGTGCCAAAAGAAAATAGATAGCCTATCACCCATGAATCCATAGGAAAAGATATCTCCACAAGCAAACTGCCGTCAGCCATCACGGCAATGCTTTCAGGATCAAACTCGTCATATACCCGAAATGCAAGGTTTGGTGAGATTTTCAGCTTTATATCTGTGGTGCGACATTGTGGAGCTGTTATTTCAATGGGAGGTATTTTATCATTGTAATCATCTGTAAAGTGCTCATAAGTAGGTGCAATATCTATGATTCGACTTACTTTAAAAAGGCGAAAATCATTTACTTTCAGACAGTATCCCTGCAAATACCAGTATTTGTCTTTGTAAACAAGTCTTAGTGGCTGTATTTTGCGGTCGGTCGTTTTCCCCGATGTGCCACAATAGGTAATTCTTAAAACTTGCTTTGTGAGAATAGCATCTTTTATTGTTTCAAAGCGTACATGATCGACTTGTTTTAATCCCCAACGGGAAAAGTCCACAGCAATCCAATCCTGTGTCGGTTTCTGAAATGCTCTGTCCAACTTGGAGAGCAGTCCGTCCACCTGCTGGTCGGCAGCTTTTAAACTTTGTACTGCAAAAAGTAACTCATTTTGTTCCTCATCAGATAACAAGGCTTTATCAAAGCTGTATCCTTCTGTCAGTGAGATACCACCGTTTTTACCAGTCGTTGTATAAATTGGGACACCCGCCATAGATAAACTTTCTACATCTCGGTACACTGTACGCACCGAAACTTCAAGTTCTTGAGCAAGGGCAGGGGCAGTCATGTGACCTTTTTCAAGCAATAAATAGACAAGCTGAAATAACCGATCATTTTTCATAGTTCACCTCCGTTTGCTCATTCCGATTTTATTATACCACCAAAACCATGACAGTATCATGTCATGGTTTAGATAATCATTATAATTATTTACGGCTCTTGTGCAAGGATACTCTGGAGCATGGTCGGGATGTAGTAGCAAAAAAGGCAGGGCAAGGATTTCTGAAATCCGTTGCCCTGCATCGCCCTCGGCGAAAAGGGCGCAGTAAATAATGCTTATTCAAACACGACAACAGCGTGTCGTGTTTGAAATCAATCCAAGGTAAGTATAAATATTCCACCTGCCCCTTATCCACAAAATGCTCCCGATAACAGGGGCACTTTTTCATTTTACCACACACCTAAACCACATACAGCAGAAAGGAGGTGTTCGCCATGAATAGAAACAAAAAAATCCACCACCCTTATGCAAGCAATGACTGGCGGGTGCTGGGGATGTAGCACAGGAGTCGCAGAGCTTTACTCCTCTGGCTTATCTGTCAGGCGCAGTGGGGTCTCATCTGCATCCATATATGTTTCCTCGCACTCCTCTGGGCGGTGCGCATAATACAAGCGGCCTGAGAAATGAGCTTCTTGGCATCGGTTGCTGCGTTAAACATTTTATAGTAGAGCTTTTTGTAATCTGCCACACAAGTACCTCCTTTGAAATTATTCCGGCGGCCTCCGTTGTGTGGTATTAAAGCTCTGAAAGGACTGATTGTCAAGTCATAAATCAGAAAAGGAAAAGCACCGAGCAGCTTTGACCGCAGCCTGGTGCAATGTGCGCAAATCTACTTTTTCAGTTTGAGCCAAATTTCCATGCTTGTGGTTTCTGGCGAATGGCTTGTGTATCGCTCCGCACAAAATGTCTCTGTCTGCAGTTTATAATTCGGCAGCCATGTGTTGTAAATATACTGCTGTGCTTTATAAATTGCATCCATAACAAGCGCTTCAAAGTTTTCAGCTTCAAAGGAGCAGACAATATATTCTCCAACTGGCAGTTCCCAGTTCATGAACCCGTCCGGAGTCTCTCCAACTTTTGACTTTGCCCCTGCAAAATAACTAAAATACCCTTCTTCTAAAGATGGTAAAGTCACACCGACTTCTTCAGCATCCGCAGAAAGACCAAGTACCTTGTGGCTGTGGCAGCTACGGGATATCGGCATCATCGGCGTAGCGCTGCTTCTCTCTGTGCTTGCAGTTTCCCAGCTGGGCTTTGTACCGCCCATCGTGCTGACCGCCGTCTACGCCTTTTTAACCATCCGCTTTGAGGACACAAGCATCCTGGATTTTCTCCGGTATGCCTGTGCCTTTTTTATTGCCAAGCAGCAATTCTATGAATGGAGGTATACGCCAAGTGAGTAAAAAGGCAAAGCAGGAGGCAACACAGCGAGCCTCCACCCGGCAGTTCATCGGTACAAAAGAAATCACCGAATACAGCCTGCAGACCTATGGGCATGGAGAGCTGGTGTATTTTATTATCAAGCCCAGCAACATATCTGTGCTGTCGGAGGCCAGCATCAGTACACGCATTTATGCCCTGATGACTGTCCTCAAAGGAATCGCCGAGATTGAAATCTTGCGCTTAAACAGCCGGGAAAACTTCGAGGACAACAAGCAGTTTCTCCGCAGCCGCATGGAGCAGGAGCAGAACCCAGTGGTGCGAAAGCTCCTCGAAAAAGACCTGTCCTTCCTTGACCGGATACAGGTGCAGATGGCTACCGCAAGGGAGTTTTTAATTCTGATCCGCCTGCGGAATGAAAAGGAAAAAGAGGTGTTTCCGTACCTGTCCCGCATTGAGAAGTCCCTGAAAGAGCAGGGCTTTTCCGTAAAACGAGCCGACAAGGAGGACATCAAGCGCATCCTTGCGGTTTATTTTGAGCAGAACGTCACGATCGAAAAGTTTGAGGATTTCGATGGCGAAAGGTGGGTGATTTTGAATGAATAGAGATAATGATTTGTTAGATGAAAAGCTGGTCTCCTGCAATAGGAAACCAGCTTTTCACTATAACCAGTTGTTTTTAGAAATTAAAGGTCTTACTCCAATCAAAGTCTCCTGATGTTTCAACATCCTTTGGCCAGCTGGCGCACCAATCTGGAATAATAGGATGCTCAACCCGATCAAAGCTTGGCGTATAAGGTTTGATGTCGATAACCGGAGTTCCGTCTTCTGCATCAATAAAAGCCAAACCTATGATTCCGTTATCGCAATCCAGATAAGTAATATAGGCACAAGTAAGTGCGATTGGATTTGGGCGCTCCGGAGAACGTGTTGCAAAAGTTCCTAAAGTATCCGGAGAGCCTTTGTAAGGGCTTTTTTCAATGAGTTTTGAACGAGAACATTCATTGTCACTTTGATGAAACCACCAAAGAATGTTAATGTAACCAAAGCCTTCAAGGTTCGTAAGAGCTGGGATGAACTCTTTTTCCATTTCTATGCGCATTCCACTCTCATCTGAACGCACTTTCCCGATTGATTTTACTGTGAATTTCTCCATAAATAAATCTCCTATTCAGTTTATTTACGGCGCCGTTATATTCAGTATATCAATGTGTTTTTATACTACAACCCCTTTTTTGAATTATTTTTAATGATTTTATGTTGATACGATCCAGTTGGAGCAGAGCGAATACAACCTGATCCGCTACCCGAAGCGTGGCGTGTGCCTCTACAAATGCGGCAATGAGCGCTACAACCTGATGGTGAACGCTCCGGAGCATAAGGCAAGGCTGTTTGGAAAGGCGGGTGGCCGTTAATGGGAGGTGAGAAAAATGGACATGAAAGCCCAGCGCTTCGGCATTGAGGTTGAGCTGACCGGAGTCACCCGCAAGGCTGCCGCCGATATTGCAGCCGCTTATTTTGGTATAACGGCTGTCTATGACGGCAACTATTACGACACCTACGCCGCCATCGACACCCAAGGCCGTAAATAAAAATTCATGAGCGATGCCAGTATTACCCCGGAGAGAAAAAACGGCAGACAGACGGTAACAGCCTCTGCAGAATACAAAACCGAGATGGTCAGCCCCATCTGCCGCTGGGAGGATATCGAAAAAGTGCAGGAGCTGGTGCGCAAGCTCCGGGAAGCCGGTGCTTTTATGGAAGATCAGACCGCAGGATGAGCTTTCCCTCGACCGTTATGAAGGATATCCGAATTTTTACCGCAAGGAAATGCTAGAGGTGGAGCTGAACGGCAAGTCGGTAAATGCAATGGTCTACATCATGAACGATGGCAGAGAGTTTGGCGCACCCTCAGATTTTTATCTCCACACCATCGCCGAGGGCTACGGCTACTGCCGGTATGCCTCCTATGTTCCCAATATTTCCGCTCTGACCTCCCCGGCCTTGCAGCATCTCAACGAGCGGATGACAGCCGCAGCGGACTACATCGTAACCACCGGAACGCAGAATACGACTGAGGGCAATTGGATTATAGGCTTTGATGAGCTGGCACAGCAAACCGGCTTCGAGCATGATTTTAACAGTATGGACACCCTGCTGGATATGCTCCATGAGCATGAGGAAGTAGCCAATGTTGAGTTAGGTGTTGCAGGGGCTGTTTTATATGTGATGGTTGCATATCTCCTGAAAGAAGTACCTGTGCTTAGAAAATGGGATACAACCTGCTTCCAAAACGCAAATAATAAGTCCATTGACATGCGATACAATATTATCTATAATAAAAACATAATTTAATGAAAAGGTGATGTATGTCCGGCGTATCGGATACCACATAATCGGTGGTGTAGATACGACTGGAGAAGAGTAAATAAAATCAATCCAATAGGTAAAAGGCAACCGTTTAACGGTTTTGTTTTTGTACCTACTGTTTGATTTTATTTTACTCTTAAACTATTCTTCACCTAAAGAAGATTAGCCGTAGAGTAAAATCTACGGCTTTTTTATTTTGGTTAATTTAAAGGAGAGGTTTTATGTACAACAATGTTTTTATGCATTTGGAGCGCCCTGCGCTCTATCAGCAAAGCGAGGTGAATTTCTGGAATGATGAACATATTTCAAAGCACATGCTCGCTGCTCACCTTAACCCGGATTTTGACGGTGCAAGCCGAAAGTTATACTTTATCAACCAGTCCGTAAAATGGATAGCGGAAACCATACCTTTTTCTAGCCATCCCCGATTATTGGATATTGGCTGTGGTCCGGGGGTATACGCTGAGCGGTTTTGTGAGGCTGGTTATACAGTAACAGGGCTTGATTTTTCAAAACGGTCAATCGAGTATGCTAAGGATTCTGCAAATAAACAAGGCTTAGATATCACTTATATTGATCAGGACTATCTGAAAATGAATTACAACAATAGGTTTGATTTAGCCACCTTTATTTACTGCGATTACGGTGCTCTGTCAACCGAGCACAGGGCGATAATACTACGGAAAATATACCAAAGTCTAAAAATCGGCGGAAAGCTTGTATTGGATGTATTTTCTATGGTGAAGTACAACGAGTTTGAAGAAATAAAAACTTGGAACGTACATGAGAATGGTGGATTTTGGAGTGCAGAAAAATATCTTTCACTAAAAGCACAGTACAAGTATTCCTGCAATGTGACATTAGAACAAACTGCTGTCATCACTAACAGCGGAATCAGAGAATACTGCATATGGAATTGTTGCTTTACTTTAGAAACTCTACTGAAAGAAGCAAGTGAAGCAGGGTTTCAGAAATATGAAGTGTTCAGTGATGTTACAGGAAAGCCTTATGAGGAAAATAGCCCCACGATTGCAGTTGCTTTAGAAAAATCACAATGAGGAACTCATTGCAAGTAGAAGTTCCTGTTCAAAAGTAAATTGGTAGATTTATCGTAATCATTTTTTGAAGCGAAGTCATCTACCAGATTGACATTTCTATAAAAACGTGCT